>Ga0209824_10000219_pt1 | contig 40351 bp, 39 predicted proteins | sample VDWuncwatermetaG_FD_184124 | JGI IMG/M metagenome (GOLD analysis project Ga0209824, IMG submission 184124) | Wastewater microbial communities from Netherlands to study Microbial Dark Matter (Phase II) - VDW unchlorinated drinking water (SPAdes)... ...
ATGGTGTCGCCTATCCCAACAGCACTAAATATCTCGAAGTCGAAAAATATTCTCGTATGGTTTATGACCATGGTGGAAACGATGACCAACCACCGATGTTTCGTGTGACTGTCAATTTTATTGTGTGGAAACATCCCATAAGAAATAATACGACAAATATTTTATTAATCATGTAAGACTCATCGGTTGATTTCTTGATTGATCATGGGTTTTTTTTGATAATAGGTGATATGAAAGGTAGAATTTGAGAATCTTTTTTTGCAGTTTTTACAAACAAAGCGCTGCGAATAGGAGCGCGAGAGCTTTCTGCGAAAGAAGCCATTTTTATTAATTTTGGTAGAGCGACAGCGCGGGCAAGTCATACTTGCTTGATTTGCAAGAGCTGAGCAAGGCCCACCTGCAATTAAACGTAGTTTGATGTTCAGATAACTTAAAAATATCCGAAAATCGGATTCAAACCAAAACCTGCTCTTTAATTTACCGGCGTCAAGTGCATACGTAGGTGTATTAGCGCCGAACTGGCGTTATTAGTTAGTAACCAGGCAAACCTACACAACCCAGGCAACCCAGACAAATTAGACTATAGTCGCGTTTAAATAACGTAGGATTGTGTCGATAAACTCAATGTGAATATTAAAAATCGCTTGGGGCAAATTTTAATGCAGTTGAAGCTTGTTAGATACAGCTTCAGTTTTGTATTAATTTTAGCACTGGGGGTGGGCTTTTTTAGTTTATTTTTAGAAGCTTCTGCTCGGCATTTTACACCGCCAGAGGCACAAACAGAGGTGCAAACAGAGGCACAAAAAAATACTAAAAAAGACATTAAGCACCTACCTGAGAGATTTCAAGGTAATCCCGCCTTTAAGTTGTTTATTTATGCTGCGGGCAAGATGCTGAATAATAATAATATGTATAATAAAAATAAGAATAAAAAAGAAACTATTAAAATAGATCGCCAGATTTCGTCAAGTGATCAGTTCCGCAACCCAGAAATCAAGTGGTTAGACGTTAAAGCGAGTGCTTTTTCGCTGACACCTGAACAAATTTCACAAATTGAAAAGCGTGAAAGCGCACGTGAAAACTATAAAAAAAACTATAAAAAAAACAATAGACTGCGCAAAATATCTTCTGAAAGTACAGGGCGTGAGCCAATCAGCACTGAATTTGAAAGCCTTAATCAATGCAGTAAAAATCGCAAATTTTATGAAAGAGAAATCATCAGACAAATTATAAAATCTCCTAAAATTAAAGAATTGCTAGCGGCGCCAGAAAACAACGAAGCGACATTTTCAAAAAAATGCATCACCCACAGTATGAATACGTTTGCCGCCCCAAGTTCAAGCTATGCCTACTGTGCAAGGTCTGCGGGTCCCGCAAAATCTCCGGCGGCTAAACCTTGCGTTACGGAAAACCTAGTGCACTTAACTTATAATTCCTATATGGACGTGACCACGTGTTTAAATTTAGATCCAAAATTGTTAATGCCAAAAATTAATAACGAAAGTGGTTTTTTTATTAACACCTACGGCCTAGGGCAAGATGGGGGCCTTGGGCAACTGACTCGTCCCGCTATTATGGAAGTAAATAAGTACTTTAAATATTATATGTCAGAAATCACCAAAGCGGCAGCCACAAAACCGGCCTGTGCGCGTTTATTAAAATTTAAATCTTATTTAACAAAGGCTTCGGTGGGAGTTGCGCAGCGATGCTCGTTAATAGGATTGCCTGAAAATCCCCTGCGAAATATTTTTTATATGGCCGTTTTAAATAGAATTAATATGGATCAGCTTTCGGGTGTAAAATATATTGCGGGAGTTGACTACTTAAAGGTGCAGGGTAGTCTGGTCGAGGTCAAAAATAATGCTTTAGATGAATTTGCCGGAAAATTTGCTACCCACCAAATTAAAAAAAAGCTAGAGTGGTTGGGTATTAAAAATCCTAACTTACACTTTTTTAAAGAAATCACAGGGCTGGTAGGCTACAATACCGGCGTGCAGACGGCATTAAATATTTTAAACCGTTATTTGAATGTACGCATCGCAAAAAAAATGCCGCTGACATTGGCAGATTTTGATTTCAATAACCCGGAAATCATCAAAGATGAAATTAGCGGTGAAGATCGAAACGTGGTGTCACTTGCGCGGTCTTATGTGATGTCATCTTTTATTAACTCCACAGACGAAAAAAAGATAAAATTAATTAAAGTTAAACGACGTAAAAAATTACCAAAATTATGGAAGCAATCATTCTCACTAACCTTTCCAGAATACTTGGCGTACAATGCAAACAGCTACAACGGCAAGACCACTAAACCCTATGAAGTGTATGGATTTCCCGGATATTTGAATTTAGTTACGAGCAGCAACAAAGCCATCCGCTTAGAATTTGAAAAAGCGGGTTTTGATGCCAACCAGTGTTCAGACCCGGATTTTTTAAAGATGAAGAACTAAAGATGAAGAACTAACAGGATATGAACTGACGAAAGGGAAATTAATATGAATACATTCTTCCACGAGATCTCAAATGCGCTTGCAATCGCACATGGAAAAGTAAGTATCGCAAAAAAATTGCTTAATAGTTCGTCAGATTCTGAACAGCTAGAATTGGTAAAAAAACAATTACAAGGGGCGCTTGATGCATTAGAGCGAATGCATCACTCTCTTAAAAATGAAAAAATTACTCATCTACACTCTGCAGCTCCAGTTGAAACCATTGTAAAAAAAGGTGCCGCGTGATCTCGCTTAAAGGAAAAACCATTTTAGTGGTAGATGACGAGCCCGGCTACCGCGAAGTACTTAGTGATGAGTTTAGTTTTGTAGGAGCCACGACTTTGCTTGCCGCTAGCGGCAACGAGGCCTTAGAGATTTTAAAAAATAAAAAAGTACACGCTATTGTTTCTGACATTCGTATGCCAAATGGTGATGGAGTGTTTCTTTTAGATCAAATTAAAAAAGCGGACTCTGCCCTTGTGGTGGTGGCACTAGTTACCGGATTTACGGATGTTTTACCAGAAGATATTTATAATAAAGGTGCGGAGGCTATTTTTTCAAAACCTTGCGATATGGAAGCCTTGATTGATAAAATATATAGCGCATTATTACCTGAAAAAGAACGCTGGGTGCATGATTTTAAGCGGCTAGCCACGGACTTTGTCATTGAACAGGAGATTGAAACTTTAGGTAAAGTTTCGGCCCGCGTGCTGAGCATTGGACGGGGGGGCTTATTTGTGGCCATGGAAAACCCGCCGGCAGTTAATACGCGGGTGGCTTTTTCAATTACCTTAACAGGCCTGCAAAAAAAATTTATGGGAACGGGCGTGTGCCGCTGGGTTCGCCCCGGCAAGGAATCTGGCTTTACCCAAGGGATGGGAATTGAATTTCAAGACCTTAACGAAGAGTCGCTTGAAATTTTTTTAGCGGCCTTAAAACAAAAAACCCCCACAGCCTATATTCCAAAAGAATAGAAGCACGACATGAAATTAAATCCATTTAAAAGCAGCCGCTTTAAAAAATACTTGAATATACGCTGGACCATCACTCGGATTACTGTCGTGATCCTGAGCTTATTTTGTGGGCTAATTTTCTTAGTTACATTAGCTTTTAAATCTCAATTTAATACAGTTAAAAAGATGATGAATGAAATTACTAATGTTGACGAACCAATGAGCTATGCCGCGCAAGAAATGGAAATTAACATTATTGAAATGCATGTCGGGGCTTTGAGTTATGTTATTAATCGCAACCCAGTGCATTTGCTAAAAATTAAGTCTGACGAGCAAGATTTTGAGATATTTTTAAAAAATTTTAAAGAGCTTTGCTATACAAAAGCACAAAAAAATAATGTAGAGCTGCTAAGCCAAAAATATGAAGAATTTCAAAAGTTAATTCAAAATTTAATTCACACCGCAGGTGTAAAAACCACTAAAATAAATTCTTTGCTTACAAATTACACCAAGCTTGATGTCCTAATTAATAGGCTCAATAGGCTTAATCTGGCTAACAGAGCCGGCCTAAACTCAAGACCGACAGCCCAACTTCAGCTTGTGCAGCAGCTTGAAATCAAAATTAATAGTGCCGCTAAAAATATATATATTTATTTAAAAAAAAGTGAGCAGCAGTACATTGATCAAATTAGTCAAGAGGAAGAGGCTGTAAAAAAAATCTTAAGCAAATACCGCGCGATAAAAACTTCAAAAACTGAAAAATTCTGGGTTCATGAGCTGCATGAATTATTTACAGAATCTGTTAATCTGACAAAAGAAATTATACAATTAAACGAAAATATAGAAAAAACAATTGTTGAACTTGAAAATACCGGACAGGTTATTGATCATATTTTAGATGACAATATTCAAAATATTACAACCGTGCACTTAAAAAACGAATTCGATGAAGTTAACATGGCGATTAGTAAAGCCACACTTATATCCTACGCTCTGGCATCGGTGGCTTTCCTGTTTTCATTACTAATTGCCTCTATTATTGTGCGCCTTGTTGCAAGGCCAATTGTTAAACTAAGAGACCTAATGCTGCGTGTTTCAAAGGGCGAACTTAATGTAAATATTGAGGACACATCTTCTAACGAAATTGGAGATTTAACTAGAGAGTTTAAACATATGTTAAGTGATATCAATCGAATGAATACAGAAGTTGAAACTGAACGCAGCCGGATTATTTCTTCCGCTAAGTGGGCGTCGCTGGGTGAAATGGCAGGCGGAATTGCGCATGAAATTAATAACCCTGTGGGTATAATTCAAGGTAAATCTAATTTATTGCTGAAGCATATTAAGGTGGGAACTTTTACTGAAGAAATGGCAACGAGCGAGCTAAAAAAAATAGCGGCAATGACAGAGCGAATCACTAAAATAGTCAGCGGATTGCGATCGTTTTCTAGAAGTGCGGATAATGATCCCACAATGCGATCAGATATTAACGAATTGATAGAGCATGTGATGAGTCTTTGTGCTGAAAGATTTAAACAACATGATATTAAAATTGAAGTGAATAGGGCGCCCAATCTATTTATTTTTTGCCGAAGCGTGCAAATAGAGCAAGTCTTGCTTAATTTACTGAATAATGCCCATGATGCAGTTGCGCCTTTAAAAGAAAAGTGGGTGCGAGTGGATGTAAAAGATTTGGGTCAAAGACTTGAGATTTCAATAACCGACAGTGGTTTTGGCATACCGCCCGCAGTTGTTGAAAAAATGATGCAGCCCTTTTTTACCACCAAAGAGGTCGGTAAAGGGACGGGTTTGGGCCTAAGTATATCTGTGGGAATTATTGAAAGTCATAACGGAAAATTATGGTATGACTCTTCATCCCCGATACTCGTTTTGTTATTGAACTTGATATTGAACCTGATATTGAATCTACGTTAAAGTAAAATGACTACCCCTGCCGCTGCCGTTTATCTACCGCCAGCGCGGCTTCGCGCACCACTTCGCTCAGGGTGGGATGGGCGTGAAAGCTGCGAGCTAAGTCTTCACTAGATCCACCGAATTCCATAGCAATAACGATTTCACTGAGTAATTCGCAAGCCCCCGCACCTACAATGTGGCCACCAATAATGCGATCCGTAATTTTATCAGTTATAATTTTCACAAAACCTTCAGTTGAACCTTTGGCTTTGGCGCGCCCATTGGCTGCAAATAAAAATTTTCCGGTATTGGTTTCTATACCCGCAGCGATTGCTTGAACCTCAGTCATGCCAACTGAGGCCACTTCTGGATGCGTGTAAATGACTGAAGGCAGAGTGCGGTAGTTCACATGACCGTAGCCCGTGGCAATGATCTCAGCCACCGCGACGCCTTCTTCTTCGGCCTTATGGGCCAGCATGGGACCGGTGGTGACATCGCCCACGGCAAAGATGTTATTAATATTTGTTTGGTAGTGATTATTAATTTTTATACATCCACGCTCGTCTTTTTCAATTTGCACATTTTCTAAACCCAAACCTTCTGTAAAAGCTTTACGGCCAGCAGAGACTAAAACCACATCCCCTTGAATTGAAGATTTTTTTGCATCGGTAAGGGATTCATAATCTAGCTCTACCCGTCCACCAACAGATCGAGAGGCCGTAACTTTTGTAGAGGTCATAAACAGCACACCTAGTTTTTTCATCGAGCGTACTAAAACATTTATGCAGTCTTGATCCATCAGGGCGCAGATTTTATCCGCAAATTCAATCACGGTAACTTTTGAGCCTAACCTTGCCCAGACCGAGCCCATTTCAAGCCCAATTGCGCCCCCCCCCACGATTAGCATTTCTTTGGGTACATAGTCTAAGGCTAAAGCCCCAGTTGAGGATAAAATTTTCGTTTCATCATATTTTAAAAAAGGCAACTCAGCCGGTACAGACCCCGTTGCGATCATAATATTTTTAGTTTGAATCTGCACCTTGGTGTCGCTGGCCTCAGTTACGACAATCGTATTCGCATTAATAATTTTTCCGGCGCCTTTAATGCTGGTGATTTTATTTTTATTAAATAAAAATTCAATTCCGCCGGTTAAATCGGCCACAATTTTATTTTTTCGGGCCATCATTGTGGCTAAATCAAGTTTGACGGATTCTATATTTATTCCATGGCTTTTAAAGTCATGAAGGGCTTCATGGTAGTATTCAGAGCTTTGCAAAAGGGCTTTAGAGGGAATACAGCCCACATTTAAACAGGCGCCACCAAATGTTTTATTTTTTTCAATAACTGCAGTTTTAAGACCCAACTGAGCCGCGCGGATGGCGCCTACATAACCGCCAGGGCCGGAGCCAATAACCACAAGGTCAAAGTATTCCATACTACACCTCGATGAGTAATCTTTCAGGATCCTCAACGCCTTCCTTGATTTTTACTAAGAAACCCACCGCTTCTTTGCCATCAATAATTCGGTGGTCGTAAGAAAGCGCCACATACATTCTATTACGTATTTCAACTTTGCTGTTGATGACCACCGCGCGCTCTTCAATTTTATGCAAACCTAAAATAGCACTTTGGGGCGGGTTTAAAATAGGGGTGGAAAGTAACGAGCCAAAAACACCCCCGTTCGTAATTGTAAAAGTTCCCCCATTTAAATCATCCGGCGTAATTTTTCCGTCACGGCCCCTAAGCGCTAAATCACGAATGGCCATTTCAATACCGGCGACTGAATACTGATCGGCACCTTTAATATTAGGCACCATTAGGCCACGCTCTGTTGAAACCGCAATGCCAATATTATAGTAATTATGGTATTCAATATCATCTCCGACAATAAACGCGTTGACTGCTGGAAAAGCCTTTAATGCTTCAATGACCGCTTTTACAAAAAAACCATTAAAGCCCAAACTAACGCCGTATTTTTCCTTAAAGCGCTCTTTGTACTTAGTGCGCAATTCAAGAATTTTAGTCATATCGACTTCATTGAATGTCGTAAGAATTGCGGCGGTATGCTGCGCCTGCACTAGTTTTTCAGCGATGCGCTTACGAATAGAGGTCATGGGCACACGCTTAATATCACCTGCAGCGGCAGGTGAGGCGCTGGCGGTTTTTGTATTTAAAACATCATTTTTAGTAAGCCTTCCGCCCAAGCCCGTACCAGAAACAGTAGCGGGATCAAGGCCTCTTTCATTTACAACTCTTTGCACCGCCGGAGATAGATGCGCCTGAAGTTCGACATGAGTTACGCGTTCAGCCGCAGCAGTAGATACAACAGTCGCCGCCGTAGTAGATACAACAGTCGCGGCAACAGAAGCCGTGGGTTTGGCGTCCGTATCAATACGGCCCACAATCGCGCCGATTTTCACAGTGTCGCCGGCTTGTGCTTCGGTGCTGAGTACGCCATCTTTTTCTGCCACCACTTCCACTGAAGCTTTATCAGTTTCAAGTGACATAATAACATCATTCATTTTTACAAATTCACCATTTTTTTTATTCCAGCTGCCGATAACGGCTTCGGTAATGGATTCTCCGACTGCGGGCACTTTGACATCTATTTTCATTTTAAGATCCTTTTTTGTTAAAGCTAAGCTTTATATCATTACATTAAAGCTAAGCTTTATATCATTACATTAAAGCTAAGCTTTAAATACATTTTCTACAATCTGTTGCTGCTCCGTTCGGTGGCGGTAAATAGAGCCCGTTGCGGGCGAGGCTCGCTCTGGCCGGCCTATGTAGGTCAAAGTCAGATTTGTGCCCGCTAAATTCAGGCCCGCTAAATTAAACTGAGCCATCAGCTCAGTAAACTTAAAATAAACAAACTGATAGGCGCCCATATTTTTAGGTTCTTCCTGGGTCCATATCAGTTTTTTAGCATGAGAGTAAAGCGCCAGAGTCTCTTTAATTTTGTGCGCAGGAAAGGGTGAGATTTGTTCAAGTCTGACTAAGGCGGTCGTAATGTCGCGGGCGGGGCTGCTGATTTTTTCGCGTTCTTCAAGCAATTCATAATAAAACTTACCCGAGACAAATACAATTTTTTCAATTTTTTTAGGATCGGTAATAAAGGGGTCATTAATCACTTCTTGAAAGCTGCCACTGGCCATTTCTTCAATACGGCTTGTGGCGCGTGGATGCCGCAGTAAAGATTTAGGTGACATTATAATTAAAGGCTTTCTGAAATCGCGTTTAACCTGCCGCCTTAAGGCGTGAAAAATTTGCGACGGGGTAGTGAGGTTCGCTACCAAAATATTATTTTGCGCAGAAAGTTGTAAAAATCTTTCAAGTCGAGCGGAAGAGTGCTCGGGGCCTTGGCCTTCATAACCGTGGGGTAAGAGTAAAACTAAACCACTCATCTGTTGCCACTTGGCTTCACCCGCCACTAAAAACTGATCAATTATAATTTGCGCCCCATTGGCAAAATCACCGAATTGGGCTTCCCACATAGTTAAAAAACTAGGGTCGGTAATGGAGTTGCCGTATTCAAAACCCATCACGGCGTATTCTGAGAGTATAGAATCATAAACGCAAAAATAGGTTTTTTCAGAGTTCAGTATTTCTAATGGAAAATAAGCCTCGCCGGTTTTTGTATCGTAAAACGCGGTGTGCCGGTGAGTGAAGGTGCCGCGCACACAATCTTGTCCGGTTAGGCGCACCGAGGTGCCCTCAGTAATGAGGCTGCCATAAGCTAAGAGCTCTGCCATACCCCAATCCACGGGCTCAGTGCCACTAGCCATGGCTTTGCGGGCTTCAACTAGCTTTGTAAGTTTAGAATGCAGATTGAATCCCGGCGGTATTTGCGCCGCCTGCAGACCAATTTTTTTTAAGGTGGCTAAATCAATCGCTGTATTTACAGGAGCTTCAATATCCGTCTGAGTGGCTCTTTTTAGTCCCGCCCAAGCCCCCTCAAATTTAAAAGTTTTACCCTTGGGTTGATTTATTTTAGCCTCTTCATATATTTTTTGTAGGTTGTTCATTCGATTGGTCATCAAAGAATCTGCAAAGGTCTGATCACAAGTTCCGGCTTGCACTAATTGTTTAACGTAAACTTCTCTAAGGGTGGGTTGTGTGCGGATAATATCGTACATAAGTGGCTGGGTGTAGGCGGGCTCATCGCCCTCATTGTGGCCATATCTGCGGTAACAGGTCATATTAATCACAATATCGCGTTGCCACTCTTGACGATAGCGAACGGCAATATCCACGGCCCGAACACAGGCTTCAACATCATCACCATTGCAATGAATAACCGGAATAGCTAAAACTTTGGCTACATCAGAAGAGTAATGTGAAGATCTGCCGTTTTCAGGGTTAGTCGTAAAGCCGACCTGGTTATCAATCACAATGTGCAACGTGCCCCCCACGCTGTAGCCCGGCACATGAGCCATTTGAAATAGCTCCATCACCACGCCTTGGCCCGCAAAAGCCGCATCACCGTGAATAAGCACCGGAATAACCCGGGTTCTTAGTTCCATATCATTTCGTCGTCTTTGAGAGGCCCGCACCATACCTAGAACCACCGGATTAACGGCCTCTAGGTGCGAAGGATTAAAAGCTAAATGTGCTTCCACGTCGCCAGCTTTGGTTTTTATAATTTGTGAGTAACCCAAATGGTATTTAACGTCTCCGTCAAAGTCTTCTACCGGAATTTCAAGATCTGTGGGGCCATTAAAATCGGCAAATAACTGTGCGAGGGATTTTTGCATGTAATTTGCTAAAACATTAATACGTCCACGGTGGGCCATGCCAATGACAAGTTCTTCTATTTTAAGTGACGCACCTTTTGCAGTGATACGGTCCAGCATGGGCAGCAGAGCATCGCCGCCTTCAATAGAAAACCTTTTAGTGCCCACATAACGAGTATGAATAAATTTTTCTAAAGATTCGGCGTTAGTGACAGAGTTTAAAATTTCTTTTTTTTCTTCAGTTGTTAATTTAAAGGCAGAGGGGTTTTTTTCAAACTCTTTAATAAACCAGTTACGGATTTCAGGCAAGGCCTCTGCGCACTGAATGGTTAACTTGCCACAATAGACAGCCTTTAAGTGAGAAATAATCTCACTTAAAGGGGCATTTAGTTTTCCGATCAAAGAGCCAATTTGAAATTTTTTAGAAAGATCCTTGTCAGATAAATTGAATTTAGTAAGGCTTAACTGCTCACTGGGGGCAACCCAGTTGGTTAAAGGGTCTAAATCAGCCTCATAGTGGCCGTGATTTCTATAGGCGGTGATTAAATTATAAACCTCTAATTCACTTGAAGATAAACCAAAAGAGCCCTCTTTAGCAAACTCGGCCCCCTCAAAAAATCTTTTCCATTCAAGCTCAACTGAATCCGGGGATGTTTTATATTGATTGTAAAGCGATTCTAAATATTCAAGATTCATGTGATTCATTGTGGTTTGACCTCTACTGTTTTTAGAATCATAATACTCTCATGAAATGCGCGTGAGATAAAACAAAAAAACTAATAAAAACTAATAAAAAATGATAAAAGTTAATTGAATAATAGAAGTTAATAGACGTTGGAGGGGTTTTGAAGTGTACACATTAGTCGTTGTTCGTCATGGAGAGTCTGTTTGGAATAAAGATAATCGCTTTACCGGTTGGAAAGACGTGGATTTATCAGAAAAAGGTGTTCGCGAAGCGCAAAAAGCAGGCAAAATTCTTAAGCAAAATGGATTTACTTTTGACATTGTCTATACCAGTTGTCTGACACGCGCCATTAAAACCCTCAATTACATTTTAGATGAAATGCGCCTGCACTGGGTTCCGGTCATCAAAGAATGGCGATTAAATGAACGTCATTACGGCGGACTGCAAGGCTTAAATAAAATTGAAACCGCTAAAAAGCACGGCGAGGCCCAAGTTAAAATCTGGCGTCGCAGTTTTGATACTCCGCCTCCGCAAATGAGTCCAAATGACCCCGAACATCCAGTAAATGATCCTCGCTATGCGGATGTCGATCCAAATTTATTACCAGGTGGAGAGTCTTTGAAAGATACCGCAGCTAGGTTTATGCCGCTTTGGAATCAAAAAATTTCGCGTGATCTGACGGCCGGAAAAAAAATTCTGATTGCTGCCCACGGCAACTCCATCAGGGCTTTGGTGATGTATCTGGAAGTTCTTTCACCTGCTGAAATCATGGAAGTAAATATTCCAACTGGAATACCGCTGGTGTATAAACTGGATGAAAATTTGAAGCTTATCAGTAAAGAGTATTTGGGGGGCACGGAAGAATTGGCGGCCGCCATTGGGCATGTGGCGGGGCAGGGAAAGACGTAGCAGGGGTAACGGGCTTTTTATTGACTTTTTTGCGCATACCCCATATAAGACAATTTTAAAGAACGGGTTAATTCAAAACGCAGCTCTTTGGGCACTATCCCAGTAAAAATATTTTTTATAGGTAGAGAGCTGAACACCGGCTTAATTCCGGTCATTTCAATTACTTGCAAGCGAGCGTAAGCACAATACTCCGTTAACTCATTTGACTTAATAAAAAGTCTGAGTAAATGCATGTTTTTAGCCCAATCCCGTTAGACCGTAACTAAGGAAGTGTTTTTTATGCAGCTTTTTAAAAACAGCAAACTTGTAAATGCAGATTTTAAAAGCCATCAATCAAAAATGGCCTTTATAGTAAATAATGGTCTTATTGAGTGGGTAGGTTCGCAAAACAAAGTGCCCAAACATTATAAAATCAGTAAGGCTGTAGATCTAAAAAATAAACTGGTTTTTCCGTCTTTTATAGAGTGCCACACACATACAATTTTTGCGGGATCACGCGCAGCAGAATTTGAGCTACGCAATCAAGGCATAAGTTATTTGGAAATTGCCCAAAAAGGTGGGGGTATTCTTGCCAGCATGAGTGCTACCCGCAAAGCCCCGGCCGGTGAATTGCTTAAGCTTACGCAAGCCCGTGTAAATAATTTTTTAAATCAAGGGGTCTCAACTTTAGAGATTAAATCTGGCTACGCGCTGGATTTAAAAAACGAAGTGAAGATGCTAGAAATTTTAAAAAAAATTAAAGGCCCGCAAATAATCAGTACTTTTTTAGGGGCACATGCGCGGCCGCCCGAGTTTGCGGAGAACTCCGCTTATTTGCAATATTTGGTTCAAAAAGTTTTACCGATCATCAAAAATAAAAATTTAGCGAAGCGTGTAGATATTTTTATTGAAAATAAATTTTTTGAAAAAGCAGAGTCTATTGTATATTTAAAAAAAGCGATGGAGCTGGGTTTTGAAATTACAATTCACGCCAATCAATTGTCGTTATCGACGGGTGCCGATCTAGCGTTAAGCTTGGGGGCGCAGTCGGCCGATCATGTCATTCATTTAAATGACAGCTTAATTCGTAATTTCTCGAAATCAAAAACAGTAGCGGTGCTTTTGCCGCTGGCGGATTTTTATATGAAATGTGCTTATCCGCCAGCACGTAAATTAATCGATGCCGGTGCTTGTGTGGCGCTAGCCACCGATTACAATCCGGGAAGTTGTCCATCGCAGGATTTATCGCTAGTGGGTTTGCTGGCGCGTTTAGAAATGAAGATGACTTTGCCTGAAGTTTTCAAAGCCTATACCTGGGGCGCCGCAAAAGCCTTGGGAATTGAGAGCACAGAGGGCTCTTTAGAGGTTAAAAAAGCTGCAAACTTTATCTGCACCGATGCAGAACTGAGTGATTTTTTCTACTCTGCAGGCCGCACCCCTGCGCATTCACTTTTCATTCGGGGAAAAGAAATAAAGACCGGATTGAGCTAATAAAATTAACGCGACACGCCAAAAAATTTAAGATTCTTAAATTTTTACTTGTAAACTGGGCTATTACTTTTCTAGTGTTAGAGTTACAAGGATGTGAAATAAATTATGGCAGCAACCTATTCATCGTTTATGACTACAAGATTTTACAGCCCCGTTTTTAACACCGCACTGTTTGATGGCCCCATGAGAATTTACTTTTCTCAAAGTTATGAATCAGCCGCCCTGAAAATATATCATCTTCTGCAAACTGAATACTCCGCGCAGTGGAATCTGTTAAAAGCGAGCTCGCTAAAGTCTAAAGAACATGTTTTTTTAATGATGTACCCTGATAAGATCGGTCTTGAGCTGGTCTTTCCAGATCAAGTAAGCTCCGCTGCAGTTCAAGAATGGGATGAAGGTTTAGCCATAGGTTTTTGTCAGCCGCAGGATGATGCAGAACTTGCGCAGCAATTAGAAATAATTACTCAATCTATAGCTTCATGGATTGAAAAATCTAAAACCTATGAAGTTTCGATTTAATAGTTTAAAAAATATCAGTTTTAAAAATAACAGGGGTCAGATCTTAGTTGAGTATCTTTTATTGATGGTGATCGCGGTGGCCTGTGCAACGCTGCTGACTAAAAGTTTAATCGGACGTGGTGATTCTAATCAAGGAATGATCATTAAAGCCTGGAATGGCATATTAAAAAATATTTCTAATGATTTGCCAGATTGTGAAAATCAAACGGATTTAACTACGCCTAATTGTCCGGCGCCCCCTTAATTTACAGGCATTTCTTGTAAGGCCTAAAAATTATTTTAAAAGTAACCTGAACCCCGTTTTTTAATTTCTTTAGTGATTTTTTTCTGCATTGATTCCTGAATTTCACTGGCAAGTTCGTGGCAAAGCTCGGCGTCTTTTACTTTTTCTGGCGCAAAATTAAGTTGTATTGGTTTTTCAAAAATTATTTTCCATTTGGCCGGCAGGGGAATTACATTAAGCGGCAGGGGTATAATTAAGCCGCGCAGAAACTTGGTGAATTTCAAGGTGTGTAAATTAATGTGAGTTTCTTCAGCGCCTAAAACAATTGTCGGCACAATCAGCGCGTTGGTTTCAAGAGCCATGCGGATAAAGCCGCGCTTAAATTCCTGAAGTTGATAAAGTTCTGAGCTGGGTTTGAAATTTCCCTGCGCACCCTCAGGAAAAAGCACAATTAAATTATTTTTTTTCAATAGCGAAATGCCATTTTCATAAGTGGCCTCGGTAAAACCTAATTTCTGGGCCGGCAGCGCCGTCGTTTCAGTTAAAAACCACAGGTGGTGGGTCATAACACGGGGTATGCGTTTAGTGTTCTGTTGAAGAACATAAGACAGAATCATAGCATCAAAACCCGAAAACCCTGAATGATTGGGAGCAATAATTACGGGTCCTTTGGTGGGAATATTTTCTAGACCCACAATTTCTAGCCTAAAATATTTTTTTAATAATTCCATAAAAAAACGGGGAAACACTTTGTATAGAAGTGCCTCCGCACTTAGAGCTTTAAGATTAAAAGTTTTTTCATTGGGTTTTTTAAAAAAATTGATCATAAGAATCGTAAGAATAACATTCTAAATGTCATTATACTAAATTTAATGATAATCTGCAACTCAAATGTGGATCTATCCTATCTAGGTATGGCCTAAGCATTGCTATTAGTCGTATATGCTTACAAGACACAGCTATAAATCAATATGCTCATTTTAAAACCACTCTCAAACTTTATATGGGTACTCTGTCTAACAATTTTTGTCACGGATAGCGCATGGCGCTTATCAACGAGGAATTTATGCTAACAAAAACAGAGCAGAAAAAATACATCATGGCCATTGACCAAGGCACCACCGGTTCTACGGTTATTTTACTAGATCGGGCGGGAAGTCTTGCATCTAAAGCCACCGTGGATTACAAGCAAATTTATCCGCAGCCCGTCTGGGTGGAGCACAATCCTGAAGTTATTTGGCAATCGGTAGAAAGCGCCGCACTTCAGTGTTTAAAAAAAATCGAGGCCTCAAGTAATGAAATCTTAACTATAGGTATTACAAACCAGCGCGAAACTGTGGTGGCTTTTAAAAAATCCACCGGAGAAACACTGCATAACGCCATTGTTTGGCAGTGCCGCAGAACGAGTAGAATGTGTGACCAGCTTAAAAAAAAATGGGCAAAAAAGATCAAGTCTAAAACGGGCCTGGTGTTAGACCCTTATTTTTCAGCCACAAAAATGCGCTGGCTTATTGAAAATATTAAGCCTGTGCAGCAAGCTTTAAAAGAAAATGATTTAGCTTTTGGTACTATAGATACTTTTTTAATGTGGAAACTTTCAGGTCATAAAATTTTTGCCACCGAAGTTAGCAATGCTTCGCGAACGATGTTAATGAATCTAAAAACCTGTAGCTGGGATGTCGAACTACTTAAATTATTTAAAGTGAAGAGCCACTGCTTACCTGAAATTAAATCTTCATCGGGGTTTTTTGGCAAAACTTGCGGCCACAGTTTTATTGCAGAAGGCACCCCTATAACCGGCGTTGCCGGAGACCAACAAGCCGCCCTTTTTGGACAGACTTGTTTTTCTGAAGGTGAAAGCAAATGTACTTTTGGCACAGGCAGTTTTATTTTAATGAACACCGGCCATAAAATTTTAAAATCAAAAGCGGGTTGTTTAACCACCGTGGCGTGGAGATTAAATAATAGTAAAACCCAGTATGCGCTTGAGGGCGGAGCTTTTATTTGTGGAGCCGCTGTCGCCTGGCTGCGCGATGGACTGGGCCTTATTGCTCAAAGTTCTGATATTGAGGCCTTGGCTCAGCAGGTTGCAACAACAGCGGGCGTTGAATTTGTGCCGGCCTTAACGGGTTTAGGCGCGCCCCACTGGAATGCCAATGCGCGCGGTGAAATTACCGGTCTTACACGGGGCACGAGTAAAGCCCATATAGCTAGGGCCACCTTAGAAGCCATTGCGCTGCAAAATGCCGATATACTTTTAGCGATGCAACGCGATCTCAAGCGCGATCTCAAGCGCGATCTTAAAAAGAAACAAAAAAAGAAAATAAAAAAAATTAGGGTTGACGGCGGAGCCGCAGCCAATAATTTACTTATGCAGTTACAAAGTGATTACCTGCAAACGGCGGTGGACCGGCCTAAGCAAATTGAAACCACGGCCATCGGGGCCGCGTATTTGGCAGGTCTTGGCATAGGGCACTGGAAAAGTTTTACTGAAATAAAAAAAATTTGGAAAATTGAGCGCGAATTTAAGCCCCTGCAAAATTTAGCAGAGGTTAATAAAAGAAAAATTTCATGGAACAAAGCAGTTAAAAAAGCACTGCGGTAAAAATGCGGCACTATTTGTCTGACATAAAGTCAGCACTAGTATAATGACCTGGGCATAGCCTTGACAACGCAGGCGCAATCTGTAGACGGCGTCTTTAAACCTCTCTTAAGCATAAATACGACCCATACTCGTATTTATGCTTGAAATTAACTAGTTGTACTCGTATATTAGAATACGAGGCCAATGTGAAATTTAAACGAATATATGAAAAACCTCTATCGTCGATCTTATTGCTTGGCCCTCGCGGCACGGGTAAAAGTACTTTTATTAAAACAGAGGCACAGCCTAATTTAATTATTGATTTATTAAAACAAGAAACCTACAGAAAACTGTCGCTAAACCCAAGCTTGCTTGAGGAAATGGTGTCGCACTTAAAACCACAGCATTCTGTTCTTATTGATGAAATTCAAAAAATTCCTGCCTTGCTTGATGAAGTCCACCACCTGATCGAAGACAAAAATATTATTTTTTATTTAACAGGATCGAGTGCGCGAAAACTTAAAAAAGACGGCACTAATCTTTTAGCAGGAAGAGCTTTGTCTAAAAAAATGTTCTGCTTAAGTTTAAAAGAGATTGGCCAAGCAAAATCCATCCAAAGTTTATTGTTTTCTGGAAGTTTACCTAAGGTTGTTACAGAACCTAATAACGACCAGATTAACGATTTTCTTTTTACTTATGTTGAAACCTATTTAAAAGAGGAGGTTTTTCAAGAAGGATTAACCAGAAATTTAAACGAATTTTCAAAATTTATTGAAATCGCAGGGCAATATCATGGTCAAATCGTTAATCTAGCAAATTTGTCGCGTGAGATCGGAAAATCAGGCGATACAATAAAGTCTTGGTTTCAAATTTTGCAAGACACACTTATTGGGCAGCTGATAGAACCCTACCCACTTAAAATTGCTGCCAAAGAAACTAAGCACCAGCGATTTTATTATTTTGATTGTGGAGTTGCTCGTGCCGCACAAGGTATAAGTGCAATTGAAGAAATTCCAGAACAAAGAGGCTTTTATTTAGAAACTATAATCCTGAACGAAATCAAAATATATTTAGAAGTTCAGCGTAAAAAATATAAAATTTTTTATTACAGCATCTCATCATTCGGAGATCTTGATTTTATCATTGAAACAAAGAAAAAAACAATTTCAGCACCGGCTCAGTTCGTCGGAATTGAAATTAAATTCAGCAAAACCTGGAAGCCCGAATACGAAAAGCTTCTACTTAAAGTCAAAGAAAACAAACCACAGCAGATGCAAAAAGCCATCGGAATTTACTTGGGCACTCAACGTCTTACGCGCGGCCCGATTGATGTTTTGCCAATTTATCAATTTGTTGATGAATTATGGAAAGGTCAAATTTTTTAATAACTGCTTCCAAAGCTTGGTCATGAATGTATTTCTAAATCTGATTTTTGGATATTTATAAGTTATCTGTACCGCAAACACAATTTAATTGCATCGCCTTCCAGTTAGCAGTTTTAGATTATTTTAATTTAAAAATAAATAAAATATTAAACTGGCCATTTGGTTTAAGCGGCAATTGCGCATTATTTTTTAAAGTCACTGCTAAAGTATGTGTTAAGTCGTGAGTTAAGGCGTGAGTTAAAGCTTCAGTGGCCGATTTATCTAAGCGCGGATAGCCGCTTGAAGAGAGCACGGTAAGCTTTTTTATTTTTCCAAAAGAATTGGTACTGACTGAAATGTTGACAACCCCTTCTTCAATCAAAATTCTTGAAAGTCGGGGATAGATGACTTTAATACCTAATGCCGCGCTAGTTAAGGCTACAGGCTCCGGCGCGAGTTCCGTCACTGGTTTCGGCGCTGGTTTCGGTGCCGTGGGGCTTGGACTTAGGAAGTTAGAACGTGGAGGCATAAGCCCTAGATCTGGCGCGGGATTTTTTTTGGGTGTAGGGGTTATTTTTTTACGGAGTACATTTTTATCACTAAGTACTAAAGGTTCAGAGAAGTGTTGCTTACGTATGGTTTCGGCGGGATTTGTAATAATATTTAAATCTTCAAGATGGATTGGCTTAGCGTCATTTTTTGAAATTACGGGGAGCATCTCCACATCTATAATTCTACTCTTAGCTGGGGGCTCGGCATTTGCGGGTGGAGCAGTTATAATTAATTGTTCTATAATTTTAATAAAAATTTCAATAAAAGTCAGATGTATTAAAAAAGATAAAATCAAAAAAATAAATATTCTTTTTTTTAGTTTTTTTTTTAGCTTAGCTGTTAAGGGTAAAATATTCATATTAAAATGTTTTGGTCACGCCAGCAAAAACTGAAAATCCCGCAGTGCCGTAGCCGGCAACACTTTGGTAGTTTTTATTCAAAAGGTTAATAATACGCGCGTTCAAACTTAATTTTTTTGAGGATGTGTAAATAAACTTAAGATTCACTAAGTCATAATCAGGCATTGATATTTTTTGAAAAGAAACAGGGTCTATGTCGTCTTGGTTAACCGATAAAAAATACTCAATACTACATTCTAAGCGATTCAAAATAGCGGTGGCTTCCGCACTTAAACTGTTTTCGGGGCGCCTGAGTAACTTTGCACCTGATACTTGATTTTTGGTTTGTAAATGGGTAAGCGTAGCTTTTAACGAAAATTCCTGTGCGGGCAGCCATTTGGTTTGCAGCTCTATGCCTTGCGCCGAACTTTTTGCTATATTAAAATATTTTGAGGTAACAGAATCAAAATCAATAAGGTCATAATATTGATTAATAAAATAGGAAGTCGAAAAAAAATACGCGCGGCCCAAACTTTTCTCAATTGAAAATTCGGTGGAATTGCTTTTTTCGTCATTAAGGTTTTGATTTCCAGAAGCAGAGTACAACTGGTACAAACTAGGTGTTTTAAAACCCGTGCCATAATTAAAATACAGCACCGATTCGTACTCAGGAATTTTGTAGCCAACATCGAGAGAATAACTAGCAATAGCCCCCTGCCGATTGCGAAGATCTTGGCGCAGGCCAAACTCTGAAAAAAATTGTTCATATTGAATTTTATAGGTAGCAAAAGCGCCGTAAGAGTAGGCCGTCTTTTCAGTTAAATCGGAATTAACCCCATTAAAAGAGTTTTCTGAATAGCCACTTTCATTACGAAGTTGCGCGCCAAATTGTAAAATATGCTGGCTGTGCTCATCCGTAATGAGGTATTCATTTTTAGATTCTAATTTAGAATTAATTCCTGAAAAATAATCTGTAGCTAGATTGGGGCGGGTAGCGTCCGCTAAGTTTTCACCAGCGCGCGCGCTATAAGCTAAGCCCGCACCCAAAGAGTAAGCGAGTTTTCCGCCAAACCCTCTTGATTTAAAAATACTGCCAATTTGCAGTTGCCGGCTTTGCGATGTGTAATTTGGATCATCGCCAGTAGGCCCGCCAAAAGCATCAAGATCAGACTGAAGTGCAGAGCTACGCAAAGTTAAATTTAAATTGGTGTCTTTACTGAGGACCCAGCCCAGGCGCGAAGCTAAAGATAAGCGGCTAAACCCATCGGCCTCGGTGTTACCCAAATTTTTATCAGCAGCCGAAAACCCCGCACTTGCTAAATGCATCACGCCCAAAGAATAGCGCAAATTATTTTGTGCCCCCATAACACCAAGTCCTGCTTTTAAACTATTATAAGAGCCTATTTCGAGCTGTGTTAAACCCGTAAAGGGGCCTTTGCCTTCTTTAGTGATGATATTAATTACTCCGCCAATGGCATCAGAGCCAAAGCGCACACTTTGCGCCCCTCTGAAAACTTCAATGCGCTCAATTTGCTCGGTACTAAGGCCCGAAAAATCAAAACTCCGCGACGGATTTAGGGGGTCATTTACTTCGATATTATCAATGAGCACGAGGGTATGCCTAGATTCTGCCCCGCGAATAAAAACCGAGGTTGCTTGGTTTAGGCCACCATTACTTGCCACAGACAGACCTGGAATTTCTTTAAGAATTTCGGCAACACTGATGAGCCCTTTTTTTTGAATATCTTTAATTTGAATAATGCTAACCGAAGGTGTGGGCTCCGCAAAACCTTCTTGAATAAGTGAGTCTTCAACTAAAACATGAAGGATGTTTTCATTAAATTTTTTTTGAGTTTTATTGCTTGCATTAGATAATGCAGAAAAATTTAATAAAATTAAAAAAAAACAGCAGAAAAATTTTAGCACTAAGAACATCCTAAAATGACGACCTCTATGCGGCGTAGCCGCTGGTGGCTTAGCAGAAGGATTATTCAGAAGCTTTTTTAGCTGCGGCTTCTTGCTCTGCGGCCTCTTTAGCCGCGGCTTCGTTGCCGACCTCTGTACCCAAAACAAGGTGAGTTGAAACCTCAAACGGACTGTCGATAACATTCAGTATCGATTTTTTTTCGTTGTAGTCATTTCTTTCATTATCTAAATTGCCATGTTTTTTTACAATAATAGATGAAATTTCGGCCAAGCCAAATTTCTCTCCTAAATCTGCCGGAGATTTGTAGCGGAGTGTATTTAGTTGGCTCACCAAGCTTGACTGATTTACTTTATCTGACGTCTTAACATAAGCTTTAAAGGTTGATAAATATGTTAAAGACAGCAATGTTAAATCAAAAGTGCTAATGGTTTCTGGCACCACTTTTAATACTTTGATTTCATCGTTTAAAATAACAACAGCAATAACCCCAGTTTTTAAGTGGTCCTCTAGCATTTTTTTAGTATCTTCTTTAGACACCAATTTAAGTAAATCTTGAACCTTGCCTTCAATTTTTACTTGTTTTAATGAAGCATCCATAGGTTTTTTATCCCCATTTTGTGCCAGCATTTCAGTTTTTTTCTCGCCGGAGTAATAAACTGTTTTAGGACTTTTAACATCTGCCGTGGTGATCTCGCTAAAATCAGTCACTGCATAAAGATTGGGGGCGACACCCGTGTTAACAGCGCTTGGCCGCTCTGCCGGCTTATTACAGCCGGTGAATAATAGGGGGGCTGTTGTTAGGGCTAAAATTACGGTGGTTAAGGCTATATTTTTTTTCATAGGTTATTCCTTTTATATGCTTTTTATATGCTTAAGCTAAGTCCAACAGAGTATTCTGAACTTTCGGGATTAAAAAATTTTAAATTATTTTCGTAGTCGCCAGCTTTAAGATAACTGCCTTCATTTGAGTGACCCAAGCTAATAGAAACTCCTTCATTAAGTGTATAGCCTAAAGCTTGAAAGTGCGAAAAAGTATTATTCACTACGCCGTTAACTGAATAATTGGCACTAAAATCTAATTGAGTGGAGATAGAAAGCGCACTTGTGATATCATAACCTAAAAAGAACCTATTACGATAGCCGTACAAGGTATTGGGGTTTCCGGTTTTAGCATTAGTGTCGTATATAAGATTATTGCGGGCTAACCGGCCTTGGTAGCTGATTTTCCAAGCATCCATACCTAGAGCTTTTGTATTCAAACTCAATTTTAAGGCTACGTTAAAAGAATATAAAAGACCCATTTCATAACGGGTAGAGTCTTTTAGCGGTAGTACGCCCCCGATAGAGGGGCCTAAATTAAAATAACTACCCAGGGCCCAGGCTTTTTTTCCAACGTTTAAGGACAAGTCTGACCATTTGTTATCAGTAGTATCAATCAAGTCTTGGCTGTAAGCTATAAGAGCTAACGAATTGTATTCGCCATAAGCCAGAGTAGGCATAAATTCGTGACTTAAAGATTGAGACCTTGATTTTGCTCCTGTTTTAGCATCGGTTTGTTCTTGAGATTGCATGGTGTAACCCAAGTCATAAGAAAGCCCAAACTTCACCGACGCAGCTTCTTCTTTTTTAGGGGCCGCAACTGTGCTAGTGGCTGCCGGAGTGGCTGCAGCTTTTGCGCTTATTTTTGTGCTGGTGGCGGGCGCACTAGCCGTGCTGGTGGCGGCGTTTGCGGATAGGCAAAGTACACTGAGTGGCAGGGCAATCATGGCGCCTAGCTTTAATGTTTGTTTTGATATTTGCTTCATTATTTGTTTTGTTATTTGCTTTTCTGCTAGTTTCATTTTGGCCCTCTTTTATTAAAGTCAAAGTTAGCTTATCAAATTGCGTGCCAGTTTAGATACCTTATATTGACTCCGAAGTGTATATTTATGATACATGGCCGCCAAATTTTGTAATTTATTTAAGGTCGCCGTTTAAATCAACGTTTAAATCACCGCTTAATTAACATATTTAATTAGCATATTTAATTAGCATATAAATCTCGTACTATATTCAACAATAGAGCTTCTGTACTTTCACAGGAACCCGCTAAATTAAGCTGTTCATCAAGTTTTGAGCTGTAATGCTCTTGTCCATTACTGCTTAGGCTTGAACTTAACTTTTTATAATAGATTTGGGCTGCGGGGTGCAATCTTGCAAATCTTGCTGGAAATGTTGCTGGGGAACCCACGCCAGCATTGTGGATTTCATACAGCGCCACTAAGGCTTGGGTTTTAAGACCTAGCAGGCTGCCAAGCTTGTTGTTATCCCGCGGGCTAAGGCAGATATAATGGTTAAAATCCGGATTTTCTAGATTTTCCGGATTAATCTCTTTTGCTAACAGAGCAACACTAAATAGCATCGTCAGTGTAAGAAGTATCATTTTTTTCATGTAGTCCTCTTTTAGAATACTCCATTCAATTTTGATGCTCAGTTAAAACGAATATAAGTAGGTTTGGCTGTTTATTTTTAACACACTTAACATTATTGGGCTTTTTAGCCTTAAGTTTAATTGAATATTTTGCCCCGGGGTTACCGAGCAAGCGACGAGAAACATAGACCTCCGAAGATATCATTGCATGTCAAGATTTAAGACAATTTTAAGACGCGTGTCTATCTCTTTTATCTCAGCAACACTCAACTGACTTATTTTTCTTTTAAGAAATAGTTTTTCCACTGAGTAAATCGAACCACATCTGATGATGGTCGGTTTCTTAAATGTCATAACGTAATCTTCAAAATTATTTACGACTTTAGCTGACCCATCGCCTCGGTACAGTGAGGTGAGTTTAACAACTATCACATCAAGAATGTGAAGCCCTTGATTTCGGTGATTATTGCTGACAATTAACAGTGGCCTTTCTTTTTTTTCAGGATCGTTTGGCCAAACGCCCATCCAAACTTCACCGCGCATCATTTAAATATAATCCTCAGCTTCATCTTCGGGTTCAAATGCGGCCTTACTTAGCAAGCGTGATGAAGAGCTAGAAATATTTCGCTTTTGGCTTTGGGCTAAAGCAGCATCATGCTTACGATAGGCCTGGGCGATGGCCTGCTCTTTTTCGATGTTGAGGCCCTTTAAAATAAGTTCATTCACTCGCTCGCTGAGCTGACCCCGTGGAACTTCTCGCAATTCGAATTCAACTGCTTCAAGTGGATAAAAGGTGTGTTTTTTGGGGCTTGGCATAACTGATCTCCACTTGAATTTTATTATAATTTATGTCTTTAAAATAGTCTACAAATATATCTATATATGTATCTACAGATACTATATAAAATATGCCTAGTGTTTTTAGATAATAATTAATATTTAATAAATTCATATAGTTATGTAATTATTTGTGCCCTGGACAGAGTCTAGATTTCTTTGTGCTAAACCTTCACACTCATCAGCTCATAAATTGTGATAAGCTCGTGCTTTCCTTTAACTTTAACTTTATCAAGTTCGCGGCAATGGAAGTGGTTTTTAACTATTTCATAGGTGAACTCACTGATAATAATGCTAACCGCATATTCTTTGGTTAAACTTTCAAGCCTAGAGGCCAAATTAACGCTATCGCCAATGACGGTGTAATTTTGAATAGTTTCAGAGCCAATATTACCTGCATTCATATGGCCGGTATTAATGCCAATGCCTATTTTGATTTCAGGCCAGCCTTTTAGTAGAAATTCTTTATTTAACACGGCTAAGGCCGCAATACAGCCGAGCGCGGCGCTGCAGGCCTGCTGGGCGTGGTCTTTGTAATTAAGTGGCGCGCCGAACATGGCCATGATGGCATCGCCAATGTATTTATCGATGGTGCCTTGGTGTTTAGTAATAATGGCAGACATCGGAGTAAAGTATTTGTTTAAGAGCTCTGATAACTCAACAGGGTCCATTTTTTCAGAGAAGCTTGTAAAGCCCCGAATATCTGAAAAGTAAACACTCATAAAAAGTTTTTGTCCGCGCAGTTCAATAGCGCCTTCATTTTTTAGAATTTCTTCCACCACATCTTTAGAAACATATTTTGAAAAAGCCATTTTGATTTCTTTAGATTTTTTTGATTGAAAGAAGTACTTATAGATTAATGCCGTAAAAAAAGCGGCAAATAATAAAATAAAATATAAAAAAGCAGAGTGAAAAAGCACACCCCTTGAATAGCTGGCATTTTGGATTAAAAAAAGTCCGCAAACTAACAGAGCAAACAAAACTCCGGCGGCCCGAATTCCAAATTTAAAAAATAACAGCAATGAAATTAAAATAAATATAAAAAAGACCAGCGGCGCCCCCCGTAATTCATATTTGTTATAGGCTAAATACTGATTGTTAAGCAGATTAGATAAAACGCTGGCGTGAATTTCGGGCCCGGGGTAGCTGATATCATTAGGGGTGGTGCGGATGTCGTAAATACCAACGGCCGTGGCCCCTAAAATAATATTTTTATTTTTTAAAAATTCGGATTTTTTTACAGTAATTTTATTTACAATGAAATGGCCTGTTGCGCTAGGTACCCGGACTGAGTACTCAAGCAGGGGGGAGTTATTTAGAAGATCTTTGGCCGAGATATAAGGGATTATATTTTGTTTTCCGTAGTAGTTGATAAGCAGTTTGCCTTCATAATTTGTGGGTACGGTAAAAAGCGGGGCTTCACTTTCGTCATTTATATTATGTATTTCGATACCCGCAATTTTTTTTTGGGCATTAAGTGTGCGAATTTTAAAAAGTGCCTGGTAACCGGTGGCCGCCAAATAAGCCTGCAGAGCCAGCGAGGGAATATAACTAGTGCCCAGTTGGTTCCCGGTGCGAAAGATTAACGGATAATTGCGTACAATTCCATCGGCATCTTGGTGGGCCACAAAACTCGCGGTGTAAAGGGCGGCCTCTTGGATGCTTTCAATATTTTGTCGCCAGTTTTCATATTGTGGAATTGGATTTTGCAGAGCGGCGCTAAGAAAAGTGTCTAATTTATTTTGCAAAGCAATTTCATTTTTCGCGCCAAAAATTGACAAATAAATATTTTTAAGATTTGGGTGCTGTTGATACGAATAAGGATCTTTCGCGGTAAGCCACGAGTTGCAATAATTAAATACATTTTGCTTTTTGTAGAACCTAAGTGTGTTTTGTTGATGCGGGGTAAGTTGTTGCAGGCTATTGACGCCATATTTATTCATGTATAATTTTTCTGATTGGGTATCGATTGTTTTAAAAAGGGGAGTAAACAGCCGGTTAAACTGAATTTCTTCAAAATAAATTAAATCATCGTCCACTGAAAAAAACGGATTTATTTTAACCAAACGGGCGCCGCCGGTATGAAGTAGTGCTTGTGTTAAACAGTAGTCTTGATGGGGCTTCGCCGTAGAGGCAAAATCACTAAATGTGCCCAGCGTGATTTTTTCAGAATTTTTTTTTATGGTTTTTGCAAAGCTCAAATCAGCATCGGTATTTTCTTTTTCTGAGAAGATCACATCAAAGGTTAAAGTCTTAATTTCGTACTTTAAAAGTGCCAGGCTTATTTCATTAATGATATGGCGGCTCCAGGGCCAGCGTCCAACCTCTATCAGTGAGGGCTCATCAATAGCTAATAAGACCACCTCTTGATTGGGTTTTTTTAGACTATGGGCCGGATAAAATAAATCATTCCAGCGGTGAGACACATTTTCTAAAGAAACTTGCACTTTAGATTTTAAGCTCTCAGCTGTCTCAATCTGAGATATATAAGAATACAGCAGGGCGGTGAGCATCAGCGCCAAAATAAATACCAGCACATATTCAGAGTATTTTTTATACATATTATTAAGCCTCTGTTTTATTGTAGGGCTTGTCAAATAAGTTGACAGTTGTACAGGAACTTGGGCCAATTTTTGCTAAGCTATTTATATTTAGCTGAAATTCTAGTTGAGTGTATTATTTTAATACAAATAGTGACGTCAAACTTGGCCCCAGCTTTGCTTATTAGTTAAAGTAACAGATTTAAGTAACAGAACTAAAGGAGTTTGTATGAAAAAGTTAATAATTCTAATAGCACTCACAGGCCTAGCCGCTTGCAGCCCTAAAAAAAGTTCGGTCAAGGCGGAGGTCGTAGGTGTTGCAAGTAGCCCCATCGGGGCACAGTGTCCAGCAACAGGAGCGCAAACAGCGGCGGTTACCGGATATATTTTCGATAGCACCGCCACTTCCTATAATTTTGAAAATCAATTTAAAGCCTTATTGTCTGCCACTACAGATCCGTCTTTGATCAGCACGATTAGTCCGTTACCAAATGCAACTGGCGGCACAGGTGTTGGTTTTACGGGGCTGGTAAAACTTGATACGGCGGGGGGTGTTGTAGGTGCGCAGTCAAAAGTGACGATCACGGTGTATGATGGGCAATGGTATATGAATCAAACGGCGGCTAACCTTATTGTACTGGATTTTGCTCCCACAAATACTGCAAATCCCGCTACTATAACAGGCCAGTTTAATATGCAAACGGGTGAAGGTGTTTTAAGCTTAAATGATAAATATGGCGAGATTCGTTTTCAAGGCCGAATAGATGCGCAAAACTTCAGCGGGTCAGTAAGCTTCAAGAACACCACCTCCGTACTTGGTGGAAGCCCCGCAAGTGGAACGCTGGGTCAGTTCAGCATTCAGCGTTGCGCGCTCTTACAGTAAAAATCAATTTAAATTGTTGATAAAATACATTAAAACTTATTCAATCAAGAGGAATGCAAAGACAACATTCCTCTTTTTATTTTTATGATGAATCTTCTTTAGCGGTGGTGGCCGGTGGGGCCTCTGTGCTTGATCGTAAAAGTTTAAATATTCATGGTCTTAATGAAGCCGAATCTTTTTTGCGCAGTTATGGCTACCAAATTACGAACGCACAAGATTTAGAGCGTCTTTGGTATTTTCATCGTCGAGCTTTGGTTTTAATGAGTGACAAGCTGCGCATTAGTTTAGAAAAAATGCCCAATGAGTTAAAAACAAAAGAAAACCTTAAAGATATACGAAATTTATTAATTTATGCCTCACAAACTAAAAATATTGAATTGCAAAGCTGGTCGTGTGCACTTTTAAGATGCATGCATGTTTTTGTGCATGCAGAAACCGATCTTTTTGGCTCATTCGCGGAAGAAATTCAAAAACAAATTTTATCGCCGTTTGAAAATGCGGTAAAGCAAGATGAAAAACTGCAATTAAGATCTTACCAAAAAGAGGGGCACACCAGTATTGACCTTCATGAGTTTCAAACTAAACCTTTTAAAACTTCTAGCAGTACGGTTATTAAGTTACTTGCCAAACCTGAGGCCTTGGCGGCCAAAGTTTTTGATAAAATAGGGGTGAGGTTTGTAACACAATCTATTTTTGACTCGTTTCAGGTGATCCGATTTTTAGTTGAAGAAAACTTAATTAGTTTTCCGCAGATTATGCCGGACCAATCTTCAAATAATATGTATCCGGTGGAAGAATTCTTAGCGGTTTGTGAAAAACTTAAAAATAAACACCCGCCAGGGCATAGCTACTCTTCACAAAAAATTGATCGTTTGCTTATGCAAAAAATAAATGCAAATCAAGGAGCTTTTCTGGGATTATTCAGAAAAGAAAACCCTTATTCATCAAAAGATTTTAAATATATTAAATTTATTTCGCGGCAGTTAATTAAAATTGAATCTTTGGGCGGGGGTAAGGCCTTCAGTTTTTTTTATCCGTTTGAGGTGCAGATTATGAATAAAGACAGTTTTAATAAAATTCAGTCAGGTGAGTCCGAGCACTCGGCCTATAAAAATCGCCAAATTCTGGCGGCGGTGAAAAGATTATTTCCAGAATGAAACTATTGGTGTTAATTCTAGCCTGGTTAAGGTCTGTTGTTGTGACTATTTTGTTTCCGATTACAATTTTAATTCTGGGCCCGGCCGCTATATTAGGGCATTATTTCTTGAATAAGCGTCAGTTAGATGATTATTTGGTTTCTTTGTGGGGGCGCCTGTGTTGCCGTATGTCGGGCGTTACAGTTGTGGTAGAAGGAAGGCAAAATATTCCGAATGAAGGTTGTTTGTTTTTATTTAATCATTCCAGCTTTTTTGATGTGTTTGCGTTAGCAGGTTATTTGCGTGGGACACGATTTGGTGCTAAAGCGGAATTATTTAAAATTCCAATTTTTTCACACACAATTAAAGCTATGGGTACTTTGCCAATAGCTCGCGGTAACCGTGAAGAAGTTTATAAAATTTATGATGAGGCCAAAGTAAGGTTCACAAATGGCGAAAAGTTTGCACTATCTCCAGAAGGTGGGCGTTTTTATGGCCCGCAGCTAGCACCTTTTAAGGCGGGCCCTTTTGTTTTTGCGCAGTCTGCAGGAGCACCCATTGTGCCGGTCGTGGTATTGGGGGCCTATACCGCCTTACCTAAAAATTCTTTTTTATTTAATAAAAATAAACTTTTTCACACAATTCATTTAAAAATACTGCTGCCAATTGATACTAAAAATTTCAACACACAGAATCGTAAAGATTTGCAACAACTGGTGTATGATAGAATGAATACCGTTTGGATGGCAGAAAATAAATTTACAGTATTTTAGGGTGCTTTAGGCAGACCCTGCGGCCATTCGCGTTAGGTTAATTGCAGTTGAGATATAAAATCGCGTAGTTCCTGAAGTTTTATGGGTTTACTCATATAATAATCAAAGCCCGCATTTAGACATTTAGTTCGATCTTCTTTCATGGCATAGGCAGTTAACGCCATAATTAAATGCGGTTTGCGAAAATGCAAGGCTTCCCATTCGCGTATAATTTTAAGGGCCGTGAAACCATCCATAACAGGCATTTGAATATCCATAAGAATCAAATCAAAATTGGATACTTTAACTTTTTCTATAGCAAGCAACCCATTTTCACATTCGGTCATTTCAATATAAGAAGTCCGGAGCGAGGCTTTTAATAGGGTTCTGATATCTGCGTTGTCTTCAACAATAAGGATCCGAAACTTATGAGAATGCGTGTTATCGCTGCCCACAGGATTAACAACAGAATTATTTACTTCATGCGCGGTAGTTAACAGAATTGTATTTTTTAAATCTGGCTGAAGTTTCAGTGTAAAGAAAAACTGGCTTCCTACATTAGGGATGCTTTCAAAGCGGATTTCGCCTCCCATAATTGAGACTAAATGTTTTGATATGGCTAAGCCTAATCCCACCCCGCCGTATTTCTTAGTTGTCGAGAGGTCTCCCTGAGAAAAGTTGTCGAATATTTTATTGCGAAACGATTCTGGAATTCCTATACCGGTGTCTTTGATTTCCACTAGTATTTCGCCCTGGACGTTTTTGTCGTGATTGGGGCGCAGGGTGACGGTGATAAATCCTTTATCTGTATATTTAATTGCATTCGTGATTAAATTATCAAGTACTTGCTTTATGCGTTTGGGGTCGCCAATGTATTCTAAATGCAAATTGGAATCTAGTATATAATTCAGCTGTAAGTCTTTTTGACTCGCGCTCATTGTATGCAGTTCAAGGGTATCTTCTAATAAATAACCTAAATTAAAATTTTCTTTAGTTAGATTTAGAACTCCGGCTTCAATTTGAGAAACATCAAGAATATCGTTAATCAGCGAAAGCAAAGTGACACCGGATTTTTTTAATATACTTAAATAGCGTGCCTGTATTTTTTCAACTGAAGGAGCTTCAATTAACATATCTGTTGCACCCAGAATGACTGACAGAGGAGTGCGGATCTCGTGGCTCATATTCGCGAGGAACTCACTTTTAGATTGACTCAATTTTTCGGCAGCCTCTTTTGCGAGATTAAGCTGAATATTAATTTTTTCTAATTCGAGTGTTTTAGCTATAAGCAGTTCTTCAGTGGCATTCACGCGGTTGAAGAGTTCTTGAATTCGGTTAGCAAGGGCGCCGATTTCATCAAATCCCGAAACTTCTATTTTAGGGTGACGATTGCCCGCCATATAAAATTTAAGGGCATTAAGAATTTTTTCAGTACGAATAGAGATAATTTTATGAAATCCATAAACTAGCAATAGATAAACTAAGAAGAGGATTGTTCCGTAAAGCAATATCCAAGGTCTTGCAAGTTCAGATAGGTTTGAAAAATTGGCGGTATCAGCGGTTTCAATTGCAAATTGCAGGGCTTGTTTGTGTTCAATCATATAAACAACAAGGTTAAGAAAAATTAAAATAACAAATAAGGCAACTGCAGCGACGTTGCTGGTTTTATAAAATTTATTTGGGAGCTTATACTGCATATACTTTTATTGTAAGATATGAGGTGAATAAGTGCACTCGCTATTATTAAAAAAGCTTGTTCAGTTGGTTTAAGTGACCGGTATAAAATACAATTATTTGCCACGCTATGTAGAATGAAACCAGCCAATAAATGATCAAGGGGATCAGCTTTGATAATTTTTGAATGCGCTCATTGATTTCGCTATTGATTTTTTCGCTGGTGCGTAGTAAAAAAGCCGGAAGTTTTCCGCTTTCCGCGCCAAGTTTAATGCTGTTAATGACATCTGCGGAAAAGCTATTATTTCTATCAAAAGCTTGCGCTAAAGTATTGCCTGATTTTAGCATTTGCAATATATTTTTAGCAGATTTGTATAAATTTTTATCGGCAGAGTTCTGCCCAGCATATTCTAGGGCCTCAAAGGCGGTAAGACCCGCGTCTAACATAAATGATAAAGAAATTGTAAATTTTTCAAGCGCAATTTTTTGGCTTAAGCTGCTTAAATAGGGAATTTTTAATAGGACATTGTGGCGCTTTTGAGCCAATGATAAATCGTAGTAAGCTTTACGGTTTATTTGATAAAAAAAACAGACAACAGCGATAGTAATTCCAAGCGGAACAAAGCTTCTTAGAAAGTATCCAGTCCATGCGATTTTTCCGGTAAAGAAGTCCGCAAAGGGTAAAATAAAAAGGGCCGCTGTTAAGGTAAAAAAAGGCGACATTAAGCCGGTCCAAATTGTTTTTTCTGCCTGTGCACCTGACTGATATTTTTTTGATAAATTTTCAAATGCCAATAAAAGCTGACCGGATTTTTCTGCCGATTGTAAAACGGGCAGATCAAAGACTGGCACGAGTCTGGTTTTCTGAAGAGCTTCACATAAAGGTTTTCCCTTTCGTAAAGAATCGATAATATACCGAAATTGCAATTGGCGCGGGGCGTTTTTTTCAATTGAGTTAAGCGACTCAAAAAATGATAAAAAATTAATTCCGGCACTGTGCATTTCTGCCAGGTTTTTATAAAATTGGCTAAGTTCTTTTAACGTCATTACATTTGATAGAAATGTATTCAATTGGTGTTATCGTCTTTGTTTTTTTTGTTGAAAATTGTCTTGTAGTATTTTTTTTTCATCAGGTCTTTCTCCAATATTGACGTTTATAACTTTTTCAACGGCCCGCCCTTTATTGTTTCTAAAAATTTTTATTTTTATTTTTTTGGCAGGTTCTTTATCTGAAATTATATCGGTCAAATCTTGAGTGTTTTTTATGCGTTGGCCATCAATTTCAGTGATGACGTCATAAATTTTAAGCCCCGCGAGATCTGCGGGACCATGAGGTTGAACATTTACAATCAGTGTGCCCTGGTGTTCATCGTCCATTTTTAAATACATTAGCGTTTGCAGATCAAGATCTTGCAGGCCGACACCTAAATACCCAGTGCGAATACCGCCTGAGCGCTCAAGCTGGGGCAGTATTGATTTAACATCATCTATGGGTATAGCAAAACCAATATTTTGTGCGCGGGCATCAATGGCGGAATTAACGCCAATCACCTGTCCTTTTGAATTTACTAGCGGGCCACCAGAGTTTCCCGGATTAATAGAGGCATCTGTCTGTAAAAGAGGAAATTTATTAATTTCCTGAATAGCACGGCCTTTTGAAGAAATAATTCCTTTGGTCATGGTGTGGCCGTGACCATAGGGGTTACCAAATGCCGCCACCCATTCTCCTACTTCTAAATCTTTGGATGAGCCTAGGTTAACCGCCGGTAATTTTTTTTCCGCTTTTATTTTTATCAGCGCAATATCGGTTCTTCTATCACTTCCCACCACCTCGGCTTTATATTGTTTGTCAGAATTTTCGGTCAGTTGGACCTCAATAATATCCGCATTACTAATAACATGAGCATTCGTTACAATAAGTCCATCCTCACGTATGATAAAGCCGGTTCCAAGTCCCACGCGGCGCGGTTTTTTACTCCAAGACCCTTCGTCTTGTTGTGGTAGCCCATAAAATTTTTCAAGCATTTCAAGAACAGGGTCTTTTGCAAGTTTGTGCGCTAGCGCTGAAGTTGAGATATTAACCACCGACGGATTAATAGCCTTAGCTAATTCAACAAATAGGTTCGAAGGAAGTGGATCTTTAAGTTTTAAAGTAGGAAGTGGCTGGGCCAGAAGTGGAACCTGGAGTGAGGCACTTAAAAACGATACAATTATATATTTTTTCATAAGTCTCCTTAACTATTAGGTCTGGACAAATTTAATTTGCAGATCTTGTAGAATTTCCTCGATGAGGTTAGTTTCTTCAGTATTTAAATTATTTTTAGTTTTTTCTTTTAAAAGCACGAGCAAGTCAATATTAAAGCGCGCCATATTTTTATCAATTTCGGATTTACTGTTTTGCGGGTCGGCGGTTAGCCCCATCGCCATCATGGCATTTGATGCAATTGACATAAATAATAATGACAAAGTAGCCTCTAATTTAGGTTCAGCAGTGGGCGCTATCATTGTGTCCTTTCGTATTGAATTCATTAAATAGTATAGCCTATTATAGTTTTAAGTCTCAAATTTAAATTTGGTATTCCGTATTGATTAAAAAAGTTATTTTTTTTAAAACTTAAAACAGAAAAATATTCGGTGCCAATGCGGATTTTATTCTGATTAAATTCAAAATTATGCAATTTGTTAATGAAAAAGCTCAATTCATATGCTGAGACTTGATTGGATGTTTTGCTGACGCGCTTAAATTTAGCATCTGACTTTAAAATTTGTTTTTGCAAACCAAAGATTAAAACAACAACAGATGACAAAACAAGAGAGAAAATATTAAAATTATAAAAACTTTGATTTATAACTGATAAAACAGGTGTAACTAAAAAAGATCTATTTTCTAGGTGCGACAAAAGAAACAAGGCCAGCAAGCGAATTTCTTCAGCATTAAGGTTGTTTAACAAATTAGAATTCAAAACTAAATGGGCTTCGCCCGGTTTGCTTTTCCAAATTAAGGGTGGGGTATTATGTGCGGTCTGGTAGACGCCAATTTTTTTAAAACCAAATTGAGCTTTATTGTTTTCAATAGTGGATAAAAAACCACTAGGGTCGTTGCCGCAGAATAATTTAGCAGCTAATTTTTTTTTAAAAAGTTTGAGTCCTCTGTGAAGCGTAGCGTAAACAATTATTAAGCTTATTAAAAAAGCAACAAACAGGCCAATTCGTCCCATAAGCTGAAAGCCAAGAAATAAAAATGAAAAAGTTAGGGCTATAAAAAAAACCCAGACTTGAGTCAAGGTGTGCATAAGGTTTATAATCTTACGACTTCAGGTTGAAATCAAGACTATTTGTGACAGAATAGTAAGGAATGACTAGGGTGCTGATTTAACAGCAATACTGTATTGGAGAAATAATGGCAGAAATGGATTTATCTACACTTAATCAAACAGTAAAAGAGCAAAGTATCTTTGTTTCACAGATGATGAGCGAAATGGGTAAGGTTGTGGTCGGTCAAAAAGAAATGATCGAAGGCATTACGATGGGCTTGTTGACGGGGGGGCACATTTTGCTAGAAGGTGTTCCAGGTTTAGCCAAGACACTAACTATTTCAACATTGGCCGAAACAATTTCTTTGGATTTTCATCGTATTCAGTTTACCCCGGATTTACTACCAACAGATTTAATAGGCACGATGATTTTCAATCCTAAAAGTGGTGAGTTTACAGTTAAAAAAGGACCAGTTTTTGCAAATATTGTGCTTGCCGACGAGATCAACCGTGCACCTGCCAAAGTTCAATCGGCATTATTAGAATCAATGGCGGAAAAACAGGTTACGATCGGTGAGCAGTCATACAAATTGGATCATCCTTTTTTGGTACTGGCGACACAAAATCCACTTGAGCAAGAAGGTACATACCCTTTGCCGGAAGCGCAGCTTGATCGATTTATGTTTAAAATAAATGTAAGTTACCCGACGAAAGCGGAAGAGTTAGAAATTGTATCACGCATGGGAGTTAACAAAAAACCACTATTGCAAAAAGTAATCACAAAAGAGCAATTGCTCAGCACTATGGTTTTGGTGGACCAAATATATGTGGATCAAAAAGTTAAAAATTACATCGTCGATTTAGTAATGGCTACACGCTATCCTGTGCAATATGGACTGGGGCGTTTAGATAAATTAATTACAGTGGGCGGTTCTCCGCGTGCCAGTTTAGGTTTGATTCGCGCAGCTAAAGCACATGCGTTTATACGTGGACGAGGTTTTGTGACGGTGGAAGATATTAAAGCCGTTGTTTACAAAGTTTTGCGACATCGCCTCATACTTTCGTATGAAGCGGAAGCTGAAAATTTAAAACAAGATGATATTATTAAAGAAGTTTTAGCGACTATTGAGGTCGCGGGGTAATTTTTGGCGGTACCTGCAGAAATTTTAAAAAAAGTTAAACGCATCGAGATCGACACCCGAAAAATGGTCAATAATATTTTTTCGGGAGAATACCACACGCGCTTTAAAGGGCAGGGGATGACGTTTTCAGATTTTCGTGAGTATGTTGCGGGGGATGATGTCAGATCTATTTCATGGACCTTGACGGCCAGAGCCGGAAAACCGTTTATTAAAACATTCGAAGAAGAGCGCGAACTCACAATGATATTGGCGGTTGATGTTAGTGGTTCGCAGGACTATGGATCAAAAAATTATTTCAAAGGGGAAACTCTAACTTATGTTGCCGCCACTTTAGCTTTTAGTGCCGCTAAAAATAATGATCAAGTGGGGTTGTTGCTGTTTTCGAGTGAGGTGGAGCTGTACATTCCACCAAAAAAAGGACGCGCGCAAGTTTATCGTATTATTCGAGAGATGCTCTATTTTAAACCTAAAAGCACCCACACCCGCATTTCAGTGGGGCTAGATTATTTACGAGGAATTTTAAAAAAACGTGCGACCATTTTTTTATTGAGCGATTTTCAAGATAAAGATTACGAAGTTTCCTTGCGCTGTCTTGAGCGTAAACATGAAGTCATTGCGGGTTTAGTGCAGGATAAAACTGAATTTTTGTTTCCGAATGTTGGACTTATTGAGCTGCAAGACTCAGAAACAGGCGAAGTTGTTTTAATCGACACCTCTAATCCTGTTTTCCGTGAAGAAATGAATGCTAAATTTAAAACAGATTTTGAACACTTTCATAAAAATTTAAGTAAATCTGGAGTTCGCTCGTTTAGTTTTTTACCAGATGATAACTATCATCATGCGCTACTTGCCTTTTTTAAGCGAAAGCGGTCCCGGACGTGAGCCCCTTGAATTGTAAAACAGATAAAAAAGTAATGACAGTGGGTGAGCATGTCCGATTAAATTGCAAAGGAGAGTTCAATCCAGATTTTTTATTTGAAAAAACAGAGTTCAAATTAGCGGAAAATTTGAAATTCACTTTAAAAGTAATCAATGTGGATTCCTCGAATACAAATGAATTTACGCTTGATTTTACAATCTACACTCCCGGTAATTATAATATCAATGAACTTATTTTAGTGGACGGAACTAATGTAATATATTTGAGTGGGTCTTCTATTAAAGTAAAAAGCGTTATAAAATCTTCAAGTGAGGGCCCGCCGCCTGAGCCCTTTGGGCCCATTCTTCCCATCAGTCTAGTCACACCGATTTATTACGCGGTGTTGTTACTAGTGGCGATTATTGCAGTCGGTCTTTATACTTTTTTTAAAGCCAAGCGAATGTCGTTTTATAAAAAATTAAAAACGAAGCTGAAAGATTACAACTCAGCTATAAGTGCCGAAACTCAATTTTATAAATCAATACGTGTGGCCGAAAAGTCCGAATATCCATTAGAACAAATACAAAACGCATTTAAACTGTACAATGCGCGAGCTTACCAGCTGCCATTGTTTGATTTATCGAACGAAACTGCCGCTAAGTACTTTAAACGAAATTTTCCTCAATATAAAAGCACGCGGATTCAATTGTTTAGGTTGCTGGAAGAACTCGATGAGCTACAAAAAAATAAGGGCATACTAAGTTTGCAGAATAAGCATGAATTTGTAAAAAAGCTTTATCGATATGTAGAATCGAACAAAGGTGTAACGTAATGAGTCACTATCTTTGGGGACAACCCATAGCTTTTTTATTATTAATTCCGTGGCTGGTTCTTTGCTATTATTTGATGTTTAAAAAAAACAAACCTGTGGCTTCGCTTAAGATAAGCTCGATCAAAAACTTTAAAAAATGGGAAGGGCGTGGACGCCTTGTTTTTTTAAAAATGAACCAAATAGCGCAGCTGATTTCTATTTTATGTTTTATTCTGGCCCTTGCTAGACCTCAGCGAGCAGATTCACAAATAAAACGAACTCTAGAGGGCTTAGATATAGTTTTGGTGCTGGATATATCAGACAGTATGTTGATTGAGGATATGAAGCCCTACAATCGGTTAGAATCGGCTAAAGAAACCATCGCTAATTTTGTTAAACAGCGAATGTCTGACCGTATTGGTATTGTGATTTTTGCAGGCGAAGCCTTTACGCTGGTTCCGCCCACTTTAGATTACCAGCTAATTTTAGATCGTGTTGCACAAATCACCACTGCGGCTTCGGCCAGAATTAAAGATGGGACAGCTATAGGTGTTGGCATGGCAAGTGGGGCGGCCAGACTAAAAGACTCTCAGGCTAAATCACGCGTGATGATTTTTATGACCGATGGCGAAAATAACTCCGGAACCATTGATCCCGAAACCGGACTAGAAATAGCCAAAGGTTACGGTATTAAAATTTACACTATCGGCATTGGGCGCAGTGGGCCAACAAAAATTCCGATGTACTCCCAAGATTTATTTGGAAATAAAGTTAAGCACTATCAGCCATTTGAAAGCACAGTTAACGATGAGTTGTTAGAGCAGATGGCCAGCGTTACTAATGGGAAATACTTCAGGGCCGCTAAAGAAGATTCACTCGCGGGCGTATTCAATGAAATCAATAAGCTAGAAACAACTAAAATTGAAGACAATAAGTACGTTCGCTATGAAGAGTTTTTTCCAATATTTTTACTTTTTGGGATAATATTATTTCTATTAAGTAGAGGGCTTTCGTTAAGCCTGTTAAGGGTGGGTCCATGACGAGCATGACAAGTCTGACTAGTCCAACAGGTTTATTTTTAAAATGGGGTAACCCCGAGGCCTTCTATTACGTTCTCTTAGTCATTTTATTGGCTACCATGTATTTTTTGTCTGAAAAAAAATTTCAACATAAGTTGAATGTGGCTTTCGGCAAAAAAGTAGCAGAGTACTTAACGCAAAGTCTTTCACTTAAAAAAAGAAGACTGCAAATTATTATGCAGATACTGGGTTTGCTTTTATTAGTGGTGGCACTAGCCAGGCCTCAGGCCGGAGAAAGTCAACAAGAAATAAAAAGTGAAGGCGTTGAGCTGCTGATATTGGCGGATGTATCGGAAAGCATGATGTCCGAAGACGTGCGCCCATCGCGTCTCGCCCAGATGAAAATTGAACTTTCAAGATTGTTAGATTTAATGCCCGGAAACAAAATTGGAATTATCGCTTTTGCGGGGAGTAGTGCGCTGCTCTCGCCATTAACTAGCGACCCTAATGCATTAAAAATGTATATTGATTCGCTCGATGTAAATTCAGTAAGCTCACAAGGTACCAATTTTGAAATCGCACTAAGTTACGCCAAAGAAGCTTTTGAAAAAGGCGGAATCACTCAAGACTCTAGCGCACGGACCACCCGTGTAATTTTAGTGGTTTCTGATGGCGAAGATCAAGAAAAAGGAGCTTTGCAAGTGGCGAAAACATTGGCGCAAGCAGGCATTAGAATTTTTACAATCGCCTATGGCACAGAAAAAGGTGGGGCCATCCCGCTACGGGATAATCAAGGCAATAGTATCGGATATAAAAAAGATTCAAATGGCCAAACTATTTTGACGCAAGTTAAGGGGGAGTTTTTAAAATCTTTGGCAGAAGCCGGCAGTGGCCATTTTTATTTTGCTTACTTTAACGGGGAGCATTTAAAAAAAATCGTTAGTGATTTGGGGGAGCTTGAAAAAACTCAATTTCAATCGAGTGTTATGACTCAATATAATGAAAAATTCAGCTGGCCTTTAATTCTGGGAATTTTATTTATCTTTATAAGTTTATTTATATCAGATCGAAGATCGCGCTCCGATTTAGAAAGGGGTAAATATGAAACAACTCGTTGATGTTTTAATTTTGGCCCTGAGTGTGTTTTTACTAGCGGGATGCCTTAATTCTCGAAGCCCTTCCATGGCCACGCTTTACCGAGATTATCAAGCAGGACAGGATATTAAAAATGAAAAACATGAAGAAGCACTCGCGAAATATTATTTACTGCTGGAAGAAGATGTTGAAAGAGGAGCGACCCACTCAAATATTGGGGTGCTACTTAATGCTGTTCAAAAGCCAGAGGAGGCCTTAAAGTCGCTGCTACACGCGCTGAAGCTAGCAGAAATCAGTAAGGATCAAGAGACGATATTTAAAATACTTTATAATTTGGGTGTTTATTACGGCGCTTTAAAAAAAGTTCCAGAGGCTTTGAATTATTATCAAATGGCATTAGAGATCACCCCGGATTCACATGAAATTAAGACCAATATTGAATTGCTGATGCAACAACAAAAGCAAGATCAAAAACAACAGCAAAATAAAAGTAATGAGCAAAACAAAGAGAAAAACAAAGAGAAAAGTAATGAGAAAAGTAATGAGCAAAATAAAGAGCAAAATAAAGAGTCAGATGAAAAAAATCCACAATCATCTGATGAATCTGAATCTGAAAAAGACCAAAATAAAGACCAAGAAAAAAAGGAAGACAAAAAAGAAGATCAGAAAAAACTGAATTCACCGAAGTATCAACCAAGACCTTTCAAGGGTGATGAACTTTCTGAAATAGATGTGAAAAAAATATTAGGTGAGCTTAAAAATCAGGAACAGAAAATCAGGGCTAACTTCGACAAAAAAGAAAAAAAAGGAAAATTTAAAAACAATGAAAAAGATTGGTAATATTTTTAGTATTATATTTATATTATTTGGCGCGCACTTAGCGCTTGCGATTCAAGTTAAGGTTCAAGCCGACGTGGATCGCGATCAGATGGGAATTGGAGAGTCTTTTACCTTAAATATTTCTGTACAGGCCGATGAGGATTTTGAACTTTCAGAACCGCAAATACCAAAAGTTGCGGGTCTTGAAGTGATCAATGTCATTCCCGGGGGGCGGCAATCTTCTAGCAGCATGAGCCTAATAAACGGAAAAACTCAGTTCACTCAAAGAACAACACAAGATTACAATTTTATTTTATCACCGCAAAAAGAAGGCGCATTTATAATTCCGGGCATTGATATTAATATCGCAGGTCAGGTTTATAAATCGAACCCCGTAAAAATTGAAGTTCAAGAAGAGTTCAGAAACCGACGTCAGCAACCAGGCGCACAACCAAAGGGT
>Ga0209824_10000220_pt1 | contig 40337 bp, 28 predicted proteins | sample VDWuncwatermetaG_FD_184124 | JGI IMG/M metagenome (GOLD analysis project Ga0209824, IMG submission 184124) | Wastewater microbial communities from Netherlands to study Microbial Dark Matter (Phase II) - VDW unchlorinated drinking water (SPAdes)... ...
AATTGTTAGAGATTATATTCAATTGAATGAAAAAGAGGCTTTGGGTAAAATACGTTATCAAAAAAATAGACTTAAGGGTTTATCCAGCGCGGACTGGGAAATTTTATGGTCCTAAAATCGGAAATTGAGGAATATATAAAATTGATAGTTATGTTGGGCACTTTTAATGTTAAAGTTAGGAACTCCCCCACCTAAATGTGCGGGGTCTAGTAATAAATTATTCAACGGCCCGTAATCCAAAAGCTCATTTTCACTCTAATGCCTAAGTAATGGTGAGTTGCTCATGTTAAGTCACATAAAATTTTTTTATTAGACCATTAGTGGCAAAAAATGAAATATTTTTGACATATATCCAGTTTAATGGATAAGAAGAAGCGCCCGAAGGAGTAAATTTCGTAAAGGAATTAGGTCGCGATAAGATCCAAGTATACTATTCAATTAGAAAATATTGAGGTATGATTTTAAAAATATGACAGCTACAAAAAAAACTCACGTCGGAAAAGTATTAGATGCTCACGGAATCAAAGGCGATATCTATGCTCTTGTTTTTTCGGGCGACGCCAGTTGGGTTGCAAAAATTAAATCATTGAATTTAGACAATCAGACTTTTGAGGTAAAAAAAATAAAAGTCTTTAAAAAAGGTTTTATCGCCACATTAAGCCAAATTACAGACCGCAATATGGCGGAAGCGCTGAAAGGAGCTGAAGTTTGGATAGACTCTTTTTTATTCGTTTCAAAAGACGGTGAATCCCTTTTTTTGAGTGAACTTTTAAACTTTACCCTAGACGATAAAATTCTGGGAAAAATTGGCTCAGTTCATTCATTCTCAACTAATGGTTTACAGGATTTATTGGTGATTTCAGGCGAGCGGAGTAGTCAAAATTCAGCTGCAACCCTAGCTGTAACTTTTGAAATTCCATTTGTCAAAGAATTTGTCATTAAGATCGATTATAGTGATAAAATAATTTATATGAATTTGCCAGAAGGGCTGCTAACTATCAATGATCAAGATTAAAATCATCACCTTATTTCCTGAATTTATTAAAAATTATTTGCAAGAGGCCTTGATTTCAAAAGCCATTGGCTTAAATAAATTATCCATTGAAATAATTAATCTTAGAGATTTTTCAGATAATTCATATAAATCTGTGGATGACACCATTTATGGCGGCGGTGACGGCATGTTAATTCGTGCAGACATTTTAGAAAAAGCTTTGCAGTCGGTAAAATTGTCTCTAAAAGGTGAAAATTCACGGGTGATCTATTTAACTCCGCAAGGTCAGCTGCTAGAGCAAAATAAAATTAAAAGTTTATCTGAAAATAAGACGCAAACTCTTATTTTGATCTGTGGACGTTATGCGGGTATTGATCAGAGATTTATTGATACTTATGTAGACCAAGAGATTTCAATAGGAAATTATGTGCTTTCGGGTGGGGAACTTCCGGCACTTGTGTTAATTGAAGCGATGATTAGATTTATTCCGGGAGTTTTGGGAAATAGAGAATCTGCTGTTGAGGATTCGTTTAAAGATAATTTGCTGGAGGCCCCACAGTACACAAAGCCTCAGATTTGGAATAATCAAAAAGTTCCAGAGGTTTTGCTTTCTGGAAATCATCAGAAAATTTCTGAATGGAAGAAGCAAATGGCTATATCGACGACCGAAAAAAAACGGCCAGATTTACTTAAAAAAATGTAATAATGTAAGACTCAAGCTTAGCCTAAATTCTTGGCCTACTTTTAGCAAGTAGGTGCTCGAAGCGAGGTTTTGTATGAAAAACAGTAATTTATATTGTATGGTTTTTGTATTTTCTACATGGCTCACTTCATTTGCCAATGCGCAAGAAGCTACTGTTCGTATCCCATTGAAAATATTAGCTAAACCCGCCTATGATTTGGTGGATACAGACGGAAAAGCTCTTTCTATGGCGGAGCTTAAGGAGCAGTTTGATAAAAAAATGGATCTGTCTAAAATTAATCCACTGGAAAACAAATATTGGCAAAACACAGATTTAACACTTAATACAGCTATTGATAAAAGTTTGCATCAGGAGATGCCGTCACAAAACGAAGTTCTGATTTTTGACAGTTTTGTTGGTGCGGTACGCGAATTAGGCATGTACGCCATTAATGTGCGTGGAGCGAATAATCCAAGCGTGGTGTATGGTCTTAAATCGGGACTGCATGTGCATGCCAGCTTATTAAAAGCCGCATTATTAAGAAAAATTGGCATTTATCAAGAGTCTCCAAAGTACCTACAGTCTATAAAATTAAAATTTAAAGATTTAATTCAGATGAATGATTTTATTAAGCGAGCTTTTTGTGTGGACGAGGAAGATAAAGAGGGAAATGGTTGTCTGCATGGAGACCTTGAAAAGTATGGATTTTTATCACAAAAAAATGAAACAGATTTTTCACTTATGGTCCATGGCTCCTATTTAGAAAAAATGAATGCGGAAGTGCCAAATTTATTTGATGGGATAACACTTGCAAATGAAAACACGATCGCTCTGTATGCTCAATACAGAGCCTATAGGGCCTTAATTGTTCCCTATGTCATTGCCGATATCAGAGAAAGTATTAATAAGTTTTCACCTCAGTCTGTGGCTGTGCGTGGAGGTTGGGCTTTTTTAAATTATACTTTTAGTAGCGATTTTAATAATATTACGTCGTATGATGATGTGCGGTGGATTTTAAGAAAGATGTCCGAACTAACTGAGCAAGACTGGACAGATATAGTGCTGGCGGCTTCGTACCCACCGCAATTAACCGATTTAGTTAAGGCAAAGTTATTACATCGATATAACAATATGATGGAAACGTTTTTTTCTAAAAGTGAAAAAATACAGTTGATGCGCGTAGAAATACCTTCACTTAAAATAAATTCAGGCGATGGCGTTGTGGTTGATGGTAAAGTAATGACCCACAATGTTGCAGGGTACCCACAGCGCTTTACTCATGGTGAAAGAAAGTCACCTTTTGAATCTGGCGATTTTTTTAGATATTTAAAAATGAAGGCACAATCTTTAGCCATTGAAACCGCCTTAGTAAGGCTTTCAGATAAATTACAAATAATAGATCAAATGTCGCAGAAAATCATTGGGGTGGAGGTAGGCCCAAGTGGTGTGCGCCCCTTAGTGGATGCTGAATATGCGACCGTTGGTATAAATGTTTCAGCTAACAGAATGGTCACCACGGGCACTTATTATGGCAGTCAAGCCGCCGTGCAGTTGGTGGACAGCTTAACAGTATCTGGAAGCATGGGTTATGTTCATATACTTGACGGCTTAAGCGGTGTAGATACAGCCTTCGGTGGCGGTCTTTCTTACACCAGAAACTTTACTCATGTTGTGCCGATTTCCTCAATGGATGAAGCAAAAAAAATTTCGTGGAAAGATCTTTATATTCCATCAAAATTAAAAAAGTTAACATCGCCACTAAAAGACGGCAAACTAGCTGATTTTTTAAATGCCCTCAAAGTAGGTGAGGTGTTCACTATTACAGATTCAGTGGGGCTTTCGGGGCGCGCGGGCCTTACCACCGCGATTGACGCCCTAATTGGACTTACTCCTTTAGTTCAACCAACAGTAGGTCTTTCTGCAGATGTTAACAGTGTGACTCTGCGCCAGATTCAGTTTATTAAGACCAATGATGGTTTGCAGGTGTATATTCGTGATCAAAATAACAAAGCTTTTGGCTTAGAATTCAATGCAAACTATTTTATTAATTTACTAAAAATTAGATCTCAAAATACAAAAATGGACATGCAGACTCGAGTTTACTTATTAAATTATAATGCGCCACTGGTTTCCGAAACAGACAGCGGCAAAGTTAAATTAGATGAAGAATTACAAAAAAAAGTAGATCAAATGAAGAGCTTTGGTAATAAAGCTGCTTTAGCCTTACGGGCCTTGTTGCGCGAATCTAATGATGAAGCTTTAGCAGCAAATTTTAAACAGCAAATGTTTCAGGTCGATCACAAATTAAATGCCCACGATATACGAATTAAATTTTTGTGGTATAAAGCCAGCAGGCTGAATGAAGAGCATTTATTGCAAATAAAAAAGCCTGAAGTGCCAACACGGATTAACGGAGTTCAGGTGGTTAATGAGCCAATTAAAATTGTTACCTATAAAAAAAGCCGGATGCAAGGCAGCGATAAATTTAGCGCAGGCCTAGAACTTAGTGATGCCTATTTAAAAGAACGCTACAAAAAAAATTCACCCGCATCTTTAATGCAGTCTTCTCAGAATCCGTCACAAATGCCATTCGGCAAAGCCCGTTGGACGTTGGTGCGTTCAGATACCGAATTGACTCAAAACAGAACAGGAGCGCTTCCTTCTGTGGCCGTTATTGAGCACGTCTGGAGTGGTTGGGATCTTAAAAAATCAGAGATGAATGACATTTTAAATGAAGTTAAAGAAAAAACTATGGGAATAAATTTTGCGGATTACCCTTTAATATCAAACGGAGCTTTAGATCAAGTCAATAAGGTGGACTTTTACAGAGTCACCGAGCATTTATCAGTTTTGCCTGAAGGAATTAAAAAAATAAAAGATCTTATGCTTTCTGTCGGTGCGGGGCTTGAACCACTGCAAAAACGTAAGTTTTTAGCCAGACTTTTTCAAAAATTGAGTGAAAAAATTGGCGACAAAGCCGCCTCTGAAGATGCGGCTTTGTTTAAAAATTTGATTAATATAGTCGGTAATGGTGATGAAAAAAATGGTCGTGAAATTTATATGCGACAATGTGAGAACGAGCATAAAACTCGTAATAACGGAGAGTCTGTTGTCAGCACAAATGCTTGGCTAAATGGGACTAATTATTCGTGTTTAGGGGTCTGGATGGAAAAATTAATTAAATTATCGCGGGATTATCCAGCCAATAACCTAAGAAAGCAAAATAAATGGATGGCTAACGTTTTGTATGTTCTTGATGAGTATATACCACTTGCAAGGCTGCTAAATTATTTGGGGCCCGATGATAAATTTATTTACTATTTAGAGGTGACCGGTTTTAGATCTGGTGATGAAGACGGCGCCGATGGGGTTTATGTATCGAATGTGTACGGCGAACCCGCTAAAAAGCACACTTATGCTAATGGTTTAATTAGTGTTTTAGCAGAAAAATCTAAAATTAGTGTGACCGAGCTTGATCAAACGACAGGTGGTTATTAATGAATACTTTATTAAAATATTTAGTGCTGATTAGTTTTGTGTCATCAATGACTTTAGCTTTTGAGCATCAGGAGCTAATGTGGGGCCTGAAAAATAATGGTAAATTGATTAATACTTATATTAATCCCTTGCAAACATACCGGCTGCAGGCGGTAGCGGGTGAAGATATCGGGCTAGCACCAAAAATAAAGGGTCGAAAAATTAAGGTTGCGGTACTAGATACTGGTTTAGATTTTAGTAATCGCGATTTAAAATTATACACAATGCGCAATGAGGCCCAATGCCAAATTCTTGAAAAATTAAATTTATGTCAAGTGGCGGCTAAAGATGATGACACCGCAATGGCCAAGTGTCGCACAGATATCTTAATTGCGGATGAAAACATTTACCCAGCTAATTGCCAAGGTTGGAGTATTTTAGATCTGGGTATTAAAAATACGCCAAATAATATTATTGGGCGCCCAGATTTTTCAGACCCCGATGGCCACGGTACACATGTAGCGGGAATTATTGCCGCAGTTTCGCAAAATATAGAGATCATTTCCGTGCAGGTTATAGGTGAAGGCCCAAATCAACCCATTAAGCCTTTCAGCATTGATTTATCTCCAAATGAGGATACTCGTAAAGGATACAAGACGAATGATAACCTAAGTGAAAGAGTCAGTCGCGGAATAATTTATGCAATGAATATGGGCGCAGAAATCATTAACCTTTCCTTAGGCTGGCCTGAGGACGGCAATAGCGATATCATAAAAGAAGCTATTCTAGAGGCGCAAGGAAGAGGAATTATCATAGTGGCCGCCGCCGGAAATGACTCCACCAATGCGTTACTTCGGCCCTGTCAGTACCAGGGCGTAATATGTGTTGCGGCCCATGCGCCCGATGGCTCGCTGGCGAGTTTCAGTAACTTTGGTTTTGGTGTTGATATAGCGGCCCCTGGCGTAGAAATTCTTTCAACTATTCCATTTGCCAGGCGCTCTTTAAGATTACCGGGCTATACCGGCTATGACTATTTGTCAGGAACATCTCAAGCTACGCCTTTTGTAACAGGTGTGGTGGCCGAAATGTTATCGCGCGGGGTACCAGTTAAGGAAATATATCCAAGGCTTATGCTAGGAGCTAGGTCTCTAAAAAAAGAATTACCGGTTTTAGTGGGAGGGGCAAACGGCAAAGCCAATTTGGTGGATGGTTCGGCAAAGTATAGTAAGTCAGTGCTTTCAGGTTTGTTAGATATGACCCGCGCTTTGCAAGTTACAGAACAAGCTTTAATATTACCGGCAAATAAAGATGCACAAATTATTAATTGGGATCGCAAATCTTCAGATTTAAATTTTTCACTGTCGCTTAAAAATTATTGGAAAGCCATTAAGGAACAAAATGTTCAAGTGATGCTGAGCCCCACTTTTGATTCAGAGCTAGAGCCCGTCGTGGTCGGAACCTCCGCGCAGCAACCCACAAATAATTGGGCAGAAAACGAAGAAAAATTATTCTCGGTAAAGCTTAAAATTAAAGACCAAAGCGAAGCCGCCCTTTCGCGCTTACCCAGTGAGCTGTCATATCAGGTTAGGGTGTATGTAGGTGAAAAATTGCATCGCCAATTTGAAATTAAGGCTGAGGTTTTAGTTAATATCAATGAGGCAATTAATGGAGGCGAAGTCGATCAGTATGAGTTAGTCGGTAGCATTCCAAGAGGGATGAGACTCAGCCTGATCGACGAGGTCGTGGACTCTCACCAAGCTAGCCGAGATTACTTTATCGTGGACTCTAGTCGTGACAGCAGCGATAAAAACTCATTTAAAATTGGACTTGTTAGAAGTTTGCAAGAAAAATATCAAATTGAAAAAATTCAAAATTTAAAATTTGACGGAGATAAATCTTTGGCCCGAACGCAATATAAAATACGTCTAGATTTAGACGGTGACGGCGCCAGCGAATATATTTACGGTATTATAGAGTATTTAGATAAAGACAGGACCCTTCACGGCGATTATCGCAATCATTTTTATATTTTCGACAATCAAATGAACCTTAAAAAATATGTGATTTTTGACGACAAGCGTGCCGCGCTTCCGCTGAATTTTTACTGGATGAAGATCAACGGGCAAATGCGCCCGGCCTGGGTGGGTAAAGGCCAAGAAATTGTAAAATCTTGGGATATCACAGATTTATGGAGTGTTGCGGGCACAAACGAAGATACCGCTAAGAATGCCACAACTAAGTCGGATATTCATTTTTATTATTTAGACGAAGATTTTAAATTGCAACAGTTGATAATGGTAAATCAAAGTGAAAAAATAGTTGACGTGGTTCAGTCAAGTTTATTACAGGTGCAAAAAGGCATTGTGACTGTGCTTATAGCTAAAAATCTGGGGACTGAGATTAAACCTTCCTATATCAATGAGTTCTCGATCGCCAATATTCAAAATGGCAAAATTAGTTCTCGGGTTAAAATGCAGAATTTGACGGGGCCCTTTGATTACCGAAACTTAGTGGATACTTTTGCAGACAAAACCCTGAGTTTGAATTCGGAATCTAGTGAGTATCGCGGCATGATGTGGTATGGGCTCGATTCCGGTCAAAGGCAGCGCGTGACTTTAATTGATGTGCAAGAGCAGCAGATTTTTGATAAATTGATATCGTCACAAAGGGCAGTTAATGACAGTGCGTTGTTGATCAAGGCCGGTTTTCAATCTAAAAACCGCAAAGGTGTATTTTTATTTACGAACAGTGAGCTTGAGTATCATGATTTAATGTCTGAGCAAGTGGTTAGCCGCAGTCTGAATAGATATACGTTTTATGGTGATACTAATTTTATTGAGCTGTATTTTCCAATAACAATAATTGATAGGTATGATTCTACAAAAAAACTACCGGCACTTTTTACAACTGAGCTCAGCGGAGTTTCGCGCGGCATTCGAATTCTGGTGCCAATTTATATGCAGGACGGTAGCGTGCAGCAGATGGTCACGCCCGCGCGATTAAGGTTAAAATCCGAAAAAGGCTGCAAACCATTAGAGTCTCCGGTGTATTTAGGTGAAAATTCAGGCTACGCCATGGATTATTTATGCACGGGTAAAATCTTAAGATTTTTATTGAAGTACTAAATTAAGTCTATAAATTTTAGCCTATAAATATTACAAATAAATACTCAAATAAAGTTAAATTGCAAGTGGTGTCAAAAAAGTTGGTCATCTTTTTGCTTTAGTGATAAACGTGCATTTAATTGGTGTCATTATAAGCCTTTTTAAAAAACGATCATAACGATCAAAAAAATTAACCTAATTCCGGAGGGAATATGAAGTCAAACGTGAAGCTAAATACAAAGCTAAATACGAAGCTAAATAAGTTAATAATCAGAGCCAGTATAATATTAGCGGCTGTCGCATTATCTGCCTGTACTGGTGGCGGCGGTACTCAGCCTGCACCTTATCAATCAAGCGATATCGTTCGGTATCCTTATGAAACCGTATTTGGTGATGTTTGCCGTAGTTCATCTGAGCCAACACCAGGTTGCACCTTTGTGCGATCTACCGGTCAGCGCGTAACGGTATCTGCAGATCCTCATTATAATGATTACGGATATGGCTCCGATGATTTATGGTATGTGCAGTTTAGCGCTACTGGCACAGCCTCAGTTTATAATGACTTAGGTGTGTTTCAATATTATGCAAATCCATCTGAATTTGCTGGATATATTGGCGGTACAACAATTGGTGTTGGCGTTACCGGTGCATTTTGGGAAAATGTAGCCGGAAATCAATACTGGTTCGGGCAAAATGGTGTTTTATACTCGGCGAATACAGGCTCTTCAAACTATGGTCAGGCTATCAATAATAAGGACGCAAACAAAGCTGGCGATTCAAACGCATTTGCTCTTAAATCTCAAGCTAATGTGAAATTGATTAAAGCGGGTGCTGATAAACTGGTTAAGTCTTATGGTCTGTCTGCATCTAAAGCTGTGGCGGTGGCTTCCGCACTCAACTCTTGGGCCGTTATGGGTGCTGAGCGTGGAAAAGTAACGGAAACAGATATGGATAAAACTTTTAAAACTGTTTTTGGCATTCAATTTAATGAAGCTATTGCAGCTTTCAAAGGTTTTCAAACAGGTGACACAACAGCGGCGCGTGAACTAACTAATCGTTCAGCGACGGCTTTGGGTCTTAAACCTGAACAAGCTCAAGATTTTGTAAAAGGCATGTATAAAAATGCACTTGCGAAATGGGGTTACAACGTAGACGATATTAAGTGGTAATTTAAATTAAGTTTAATAATTTAAATTAAATTAAAATAATAAAATTAAAAGGCCTCCTCAGAGGCCTTTTAATTTTTTTTAATAATCCGATAGAATGTAATGATATCGCGTGAAGTATTTACAGTTTTTTTTTGGAGGCGGTCATGGATAAGTCGCTTGTCATGATAATTGAAGATGAAGAAGCCATTAATGAGGCACTATTAGAAGTTGCTAAAATGAGTAATTACGAAGTAGTGCAAGCTTATAATGGAAAAGAAGCGATAGAGTTGTTAACTAATAAAAAAATGAGTCCTGCGTTGGTTTTGTGTGATATGGGCATGCCGGTGAATAGATCTTTTAATGAAAAAACTTAAATTGATGGTTGATATTGGCAAGAGAAAATAAATAATCTTTTAAAAGTAAAGAACAGTCAAAAGTAAAACACCAATAGGCCACGGGCGCCTAATCCAGTAACTGTATTCTGTGAAGTCGTGGTGCTGACCTGCTGGTAGATACCATAAAGCTCGCCACGCAAGGCGCTTGAAGTATTACTGATAAAATAACTAATAAAGCCGCCAATATTGGTTTGAAGAGTATTAGAACTGCCACCGGAAGTTGAAGTGCTTGGATAAGATGTAGAACCGATTCCAACAAGTGCAAAAGCTCCATATATAATTTTTTTGGGGTCGTGGTTGGCAATCAAGTTGTAATCGATGTAACCTCCGCCAAGAACAGTTGTTGTTGGCCCTACGCCAACATCAGTACTAACAAGGTTAAATAGAGCTCCCGCTTCAAGATTTGAAAAATTCCAGCCATAACGAACCTGAACAGAGTAGTTATTACTTTGGTAAGTGCTCGCTCTTAAAAAACCTAACTCAGCTCCTAAGGTTAAAGAGTTTTTACGCGATTTTGAAACACTGGTTTTATAGTCCACACCCTGAGAGATGATTTCGCGTTCTAGCTCGTAGGTCTGGCCTACTTCAAGCGAAGCCGAGGTTTCGATAAGGGCCTGTTTACCCTTAATTTTTTTAACAGTAAAATTTTCAGCTTGGGCTGAAAATAAGGCGACAAGAGTCGCGAATAAAAACAATAGCAGATCGATTATGTGGGATTTCATAAGTTTCATTGTCTTATTATGAGAAATTCTTTTTTTATTCTCAAGTCCAGTACAGATAAAACCGATCATTCTAATAGGGGGAAGCTAACTATATGGCTTGGGGTGATATTCCTGATTGGACCTATGATTCTGTAAGATCTTTACTTGAGAGCTTAAAAGCTGTTGAGCCGAGCACCTATTACCATTGTCTACGTGTAGGTGAATTTAGCCGTAAGCTAGCCGCCGAGATGGGCTTAAATGAATTTGAACAGAAGGTGGCCGAATTTTCGGGCTTACTGCACGACATCGGTAAAATGGGCATTGAGCGTAGTATTTTACTAAAGCCCGGCAAACTAGACCCAAGTGAGCTTGATATAATTCAAAATCACAGCGTCATTAGCGAACAAATCATTCAGCATTTTTCTGCACATCCCTTTTTTAAACAAATTATTCCGGCGGTGCGTGGTCATCACGAAAGACTTGATGGCGAAGGTTACCCTGATAAATTAATGGGTGAAGAAATACCACTAATATCAAGGGTGATATTAGTCGTAGACACATACGATGCCATGTCACAAGATCGCGTATACCGCAGAGGACTTCCAGACGATATTATTTATGCAGAACTTAAAAGATGCTCTGGTACCCAATTTGACCCGCAATTGGTAAAAATATTTTTAGCTACTCATGCTAGTTGGGGCAAGCAAGATATTGATGAGCAGACCTTGCATCAAATTATTCATAAAGTCGCTTAATATTCAGACCTAGCAGCCTGCTCTTTAAAATAACAATTTTAGTCACCTGTTAACAATTATGGAACAGCAAAAACACAAGGGCTTTAATTCGATTATTGAATCCATTATGGCGGATTTGAGTCTGTCTCAGTTTGAGATCTCAATCATTTCATAGACTTATAAAAAAATAAATAATGGCCGCTATTTTGAAGTACTTAATAAGTATGATAAAGAATAAAAGATGTATATTTGTTAGCAAATTCGTATTTAAAAAAATAGTGAGTATGGGATTATTTTTTGCGATGCTGATTTTAAATGAAGGCTGTGTTAACAATGCTCCAGATGTGGCGCGGGTTTTTATTCAGGATGAGATTCGAAAAAATCACTCAATTGAGCTACTCAAGACGAACACCAAAAAATTAGACGTTAAACTATTTGAAGGCGACGTGAATTTTTATCGCTACATCGCTGAATATTTAAAGAAAAGTAATAAAAAAATAAATGCTGAAAAATTCACACAAGTCTTAATGAATTTAAGTCAGAACCATGCCTATGATCCAATATTTATTCTGGCGGTTATTAAAACAGAAAGTAATTTTAATTTTAATGCTATTGGCAGTGCCGGAGAAATTGGACTGATGCAAATCAAACCCGATACGGCGAAATGGATTTGCAATATAAAAAATATTGAATGGCAGGGCGCGCAGGCATTAAAAAACCCTGAATACAATATTTTGGTGGGAGCCAGTTACTTTAATTTTTTAAAAAAGAATTTAAAATCGCAAAGCATGAAGTATGTTACCGCCTACAATATGGGCTTAACCAGTATGAAGCGCACCCCGACGGCGGAATTAAATAATCATCCCTATTTTGGTAAAGTAACTAAAAATTATTTATCTATTTATACAGAATTGAAAAAAATTAAAAAAGTAAGAACTAAGCTAGTGATCTAGGTTTTAACCCTTTTTCTTTTAAAAAATCGGCATTAAATACTTTAGTCTGATAGCGAGTCGCCGAATCACCAATTATGCTAATAATTTTTTTATTTTTATATTTATTTTCTATAGCGTACTGATAGGCCGCAAAAAGGTTTAATGCGGCTGAAGTTCCCACCAGTAAGCCGTCGTGCTGAGCCAAATGATAGAGCATAGAAATCATATCTTGGTCATTAACCTGCACGGCTTGGTCAATGACGGCCTCTTTAAAATTGGCCGTCAGTCGCATAATACCGATGCCTTCAGTTATTGAAGAGCCTGAGGCCACTAATTGACCTGTAGTAAGATAGGAGTAAAGGCCTGAGCCCATAGGATCGACTAAACGAATATGTATATTTTTATTTTTTTCTTTCAAAAAACGCGAAACCCCGGCTAGGGTGCCGCCGGTGCCGGCGGCGGAAATAAAGGCATCAACCTGGCCCGAGCTTTGCGCCCAGATTTCTGGGCCAGTCGTCTGATAATGAATTTTATAGTTGGCTAAATTTTCAAATTGATTGGCCCAAAACGAATTATTTTTTTTAGAAGCTAATCTTTTGGCAGTATGATAAAAATGGTTTTCATCGCTAAATGCGCAGGGTGAAACTATCAATAATTCAGCCCCAAGGGCTTTAAGCACTTCGTATTTTTCTGCGGACTGATTGTCTGGCATAACTATTAAACACTTATAATTTTTTTGGGCGGCAAGGGTGGCAAGACCAATTCCGGTATTACCGGCAGTACCCTCTATAATAGTAAAACCAGGCTTTAAATGGCCCTCTTTTTCGGCCTGCAAAATCATTCCTTGAGCTGTACGATCTTTAATACTGCCGCCAGGGTTTAAGAATTCTGCTTTTGCAAAAATCTGGCAACCCGTGAGGTCTGATAAAGATTTAATTTTAATAAGTGGAGTATCGCCAACAATTTGTGAGACCAGTCCAGTTTTCATTGCCGTATAATAGCAATTGGGGCAGTTTATAACAAGTCCCTAATAAAAAAACATGATTTATACTTAAAAACATGGAATTATTTTTATAGTTAAAAAGCCAGATGTTTAATAGGGAGTTCGTTTTGTTACAATCATGGGAAGTACATAAATTTGGCGGCACGAGCGTATTAAATGCGGAACGCTATCAAAATGCGTATCAAATATTAACAAAGCAAGCCGTAAAAAGTCAGGTAACAAAAAAGCAACAACAGGCCGTCGTGGTTTCGGCCATGAAGGGTGTAACAGATGACTTAATAAAAGTTATCGCGCTCGCGCGCAGGCAAGATGAAAGTTACAAAACTTTGCTACAAAGAATTAGAGATCGCCATATTAACGAAGCGATAAAACTGTTATCAGGTAAGAAAACAGAAGAAATTTTAAATGTATTTCTAGGTGTTCTCGAAGTGGATTTTCACCAGCTCACTGAAATTTTGCGAGGGGTTTGGTTAGTTAAATCCTCTTCAGAGCACATAGTCGAATTAGTTTCTGGAATGGGTGAAATTTGGTCCGCGCAGTTGTTTAATGCTTATTTTCAGAAAATGGAGCAAAACTCTTGTTGGCTAGATGCCCGGCAGATTCTTGTGGTGGAGCATATTAATAATCGTGTGCTTGTAGATTGGCAAAAATCACAAGAAAAATTTGAACTTTGGCAAATGAATAATACGTGTGATTCTGTGATTATTAGCGGCTATGTTGCAAGCCTTGCAGATGGCACAAGTACCACTCTTGGGCGTAATGGCAGTGATTACTCGGCATCAATTTTTGGAGTGCTGTTTAATTGTTTTGAAATTTATATTTGGACGGACGTTGATGGTGTTTTGTCTGCGGACCCGAGCCTTGAACCTGAAGCCATTGTATTAAATGAAATGTCTTATTATGAAGTGATGGAACTTGCATATTTTGGCGCGAAAGTGGTGCATCCCTCAACAATGACTCCGGCAATAAAAAAAGAAATTATTATTTGGATTAAAAACAGCTTTAGGCCTGACCTAGCAGGAACTAAAATTCACAAAAATGCAAAGTCTAACCGTGTAGTTAAAGGCTTTTCTTGTATTGATCAGCTCTCCCTTTTTAATCTTGAGGGAACCGGAATGGTGGGAATTCCCGGCGTGGCCGAAAGACTTTTTGGCGCACTGCGAGCTGGTGGTGTAAATGTTATTTTTATTTCACAGAGCAGCTCAGAGCAGTCAATTTGTTTTACAATCGCGTCTGAACAAACACATATAGCTAAGAAAATGATTGAGGACGTGTTCGCTGCAGAATTTCAGAAAGGGCTAATACAAAGAATTCTCATTCAGAACGATATTAGTATTTTAGCCGCAGTGGGAGATAATATGGCTAAGTCGCCAGGTGTGGCGGGGCAGTTTTTTACCTCTTTGGGCCGCGCGGGAGTTAATGTCCGGGCTATTGCGCAAGGTGCAACCGAACGAAATATCTCAGCGGTTATCGATTCAAAAGATGCGATAAGAGCGCTTCGTACCGTGCATTCATCATTTATAATTTCAAGGCAAAGAATTTCAGTTGGTTTAATTGGGGTGGGCCTGATAGGGAGTGCTTTTTTAAGACAGCTGAATGAACAATTGCATGAACTTAGAGCTTATCACAATATTGATATTCAGGTACGCGGCCTGGCCAATTCAACAAAAATGCTGCTGGCAGATTACGAAGCTAATAACAGCGGAGCAGCGAATAACGAAGCTAATAACAGAGGCCTTGCTCTTGAAAATTGGAAAGTAGAATTCGCCACAAAATCTGAAAGCTTAGATTTGAAAAAGTTTATTGAGCATTTACAGACGCCCCATATTCCACATGTGGTTATAATTGAATCTACGGCCAGTTCGAGTTTATGCCCATTATATAAAGAATGGCTAACGCAGGGCCTGCATATAATTACCCCGAACAAAAAAGCAAATACTAATTCAATGAAAGAGTACCTTGAGATCAAAAACGCGGCCCAACAAGCGGGAAGACACTTTTTATATTCGACCAACGTGGGTGCGGGTCTTCCAATCATTCAAACGTTAAGAGATTTGCATTCAACGGGAGATAAAATTCATAGTATTCAAGGCGTGCTCAGTGGCACTTTATCTTTTATTTTTAATCGGTACGATGGGCAGCAAGCTTTTTCGGAGGTGGTGCTGCAGGCAAAGGAAAAAGGTTTTACTGAGCCCGACCCCCGAGAAGATTTATCAGGACAAGATGTTATGCGAAAAATTGTAATTCTTGCACGTGAGATCGGAATTGCAATAGAGCCCCATGAGGTGCAGGTAGAAAGTTTAATCCCTCCGGCTTTGCAATTAATTTCACTTGAAGAATTTTTGCGGCGTTTACCGGAGCTTGACGCCCCAATGGCGGAGTTAGCTCTCGCGGCGGCCCAAGAGGGAAAAATTTTGCGTTTTGTGGGAACAATTGATCAATTTGGCAAGGCCCGGGTAGGTCTTGAAAAACTAACTCAATCACATGCCTTTGCCAGTACGCGGGGTACAGATAATATAGTTTTATTTCAAACCAAGCGCTACAGGGATAGGCCTCTTGTGGTTCAGGGACCGGGGGCCGGTCCTGAGGTTACGGCTGCCGGAGTTTTTGCTGATCTTTTAAAACTTTCTAAGTATTTAGGGGCAGTTTAATGAAGTCCAAAAAAGTTAAAGCTTTTGCGCCGGCAACGGTGGCCAATGTGGCAGTAGGCTTTGATATTTTAGGTTTTGCTTTAAGTAATATTGGCGAAGTTGCCAGCCTTGAAAAAATTGAAAACCGTCCTGAAGTTTATTTAAAGCCGGTAAAAGGTTTTGCAACTCTTCCGCTCGATCCTCTTAAGAATACCGCCACCGCAGGACTCGTTCGGCTTATTCAAGAAAAAAAATTGAGCTATGGATTTAATGTTGATTTAGAAAAATCAATTCCGATAGGTTCTGGCCTTGGAGGTTCGGCCGCTTCAGCCGTGGCGACAATTGTGGCCGCGAATTTTTTTTTAAAAAACAAACTTACATTAAGTGAAATGCTAGACTATGCAAGCACCGGCGAAGCTGTCGCGAGCGGTTCACAGCATGCAGATAATGTTGGCCCGTGTTTGTACGGGGGGCTGGTTTTAATTCAAGGGTTACCTGAGGTTTTGATATCAAAAATTAAAACACCCAGCTCGTTAAGATGTATTATTCTATTGCCGGATATTACAATTTATACCAAAGACGCCCGTAAGCTTTTGCAGCCGCAGGTAACTATGGCACAAATGATAGAACAAAGCGCCAATCTTGCTGGCTTCGTTTTAGGTTGTCAAACTGGGCAGTTCTTATTGATAAAAAGATCACTCCGCGATGTCATTATCGAACCTCAAAGGGCGGCCCTCATTCCCGGCTTTAAAAGTTTGCAGGCGGCGGCGCTTGCGGCTGGCGCTTTAGGGTGCTCAATTTCAGGATCGGGCCCTGCTATTTTTGCGCTGGCCGCAAATCAACAGCAGGCTTTGAGTATTAAAAAAAACTTATTGAAAACGGCCAAGCAAGAAAATGTGAAACTTAAAAATTTATGGATATCAAATATTTCAACAAAAGGGGCCCATTTATTAACGGGGCGCACGGGCTTAGTCTAAAGTAAAGTATAAGTAAAGTATAGGTGAAGTAGAGATGAAGTACAGATCAACACGAAAAAAAACAAACTTAGTTTTTGCTCATGAAGCCATAGAGTTAGGAATGGCCTCTGACGGCGGTTTATTTGTCCCCGAGGCTTGGCCTACTTTTAAAATAGACAAGGCGCTTGCGGCTTTAAGTTTAGCTGAATTGGCCGTTGAAGTTTTAGCGCCGTTTTTTAAAAATGATATACTTGAGCCACAGCTTACAGAGATTATAAAAAAAACTTTTAATTTTCCGTTGCCTCTTAAAAAGCTTGATGATCAAGCTTGTGTTTTAGAACTTTATCACGGTCCCACCTTGGCATTTAAAGATTTCGGGGCTAGATTTTTAGCTCTCAGTTTAGAAAAAATTTCACCAAATAATCAAAAACCTAGAATGGTCTTAGTTGCCACTTCTGGCGATACCGGTGGTGCTGTTGCGGCGGCCTTTTGTGAGTTCACCAAAATTCCGGTAACAATTCTTTATCCGAAGAATAAAATCTCAGCTCGTCAAGAAAAGCAACTAAGCTGTTGGGGGCCCCAGGTGCAAGCATTTGCGGTGCAGGGCAGTTTTGATGACTGTCAGAAGATGGTTAAAGACGCCTTTTTATCTGATTGGTGGCAATCAAAATTTCAGTTAATTAGTGCAAATAGTATTAATATTGCGCGCCTGTTGCCTCAAATGATTTATTTTTCGTATGCCAGTATTCAGTATCAAAAAGCCTACAATAAAAAGCCCGGTTTTATAATTCCCTCCGGAAATTCTGGCAACGCAACTGCCGCCCTGTGGGCGCAAAAAATAGGTTTTCCTATAGAAAAAATTATTTTTGCGCACAATGCCAATAGTGCTGTACTGAATTATTTTCAAAGTGGCGTGTGGCAGCCGCAATCTGCAGTTGCAACACTGGCTAATGCAATGGATGTTGGCAATCCCTCAAATTTTGAAAGAGTTCGCGATCTTTACCCTGAGCTCAACGAATTAAAAAAACAAGCCGCTGCTTTTTCAGTGAATGATCAACAAATTAAACAAATTATTACGCACGAAAAAACAGTTTTTTGTCCGCATACGGCCACCGCTATTTTTGTAAGACGACAGCTGGCAGCAGGAGATTGGATCGTGGCCGCGACAGCGCATCCGGCAAAGTTTGAGACGATTGTCGAACCTTTAATTAAAAATACAATTGAAATTCCTGAAACGCTAACAAAACTCCTTTTAAAAAAATCGGTTTTAAATGAAATTAGTCCGACGTTAGCGGAACTAGAAAAAAATATTATTTATTAATCTGCCGGAGACCTTCGTCTGAATTAAAAAGTTCAGTTCACGGGCCGGAGCGCTTATCCGTAAACCGTCTTATTTGTTGTTTAGACTAGTATTTAACCTACTCGAGGCTTTAACAGGCTTTAACCAGTGTTTAAAATTAACCCACGAATTATTTAAATGTAATCCTTTTTAATTTTATTTGAATAAAGGCTTTGAGGTCATTAAAGAGGCCTGAGCTGTACCATGGCCAGATTCAGATTCTGTAAAACTAATCTAAAATAGCGGTTCGCGCTGATTTGAATTTCCCAGATCCATGGCCATAATCAAAGCTATTTTTGAAAAAATTAAAGAGTGCTCAAAGCTCATCACGGATGAAATCACGTCTTTTTCAGTATGAATAAAATTAAACATAGAATTAAATTTAGCCTCAGTGGGCATTAAAGTTGGGAAGCCACGGCGGTACCATGAGGCATGATCACTGCAACCATACCCACATTTGTCATCTAAGATTTCAACATTTAAATAAGTGGTGTTAATCGCCCTTAAATAGTCGCGCAGCCACGGGCTGGTGAAGTCTGAAATACTAGTAATTTTAAATTCACCATCACCTGGAAACATGGTCATATCTAGTTGCAGAACTGAAATAACATTTTTTTTGTCAGTTTTGTAACTTTCAGCGATTTCGGCAGAGCCTAATAATCCCGACTCCTCACCGGCATACCAAAAGAATTCAATTGTTCTTTGGGGTTGCGCTTGCGCGATTAACACCCTCAGGGCTTCCAGTAAGCTAGCTGAGCCTGAGGCATTGTCATCCGCACCTGGCGCAGGTTTTAAAGGGCCGCCCCAACTATTGATAGAATCTAAATGTGCCCCGAAGATAACATACTCATTAGGCTTCGTACTGCCTTGAATTGAAACGCGAATTGATTTTTGTGGAGTGCTGGCATGCGAAATCAAATCAAGCCTAATTGGGTAAGTAGCGGTTGCAATTAATATTTTTAATTTTTCTGAAAAATCATTTACATGTAGGTTGGCTTGTGCGCCCTTATTATAGCGGGTTGGAAAAGCCGACAGATAAGCCACTGTGGTTTTAATATTTTCCGATTTTAATTGATGTAAAGCTTCAGTGATACTTAGATCAGGAAAAATTTGAAGATTGTTCTTAGAGAGTCTGCGGTAGTTAAGATTTTTGTTATGAATTTGCGTCATAACTGAAAAACTATTTTCAACCTCAACGATATTTTTTGGAATTTGGCTAAGGGCTTCATAATTGCCGCACCTGCCGCGCGCATGAGCTAGTTGCGAAAGGCGTTGCTCCATTTTTGGAGTGATCACTGCGTAGCCCACATTAATATTGGAGTCGGCATAGAGTAAGGGAACGTGCGCCAGTTTTAAAATATCTAAATCAGCATAGACGGCTTTTGTTAGGTTGGTGGCAAAATTGGGGTTTGTTTCAAAAGTGTGCGAAAATACTTTTTGCGATAAGCATAAAGTTAAGAAAAAAGTTAAGCGTAAAGTTAAACATAAAGTTAAGCGAAATCGGGTTTTTTTTGTCATCATTTTTCCTTAATTTATCTAAGAGTATCTCAAAATGATAATATTTCATTAAAAAAATTTAATAGATATTAATAATATTACATAGATATCTAATATTCGTAATATTTGTCTAATATTTGTCTAATATTTGTCATAGCGAGATCCAACCGAGATCTTACCGATAACAGAGATCTAACAGGGCACTGCTGATTTTACAAATAGTGGACTAAGGTCGCATAACTAGACCAAGGTCTAATTGATTTAAGCGGATATTTTACCGATGTAATTACAATGAATAGCGCAACAAAAAATATTAGCGAAAATATAAGTGAAAATATAAGCGAAAACCTAAATTTTGATTATCATTCATTAAGTGTAAATGAACGTCACCGCGCCATAGAAAGGCTTTGCGCGCTTAATACCATTGAAGCTACCCGTACCCTCATCCAGATTTTTTACAACAGCCAATGGCGAGAGACCAAATTGTTTATAGTAAAAAATATTGCGCAATGTCCGAATCAAAGAACACTTGAATTTTTAATCGACCAGATACCACAGTCTGTAACGCAGTCAAATGATATTCCAATAGCGGAGAACGCGATTAAATCCTTAGGGAGAGTAGAAAATAAATTAGCGCGAAAATTTTTGGTACAACTGTATAAAAATGGAGCTGAACACCTAAAACCTGCGGTTGTTCTGGCTTTAGCGGAAGCCCGTGAACGAACTCTCGCACTACAGTTTGTGACGGATTTAGAAGAAGCCTTTGCGCAACAAAAGCATTACTTATCTAAAAATTTGATTTATGCCATCGGGGAGCTTAAATGCAAAGAGGCGCGAATGCCACTTGTTAACATTGTTCAGCGCACCGACTTTAAAGACATAAGGCTATCCGCCCTCATGGCACTAGGTAAAATCACACGTAAATTAAGTGATATTATACAATTTGAAAATTTTTTTATTAACGATACTTTTGAATATCAAATTTACCAGAATGTTAAGAATCAGGTAATGCTGCGGGCGAACTGGAAGGCCGAAGATTACCTGCAAAAAATTTTTGAAGAAAAATCTTACCATGAAGCTATGCCGCTAGAACTAAATACTTTTTCTGAGGTCGATGTGCGGGCGGGACTGGATTTATTTATGGCACCAGGTAAGCAAAAGCCACTTTTTGATATTTTATCAAAACTTAGCTTTAGTAATGTTTCAATTTGGTACAGAGAATTTTTAGATGGCTTTGCGAATATTAATTTTGATTTATTTAGTAGCAGCTTGTCGCGTCAGTATTCTGATAGTTATACGGAATTGATTTTTTCTAAAAAAGATATAAAAAATGAACAATGGTTTCATTTAGTAATTAACTGCCTACCCTCTGCCGATAAAATTTTTACCGAGATATTTAAGGGCGAAGAGTATAAAAATTTAAATTCGACAGAAAAGATTCTAATTCTTAACCAGTATTTAAATTGGGCACTAATTCATAAATTTGATATTAAAAAAATAAATTTGTTTGAAAAGCAAATGGAATTTTTACTTTTGGGTGAGACTGCTATTGAGGTGCAAGCCCGTATTATCAGAGCATTAGCGCAAATTTCAGTTAGTACGTCCAAAGTAAATTTATTTATAAAACAAAATTTATTTAAAAAAGAATTAGTAGCAAGTCTACTGTTTTACCTTGAAAGAGCGCCGTCCGGTTTTGCAGTCGAACAACTCGAGAATTATGTTTCTAACGAGCTTGTCACTAAGCATTTTAACATTCAATTAATTAAATCCATTGCCGCTCAAAATATTCTGTTGTTAAAAAATAAAAAGATAGAAAATTTTATATTATGCCTGGCGCAAGAGACCTTGCCGGAGACCATGCCGGAGACCATGCAAGAGACCTTGCAAAATGTTAAAAAATCTGAAGTGCATAAGTATTTGTTATTATTGCTCTCCAAATTGCCATTTGTTGCTCTTAAAACTTTTGTCGTTGAATCATTAAAGCACACGGGTATTGAAATTCAGTTAAATGCAGTTATTGCAATAAAATCGTATCAAGATGAAAAAGTGGCAGAGAACATTGCAAAATTATTAAATTCAACTATTGAGGCTGTGCGGGGCAGAGCTTTGGACAGTTTGCTGGCCACCCCAGGTTTAAGAGCCAAGCGTTTAGTCTTTGACTATTTTATCAATCATCTAGATCGGCCAGAAGTGGTGGAGCAAATTTGTCGGCGATTTGAAGCTCCCGAGAAATCTACTGATTATTTTTATAATCAGTTAGTAGAGGTTTTGAAAAAAAATTCAAATCACCATCAAATAAATGTATTAAATGAATTCAAAGAAAATATTTTTGTGGCCTTGCAAACTAATAATTTAATGCAGAGCGAAAAGCTAGATGCCGAAGTGATTAATATTGATCTTGAACTTTCTAAAAAAATAGCGGGTTATAATCAATATGAAGAGCCGGCAAGGTCGGCGCTACGTTCTGCCGAGCTACCATTTGTACACCCTGAAATGTACACTTCATTTGTGGATAAATCCACCAGTATTCTGGGATACAGCAAGGCTCTTGATATCATTTTAGAAAAACAATTGGGGCGTAAAATTTTACTGCCTAAGCTTGAATTCAGGCTGCATGAATTTCAAAATTATATTCACCTTCATGAGCTGAATGATTCAAACCCTTCCTTTGATCGTGTCTTGAAAAATTTGGCGCTTGAGAAGTATTTTAATCAGCAATCGTTACCTTTACATAAAATGAGCCTCGTTGCGCAAGGAATATTAAACTCTAGAATTATTAACGATCATTTTAAAATTTTAGATGGTTTAAGAGCTTGGGCCGTGGTGTTATTGCTTTTTGCTCGTAAGACGCATTTAGTGCAAAAGCCACTCATTCACATTAGCGACGACGAAGCGCAGGTAGTTAATTTATGTAAAAAGCTGATGTGGTTGCAGGATTTACGTAATCCGGTGGCGCACCGCCAAACATTAAGCGATTTTAAGGCAGCCGAACAGGCGCGGACTGAGGTGTCTGAAATTCTTAATAGTTTGAACAAATTGCTAAAAATATAGGCTAGCGTTAAGTTGCTAGAATTGACGAAAGCCTGCTAAGTGAGCCACAATAACAGTCTATGTCTAAGATAAATAAAATTCCAAACGAAGCCGCTAATTTTTTAAAGCAGATTATTGAAAATGACGTTAAAAATGGTAAAAATGAAGGTCGTGTGATCACGCGGTTTCCACCAGAGCCTAATGGGTATTTGCATATTGGGCATGCGAAATCAATTTGTTTGAATTTTGGCTTGGCCAGTGATTTTGGTGGACGCTGTCATTTAAGATTTGATGATACAAACCCCGAAACCGAAGACACTGAGTATATTGAAGCTATTCAAAGTGATGTTAAATGGCTAGGGTTTGATTGGAAGGAAAATCATAAAGAGCATCTGTATTTTGCTTCTGATTACTTTCAGCAATTGTACGATTGGGCCGAGTATTTAATAGAACACAACAAAGCATATGTTTGTAGTTTAAGTGAAGTAGCGCTTAAAGAGCACCGCGGAAATTTCAATGAAACGGGGATAGATTCGCCCTATCGTAGCCGCAGTGTAGCTGAAAATTTAGATTTATTTAAGAGAATGAAAGCCGGTGAATTTTCTGAAGGCGAGCATGTTCTCAGAGCTAAAATAGATATGCAATCGCCGAACATGAATATGCGTGATCCACTGCTCTACCGTATTCGTAAAACCACTCATCACCGCACGGGTAGTAGGTGGTGCATTTATCCGATGTATGATTACGCGCATCCGTTATCTGATGCCATTGAGCATATCACCCACTCAATTTGTACGTTAGAGTTTCAGGATCACCGGCCATTTTATGACTGGTGTATTGAAAATTTGCCGGTGCCGGCCGTGCCCAAACAGTACGAGTTCTCTAGACTTAATATGACCTACTTAGTTATGAGTAAGCGTAAGCTTTTACAGCTAGTAAAAGAAAATTTGGTGAATGGCTGGGACGATCCACGCATGCCAACAATTTCAGGTATGCGTAGACGTGGCTACACGCCAGAGTCTTTACGTTTATTTACAAAGCGTATTGGTGTTTCAAAAGCTGAAAGTCTGATTGAATTTGAACTGCTTGAAAACTGCGTGCGCGAACACTTAAATGAAATTTCAGATCGCGCTTTAGCGGTACTTAGACCACTCAAAGTCGTTATTGATAATTGGCCAATGGGTGAAAAAAAACAACTTGAACCAAGCGTGCACCCTAAAAAGCCCGAACTTGGTAAGCGGAAAATTTACTTTACTAAAGAGATATACATTGAGGAGTCTGACTTTATGGAAAGCCCTGAATCCGATTTTTATAGACTGGCACCGGGCAAAGAAGTTCGTTTAAAAAACGCCTATGTAATTAAATGTAAAGAAGTTAAAAAAAATTCTACTGGTAGAATAACGGAACTGATCTGCGACTATGATGAAGTGACCTTGGGCGGGAAACCACCCTCTGATGGACGAAAAATAAAGGGCATCATACACTGGGTTTCTGTTACTGATTGTATCGAGGCGGAAGTCAGACTTTATGGCCGCCTATTTGCGGTTTCCTCTCCCGAAGACGTGCCAGAAGGTGTAGATTGGAAATCTAATTTAAATCAAAACTCACTCACTGTAATTAAAAGGGCTAAATTAGAGTCTAATTTAGCCGAGGCCACTTTAAACAGACGTTATCAATTTGAACGAGTAGGCTATTTCTGCCTAGATCCTAAAGATTCAAAACCTAATGCTTTAGTGTTTAATATGGCTGTGGATTTAGCTAGTGGAAAATAGATTGTGATTCATTTGCCCCAGCTTATTCAAGATTTAGGTATTATTTTAGTAATGGCGGCTATCGTTACTTTAATATTTAAAAAATTAAAACAACCAGTAGTTTTAGGATACTTAATTGCAGGATTTTTTTTAAGCCCTCACGTGCCATTTATATTGTCAGTTAAAGACACCAGCTCTGTACAGATATGGGCTGAAATCGGCGTGATTATATTGCTTTTTAGTTTAGGTCTTGAATTCAGTTTTAAAAAATTAGCAGTAGTTGGCAAATCTGTTTCTATAACGGCCGCATTTGAAGTTTTGTTTATGTTGGGTCTTGGCTTTGTTGTTGGGCGGCTATTAGGCTGGAAACCTATGGACAGTCTTTTTTTGGGCGGAATACTTTCTATTTCATCTACCGCGATTATTGTTAGAGCTTTTGATGAGTTAGGTTTGAAGTCAAAAAGATTTGTTTCTTTAGTGTTTGGGGTGCTCGTAATCGAAGACATTGTCGCTATTCTATTATTAGTGTTGCTTTCGACGGTGGCAATCTCGCAGAGCTTATCGGGAATTAATTTATTATTATCTAGTGTTCGCCTGGGATTTTTTTTAATTCTTTGGTTTATTATTGGAATTTATCTACTACCCGCACTGATCAGCCGCATTCGTCATTTGCTAAGTGATGAAACCGTGGTCGTGGTGTCGTTGGGCTTATGTTTATTGATGGTGATTATAACTACAGAGTTAGGATTTTCGCCAGCGCTGGGCGCTTTTGTAATGGGCTCGCTGCTTTCCGAAACTAAAGAAGGTGAAAGAATAGAAAAACTACTGCATCCAGTGCGCGATCTTTTTGCTGCAATATTTTTTGTTTCCATTGGGATGCTCATTAATCCGAACATTATATTTGAATACCGTTATGAAATTTTATTGATAACCTTGGTGTTAATTTGCGGAAAGTTCATGGGAGCGACAATTGGTTCGTTAATTTCAGGATCAGGTGTTAGGTCGTCTATTCAAGTGGGGATGAGCTTAACTCAAATAGGCGAGTTTTCATTTATCATTGCAACATTGGGCTTAGCTCTTAATGTGACCAGCTCTTTTTTATACCCAATTGCGGTGGCCACTTCTATGATTACAACTTTTACAACTCCTTATTTAATTAGAGCCTCTGTTCCGTTGTGTGATTGGGTAGAAAGTAAATTACCAATGAGAGTGCTTTTATTGCTGGAAAGATACCAAGCTGCGGTACAATCTGAAGGTGGCAAAGCCGGAACCGCGCGTATTTTGTGGCGAGCCTTTGGTTGGCGAATATTATTAAACACCATAGTTGTTACCGCCATTTTTTTATTTTCACAAAAATTTATGATGGCTTTATTTGTAAATGTCTTTGGTACTAAATTAATCAGTTTGCTATTTTTAACCTTACTGTCATTGACAATTGCCAGTCCGTTTCTGTGGGCCATTTCATTTGGCAGGTCTAGCGTTCATCTGTCGAATGAAGACCGGGCGCGTGTGGATCAACTGACAATTGGTATTCAATTAGCCCGAAGTTTTTTAGCACTAAATTTAATTGCCTTTTTTGTTAATGGTTTTTTAAATATCAATTCCGCAGCGGGCATTATTATGTTTTTAGTTTTGGCGGCATTGCTATTATTCAGTCAGGTTTCAAACAAGCTGTATAATAACATTGAAGATCACTTTATTAAAAGCTATGAAGGTAAATATAAAATTAAATATGTTGAAGGTGGGCCTAAATTACCCCTGCTCACGCCCTGGGATGTAAGTCTGGTAGAATTTGTAATTCATCCAAACTCTAAACTTGTGGGCCTGTCTTTGCTAAATGCAAAAATAAAAGAAAATTTTAAAGTCACGGTTGCCTTAGTGCAACGTGGAAATACAAATCATATGGCCCCCGGCAGAGATTGGACTATTATGCCGTACGATAGGCTTTTTATTATTGGTTCAGATGAGCAATTAGATAATGTAAAGACTTATATAGATGAAAAAGATGAAAGCCTTAATCATCACCGCAAGAATGAATTATTTGGACTTAAATCTATAAAGTTAACTGCAAAATCAAGCTTTGTTGGTAAAACAATTCGCGACAGTGGCTTGCGTGATGCGATTAGCGGAATGATTGTTGGTATTGAGCGCCACGGTCAGCGGATGCTCAGCCCTGAATCTTCAATTTTACTATTGGATGAAGATTTGTTATGGGTAGTTGGCGATATCGGAAAGATAGCGCAAGTCAATTAAAACCAAATAAAATCAAGCCAAACTGGTGTGGTATTTAATAAACTTAACTCAGGTAAAAAATGACGATCATAAGTTTCAATCGAATAAAGTCCATAAGGGATTTCTGAATAAATAGCCCCCTTAGGTGGGCGTTTTTTATACTCTGAATTTTCATAGGCGTACATTAAAAATTCATTTTGCATAGAAGTTTTAAAGCTTGCGCGAATTAGGGCATTAAAGACTTCGGGGTGACCCGAGATTAAAAAATGTAGTAATTTAAAACTTAAAGCCTCTTGCTTTTGGCTGCGTGAAAAGGGGCGAGTGAGGCGCCTGCCAAAACCTAAAAATTGGGTGACCTTTAAAAATTGCCTTAAGTTGTGTGACTGCGGGCTGTAATCTTGCGGTAAATAATCTTGTAGCAGGCTGGAACTGATTGGCTGAACACAGCCGATAATTTCATTTTCGCTGTTAAACGCAATTAAAAATTGGCTCCATGAATAAAGCAGCGAGCGGTTAATATATTCAGCGGGATCATTTAGAAATTCATGAGGTACAAAATTTATTTTTTTACAATTGTTAATCAGGTACTCCAGTAATATTTTTTTGTCAGAGGCCCGATAGGGGCGGACGCTTATATTTTTATTCGGACGGTTTAAAAACGGATAAAAACCGTGAATAGAAACTAAATTATAAGATCTTGCTAAGGCATATTGGGGTTGCTGAGCGCGTTTAAGCTTTGGGCGAATAAAGGCATTCATCGCCTGAGTTTCCGTTTGGTTAATAGAAGTAATAAAACCATCAACTTTTTCATGTTCTCTTAGCTTTTCTAAAATTGGATGAAAAAATTTAGACCATGACATAATGGCTTTTCGATTAGAGGAGATTCTTAAGTCACATGCCTGGGCCAATTTAAGAGTTCTGTTTTGAAAGCTTAAGTTTCTAAACAAAAATGAAGCGGTACCTACGATTTCATTGTTATCTTTAATAATATAGGTTTTATAGGGTAAACCAATGCGTTGATAAAAAGTAAAAAAATGCTGTTCCCGTTGAATCTTCACATCAATTTCGCCCTTGGTGGGAATAGAAGTGAAGAAATCGTTGAGTTTTTGTGAATTTGCGGGCGTGGCTTCTTCTAAAACTAGGTGGTCGTCATACATGTTCTTTTTTCCAGAGAGTCTCAGTGTATTTTTTTTTAAGATTCACCCAGCGAGCCCATGTAAAAAGCAAATCGCTAAGTCTATTTAAGTAAATTAGAACATTTTGATACTGGTCTTCTTTGGCGTAAATCTCGCTGCTGCGCCTTTCTGCCCGCCGGCATGCGGTGCGGCTGATGTGCAGTAGGCTTGCCGTCACATGGCCTCCTGGTAAAATAAAATTTTTAAGTGCGGGCAGGGTCTCAGAGTAGCGGTCAATCCACTGTTCCAGTTGGTTGATGTGGGCCACTGTAATTTGCGGTAATTTATTAAAAACCGCAAGTTCTGAGGTGGCCAGTAAAGAGCCTACAGAAAACAATTGGTTTTGCACAATTTCAAGTTGCAGGTTTAGTTCACTAAATGGATCTGGTAGCTGATCTGGTAATGGCTCTGATAATGGATTTTGCGGTTGCAGAGAGCTACGAATAAGCCCAAGGCTGGAATTTAATTCATCAACACTGCCGTAAGCTTCAACGCGTGGATTGAATTTTTCAACGCAGCTGCCGTCAACCAGCCTTGTCATGCCTTTATCGCCAGTTTTTGTGTAGATTTTCATTTGTTAATCCCTGTATAATATTTCATATTAATATCTGTATAATATTTCATATTAATATCTGTATAATATTTCATATTAATATATCAATGGAGGTTTACGGATGAGTCAAACTATTCCGCTTTTTGTTTCAATTCCGCACTCTGGCGAGCGCGTGCCAGAGCTAACCCCATGGCTTAAAAATTTGTCAGAAGAAATTTTAATGTCTGATGTCGATCGCTATGTGGATATTTTATATAAATCTAGTTTAAATGAACTACAGATCCCCTATCAGCTAACCGAATGGCACCGTTATGCGGTGGATTTGAACCGAATACCTAGTGATATTGATCAGGACTCTGTCATTGGTGCAGCTCAAAGCGCGGGAGTGCATTCTGATGGCTACCATTGGGTCATGACTAAAAATGAAGTGCGCCTGATGCCACAACCAATGGGCGCAGAAACACACCAAAAACTCACTCAATTAATTTATGAACCTTTTCATGCCGGCATCAGAAATCACTACAATTCTTTTAAAAACTTAGGATTTAAAAATATTTTTCAACTTGATGTCCACTCAATGCCTTCGGTAGGCACGCGCCTACACAAAGACCCTGGCCAGATGAGGGCTGACATTGTGGTTAGCGATTGCTTAGGTAAAAGCTGCCATCCGCGCTTTAGAGATTTAGTGATTGCGGCCTACGCAGTCGCGGGTTTTAAAGTAAGCTACAATTGGCCCTATATGGGAGGGCGCGTTACAGAGCACTATGGAAGGCCTGAATCCGGCCAGCAGGTGCTGCAGATTGAACTTAATCGTGCACTTTACCTGGATGAAAAAACCAAACATATATTACCGGGGCAGCAATTGATTCAGAAAAAAATTCTAAAGGCCTTAACCTACATAAAGTCAGAACTTCCCCGAGTTTGACGTAATAAATATATCAGAGTAGTTTTTTATAAAATGATTTTTAAAAATAAAATAATTAATAAATTCTGGAGATTTTCTTGTTCATTTCAACTTGGAATTCCGGTTATTGCCATGATTGCAATAACACTGGCCTGGGGCACGATTATTGAATCCAGATTTGATGCCTTTGCGGCAAAAAAAATAGTGTATGATTCTTGGCTAATGTGGGGGGCGATGAGCTTACTGGTCTATAACCTGAGTGTGGTGGTGATGGATCGCTGGCCCTGGCAGTACAAACACTATCCATTTATGACAGTGCACGCGGGAATTATTTTAATTATTTTTGGCGGGTTTGTAACTTCCAGGTACGGTCTTGACGGGCAAATGCTGATAAATATTAACGGTAAAAATAATATGGTTTCAATCGGACAAACAGATTTAGTGGTGTACGCCACTTTTGACGGCGACAAATATGCTAAAGTGGCCAATAAAGAAGTGGATTTTTTTAATAACACTCCAAGTCTTCAGAAACCTTTTGTTCTAGAGCTAGGAAACGATAAAATTGAAATTTTAGAGTATGCAAAATACGCACGTTTGCAGAACAAAATTAAAGCCACATCAGAACTATCTGCCGGAGCCTCCGTTCGCTTTCAGTTGATGAATGCAAATGTTAAACAAGTGGAACAGCTTACTCAGAGTAAAAAAAATAAATTGGCCTCATTTAATTTTGGTCCGGCCAAGGTGCACCTAGGCGAAGTACCTCATCGGTCTATTTTATTTGAGAATGAAATTTATTTAACTCCGGTTGATTCCGAGAAAATCAGGTACACGATATTTAATAAAAATACTAAAAAAACCAAAAATGCCGGCGCGGTTAAAACCAAAAGCACCGGCTTTATTAAAATAGGCCAGGTGGTTTCAACCGGCTGGATGGGTTTAGAGCTTAGAATTTTAGATTATCTGCCGCGAGCACGTGAAGAGTACGAAGTGACCTCGCTTGAAAGTCCCAATCCCTTAACAACTTCGGCGATTAAAATTCGGCACCAGAATATTGAAAAGTGGCTAGCATTAAATGATATGGTAAAATTATTTGGCGCCACAAGCGCGTACTTGCTGTCGTACCAGAACCGCCGTATTGATTTGGGTTTTGATTTAAAATTACAACAATTTGAAGTGCAAAGATATCAAGGCACTATGCGGGCTATGGAGTATTCAAGTAAAGTTCAGGCGGTATCGCCAAGCCTTCAAATAGAGCAAACAATTTCAATGAATGAGCCCCTCAAATTTATGGGCTACACTATTTATCAGGCGAGCTTTCAGGAAGATGAGCAAACGCGTCAGCCAATAGCTTCAATTTTTTCAATTAATCGCGACCCCGGGCGCTGGATTAAGTATTTGGGGTCGCTGGTTTTTTCACTGGGAATTATTTGGCTATTTTACCAGCGGCGCAAAAGACCCACGAATATATGAGGCCAATTTACAGAAAAAGACCTAAAAAGCCTAAAAAAGCAGTATAAAAGTCGTTAGTAAAAGTCAAAGAAGAAGGCAGCAAGCGGGCATAATGCCCAGGGCCAATGAGGAGACAATTGACAATAAAAACAAAGCGGCAGCATAGTGCAATCTGGCAGAATAAATTAGGCCAGATTTGAGATTCTCTATTGTGAAAATTCTAAGTCTTTTTACTTTACTACCAGTGTTGCTTTGCACTTTGCTTTTTCCGTTAAATACTTTTTCCGCGCTCATTCAAGTTAGCTCACAAGTCAGCTCACAAGTCAGCTCACAAGTCAGCTTACAAGTCAGCTTAGGCGAACAAATTCGTTATTTACCGGTGCAGGATGCCGGACGAATTAAGCCTTTGGATACTTTTGCTAAAGAAACATTAGAGCTGATATATGGTAAAAAAACTTACATGGCTAAAGAAGATGCTGTGCCTATAGAAGCCCACTGGGTGGTGTTAACTTGGATGTTATCCCCCGAAAGCTGGGTGGGGCGCCCTTTGTTTGAGGTTAAGCACCACGAGATTTTAGCAAAATTAAAACTGCATAAAGATAAAAAGCACTTTAGTGGCGATGAGCTTTTTAAGTCTGAAAGTTTTTCAAGTCTTATGCAAGAGCTGCAAAATAAACGCGAGACCAAAGAAAAATTAACGCCATACTTTCAGGCGATTCAGCGGATAGAGAATCAATTTTTTATTTTTCAGGCGATGGCCTCGGGCCAGCTTATGAAAATTTACCCTTTATCAACGCAAGACACTTGGCTTGCGGTGGTTGAATTGCCGGCAGCTGCGCAGGCTTCGTTTTTAGATATCAGTAAAAATATTGCGGTACATTTAGGTTTAAAATCAGATAGGAACTCAACCGCAGCGCAAATTAAAATAGCCGCCGAAAAATTAGACCAATCTGTTCTGGCTTTTGAAACCTTGGCAAAAAAATCAGACTCCGCAAAATATCAGCTTGGCGAAAAAGCTAAAACAGAGGTGTTTTACAATGATTTTCACCCGTTTCGCTGGGCTTATTTGTCTTATTTAGTGGCTTCGCTGATTTTACTTTTTATTTGGATACGTAATTTAAACTCCGGAATGAACTTGGCTTGGTTTTTTGTAAGTTTAGGTTTTTTGCTGCATATTTTTGGTTTTGCTTATCGAATTTATCTTGCAGAACGTCCGCCAGTTTCGAATATGTATGAAACTGTGGTGTGGGCCTCCTGGGGCGCAGTTTTATTTTCGATTATACTTGAAATAATATATAAATATAAAGTTATGTTACTTGGTGGAAGCTTGATGGGACTTTTTGCATTAATAATAGCAGACTCTGCTCCTGCTATATTAGATCCAAGTCTGCAACCACTTGAAGCGGTTTTGCGCAGTAATTACTGGCTGATTGTGCATGTGATGACCATTACGATTTCGTATGCAGCTTTTTTATTGGCATTTGGTTTGGGTGATATGGGTTTAATATACATGGCTCTTGATGAAAAAAAACATGATGATAAAATTAAGAAAATTACCACCGGAGTTTACCGTGCTATGCAAATTGGTGTGGCTTTTTTAGCTCCAGGAATAATTTTAGGTGGTATCTGGGCCGACTACTCTTGGGGGCGGTTTTGGGGATGGGACCCAAAAGAAACTTGGGCGCTAATTGCTTTATTAGGTTACATCATTGTGCTGCATGCGCGGCTGGTGGGATGGCTAAAAAATTTTGGAATATTAGCGTCTGGAGTGATCACATTTAATTTGGTTATTATGGCTTGGTACGGAGTTAATTTTGTGCTTGGCGCAGGGCTTCATTCGTATGGATTCGGCGCGGGGGGGATTGAGTATGTTGCGGTTTTTGTGGGGCTGCATTTTTTATTTGTTGCTTATTCTTATATCATAAAAAACACGAGTAAATCTATATAAAAAGCACTACTGAAAATCCGTGACAAATCACAAAAAATTCTTTTAAATCATAGCCTTAAGATTAAAAAAGGATGTTTATGCAACTTCGTTTTTTGTGCGCGCCGGCTGCATTAAATTTGTCAGGCTTATTGCTAGCAGGCTTATTGAGCTTATTTTTTTCAGCTTGTCTTTCAGCTTGTCTTTGGCAATCTCCAGATGCAGAAGTAAGGACCAGTCAGAGTATTGGCTACAATAGTGGTTATGCGCCTGAGCAGCCTATTCCTTTTAGTCACGAATTACATGTGGGAACTCATAAAATTCAATGTCAATACTGTCATAATCAGGTTGAATTTTCTAAAACTTCAAATATTCCAGCCTTATCTACGTGCATGAATTGTCATCAGCAGGTGGCTACAGATAAAGAAAGCATTAAAAAAATCCGCGAAGCCTACGCTGATAATAAATCAATTGAGTGGGTTAAGGTTCATATGTTGCCAGACCATGTGCAGTTTAATCATCAAGCTCATATTCAAAAAGGTGTGAACTGCCAGACTTGCCATGGACCCATCGAAAAAATGGCGAAGGTCTATCAGTTTTCTGATTTATCAATGGGCTGGTGTATTAATTGTCACCGTCAACCGGAAAACAAAGCCCCACTTAACTGCACAACTTGCCATCACTAGTCACCATTTAGCTAGCACTTAAAGAAGAAGGATCACATGAAGACGCAATCACCTGATCATAAGCAAACATTAAATGATCACAAAAGAGATCACACGTACTGGAAATCATTTGAAGATTTAAACGACACCCCAGAATTTAAACAAGCTTTGCAAACTGAATTTATGTCGTCACCCCTACGCGAGGAATCTATTAACGAAGGGGCCGAAAGCGCTAGCGAAGGTGATAAATGGGCGCGGCGTGAATTTTTGAAATTAATGGGGGCCTCAATTGCGCTAACAACGGCCTCGGGTTGTATCCGCCGGCCAGTGCAAAAAATTGTACCCTATGCCATGCAACCCGAAGAAGTTGTTATTGGGGTCTCTAACTGGTACACCTCGACTTATTTTGACGGACAAGAGGGTTTGGGTTTACTTATTAAATCGCGCGAAGGTAGGCCTGTGCATATTCAGGGGAACCCATCGCATCCCTTAAATAAAGGGGCGGTGTCTTCACGGGCCCAGGCCTCATTGTTAAGTTTATATGATCCAGAGCGATTACAAGGTCCTAAAAGAAATCTGCTAAATGAAAAAAGAACGAATAAAGAAACTGTTAGCGTTTCTTGGGAAGACTTAGATAAAAAAGCTGTAGAAGAACTTAAAAAAGCTTCGGTGTATATTTTAACGGGAAACATTTCTTCTCCGGCTACGCAGGCCGTGATTGATGATTTTAATAAAGCTTTTGGGGCGCAACAGGTGGTGTGGGAACCTTTGGCACATGATGATATTACAGAGGGTCAATTGGCTTCTTACGGAGATTCAAATGTGCCATTTTACCGTTTTGATAAAGCTAAAACGATTGTTTCTATAGATGCCGACTTTTTAGGGTCCTGGCTCTCGCCGGTAAGCTTCACTCGTCAGTTTTCAAGTGCCAGAAAAAACATTGAAACCATGAATCGCTTGATTTCTTTTGATTCGACGTATTCTCTTACCGCCGCAAATGCCGATTTACGTTTTAAAATTAAACCTTCAATGCAATTAACGGTGGTGATGGGCCTAATTAGCGAAGTTCTAGTAGCAACTGGCTATGCGGCAAATGAAGCTATTAAAACGGCGTTAATACCCTATAAAAATGCGGCCGAGCAATTAAAAATTTCTCAAGAAAGTTTCAAAAAAATTGCGGACGAATTGCTAAAAAATACCGGTGAATCTTTAGTGGTGGCAGGAGGTCTTCAAACAAAAACCTCAGACTCTTTAAATCTGCAGATTGCAGTTAACTTATTGAACTCAATTTTAAAAAATGAGGGAAAAACTGTCTTAGCTAATAAGGGCAACAACCGATTAAATGCGTCGTATCAGGCGGTGCAAGAACTTGTAAAAAAAATGAATGCAGGTCTAGTTAAAACTTTAATTATATATAGGGCCAATCCGCTTTACGCTTTATCAAAAGATTTGGGTTTTGCGCAGGCGCTTAAAAAAGTTCAGACCATAATTTATGCCGGGGATAAAATGGATGAGACGGCGCAATTTTGCCATTTGATCGCGACGGATAATCATGCACTAGAAACTTGGGGCGATACCGAATTTGCAAGCGGAGTTTACTCAATTCACCAACCCTTGATCAGAACTATGTATGACACACGTTCGTTTCAGCTATCTTTGATGACTTGGGCTTATTTAGCCAACCAGGGGCCCAAGCGGTTAACCTCTCATGAAACTTATTACGATTATTTACGAGATTTTTGGAAAGAGGAAATGGCACCTAAGCTTGCTAAAGGAAAAGACAAGGAAAAAGATTTCGAATCTTTCTGGAACGATCTTTTGCAGTCAGGTATTATCGGAGAAACAGCTCAGACTTCCCCTGCAAGAAATTTTAAACCAGAGGCCTTTGCGCATTTTAAAAAAAGGAACATGGGTTCACCGCTTGAACTGGCTCTTTATACAAAGGTGCAAATAGGTGATGGCGCGTTAGCTAATATTGGTTGGTTGCAGGAATTGCCAGACCCCGTAACTAAAATTGTATGGGACAACTACGCGTGCCTTTCAATTAAACTGGCGACAGAACTAAAACTAAACGAAGGCGATTTAGTTGAAGTTAAAGTTCATGATAAAAGAATAAATTTGCCAACGCATATTCAGCCAGGTCTGCACGATGAGGTAGTTGCTGTAGCCGTGGGTTACGGCCGCCGGGCCGCCGGCAAAGTAGGTAATGGAGTAGGTGAAGACGCTTATGTTTTGGCTACTCTTGAAAATAACAAAGTTTTATTTTCAGGGCTGGCCGTGGAACTTAAAAAAATTGGTAAACATTATGATTTAGTTACAACTCAGGGACATGACGCTATGGAAGGCCGGCAAATCGTTGTGACGGCCACCAATAAAGATTATACAAAAAACAAATCGGCGAATATTCATCGCCACCACACGTGGTCACTTTGGTCTGGTCACCATTATAACGGTCATAAATGGGGAATGAGTGTCGATTTAAACTCTTGCACGGGTTGTTCGGCCTGCATGACCGCTTGCCAGTCTGAAAACAATATTCATGTGGTCGGTAAAAAATACGTCATGCAGGGGCGAGAAATGCACTGGATACGTATTGATCGTTACTATACCGGAGATGTTGAGAATGCCGAAACGGTGTTTCAGCCGATTATGTGCCAACATTGTGACAATGCCCCTTGTGAAACCGTATGTCCGGTGGCGGCGACTGTTCATAGCAGCGAAGGCTTAAACGAAATGCTTTACAATCGCTGTGTGGGCACTCGTTATTGTTCTAATAATTGTCCATACAAAGTGCGAAGATTTAACTGGTTTAATTATGCAAAATTAATTGAAAAGCCAATGCATATGTCGCTCAATCCAGAGGTCACGGTGCGTCCACGCGGGGTTATGGAGAAGTGTACTTTTTGTGTTCAAAGAATTAAGGAAGGTAAAAATATTGCAAAAACCGAAGGTCGCGCACTTAAAGACGGAGATATTAAAGTGGCCTGTGAAACTGCCTGCCCAGCCAGCGCTATTACGTTTGGCGATTTAAACGATAAAAACTCTGCGGTCGCAAAAATTTTTAAAAGCGAAGAGCGCGCTTATGCGCTTTTAGAAGAGTGGTATGCTAAACCTTCGGTGCGTTATTTATCTAAAATTAAAAATAATGACAAATTGACCTCAAAAGGAAGTCACGCATGAGTACGCAGCTTAATATTCCACCCATGAAGCGAGCCCAACTGGTACTGGGTAATAAAACTTTAAAAGAAATTACTGATGATATTTGCGCGCCAGTTGAAAGTTTTCCCTCTAAAGGCTGGATGGCCTTGTTCGTTAGTGCTAAGACTTTATTTTTATTTTATATCCTGACAATTGCGATGGTCGTAGCAACCGGTATGGGCTTACTTGGAGTTAATCATCCGGTAGGCTGGGGCACTATGATTATCACCTTCGTCTTTTGGGTAGGCATTGGTCATGCCGGAACTTTAATTTCGGCTATTTTATTTTTATTCAGACAAAAATGGCGAACTTCTGTTGCTAGGTCGGCGGAAGCTATGACCGTATTTGCGGTTATGACTGCCGGAATTTTTCCGTTAATTCATACGGGGCGTCCGTGGCTAGATTTCTGGTTATTTCCGTACCCGAATCAACGGGGACCATTGTGGGTGAATTTTAGATCGCCTTTACTGTGGGACGTTTTTGCAATTTCAACATACGCTACGGTTTCCACCGTATTCTGGTTTGTGGGCATGATACCAGATTTAGCCACACTTAAAGACCGTGCTCAAAATAAAATTCGCCGCACAATATACGGCGCGCTATCTTTGGGTTGGAGAGGTACTGCAAAAAATTGGTCACACTATGAAATGGTGTATTTAATTTTAGCAGGTTTATCTACACCACTGGTTATATCGGTGCATACAATAGTATCGTTTGACTTCGCGGTTTCTAATTTACCAGGTTGGCACACCACGATTTTTCCACCCTACTTTGTGGCGGGCGCCATATTTTCAGGTTTTGCTATGGTGATCACGCTGATGACTTTAATGCGCATGGGTTGGCCAAAATTTAAAGACTACATCACCATTGATCATATGGAAGTAATGAATAAAATTATTATGATGACCGGCCTTATGGTGGGCTACGCCTATGGAAGCGAGTTTTTAATTGCTTGGTATTCAGGAAATATTTACGAGCAATATGTGTTTTTTGTTAGTAGGGCTTTTGGCCCTTACGCCTGGTCCTACTGGATTATGATTTGCTGTAATGTGGTGATTCCGCAACTGTTCTGGTTTAAGAAACTTCGCAGGTCTATTCCGGTAATGTTTGTGGTTTCTATTTTTGTAAATATCGGCATGTGGTTTGAGCGTTTTGTTATTACGGTGACCTCCTTACATCGTGATTTTTTGCCGTCGAATTGGGGACAGTATGCTTGGTCTATGTATGACACCGCCATATTGGTAGGGTCGTTTGGTATGTTTTTTACCATTTTTTTACTGTATTTAAGGGTTTTTCCGGCAATTTCAATTGCCGAAATTAAGCCGGTTATGAATGTGGGTAAAGATAACGACAGTGACAATCACAGTGGCAGTGGCAGTGACAATCATAATCAAGGAGGCCATTAATGGCTCAGAAAATTGTGACCAGCGGCATCGCCGGAATTTTTTTAGATGAAGATAAAGTTATCGCGGCGGCCTACAAGGTACGTGAATCTGGTTTTGTAAAATTTGATGCCATTACCCCTTACCCCGTACACGGAATGGAAGAGGCCTGCGGGATTAAACGCTCTCTAATACCCTATGTCACTTTTGCGGCGGCGGGTTTTGGGCTGTTAGCCGGATTAGGCTTAGTGTATTATACTGCGGCGATAGATTGGCCTATAAATATTGGCGGAAAACCCATGTTTTCGTTACCCGCATTTATTCCCATTATGTTTGAATTAACAATTTTATTTGCCGCGCTCTGTACTGTTGGCGCCTTATTCTACATGTGTAAAATGCCAAGAATTGATCCACCGGTTATAGATAAAGATTTAACGTGTCACAAGTTTGCAATTTTTATTCCGGAAAATGACATCGGATACAATCAAGATCGCATAGAAAAATTATTTAAAGAGCTGGGTGCGGCGGAAGTTAAGAAAGTCGCGGAGTACTAATGAAAACAACTCAAATGCAAATTTCAATTTTTTTAGCAAGATTTTTTGTGGGCCTGCTATTAGCTTTGGTCCTGACTTCTTGTTCTGACAAATCAAAACCAAATAGAGAACTAATTCAGGACATGATGGAATCTCCCGCGATTAAATCGCAAGAGTATGACGAAACTTCACCAAATCATTCCGGTATGCGAGTGCCACCAGAAGGCACGCAGCCCGTGGGTTTTACGCCGTATCGTTATAAAGCAGATATTGCAGGGGCCGTTAAAAACAAAAACCCACTGGCCGGCGATTTTTCAGAGGACAGCCTAAAAACCGGAATTAAATACTACGTAACCAACTGTGCCCTTTGCCATGGAAATAATGGCGAGGGCGGGGCGCAGTTATCAATTGGTGAAAAAATGGCTTTAAAGCCCCCAAGTCTATTAAGCAATAAAATGAGAGACTGGACCGATGGTCAACTTTATCATGTCATCAGTATCGGGCAGGGCCTGATGGGCTCCTATGCGGCGCATATTCCACAAAAATACCGTTGGCAGGTGGTTAACTATATAAGAACGTTACAAAATCAAAATCAAAATCAAAAAGAAAATAAATAGAAAAGGGTACAGAAAATGTCATCTACTCCCATCACCACTCATGCGCATCAAGTACTTAAAGTTACAGCCTTCAAAGCCCCACAGACACTCATGTCCGCGATTTACACATTTATTATTATAGGAATTATTACATTTGCGCTTGGCGTGTTTAAAAACCCTGAAAGACTGTGGACGTCATATTTAACGGCTTTTTTTTTCTTTGCTTCGCTAGCTTGTGGCGCCCTATTTTTTATCGCCGTTAATTATACTGCAAAAGCCGGATGGAGCGCTTCCATTCGAAGACTGGCAGAGGCCATGACAAGTTACTTTCCGGTCATGTTGCTTTCAAGTTTAGTGTTAATCTTGGGTTTTAAATATCTTTATGCTTGGGGCACGCCAGCAACTATGCAACACCTAGCGCACAGTAAGCAAATTTATTTAGCGCCGTGGTTTGTTATCACTCGACTTGTAATTTTTGGCCTGGGTAGTTTATATTTTGCTAAACTGATTGTAGGTAATTCATTAAAGCAAGATCAATCGGGAGATCACGCCCTAACCTATAAAAATATCACTTACTCAATTGGTTATATTGCTTTTTTTGCAATTTTTTTTACAATGTTTTCAATTGATATGATGATGTCACTTTTGCCAACTTGGTACTCAACTATCTACGGACTTTATTGTTTTGCGGCGGCCATTCAGGCCACCATGGCATTTTTAGCTATTGTTATTGTTTGGATGCGGAGCTCACCCTGGATTTCAGGCTACATCACCGAAGAGCACCAGCATGATATTGGAAAGTTTTTAAAAGGCTTTACGGTTTTTTGGGCCTATATTGCATTTTCACAATTTATGTTAATCTGGTACGCAAATATTCCGGAAGAGACCGAGTTCTATATTATCCGTTCGTTAAATGGTTGGATGCCCGTATCGTTTGCATTATTAATCTTTAGATTTATTGTGCCTTTTTTAGCTTTGCTCCCCAGAGCCTCTAAGCGGAGCAACTCCATTTTAATTCCAATTTCAATTTTAGTTTTGGTCATGCAGTATGTTGATCTTTATTGGCTGGTGTATCCAAACTTTAATGACGGAGTTCCTAAATTCGGCTTTTGGGAAGTAGGAATATTTTTAGGTTTTGCCGGATTATTTCTGCTGACCATGACTCAATTTATGACTAAAAACAGTCTTGTTGCGGTGAATGATCCCAGAATGCACGAAGCGGTTAAGCATCATGTAACGTATTAGTTTTAAATATTATATATTGCTTAATAATTAAGCATAGCTTGGGGTATTGCAGCATATAAACAAATTCTACCAGATTCATTTTTGTTGATATCTCGGTGTTTTTATGA
>Ga0209824_10000223_pt1 | contig 39937 bp, 24 predicted proteins | sample VDWuncwatermetaG_FD_184124 | JGI IMG/M metagenome (GOLD analysis project Ga0209824, IMG submission 184124) | Wastewater microbial communities from Netherlands to study Microbial Dark Matter (Phase II) - VDW unchlorinated drinking water (SPAdes)... ...
GCCCCGCCTCGGCATAAACTGCCGGCACTTGGTCGGCGCGCGCCAGCCCCAATTGCGCCTCGGCTTCCATCACCCGCGCCGCCGCCAGCGCGATGTCGGCGTTGTGGGCGTAAGCTTCCTCGACGAGCTGGTCGAGCGCGGGGTCGGCGTAAATTTTCCACCACGGTGAAACCGCTTGCGCGGTTTCAGTTGATAAAGGCACCGCGCCTGCGGCGGGATGTGTGGTTGCAGGCCATGCTTGCGGCAACGCGATTTCCGGTCGCACGTAATCTGGGCCTGCGGCACACGCGCCGAGCAACAAGCTAACCAGCAGACAGGCGAACCGTAGGTCGGGATTTATCCCGACAACACTTGGCGATGTCGGGATTATGGGCGTAGCCCGGTATGCTATGGAAAATCCCGACCTACCCCACGCAACATTGTGCTTAGCCTTCATGCTTGTCCCCTCTCGGTCCGGGCGGATGGTGCGGTACATGCACCGCCGGATGCTGGTGCAAGGCGCGCCCGTGCGCGGCCTCGTCGCGGATTTCTTGTTCGGATTTAGGTTCCTTCAAACGCCGGTCGATGATGACTTTATAAAACATCGGCACGAAAAATATCGCCAGAAAAGTCGCGGCGAGCATTCCGCCCATCACCCCGGTGCCGACCGAATGCCGCGCGCCCGCGCCCGCGCCGCTGGAAAAGGCCAGCGGCGCGACACCGAGGATAAACGCCAGCGAAGTCATTAAAATTGGGCGGAACCGCAGGCGCGCCGCTTCCAATGCAGCGGCGCTGGGCGACATGCCTTCGGCGGATTTGAGCACCGCGTACTCGACGATCAGGATCGCGTTTTTCGCCGCCAGCCCCAGCAGCGTCACCAGGCCGATTTGAAAATACACGTCGTTGGTCAGCCCGGTCAGCTTCACCGCAGCGAGCGCGCCGAACATGCCGAAGGGCATGGCCAGCAACACCGACAAGGGCAGCGTCCATTTTTCGTATTGCGCCGCGAGGATCAAAAACACCATCACCGCCGCCAGCGCCAGCGCCAACCCACCCGTGCCGCTGGCGCGCTTTTCCTGAAACGACGATCCCGTCCAATCGTAGCTCATGTCTTGCGGCAAGGCTTGCGCGGCGATGCGTTCAAACTCGGCGATGGCCTCGCCCGACGAATGCCCGGGTGCGGCCGCGCCCAATAATTTCACGGCGGGCAGGTTGTTGTAGCGGTCAAGCGAATCGGGGCCGGCGGAATAGTCGATGCTGGCAAACGCCGACACCGACACCATTTCGCCGCGCTCGCTTTTTACGAAAATCCGCGCGATGTCGTCGGGCTGCTTGCGGTACTGGCTGTCGGCGGACATCAGCACTTGCCAGGCGCGGCCGTATTTGTTGAAGTCGTTGACGTAATACGTCCCCAGCGTTGCGGACAAGGTGTTGAACGCGGCATCGAGCGGGATCCCCAGGGCCTTGGCTTTATCGCGATCCACGCTCACTTTCAACTGCGGCGAAGCCGGTCGCCACAAGCTCTGCACCCCCGCCAACACTTTGCTCTGGCTCGCCGCGCCCATGATGGCATACATGCCCTGCGCGAGCTTTCCCGCGCCGCCTTCGCCGCGATTCTGCACATAGACCTCGAAACCGCCGGTGTTGCCCAAGCCAAAAATCGGCGGGGGGTTGAACGCCAACACCAGCGCTTCTTTGATGCCGCCGGTTTTCATGAAGACTTCGCCGACCAGTTGCTGGGTGCTGACACTGCGTTCGTCCCAATGTTTTTGCGTGACGAAGATTGTCGCCGCGCTATTTTTGTAGCCGCCGCCCAAAAAATCAAAACCGGTAAACGCGATCACGTATTCGTTCGCCGGGTTGGATTTGATCGCCGCCACCACCTCGTTCACCACCTTGTCGGTGCGCGCCAGCGACGCGCCGTCGGGCAGAAAAACCGCCGCGATGAAATAACCCTGATCTTCGTCGGGAACCAGCGAGCCGGGGGTGATTTTCCACAAGCCCGCAGTGATCAATACCATCCCCAAAAACAGTGCGATGCCCACCCCCGCGCGCTTGATGATCCACAACACGCCCGTTGTATAGCCTTGCGTGACTTTCGCAAACCAAGTGTTGAACGCGCTGAAAAACCGTCCCGGCATTTTGTGTTCGCGCTTCAGCATCTGCACGCACAGCGCGGGGGTCATGGTGAGCGCGACGAAGCCCGAAATCACCACCGCGATAGAAATCGTCACCGCGAACTGGCGGTACAGCTCGCCGGTCAGGCCGCCCAAAAAGGCGATGGGCACGAACACCGCCGTCAGCACCAGCATGATGGCGATCACCGGCGCGGTCACTTCATGCATCGCTTTGAGCGCGGCCTCGCGCGCCGACAAATGTTCCTCGTGCATGATGCGCTCGATATTTTCCAGCACCACGATGGCATCGTCGACGACGATGCCGATGGCCAGCACCATGCCGAATAAGGTGAGGGTGTTGATCGAATAGCCGAGCAGCAGCAAGCCCGCAAAGGTGCCGATCAGCGACACCGGCACGGCGGCGAAAGGGATGAGTGTGGCGCGCCAGTTTTGCAAAAATAAAAACACCACCAGAAACACCAGCAGCATCGCCTCGGCCAGGGTTTTGACGACTTCGCGGATCGAGACTTTGACGAAGCGCGTGGTGTCGTAAGGCACCGAGTAGGTAAAGCCTTCGGGGAATCGTCCGGCGAGCGCGGCCATGGTGGCGTTGACCTCCTCCGCCACGTCCAGCGCGTTCGCGCCCGGCTGCAAAAAGATGCCCACCAGCGTCGCCGATTTGCCGTTGACGCGACCGATGAAGCCGTAATCCTTCGCCCCTAACTCGACCCGCGCAATGTCCTTGAGGCGCAACGTGCCGCCGTCGGCCTTGGCGCGCACGATGATGTTTTCAAATTCCGCCGCGCTGTTGAGCCGCCCCTGCGTGGTGATGGTGTAAACCATTTCCTGCCCCGCGCCGGTCGGCGGCTGGCCGATTTTGCCGGCGGCGAATTGCGCGTTTTGCTCGTTCAGCGCGCGCGCCACTTCATCGACGGTGACGCGCAACTGCGTCATGCGGTCGGGTTTTAGCCAGATACGCATGGCGTAATCCTTGGCACCGAAAACCTGCACGTTGGTGGTGCCGGGGACGCGCTTGAGGTTGTCGATCACGTTGAGCGTGACGTAGTTGGAAATGTACAAATCGTCGAAGCGGTCGTCGGGCGAAAAAAACGCCAGCACTTGCAGAAATGCGGATGAGCCTTTTTCCACGGTCACGCCTTGGCGCCGCACCTCGAGCGGCAGTCTGGACTCAACTTGTTTGACACGATTGTTGATGTTTTGCGCGGCTTTGTCGGCATCGGTACCGATTTCAAACGTCACCTGTATCGTCACCACGCCGTTCGACGACGAGGTAGAAGCCATATACATCAAGCCTTCCAGCCCGGTGAGCGCGTTCTCGATGGGCGCGGCCACGGTCTGCTCGATGACCTCGGCGGACGCACCCGGATAGGTGGCGACGACCTGCACCACCGGCGGCGAAATTTCCGGGTACTGCGCGATCGGCAGCGAACGCACCGCCGCCAGCCCCGCGATCACGATGAAAATGGCGATGACGAAAGCGAGGATGGGGCGGTCGATGAAGAAGCGAGAAAACATGGGTGAGATATTTGAGTGGGGTGCTGATTATCGGAGAAAAATTTTAGCCACGGATTTACACGGATTTACACGGATGTTCACGGATAAAAGCAAACCTTTTAGATTTTATCCGTGAATATCCGTGTAAATCCGTGGCTAAAATATTGCGCTCAATTCAATGCACCTTAGCAGGTGCGTTTAGCGGCTGCGATCCTGCTGTCGCTTTTGCGGCCTCTTCCACGCTCATCGGCTGTAACGCTTGCCCCGGCGCGAAAATTCGCGCGGTGCCGTCGATGACGACCGGGTCGCCCGCCTTCAAACCTTGCTTGATAATCCAGCCATTTTTTTCTTGCCCTTGCAGCGCGACCCACTCGCCCGGCACCACCGGGCGCGGCTCGGCGACGGGTTTGCCGTCTTTGTCTTTGCCCACCAGATACACAAACTTGCCCATCGGCCCATCGACCACGGCGCGCTGCGGCACCACGATGGCGTTACGGCGTGTCGCCCCGGCCAGCACCACGCGCACAAACTGCCCCGGCGACAACGCGCTATCGGGGTTCGCAAAGCGCGCGCGCGTCGCATATGCCCCGGTATTGGCATCGGCTTTGTAATCTTGAAAATCTATTTTTCCCGGCGCGCTCTTGCCGAGATTGAGACTAACCCCGTCGGCATTTTTGAGTTTCACCGCATAACCGCCCTTGGGCAGCGTCAAGCTGCCACTGGCAATTTCCGCATCACGCTCAATCTTGTCGCGTTCGGCGATGCTGAAATTGACGTGCATGGGATCGACCTGCGCCATCGTCGCCAGCAGGCTGTCGCCGCCGCTGGCGTTGGCGAGCGCGCCTTCGACTTTGAGCGCGCGACCGACCACGCCGCTGATCGGCGCAGTAATTCTCGTGTAACGCAAATCCACGTTAGCCGCGGCGAAACGCGCTTCGGCGGCTTTGTGTCCGGCGCGGGCGATGTCGAGGTTGGCGGCAATTTGTTCCCATTCCATCTGGCTAATGGCTCTGGCTTCGCCCAGCGGCTGCATCCGCGCAAAATCGCGCTCGGCCTGTTTCAGGCTCGCCGCGGTGCTCGCGGCGGCGGCCTCGGCCTGCGCGGCGGCGGCGGCGAAGGGCACCGCATCGAGATCGAACAGCGGCTGACCTTGCGCGACGAAACTGCCTTCCTGAAAATGCCGCTTCTCGACCATGCCGTTGACGCGCGCGCGGATTTCGACTTCGCGCGCGCCGGCGGTCTGGCCGACGTATTCGTATTCCACCGCGATCTCGCGCGGTGCTGCGACTTCAAAGGTTACCGCTGCGGGCGGCATCCCGCTAAAACCCGCTTGCGGCGCGGGTCCGCAGGCGGCGAGCAAGCTGCCCGTCAATGCCAGAGCAAAGACGCTGCTCTCGCGCAAGATGGAGGTAACGCAATGTTTTTTGAAATGATGAACGTGAGAAACGAGCATGTCGATACGTCCTTTTATCGGGATTTTAACTTTGGGCAAAATTTGGACACGGATTGACACGGATGAACACGGATAAGATCAAAAACAATCTGAGCGGGCATAAGCTTTTTGCAGTTGCTTGGTTTTATCCGTGTTAATCCGTGTAAATCCGTGTCAATCCGTGTCCAATGTTTTTTTGGCTACCGTTCATCCGTGTCCAATAGCTTTTTTGACTACCGTTCATCCGTGGCTAAATGCTCTTTCTAGGATTATCCGCGTGTAGCAAAAGTTTCATTACAAAACATCTGGAAAAAGCTTCCCCGGATTGAATAGCCCGTGCGGATCAAATTGCTGTTTGATATTACGCATCAGTGCCAAGGTCGGCGCGTCGATTTCTTGTGAGATGAAACGGCGTTTTTCGGTGCCGATGCCGTGTTCGCCCGACAGCGTACCGCCCAGCGCCAGCACTTTCCCCATCACTTCCTCCAAGCATTTTTCCGCGCGCGCCATCTCGTCTGCATCGTCGGGGTGTACCATCAAATTGACGTGCAAATTGCCGTTGCCGGCGTGGCCGAAGGAGACGATGGGCAAGCGGTAGCGCTCGCCCAGCCCGTCGAGAAACGCGACAAATTCCGGCAATGCCGATACTGGCACGACCACATCTTCGTTGATTTTCAGCGGCGCGATTTTTTTCACGGCGGACGACAACGAACGCCGCGCCGCCCACAGCTTGGCGATTTCCGCTTTGTTGTTCGCGCCGCGCATTTCCAGCAGCCCCTCACCCGCCAGCGCGGCTTGCAGCGCGGCAAGCTGTCGCGGCAAATCTTCGGCCGCGCCGTCTACCTCGACCATCAACAAAGCCTGCGTGCCCAGCGGCAAATCCTCAATGCCATTCTTGGTCGCGCCGCGCTCGCGTATCGCCGCCAGCGAATGCCTGTCCATGAATTCCAGCGCGCACGGGATCACCGGCTGACGCATGACGCGACCCACCGCCGCGATCGCGTGTTGGCTGTGATTATATGCGATGCGTAAAGTCGCCACCGCTTGCGGTGCGGGCAGCAACTGTAACGTGGCTTCGGTGATCAATGCGAGCGTGCCTTCCGAGCCGACCAACAAGCGCGTCAAGTCGTAACCGGTCACGCCCTTGGTGGTGCGGCAACCGGTGCGGATGGCTTCACCGCTGCCCGTCACCGCGTGCAGCCCCAGCACGTAATCGCGCGTCGTCCCATATTTCACCGCGCGCGGTCCCGCCGCGTTCATCGCCAGATTGCCGCCGATGCGGCAATACGGGCTGCTGCCGGGATCGGGCGGATAAAACAAGCCTTGGGTTCGCGCCAGCGCGTCGATGTCCGCCGTCACCACCCCCGCTTCCACCACCATCAAGCGGTTGTCGGCATCGAACTCGATAACGCGCCGCATACAGTCAAAACTCACCACCATGCCGCCTGCAACCGGTGTAGCGCCGCCGACATTGCCCGAACCCGCACCGCGCGCGACGATGGGGATGCGATGTTGTGCGGCGATTTTGACGATAGCAACAACGTGGTCGTGATGCTGCGGGAAAACCACGGCGGCGGGCATGACGCGCTTGGGCGTTTCGTCGGCGGCATAAAGCGCGAGCGTGGCGGGGTCAGCGTGGACGCGGGTGTCGCCGAGGGCGTTGCGTAAAGCGGACAGAGCAGCGGGGGAGAGCATAGGTTTATTGTGAGCAGCGAAGTGTTGCGACGAAATGTGGATTTTTAGAGGTGGGCCATTATTTCACCCAAGTATCTTTGAGCGAGACCGCGCGGTTAAACACCGGTTTGCCTGGACGGCTGTCTTTGCTATCCGCAACAAAATAACCGTTGCGCTCGAATTGAAATATTTCTTCGGGCGCGGCGGCGCACAGAGCGGGCTCGACATGGGCGGTGATAATTTCTTTGGAACGGGGGTTGATGCAATCTTTGAAATCTTTGCCGCTCGCCTCCGGGTGGGGGTCGGCAAACATCCGATCAAAAAGGCGCACTTCCGCTTGCATCGCGTGTTTCGCCGACAGCCAATGGATGTTGCCTTTCACTTTGCGCGCCACGTTCGCCGATGCGGCGTCCGCGGTGCCGGATTTGGTGTCGGGGTCGTAGGTGCAATGCACCGCGACGATTTCCCCCGCCGCATTTTTTTCCACACCCACGCACTTGACGATGTAAGCGTAACGCAGCCGCACTTCCATCCCCGGTGCGAGCCGGAAAAAACCTTTGCTCGGCGTTTCCATGAAATCGTCGCGCTCGATGTAAAGCTCTTTCGTAAACGGCACCGCCCGTTTGCCCAGTTCAGGTTTCTGAGGATGGTTGGGTGCGAAACATTCATCTTCTATATCTTCCGGATAGTTGTCGATAATCAGTTTGAGCGGTTTCAATATCGCGATGCGCCGTCTTGCGTGCTCGTTCAAATCATCGCGCAGGCAATCTTCGAGCACGCTCCAGTCTATCCACGAATCGGCTTTGGAAACGCCGATGCGCTCCGCGAACAGGCGCAACGACTCCGGCGTGTAGCCGCGGCGGCGGATGCCCGCCAGCGTGTTCAAACGCGGGTCGTCCCAGCCATCGACGAGATTTTCGTTCACCAACGCGATCAGCTTGCGTTTGCTCATCACCGTGTAAGTGAGGTTGAGCCGCGCGAATTCGATTTGTTGCGGGTGGCAAGGCAGCTTATCTTGCAACTGGTCGAGCACCCAATCGTAAAGCGGGCGGTGGTCCTCAAATTCCAGCGTGCAGATCGAGTGGGTGATGTTTTCGAGCGCGTCGGAGATCGCGTGGGTGTAGTCATACATCGGGTAGATGCACCAGGCATCGCCGGTGCGGTGGTGATGGGCGCGGCGGATACGGTAGATCACCGGGTCGCGCAGGTTGATGTTGCCCGAGGCCATGTCGATTTTGGCGCGCAGCACTTTCGCGCCGTCGGCGAAATCGCCCGCGCGCATTTGCCGGAACAGCGACAAATTTTCGGCAGCGGGGCGGTCGCGGTAAGGGCTGGGTTTGCCCGGCTCGGTAAGGCTGCCGCGATGCTGGCGAATTTCTTCCGCGCTCAAATCGTCGACATAGGCTTTGCCTTGCTCGATTAAATACTCGGCAAACTCGTAGAGTTTGCCGAAATAGTCCGAGGCGAAATATTGGTGTGCGCCCCAATCGAACCCCAGCCATTTGACCGCATCGATAATGGAATCGACATACTCCTGCTCTTCTTTTTCGGGGTTGGTATCGTCGAAACGCAAATGGCACATGCCGCCATAATCGCGCGCCAAACCAAAATTCAGACAAATGCTTTTGGCGTGACCCAAGTGCAAGTAGCCGTTAGGCTCAGGCGGAAAGCGCGTCTCCACGCGACCGTCCCACTTGCCGCTGGCGTTGTCGGTGTCGATGATGCTGCGGATGAAGTTGGATGGGGGGGGCGCGGCGGTATTTTTCAAGCGGCTCTCTCGGTATTGGTGTAACGGGCGCGTATTATAAACGTAGGATGGGTTGCGCGCAGCGAAGCCCACTTCTCCCGGATCGCTCAAATTTTACCTAAAAACCGCAGTTCAGCCACGGATTAACACGGATTTTTCACGGATAATCATGGGATTGAATCACGCTTATTGATCCGGCCAGATTATGTTTGAAGTCCGTTCGCCTTGAGCCGTGAGCTTGTCGAACGGTCGAAAGGTGAATGGGCTTCGACAGGCTCAGCCCGAACGGAGTTGATACTTCACCGTGCCGGATCAATAGTGTTCATCTGGAGGGTGACGCGCTTCTGCATAATAAGTTTTTGATTTATCCGTGTTAATCCGTGGCTAAATGCTCTTTCTAGGTTCAATGCGCTTTCTCCCAGTTGTCGCCCACACCGCTTTCGACTAACAGCGGCACGTCGAGTTTGAGCACCCCGCCCATCAGATTGGGCAGCGCGGCCTTCACCGATTCAATTTCCGCATCCGGCACTTCCAGCACCAGCTCGTCGTGGACTTGCAGGATGAGTCTGCTGCTGTGTTTTTCAGCGTCCAACCAATTTTGTACCGCGATCATCGCCAACTTGATGATGTCGGCGGCGGTGCCTTGCATCGGCGCGTTAATAGCCGCGCGCTCTGCCGCCTGGCGTTTATTACCGTTCGGGTGGTTGATTTCGGGCAACCACAATCTGCGCCCCAGCACGGTTTCGACGTAGCCCAATTTTTTTGCCTGCTCGCGCGTCCGCTGCATGTAATCGGCGACCCCGGGGTAGCGCGCGAAATAGCGCTCCATATAAGCCCGCGCCGCGCCGCGCTCTATGCCCAGTTGCGCGGCCAACCCAAATTCCGACATGCCGTAAATCAAGCCGAAGTTAATCACTTTGGCGTAACGGCGTTTTTCGTTATCGACTTCGCCCAAGGGGATGCCGAAAACTTCGGCGGCGGTGGCGCGGTGGATGTCTTCGCCTGCTGCAAACGCTTGCAGCAGGCCGCTGTCTTGCGAAATATGCGCCATGATGCGCAACTCGATTTGCGAGTAGTCGGCAGAAATGATTTTGTGCCCTGGCGGTGCGATAAACGCTTCGCGGATGCGTCTGCCTTCCGCCGTGCGCACCGGGATATTTTGCAGATTGGGCTCGTTGCTCGACAGGCGACCGGTGACCGCCACGGCTTGCGCGTAATTGGTGTGGACGCGGCCGGTGAGCGGATGCAGCATACGCGGCAACTTGTCGGTATAAGTTGATTTGAGTTTGGCGAGGCTGCGGTATTCGAGCAGAATTTTCGGCAGCGGGTAATCCTGCGCGAGTTGTTGCAGCACGTCCTCGTCGGTGGAAGGCGCGCCGCTGGGAGTTTTTTTGATAACCGGAATTTTCTGCTGGTCGAATAAAATTTCCTGGATTTGTTTGGGCGAATTCAAATTGAAAGGTTGCCCGGCGAGCGCGTGCGCGCTGCTTTCCAGCGATAACATTTTTTCGCCCAGCTCGCGGCTTTGGGTTTCCAATAATTTAATGTCGAGCAACACGCCGTTGCGTTCCATGGTGAACAACACCCGCATAGCCGGAATTTCGACGCGCGCATAAATATCGGCAAGCTTGGCATCATCGGCGATGCGCGGATACAAATGTTGGTGCAGTTGCAGCGTGATGTCGGCATCCTCGGCGGCGTAATCGCTGGCGACTGATACATCGACTTGATCGAAGCCGATGCGGCCCGCACCTTTACCGGTGACTTCGTCGTAGCTGATAGTTTTTACATCCAGATGGCGCAGCGCGAGGCTGTCCATGTCGTGCGAACGATGAGATTCGAGCACGTAAGATTGCAGCAGCGTGTCGTGGGCGATGCCGCGCAGCGCGATGCCGTGGTTGGCGAAAATGTGCTGGTCGTATTTCAGGTTTTGACCGAGTTTTTTTTTGTCGGGGTTTTCCAGCCAGGGTTTGAGGATTTGCAAGGCGTGATCTAAATTTAACTGCGCAGGCGCGCCGGCATAGCGGTGCGCCAATGGCAGGTATGCGGCTTCGTGTTCTCGGATCGAAAATGAAATGCCGACGAGCTGCGACTGCATCGGTATCAGGCCGGTGGTTTCAGTGTCGAGCGCGGTGAGGTCGGCGGCATCGAGTTTGGCGAGCCAGGTGAGGAGATGGGCTTCGGTGAGGAGGGTTTCGTAATTTGTTGCACCGCTCCCCCTCTGATGTTCCTTCCAAGCATCGACTAAGCGGCATGAATCCGCCGCAAGTCGCTGGTTGTCTCTATCTCTCTCCCCGCTGGGGAGAGAGGACATGTCTGGTGAGCGCGGGGTTTTGTTGACCTCGTTAACGCTTACCCCCTCAGCAGAATGACTGTTACTGACTTTCAATGTTGCGTCCTCTCTCCCCGCTGGGGAGATAACCAGCGACTTAGCCAGCGTAGTTTGCTGGCTTAGTCGAGTGGTTAGGGGTTCCATCAGAGATAGAGAGAGGGGCGCGGACGCGGCAACCTCGCCAAACCGCAATTCTTTCAACCAACTTTTAAAATCAAGCCGCTCGTACAACGTCGCTAACTTATCAACATCCTGCGGCTGCAATTTAAGCTGGTGAAAATCCAACCCCAGTTCCACGTCGCATTTGATCGTCAACAGGCGTTGCGCTTGCGGCAACCAATCGAGCGATTTGCGTAAATTTTCCCCGACCACGCCCTTGATTTCGTCGGCGTGGGCGACGATATTTTGCAGCGAGCCGTATTGCGCCAACCATTTCACCGCTGTTTTCGGGCCGACTTTATCGACCCCCGGCACGTTGTCGGCGGTGTCGCCGACCAGCGTCAGATAATCGAGCATTTGCGCCGCGCTTACCCCAAATTTATTCAGCACCCCCGCTTCGTCGAGCACTTCGTTGCTCATGGTGTTGATGAGTGTGACCTGCGGGTTAACCAACTGCGCGATGTCTTTGTCGCCCGTAGAAATCACGCAGCGCATCCCCTCGCGCGCGGCGGCCAGGGCGAGGGTGCCGATCACATCGTCGGCTTCCACGCCGTCGACGATCAACATCGGCCAGCCCAGCGCGCGGATGCACTCGTGCAGCGGCGCGATTTGGCTGGCCAGATCGTCGGGCATGGGGGGGCGATGCGCTTTATATCGCGGATAAAGGTCGTCGCGGAAGGTTTTGCCTTTTGCATCAAACACGCACGCGCTATAATCCGCCGGGTAGTCCTTGTGCAGACGATGCAGCATGTTGAGCACGCCCTTGATCGCACCCGTCGGCTGGTTCTGGCGGTTGCGTAAATCCGGTAGCGCGTGGAAAGCGCGATACAAGTAGGACGAGCCGTCAACGAGCAAGAGAGTTTTCATATTTTTGAAAGCGTGATCAGTGATTGGTGAATGGTGATTGGTGCGAGGGGTTTTCACTATTCACTGATCACCGATCACGTTTTTAAGTACATTTAATCCGCGGTCAAAGTCGTTGCCACAACGCGAAAATTTATAAGAGGTTAGCCATGAGCTTGCAACAAAAAATAGCCCCGCCGATCGCCGCCGAGTTGTTGGAAAAACCCTGGTCGGCGCGCGAGTCGTGGCGCGTGTTCGGGATTATGGCAGAATTTGTCGAGGCCACGGAACGCTTGAGCGCGATCCGTCCGGCGGTGAGCATGTTCGGCAGCGCGCGCACCGCACCCGATAGCCCCTATTACCAGCTTGCCGAGAACATTGCGCGGCAATTATCCGACGCGGGTTTTTCGGTGATTTCCGGCGGTGGCCCCGGCATCATGGAAGCCGCCAATAAAGGCGCGTTCCAGGGCAAATCACCCAGCGTCGGGTTGAACATCCAGTTGCCGCACGAGCAACACAGCAACCAATACCAGGATGTCAGCCAAACTTTTCGACACTTTTTTTCGCGCAAATACATGTTCGTGAAATTTGCCACCGCCTACGTGGTGATGCCCGGCGGGTTCGGCACACTCGACGAGTTGATGGAAGCGTTGACGCTGGTGCAAACCGGCAAGACCCGTAAAATGCCGATCATCTTGGTTCAAGGCGAGTTCTGGCGCGGGATGCTGGATTGGTTTCGAACGACGCTGGTGAACGAAGGCGTGATTTCGTTGGAGGACATGGATTTGATTCAAATCATCGACGAGCCGCACGAAGTGGTCAACGCGATTTTCAAATACTACGAAACCAAAGGTTTCGAATTGTCGCCCGCAGAACAGGAAGTGCAGCTTAATTTGTAGTGCCGCCATTTACGCAGCGGTCAGAAATCAAAACAACACCGCCCTGCGAGTCGGGTTTTGTAGGTCGGGCTATGCCCGACAACGGTGCGAGTTGTCGGGCATAGCCCGACCTACAAAGTCGCTTAATTTGTGATTTATCGTAGGGTGCATTCCATGCGCTATGGTGCGCGGAGCGCACCCTACACGCTATAATGAAGGCAGGCCCATTTTTGGAGAGTCGCCATGCGTAAAATAATTTTGTTCTGTTTGTTCTGTATCGCGTTGCCGGTTGCGGCACAAACCACCCGACCGAAAAATCTGGAACCTTTACCCGATCCTCTGCCGCCACCGATGATCAAAGCCGACGAGTCGCTCGAGCCGCAAGTCACCATCCGCAAAAGCGGCGAAGACAGCGTCGAAGAATTCCGCATCAGCGGCCGTCTTTACATGATGAAAGTCACACCGCGCAGCGGCGTTCCGTATTATTTGATCGACCATCGCGGCGACGGCAAATTCGCCCGCGAAGAAAGCCTCGATTCCGGGATGCGCCCACCGATGTGGGTGATACATGAGTTTTAGATGCCGTGAATAGTGAAAAGTGAATAGTGAATAAAATCTTAAAACCTACTACCACTTTTGCACCCCACCATTCACGTTTCACTTTTCACCATTCACTGCGTAGCCGATGTCCGTCTTCACCACCGTCACCGCCGAACAGCTCGCGCACTGGCTTAAATCCTACTCGCTCGGCACCTTGCTCGATTTGCAAGGCATCGCCTCCGGCATCGACAACACCAATTATTTTGTCACCACCGCGCACGGCAAATACGTGCTGACCTTGTTTGAAAAACTGGGCACCGACGAATTGCCGTATTACCTGAATTTGATGGCGCATCTTTCGCGCCACGGCATTCCCTGCCCCAACCCGGTTGCCGATTTGCATAACGGTTTTTTGGGCGAGCTCAACGGCAAGCCGGCCAGCATCGTGTCGTGTCTGCCGGGAAAATCGCTCGAACAAGCCTCGCTGGCGCATTGCGCCGAAGTCGGCGCAATGCTCGCCGACTTGCATCTGGCGGGGCTATCTTACGCAGCGAAAATGGATAACCCGCGCGGGCCGCGCTGGTGGAAAGCTGCGGCAGAAAAAATTCTGCCACGTTTGATTGATGCCGAGCAGGCGGCGTTGCGGGAAGAATTGCTGTTTCAGTCGCGCCACCGTTTCGCGGATTTGCCGCGCGGCGTGATCCACGCCGATTTGTTCCGCGATAACGTGCTCTTCGACCAAGACCGCATCGGCGGGGTGATCGACTTTTATTTCGCCTGCAACGACGTGCTGCTTTACGATTTGGCGATTACCGTCAACGACTGGTGCGCCGATGCGGCAGGCGTGGTGGGAGATGCCGCGATGCAGACGTTGTTGCAGGCGTATCATCGCACCCGCCCGCTCACGCAAAACGAGCGCGGCGCGTGGCCGGTGATGCTACGCGCGGCGGCATTGCGCTTCTGGGTGTCGCGGCTCTACGACCAACACTTGCCACGCAGCGGCGAACTCACCCACGCCAAAGACCCGCAGCATTTTGCGCGTATTTTGCAGCAGCACATCGCTCGACCCTGCGGGGTTTGGGTGTGATCGAGAAATATAGATCAGCCACGGATTGGCACGGATTAACACGGATAAAAACCAAGCCCAAGCTTTTGAACTTATCCGTGTTAATCCGTGTAAATCCGTGGCTAAATGTTTTTGATATTTAACAAGGACAAGTAATGGAAGCCGCAAACACCAACATCACCGCAGCAAAAGTCGATGCCGGGCAGGGCTGGCAATGGATCGTGGCGGGCTTCGCGCTGTTCCGCAAAGCGCCGCTGATCTGGATCGTGTTGAGTATCGTGTTGCTGGTGATCGCGGTGGTGATGGGCTTTATCCCGCTGCTGGGGCAACTCGCGTTCAACTTGCTCTCGCCGGTGTTTCTTGCCGGACTGATGGCGGGATGCCGCGCGCTGGAAAAAGATGAGGAGCTCGAAATCGGCCATCTGTTTGCGGGCTTCCAAAAAAACGCGACGCCGCTGGTGACGATCGGCGGCGTGTATCTGGTCAGCCAGTTGCTGATTATCGGCGTGGCCATGCTCATCGGCGGCGGCACCATGCTGGATATTTTGATGGGCAAGAAAGAGATGGATGCCCCCGCCGTGCTGGAGATGGCGGGCGGCATGGTGTTGGCGGTGCTGGTGGCGGCGGCGCTGACAATGCCGCTGATGATGGCGATCTGGTTCGCGCCGCCGCTGATTTATTTTAAGGGCCTCGCGCCGCTGGCGGCGATGCGTCTGAGTTTTTCCGCATGCCTCAAAAATATCATGCCGTTTTTGATTTACGGCCTGATGCTGATGGTGTTGTTCGTGATCGCCGCGATTCCGTTTATGCTGGGGCTGTTCGTGATGGTGCCGGTATTGTTCACGTCGATTTACGCGAGCTACAAGGATATTTTCGAGCAACCCGGTAGGGCGGATCAGCCGCAGGCGTAATCCGTTTCGTAGGGGCGGGCTGCGCCCGCCCAGATGGGGTTCCCGCCTCGGATCGGGCGGGCGCAGCCCGCCCCTACGCCGCCACCAGCTTGGCGTATTCCAGCGACAACCACTTGGTTCCGGCTTTGCTGAATTTCACCTGTACCCGCTCGTCCGCGCCGTGCCCCTCGGAGTTGATTATCACCCCCGCGCCAAATTTGGCGTGGCTCACGCTCTGGCCGATGCGCCAGGGCGACGCGCTCATTTCCTGCCGCAGTTTTTCTGGGACGGTGGCGTAAGTCGCGTAGGGCGGATTAGCCGTAGGCGTAATCCGCCGCATGGGGGCAACATCGCGGCGGATTACGCTGCGCTCTCCATGGGATTCCACAGGATACCGGGCTTTGCCCATAACCGGGCTATGCCCATAATCCGCCCTACTTCCTGACTCCTGGTTCAGCCACTTCAACAAATTCTCCGGTATCTCGCGCAAAAACCGCGACGGCACGTTGTAGCGCGTTTGCCCGTGCAACATGCGGCTCTGGCTGAAGCTCAAATACAAACGTCGCCGCGCACGTGTCAGCGCCACATACATTAGTCGCCGCTCTTCTTCCAGACCGCCGGTTTCGTTGCGGCTATTTTCGTGCGGGAATAAGCCTTCCTCCAGCCCGCTCAAAAACACGCTGTGAAATTCCAGCCCTTTGGCGGCGTGGACGCTCATCAGTTGCAGCGCGTCCTGCCCCGCGCCCGCTTGATGGTCGCCCGCTTCGAGCGCGGCGTGGCTTAAAAAAGCCACCAGGCTGTCGTCTTCGGCTTCGTGCACAAACGCGGTCGCGGCGGTAATCAGCTCGTTCAAATTCTCGATGCGGTCCGCGCCCTCGCGCTCGGCTTTAAAGTGGGCGATGAGGCCGCTGTGTTCGATGACGTGCTCGACGATTTCGGGGAGCGGCAATCCCGCGCAACTCGCGCGCAAGGATTCGATCAGCGCGACGAAACCGGGGACTCCCTTGTTGGGTTTATCTGTCCTCTGTTCTCTGTCCTCTGTTCTCTGATGTGCAGCCAACCACAGGCTGATACCTTGTTCTTTCGCTTCGCCCTGCAATTGCTCCAAGCCGCGCGCGCCAATGCCGCGCGCCGGAAAATTGATGACGCGCAACAGCGCGTTGTCGTCGTCGGGGTTGCTGACCAGGCGCAAATACGCGAGCGCGTGCTTGACCTCCATGCGCTCGAAAAAACGCAGCCCGCCATAGACGCGATACGACAATGCCGCGCCGAACAGCGCGTGTTCCAGCACCCGCGATTGCGCGTTGGAGCGGTACAGCAAGGCGATCTGCGACAACGCCACACCCTCGTTGCGCAAGGCCTTGACTTCATCGACGATAAAGTCGGCTTCGTCGAAGTCGGTGGGCGCGTTATACACGCGGATCAATTCGCCGTGCCCCTCCGCCGTCCACAAATTTTTTCCCAAGCGACCTGCGTTGTTTTTGATGAGGGTGTTGGCGGCATCGAGTATGTTGCCGTGCGAGCGGTAATTCTGTTCGAGCTTGATGATTTTCTGGATGCCGAAATCGCGCTCGAAAGCTTTCATGTTGGCCGTGTCCGCACCGCGAAAAGCGTAAATGCTCTGGTCGTCGTCGCCTACCGCAAATACCGCCGCGCGGTGCGCGCTGTTATCACCCGCCAACAACTTCAACCACTTATACTGCAACCGGTTGGTATCCTGAAACTCGTCCACCAAAATATGCGAAAACCGCTCGCGATAATGCTCTCGTAAAATCTGGTTGCGGCTCAGCAACTCGTAACAGCGCAACAGCAATTCCGAAAAATCCGCCACGCCTTCGCGGTTGCATTGCGCTTCATAGACCGCATAAAACTCGACCATTTTGCGGGTGAAATCGTCGTAAGCCTCGACTTGGTTAGCGCGTCGCCCTTCGTCTTTTTCGCCGTTGATAAACCACTGTACCTGGCGCGGCGGGAATTTTTCATCGTCGGCGTTGAGACTTTTCAGAATGCGTTTGACCATCGCCAACTGGTCGGCGGTGTCCAAAATTTGAAACGCCTGCGGCAAGCCCGCGTCCTGAAAGTGCGCGCGCAACAAGCGGTTGCAGAGGCCGTGAAACGTTCCCACCCACATGCCGCGCGGGTTGATCGGCAGCATCGCAGTGATGCGCGCCATCATTTCTTTGGCGGCTTTGTTGGTGAAAGTGACCGCCAGAATGCCGTGCGGGCTGACCGCGCCAGTCTGGATGAGATAGGCGATGCGCGTCGTCAGCACACGCGTCTTGCCGCTACCCGCGCCCGCCAGCACCAGCGCGGATTGGTGCGGCAGGGTCACGGCTTCGAGTTGTTCGGGGTTGAGTCCTTCTAGGATCGAGGAGCGAGGAGCGAGGAGCGAGGGACGTGGCGCGCGGTGTATGCTGGTCATCTCAATCCTCAATCCTCGATCCTCGATCCTACTTTTTCTTACTATGCGCCACCAAATCCGCTATCAGCGGGGTCAAAATCAACTCGATCGCCAACCCCATTTTGCCGCCCGGCACTACGATGGAATTGGGACGCGACATGAAGGCGTTGTGGATCATGGTGAGCAGATAAGGGAAATCCACGCCTTTGGGTTCGCGGAAGCGGATCACCACCAGGCTTTCATCGAGCGTGGGGATGTCGCGCGCGATGAACGGGTTGGAGGTATCGACCGTCGGCACGCGCTGAAAATTGATGTGGGTGCGCGAAAATTGCGGGGTGATGTAATGCACGTAGTCGTGCATGCGCCGCAGGATGGTATTGGTCACCGCTTCCACCGAATAGCCGCGCGCGTTCATGTCGCGGTGGATTTTTTGGATCCACTCGAGGTTGACGATGGGCACCACGCCGACCAGCAAATCCACGTATTTCGCCACGTCGGCGGTATCGCTCTTGACCCCGCCGTGCAAGCCCTCATAAAACAAAAAATCCGTGCCGGCCTCGATCTCTTTCCACGGCGTGAACGTGCCCGATTTCTGCTTGAACGGCGCGGCCTCTTCGTCGTTGTGCAGATACAGGCGCGTCTTGCCCCTGCCGCTTTTGCCGTATTCCTTGAACAGCGCTTCGAGCTTTTCGAACTCGTTGGCTTCCGGGCCGAAATGGCTGATCGGGCGGCTCCCGTCCTTTTCCGAATCCGCCACGGCTTTTTTCATCGCCTCGCGGTCGTATTTGTGAAAGCTGTCGCCCTCGACGATGGCCGCAGTCAAATTCTCGCGGCGGAATATATGCTCGAAACTCTTCTTGACCGTCGATGTGCCCGCGCCGGACGAACCGGTCACGGCGATAACAGGATGCTTGCGTGACATGAAACTCTCTCCCCTTGGATAATAAAAAATGTTGGTGAAATGGTTGAAATAATTTTCGCAGCAATGATACCTTTTTTTTCGCGCCTTTTGGCAGAGGCTTGCGCGGGACGCGGCGGCCTCCTGAAGCGCCCCGTATACAGTGCTATCATGCTGACGTACCCTTTAGGGCATCTCTATAAATTCAAAGTTCTAAGCAAAACGAGGCGCGAATAATTGCGACATGGCTGCTGATAACTCGCGATTATGAGCAACGAAGTGTTGCGACGAAATTTGGATTTATAGAGATGCCCTTTAAACACCCGCCCCCCACCATGAGCAAGCATTACCTCAGCCCCTTGTTTTCGCCCAAATCTGTCGCGGTGTTTGGCGCGAGCGACCGCCCCGACTCGGTCGGTCAGATCGTGTTCCAGAACATGATGGAAAGCGGCTTCGAGGGCGCGCTTTACCCCATCAATTCAAAACACGCGGAGATACAAGGCAAGCGCGCTTACGCCGCCATCGCCGAGATCGGTGAGCACGTCGATCTGGCGGTGGTCGCCACTCCGCCGCAGACCGTGCCCGGCATCATCGAAAGCTGCGGTCTGCGCGGCGTGAAAGCGGCCGTCATCATCACCGCCGGATTCGGTGAAACCGGCCAAAAAGGCGCGGCGCTGGAACGGGACATGCTGGAGGCCGCGCGCCGCTTCGGCATACGCCTGATCGGGCCGAATTGCCTCGGCATCATGCGCCCGTCCATCGGCCTCAACGCCACGTTTAACCGGGGGGGCGCGAACGCCGGCAACATCGCCTTCGTTTCCCAGTCCGGCGCGCTCTGCACCGCCATCCTCGATTGGGCGCAATGCAACGATGTCGGCTTCTCCAGCGTGGTGTCGATGGGCTCATCGACGGATGTGGATTTCGGCGAGATACTCGATTATCTGGTGTCCGATGCCAGCACCCACAGCATCCTGATGTACATCGAGGGCATCCGCAACGCGCGCAGTTTCATGAGCGCGCTGCGCGCGGCCGCGCGCCTCAAGCCGGTGATCCTGGTCAAAGTCGGTCGCCACGCGGCGGGCTCCAAAGCGGCGATGTCGCATACCGCGTCGCTGGTCGGCGCGGACGACGTGTTCGATGCCGCCGTGCGCCGCGCCGGGGTGGTGCGGGTGCAGACGGTGACGCAATTGTTTACCGCCGCCAAGGCGCTGTCGTGCGGCTTCCGCCCGGTCGGCAACCGCCTCGCCATCGTCACCAACGGCGGCGGCCCCGGGGTGATGGCGGCGGATCGCGCCGCCGACCTGGGGCTCGCGATGGCGGCTTTGTCGGAGGCCACAATCGCCGCGCTCAACCAACAATTGCCGCCGAATTGGCCGCACGCCAACCCGGTGGACATCATCGGCGATGCCGGGACAGACCGCTACCATCACGCCGTCAAAGCCTGTTTGGAAGACGATAATGTCGACGGGGTGCTGGCGATACTCACGCCGCAGGCGATGACCAAGCCGCTGGAATCGGCCGAGGCGATGATCGCGCTCGCCAACACGCACAGCAAGCCGTTGCTGACCTGCTGGATGGGCGAAGCGCAAGTCGCGGCGGCGCGCGATGCTTTCGCGCTGGCGCGCAAGCCGCACTTCCGCACGCCCGAACCGGCGGTCGAGGTGTTCTCGCATCTGTCCGCTTACTACCGCAACCAGAAACTGCTGATGCAAATGCCCGGCCCTTTCTCGCACCACGTCGAGCCCGACGTGGAAAGCGCGCGTTTGATCATCGAGGGCGCGATGCTGGCGCATCGCAAGGTGCTGTCCGAAATGGAATCCAAGGCCTTGCTGTCGGCTTTCCATATCCCGGTCGCCAAGACCATGATCGCCCGTTCGCCCGGCGAAGCGCTGCTGATCGCGCAGCAATTGGGGTTCCCGGTGGCGATGAAAGTCAATTCGCCAGACATCACCCACAAGAGCGATGCCGGCGGCGTGCTGCTCAACTTGAATAACGCGCACGAAGTGCGCGCCGCTTACCAGCATATTTGCGACAACATTCAGCACAACCGCCCCAACGCACAGATGGACGGCATCTCCATCGAACCGATGGTGGTCAAACCGAATGGCCGCGAGCTGATGATAGGCGTGACGGGCGACCCGGTGTTCGGCCCGGTCATCACTTTCGGCGCGGGCGGAACCGCCGTCGAAATCATGGGCGACCGCGCCGTCGCATTGCCGCCGCTGAACAGCTTTCTGGTGAAAGATTTGATCCAGAACACGCGCATCGCCAAAATGCTGGGCGCGTTCCGCAACATGGCCCCGGCCAATATGGCCGCGCTGGAAGATGTGCTGCTGCGCGTCTCGGAAATGGTGTGCGAGCTGCCCTTGCTCAAAGAGATGGATATCAACCCGCTGATCCTCGACGAGAATGGCGCGTTGGCCGCCGACGCGCGCGTGGTGGTGGAATATCGCCAACCCAGCGCCGACCGCTACGCGCACATGGCCATCTATCCCTATCCCACCCAGTTGGTGACACCGTGGCAACTCGCCGACGGCACCGACATCACCATACGCCCGATACGCCCAGAAGATGCCGGGATGGAGCAAAAATTCGTGCGCGAACTCTCGGAGGAATCCAAATATTTCCGTTTCATGAGCAGCCTGCACGAGCTGACCGAAACCATGCTGGTGCGGCTCACCCAAATCGATTACAGCCGCGAAATGGCGCTGATCGCCGTGACCCTAGAACAGGACCAGGAAATCGAGCTGGGGGTCGCGCGTTATGCCATCAACCCCGATGGGGACACTTGCGAATTCGCGCTGGTCATAGCGGACAAGCTACAGGGCAAAGGCTTGGGGCAGAAGCTTATGGTGTCGCTGATGGAGGCCGCGCGCGACAAAGGCTTGTCGGTGATCGAGGGCGAAGTGCTCAACAACAACCACAAAATGCTCAAACTCATGACGCGCCTCGGCTTCACCATCAAGAGCAGCGAGGACGACCCATCCATCATGAAGGTCAGCAAAAAGCTGTAGAACCGCGTCGACGCTTTTCATGCACGCATCCGTCGAATAAGCGAAGGGTCGCTGCCGTAGCCGGCGCGCCGCACGGTATAATTCGCGCTTTACCGCAAAAAACCAACGAGATGCAAGAAAAATACGACCCCAAAACAATCGAGCAGGCGGCGCAGCGGCATTGGGATAAAAGCGGCTCGTTCAAGGCATCGGATACCGATACAAGCAAGCCCAAATACTATTGCCTGTCGATGTTCCCCTACCCGTCGGGCAAGCTGCACATGGGGCATGTGCGCAATTACACCATCGGCGACGTGCTGTCGCGTTATCACAAAATGCGCGGCTTTAACGTGTTGCAGCCGATGGGCTGGGATGCGTTTGGGCTGCCGGCAGAAAACGCGGCGATTGCCAACAACGTGCCGCCCGCGAAATGGACTTACGACAACATCGCTTATATGCGGAAGCAGTTGCAGAGCTTGGGGCTGGGCATAGATTGGTCGCGCGAATTGGCGACTTGCCAACCGCAATATTATCGCTGGAACCAGTGGTTGTTTTTGCGGATGTTGGAAAAGGGTATCGCCTACAAAAAAACCCAGGTGGTGAACTGGGACCCGGTGGATCAAACCGTGTTGGCGAACGAGCAGGTGATTGACGGGCGCGGCTGGCGCACCGGCGCGCTGGTGGAGCGGCGCGAGATTCCGGGTTACTACCTGAAAATTACCGATTACGCCGACGAATTGCTGGCGTCGCTCGACGGACTGCCCGATTGGCCGCACCGCGTCAAAACCATGCAGGCGAATTGGATAGGCAAAAGTTATGGCGTAGATGTGGTGTTCCCATCACCTGTAGGTGCGAATTTATTCGCACTTCCCCCACTCAAAGTTTTCACCACCCGCGCCGACACCCTGATGGGCGCAACTTACGTCGCCGTCGCCGCCGAGCATCCGCTGGCGCTCCATGCCGCAAAAACGCATCCGGCGCTTGCAAAATTCATCGAGGAATGCAAACACGGCGCGACCATCGAGGCCGAAATCGCCACGCAAGAAAAAAAGGGTATGGACACCGGTTTGTTGGTGACGCATCCCTTGAGCGGTGACCAGCTGCCGGTGTGGGTCGCCAATTATGTGCTGATGGGTTACGGCGAGGGCGCGGTAATGGCCGTGCCCGCGCACGACGAGCGCGATTTTGAGTTTGCCAAAAAATACGGTTTGCCGATCAAAGCGGTGGTGAAGCCGGAGAAGGGAGAAGGGAGAAGGGAGAAGGGGGAAGAGGTGAGGGTAACTACGGTGGCGGATGGAGCAGCGGTTTCTACCCTACCCTCTTCCCCCTTCTCCCTCCCCTATATCGACCACGGCATCACTTTCGATTCCGGCGAATTTTCCGGCTTGGATTTTGACGCGGCGGTGGATGCCATCGCCAGTGCGCTCAAACAAAAATGCTTGGGCGAAAAGCGCGTGCAATTTCGTCTGCGCGATTGGGGCGTGTCGCGGCAGCGTTACTGGGGTTGCCCGATACCGATCATACATTGCGCAGCTTGCGGCTCTGTCCCCGTGCCCGATAAAGATTTGCCGGTGGTGTTGCCAGAAAATTTATTGCCCGATGGCAGCGGCAACCCGTTGGCGAAAACGCCGTCGTTTTACGAATGCGCCTGCCCCAAATGTGGCAAAACGGCACGGCGCGAAACCGACACCATGGACACGTTTGTGGATTCGTCCTGGTATTACAGCCGCTTCGCCTCGCACGATAACGCGGCGGCGATGGCCGACGCGCGCGTCAATTATTGGTTGCCGGTAGACCAATACATCGGCGGCATCGAGCACGCGATTTTGCATTTGCTGTATTCGCGTTTCTGGAGCAAGGTGATGCGCGATTTGGGTTTGGTGAAGTTCGACGAGCCGTTCAAAAAATTGCTGACGCAGGGCATGGTGCTCAATGAAGTGTTCTTCCGCAAAACGGAGGGCGGGCGCACGGTTTATTTCAATCCGGCGGAAGTCGAGATTCAGAACGACGCGCAGGGCAAACGTGACGGCGCGAAATTAAAATCCGACGGACTCAGCGTGGAATCCGGCGGCATTATCACCATGTCCAAATCCAAAAACAACGGCGTGGACCCGCAAGCGATTATCGACGCATACGGCGCGGACACCGCAAGGTTGTTCATGATGTTCGCCGCGCCGCCTTCGCTGACGCTGGAATGGGCGGATGCTGGCGTGGAGGGCGCGTTCCGGTTTTTGAAACGCTTGTGGAAACAGGTTTTTGACCACGTTACTGCAGGCGCAATACGGGCTGAAATGCGCTCTACGCTTGATGTTAAGCTTAAGACACTGCGCCGCGATTTGCACCTGACCATCGCCAAAGTCAGCGACGATTTGGAGCGGAGACACACTTTCAACACCGCAATTGCGGCGGTCATGGAACTGATGAACGCGCTCGCCAAGCTGGAGGATAATAGCCCCGCCGCACGCGCGCTGATGCAAGAGGCTCTGGAAAATACCGTGCTGCTGCTCTCGCCCATCGTGCCACATGTTTGCCACGCGCTGTGGCGCGAACTCAAGCCAGGCAGCGAATTATTCGACCAGCCCTGGCCTCAAGCCGATGCGAGCGCGCTGCAGCAAGACGAAATCGAACTGGTGGTGCAGGTCAACGGCAAGCTGCGCGGGCAAATCCGCGTGGCGGTGGATGCGGACAAAAGCAGCATCGAAAAAGCCGCGCTCGAAAACGAGCACGTGCAAAAATTTATCGCCGGGCAAGCCGTGAAAAAAGTTATCGTGGTGGCGGGGCGGTTGGTGAACGTGGTGGTGTAGGAAGGGAACCATACACGCTGCCTCCCCCTTTGCAAAAGGGGGATTGAGGGGGATTTGCAGTTTTAATGAGCACCGCAAATCCCCCCTGCCCCCCTTTTGCAAAGGGGGGAGATGAGCGGCAGGGTATTTGCCTATCCTAAGAGTTACTAAAAAGGGTTTTCATGAAACGCATCCTGCTGACATCCTTGCTCGCCTTCTCGCTCGCCGCTTGCGGCTTCCAGTTGCGCAGCCATGCGACGCTGCCGTTTGCGGTGATGCGGGTTGCGGCTCCCGGCGATTCTCCGCTCGCAACGGAATTGAGGCGCGCGCTGCGTGTCAACAACGTGCGCGTAATCGCCGAAGGGGAACCCATCAAGGACGCGGAAGCCACGCTGCACCTGATCAGCGCGATCAACGAGAAATTCATCTTGTCGTTATCGGCGGGTGGCAAAGTGCGCGAATTTCAATTGCGCTCGCGCATTGCATTTCGAGTCACCGATGCCAAAGGCAGCGAACTGATCCCGAGCAGCGAAATCGCGCTCAAGCGCGATTTTTCTTTTAGCGATACGCAAACGCTGGCCAAAGAGGCCGAAGAAGCCTTGCTCTATCGGGACATGCAAAACGACGCTGTGCAACAAATTCTGCGTCGGCTGGCGGCAGTAAAACCAGCACCGCAATAAAGGGCACATTTAAAGAACTACACACTTACGCCATGCGAATAAGCCCTGACCAACTCTCGCCGCATTTGCAAAAGCCGCTGTTGCCGCTTTACGCGGTGTTTGGCGACGAGCCATTGCTCGCCATCGAGGCGGCAGATTTGATTCGTGCGGCAGCGCGCAAGCAAGGCTATACCGAGCGCGAAATTTTCACCGTCGAGCAACATTTCAAATGGGACAGTCTCAAGCAAAGCGGCGACACGCGGTCGCTATTTGCGGAACGGCGCGTGATGGACATACGCATCCCCACCGGCAAGCCGGGGTTGGAAGGCGGCGTGGCACTTGCCGCATATTGCCAGCGTTTGCCCGATGACACGGTGACGCTGGTGAGCTTGCCCAAAATCGACAAGACCGGGCAAGCGAGCAAATGGTTTAAGGCATTGGAGAAAGCGGCGGTGATGGTGCCGGTTGCGGCGATGGAGCGCGCGCGTTTGTCGGCGTGGATAGGGCAACGCCTCGCCTTGCAGCAGCAGCAAGCCGACAGCGAAACGCTGCAATTCGTCGCCGATAAAGTGGAAGGCAACCTGCTTGCCGCGCATCAGGAGATTCAAAAACTCGCGCTGCTGTATCCGGCGGGCAAGCTGTCGTTTAATCAGGTCAAAGAGGCGGTGCTGGAAGTGGCGCGCTACGATGTATTTGATTTGACGGATGCGATGTTGTCCGGAGATGCCGCGCGTTATACCCGCATCGCGGAAAGCTTGCAGGGTGAAGGCGCGCCGCTGCCGTTGATCGTGTCCACGCTGGCCGCGCAAATTCGCTCGTTGATTTTGATTCGCAAAGGCTTGGATGCAGGCCGTCCGATGGCGCAGTTGATGGTCGAGGCGCGCGTGTGGGGAGATAAACAAAATTTAATGGAGCGCGCCGCCCAGAAAATCAAACTAAAAAATCTGGTCAACGCGCTTCTCGTTGCCGCAAAAATAGACCGCATCAGCAAAGGCGTGGCGCAGGGCGATGCGTGGGATGAATTGTTGCAACTGGGGTTGTTGCGGGCTAAAAAGTAAGTCAAAAACTAGCCACGGATTAACACGGATTAACACGGATAAACCCCAAAACGGATTGCTGGTGAGATTTTGAAGTTGTACTTATCCGTGTTAATCCGTGTTAATCCGTGGCTAAGCTTTTTTGTTTTATAGGCTTATCGGCGTTAGAATCTGCACGTTACTTTTTTGAGCATCTGCCATGGACACCATCGACATCAAAACCTATATGCAGTCCGTCGGGCGCGAAGCGCGCGCGGCGGCGCGCCTGCTCGCCAAAGCCGATACCCGCGCTAAAAATCTCGCGCTCGAGGCGATGGCGGCGGCGATCTTGCGTGACGCGGACAAGCTCCTCGTGGCGAACGCGCGCGATGTGGCGGCGGCCAACGAAAAGGGTATAGACGCGGCGATGTTGGATCGCCTCACCTTGACCCTGAAGGGCGTGGAGAGCATGGCCGAGGGCTTGCGCCAAATCGCCGCGTTACCCGATCTTATCGGCGAAATCAGCGATCTGAAATTTCGTCCCTCGGGCATTCAAGTCGGCAAAATGCGCGTACCGCTGGGCGTGGTCGGCATCATTTACGAGGCCCGCCCCAACGTCACGGCGGACGCGGCGGGGCTGTGTTTGAAATCCGGCAACGCGGCGATTTTACGCGGCGGCTCGGAGGCGCTACATTGCAACCAAGCCATCGCCGCGTGTGTGCACGAGGGCTTGCGTGCTGCGGGCTTGCCACAAACGGCGGTGCAGGTCATCAACACCGCCGACCGCGCGGCGGTAGGCGAACTTATCACCCTATCCGAATTTGTGGACGTGATCGTGCCGCGCGGGGGCAAAGGCTTGATCGAGCGCATTTCCGCCGAGGCGCGCATCCCCGTCATCAAGCATTTGCACGGTATCTGCCACGTGTATATCGACGACGCGGCGGATGCGGACAAGGCCATCCGCATTGCCGACAACGCCAAAACGCAACGCTACGGCACTTGCAACACCATGGAAACGCTGCTGGTACACGAGGCCATCGCGGCAAAAATCTTGCCGCCGCTGTGCAAAATTTATCTCGACAAGGGCGTGGAATTGCGCGGCTGCGAGGCTTCGCACGCCCTCATCGCGCAAATGAAATCTGCCACCGAGGAAGATTGGCACACCGAATATCTCGCGCCGATTTTGAGCGTGCGCGTGGTCGCCGACCTGGACGCGGCCATGGACCACATCGCGCGATACGGCTCGCAGCACACCGATGCCATCGTCACCGAAGACTATTCGCGCGCGCGGCGGTTTTTGCGCGAGGTGGATTCGAGCTCGGTCATGGTCAACGCCTCGACGCGTTTCGCCGACGGTTTTGAATACGGCCTCGGCGCGGAGATCGGCATCTCCACCGACAAAATTCATGCGCGTGGCCCGGTGGGCTTGGAAGGCTTGACCTCGCAAAAATTTATCGTGTTGGGCGACGGGCAGGTGCGAACTTAAATGAACATCGACATCAAAGTCCCCGACGTGGGCGACTTCAAAGATATTCCCGTGATCGAGGTGCTGGTCAAGGTCGGCGATAAGATTGAAAAAGAAACGCCGCTGGTGACACTGGAAACCGACAAGGCGACCATGGACGTGCCGTCGCCCCAGGCGGGGGTGGTGAAAGAATTGCGCGTGAAAGTCGGCGACAAAGTGTCGGAGGGTTCGGCGGTGTTGGTGTTGGAAGCGGTTGAGCGCACCGTAGGGGCGGGTTCTAAACCCGCCCTCGTGCAGAATGCCGAATCGCCGATGCAGGCGGGTTTGGAACCCGCCCCTACGCAGGTGACGGCCCCCGTCTCTTCCCCAAGAGGCGACTTCCACGCCGACATCGTGGTCTTGGGCGCGGGCCCCGGCGGTTACACGGCGGCGTTTCGCGCCGCCGATCTCGGCAAAAAAGTGGTGTTGATCGAGCGCTACCCCAGCCTCGGTGGCGTGTGTTTGAACGTCGGCTGCATCCCCTCCAAAGCTTTGCTGCATGTGGCCAAAGTCATCACCGAGGCCGAAGAAGCGGCGCATCAGGGCGTGGCTTTTGGCGCACCCGCGATTGATTTGGATAAATTGCGCGACTGGAAAAATCAGGTCACGGACAAGCTCACCAAAGGTTTGAGCGGCTTGGCGAAACAGCGCAAGGTGGAAGTGGTGCAGGGCGTAGGCAAATTTTCATCGCCGCACCTCATCAAAATTAAAACTTCAGATGGAGAAAAAACCGTTTCCTTCGATCACGCCATCATCGCGGCGGGGTCGAGCGTGACGAAGATTCCGGGTTTCCCCTACGAAGACCCGCGCCTCATGGATTCGACCGACGCGCTGCGGCTCGAAGACATCCCCAAGCGCATGCTGATAATCGGTGGCGGAATTATTGGCCTGGAAATGGCGACGGTCTACGACGCGCTCGGCAGCAAAATCAGCGTGGTGGAATTGCAGAGCCAACTCATTCCCGGCGCGGATGCGGATTTAGTGAAACCCTTGCACAAGCGCATCCAGAAACGCTACGAGGCAATTTATCTGAACACCAAAGTCAGTAAAATTGAAGCGCAAGCGGACGGACTGCGCGTGACCTTTGAGGGTGAGCAGATACCCGAACCCCAAACCTATGATCGCATTTTGATGGCGGTGGGTCGCCGCCCCAATGGCCGAGACATCAATGCGGAATCCGCTGGCGTACGGGTCAACGAGCGCGGTTTTATTCCCGTCGATCAGCAGTTGCGCACTAACGTGTCGCATATTTTTGCGATAGGCGATATCGTCGGGGAACCCATGCTGGCGCACAAAGCCTCGCACGAAGGCAAGCTCGCCGCAGAAATTATCGCCGCGGCCGGGCACGAAAAAGCCGCGTTCGACGCGCGCACGATTCCCTCGGTGGCCTACACCGACCCCGAAATCGCATGGATGGGGCTGACCGAAACCGCCGCCAAAAAAGCGGGCATCGAATTTGATAAAGCCAGCTTCTCGTGGGCGGCGAGCGGGCGCGCGCTGTCGATGGGTCGCGCCGAGGGCATGACCAAATTGCTGTTCGACAAAACCACCGGGCGCGTTATCGGCGCGGGCATCGTTGGCGTGAACGCGGGCGAGCTGATCGCCGAAGCGGTGCTGGCACTGGAAATGGGCGCGGATAAAGAAGACCTCGGCCTCACCATCCACCCGCATCCCACCTTGTCGGAAACGCTGTTCTTCGCCGCAGAAATCGCCGGAGGCAGCATCACCGATTTATATCTCCCGAAAAAATCGTAGCGCTTGCCCTCTCTCCCGCGTGCGGGAGAGAGTTGGAGAGAGGGTGCCGCAACTCATCGACGGTAGGTCGGGCTTCAGCCCGACTTCGCAATCTGTCGGGCTGAAGCCCGACCCACACCCATCTAAACATGGATGAATCCACCAGCCTGATCGCCCTGTTCACCAGCAGCTTCCTGGGTGCAACGCTATTGCCGGGCGGCTCGGAGGCGGTGCTGTTCGGCGTGTTGCAAGCTTACCCGCAGCTGCACTGGCCAGCCCTGGCGGTAGCGACGCTGGGCAATACCCTCGGCGGCATGAGCTCGTATCTCGTCGGGCGATTCTTGCCGGGCGAAGAAAAATTGCTGGCGAAGCTGGGCAAGCACCAACACCTGATCGCGCGGACGCAGCAATACGGCAGCCCGATTTTATTGTTGGCGTGGGCACCGATCATCGGCGACGTGCTGTGCGTGGCGGCGGGTTGGTTACGGCTTAATTGGATGTGGGTGATGGTGTTTATGGCGGCAGGAAAATTGGCGCGCTATTGGGTGGTCGCGTCGGTCACCGCATAGCAGTTTGTTGAGTTTTTCCCAATAATTCAAATTACCGTCGTTCCCGCGAAGGCGGGAAGTAGGGCGGATGAGCCGAAGGCGTTTCCACGGGATACCGGGCTACGCCCATAATCCGCCGAATGGCCGCACACATACGGCGGAAGGCGCTACGCTTTTCCGCCCTACTTCCCGCCTTCGCGGGAATGACGAGTTTGGAGGATAAATTCAACAAACTGATAAGCAGCTTTTTCTAAACTCATGGCAAAAATTTTATACACTTGGGAAATCGGCGGCGGCATGGGGCACATTGGCGCGATGCTGCCGCTGGCTCTCGAGCTGCGAGCACGCAAGCACGAGGTCAGCTTCGCGCTCAAAGACCTCGCCCACGCCGAGACGATGTTGGGTAAACACGCTTTCGCGGTGTGGCAGGGGCCGGTCTCGCAGCACGTCCCCAGCCATTTGGCGAACCCCGCGAGTTACGCCGAAATTCTGCTGGCGTTCGGTTTTATCAACGCGCCGACGCTGCTGGGACTGTGCCGTGCTTGGCAAAATTTGTTCGCTGCGGTGCAGCCCGATCTCGTCATTGCCGACCACAGCCCGGTAGCCTTGCTGACGGCGCGCGCGCTGGGGATCAAGCGCGCTGCTTACGGCAATGGTTTCTGCATCCCGCCGCGCGTCAGCCCCATGCCCAGCTTGCGTACTTGGCAACCTGCAGACACGCGACGCTTGGCTTCGAGCGAAAGGCTCGCGCTGCAAACCGCCAACCACGCGATCAAAGCGCTCGCCATATCCGCCGAATCCGCCGCAAGCCCGGTGCAACCGCTGAACGCGCTCTTTGATCTGTTTGACAACGCGGAAAACTTTCTCAAAACCTGGCGCGAACTCGACCAATACGCAAGCCGCAGCCAAACGCCTCCGGCGGCAGACGCGCCTCCAACGCGCTACTGGGGCGCGTCGGCGAATCTCGATCACGGTGCCGACATCGACTGGCCGAACCGAATCCATCAACACGGCGACCAACCGCTGCGGCGCGTATTTGTGTATTTGACACCCGGTACGCGCGATTTTGAAAAAGTGATGGCGGCGTTGTCCGCGCTATGTGTGTCGCCCGCAACCGGCGTGGTTGCGATCATCTGCGCGCCGGGCATGCCGCCGCAGATGCTGGAAAAATACCAATCCGCCACCTGTTTGATCCGCGCCGCGCCGATCAAGCTCGCGCCGTTGCTCGAAGACTGCACCCTCGCCATCAATAACGCCAACAGCGGCACGACCGCGGCCATGCTTTTGTCAGGCGTTCCTTTGCTGATGCTGCCCGCGCATCTGGAACAATATCTCACCGCCGAGCGTGTGGTCGCGCTGGGCGCGGGGGTGCTAGTACATCCGGAACACGCGCCCCCCGACTACCCGCAATTGATCCATCGCCTGCTCAATGACGCTGCGTTTACCCAACAGGCAAAAGCCTTCGCGGCGCGTTACGCCGAGTTTACGCAAGCGCGACAAATTACAGCGATGGCAGACCGCATCGAAGAAATTTTAGCGGACGGTAAAGCATCTGTAACTAATTCCATTTACCATTAAAAAGACCGTGAATTCGTAGGTCGGGCTTTAGCCCGACATCGGTGGAACGTCGGGCTAAAGCCCGACCTACGGGGAAATTAGGGTCGTTTCTATCGGGAATTGGAATAAGCCCCTGTAGGAGCGGGCTTGCCCGCGATAGGTCGCCAAAGCAGTGCATCGCGGGCAAGCCCGCTCCTACAAATCGGCGATCAGGTTGGGTCGCCCGGGGCAACGCGGCGGATGCTGTAAAATGCGGCTTTGAATCGTCCTTTCAGCACTTTTATGACCTCCCGCCTGCGCGAAATCCCCTACAACTACACTTCGTTTTCCGACCGCGAGATCGTCATCCGCCTGTTGGGCAGTCCCGCTTGGGACGCGCTTAACGAGCTTCGATCCGAGCGCAAAACCGGACGTTCGGCGCGCATGCTGTACGAGGTGCTGGGCGACATCTGGGTGGTGTCGCGCAACCCGTATTTGCAAGATGATTTGCTGGCTAATCGCCAGCGGCGATTAGCGTTGATTGCCGCGTTGCGGCATCGTTTGTCAGAGGTAGAAGCGCGCCGCCAGGGCAATCTGTTGGTAGCGCAGTTGTTGGCGGCGGCGCACGCGGCGGTGAAAACTTTTGCGGCCGAATTCACGCAAACGCTCGACCTCCGCGCAAAAACGCTCAAAAAATTAAAAGCCTGCACCCGCGCCGACAACATCCAATTTGACGGCTTGGCGCGGGTGTCTCATGTCACCGACGCGACCGACTGGCGCGTGGAATATCCCTTTGTGGTGGTACACCCGGATACCGAAAAAGAGGTCGCCCCCATCGTAAAAGCCTGTATTGCATTGGGTCTGACGCTGATCCCGCGCGGCGGCGGCACGGGATATACCGGCGGCGCGGTGCCGCTGACCAAATTCGCGGCGGTCATCAATACCGAGAAACTCGACACGCTGGGCGCGGTGGAATCGACGCTGCTGCCCGCTTCATCCAACACCGTCGCCCAAGAATTTTCAACCATCCATTGCGGTGCGGGCGTGGTCACCAAGCGCGTCATGGAAAAAGCGGAAGGTGCCGGGCGCGTGTTCGCGGTCGACCCCACTTCTGCAGACGCGTCGTGCATCGGCGGCAACGTGGCGATGAACGCGGGCGGCAAGAAGGCGGTGCTGTGGGGCACGGCTTTGGATAATTTGGTGTCTTGGCGCATGGTCACGCCGGACGCGACCTGGATGACGGTGGAGCGGCTAGACCACAATCTCGGCAAGATCCATGACTTAGTTGCGTCACGCCCGGCTAAATTCCGCATCAGCCGTTTTGCCATAGACGGCAAAACCGCGTTGGGCGAACCGGAAATTTTGGAAATACCGGGCACGCAATTTCGCAAAACCGGCTTGGGCAAAGATGTCACCGATAAATTTTTGGCGGGGCTGCCCGGCATCCAAAAAGAAGGCTGCGACGGCATCATCACTTCGGCGCGTTTTATTTTGCACAAAATGCCCGCGTTCACGCGCACGGTATGCCTGGAATTTTTCGGACAAGTGCGTGACCAGGTGCCTGCGATAGTGGAAATCAAGGATTATCTCGACGCGCATCCGCAGGCGATTTTGGCGGGGTTGGAGCATCTCGACAAACGTTATTTGAAAGCCGTCGGCTACGCCACCAAGTCGCGGCGCGGCGCTCGGGACAGTTTGCCCAGCATGGTGCTGGTCGGCGACGTGGTGGGCGAAGATGAAAACGCCGTAGGCGAAGCAGCCTCACAAGTGGTGCGGCTCGCCAACCTGCGCGGCGGTGAAGGCTTCGTCGCCACCACCGCTGAAGCGCGAAAAAAATTCTGGCTAGATCGCGCGCGCACCGCCGCCATCGCCAAACACACCAACGCTTTCAAGCTCAACGAAGACGTGGTGATCCCGCTCGATAGACTGGGTGATTATTCGGATGGGGTGGAGCGCATCAACATCGAACTGTCACTGAAGAACAAAATCGCGCTGGCGGATGCATTGGAAAAATTTTTTCAGGGCGAGCTGCCGTTGCAGCAGGGAGAGGAGGCAATTTCATCGGCTGAAATGTTGGGGGATAAGCGTGAGGCCGCGCTGGCATTGGTGCGTGGCGTGGGCAAACGCTGGGCCGGGATGTTGGAGAATTTAGATGAGGCGGTGGGGGCGGTGGCCGACAAATTCGTTTCCGTGCTTGATCCTGCCGCCACCCTCTCTCCCCTTCGACAGGCTCAGGACAGGCCAAGTCTCTCCCGCGAGCGGGGAGAGCGTAGCGAGGGGGGCGAAGCCGGGCAATCGGTGCCAGTCGTCAACGAAAGAGACGGACTGACATTTCCCCTCTCCCCAGCGGGGAGAGGGCAAGGGAGAGGGGGCGCGGAGTCACTTATCACCAGCAACACCATTTTCCACGCCCTCCAAAACCACAGCCTTCGCGCCTCGTGGAAAATAGAATTGCGCGAGCCTTTGCAGCAACTATTCGGCGGCGCGGCCTATCGCCCTATTCTCGAGGCCTGCACCGCCACGCACCAAAGCGTGCTCAAGAGCCGCGTGTTTATCGCCTTACACATGCATGCCGGGGACGGCAACGTACATACCAATATCCCCGTCAACTCCGACGATTACGCCATGCTGCAAGCGGCCAACGCGGCGGTGGTTCGCATCATGGCGTTGGCGCGCGAATTGAATGGCGTAATCTCTGGCGAGCACGGCATCGGCATCACCAAGCTGGAATTTTTGTTGCCAGAGGAAATCGCGCCGTTTGCGGCTTATAAAACCAGAGTCGATCCGCAGGGGCATTTCAACAAAGGCAAGCTGCTCGCGGGCGGCAATCTCGACAACGCTTACACCCCCAGCTTCAACCTGCTCGAACTCGAGAGTTTGATTTTGGAACAAAGTGCCATCGGCGAAATTTCCGATCAGATCAAGGATTGTCTGCGTTGTGGCAAGTGCAAGCCGGTGTGCAGCACCCACGTCCCCCGTGCAAATTTGTTGTATTCGCCGCGCAACAAAATTCTGGCGACGAGCTTGTTGATCGAAGCTTTTTTGTACGAAGAGCAAACCCGCAGAGGGATTTCGATCAAGCATTTCGACGAGTTTAACGATGTCGCCGACCACTGCACCATTTGTCACAAGTGTTTGAACCCTTGCCCGGTGGATATCGACTTTGGCGATGTGTCCATCGCCATGCGGAATTTTCTACGCAAGCAGGGGCAAAAAAAATTCAACCCCGGCGCGGCGGCCTCGATGTTTTTTTTGAACGCCACCGACCCGGACACCATCAAGCTGACGCGCACCCTGATGATAGAGTGGGGCTATAAAGCGCAACGTTTCGCGCATCATCTGGCGAAAAAATTCGGCTTAATCAAATCGCAAGTCACGCGCCCGCCCGCCACCCTGGGGCCGCCCACGATCAAATCGCAGATCGTTCACTTCATCAACAAACCCATGCCCGGCGGGCTACCCAAGCGCACTTCGCGCGCCCTGCTGGACATCGAAGACAGCACCGTGGTGCCGGTGATCCGCAACCCGCACAAAGTGAACGACGATTCCGATGCGGTATTTTATTTCCCCGGCTGCGGCTCGGAACGGCTGTTCGGGCAAGTGGGGCTGGCGACGCAAGCGATGCTGTTTGAGATCGGCGCGATCACGGTGTTGCCGCCGGGGTATTTGTGTTGCGGCTACCCGCAAACCGCTGCGGGAAACGGCGACAAGGGACAAGCGATCACCACCGATAACCGCGTGCTGTTCCACCGCGTCGCCAACACGCTCAATTATCTCGACATCAAAACCGTGATCGTCTCGTGCGGCACCTGCATGGACCAATTGCAAAAATATCAGTTCGACAAAATTTTCCCAGGCGCGAGACTGCTCGACATCCACGAATATCTGATGGAAAAAAATCTGCATCTGGAAAAAATCGAAGGGGTGCGTTATATGTATCACGACCCCTGCCACTCGCCGATGAAAACCTACCAGCCGCTTAAAGTGGTGAACCAGTTGATGAACACTGAAGTGACCGCGAACGAGCGCTGCTGCGGCGAATCCGGCACGCTCGCGGTGACGCGCCCAGACATTTCCACGCAGGTGCGTTTCCGCAAGGAAGAAGAAATGCGCGCCGGTGCGGACGCGATCCGACAGGATGGTCGCGGCGGCGTATTTAAGGGCGAAGTCAAAGTGTTGACTTCGTGCCCGTCTTGCTTGCAGGGTTTATCCCGTTATAATGACGATTCGGGCACCACGGCGGATTACATCGTGGTGGAAATGGCCAAACACCTGCTCGGCAAAAACTGGATGGCGGATTATGTCGAAAAAGCCAACCACGGCGGCATTGAGAGAGTGTTGCTGTAAACGTAGCGTAAATTTTAGACACGGATGGACACGGATTTACACGGATTGCCACGGATAAAAACAACGCACTTGATTTAGATTTTATCCGTGTTAATCCGTGTTAATCCGTGGCGAAAGGTTTTCCCTCACTGAGTTTTGATTATGGCCTGCGAGCTTTGCACCGATGTCGGCGGCGAATTATTGTGGCAGGACGCGCAGTGCCGCGTGGTGCGCGTGGACGACGCGGACTATCCGGGGTTTTGCCGCGTCATCTGGCAACTGCATGTGAAGGAGATGACCGACCTCGATGCCCGCGAGCGGCAACATATAATGGATGTGGTTTGGGCGGTGGAGCGGGTGTTGCGCGGCATGTTATCCCCGCATAAAATCAATCTGGCAAGCTTGGGTAACGTCACGCCGCACCTGCACTGGCACGTGATTCCGCGGTTTCAAGACGACAAACACTTTCCGCAGCCGGTTTGGGGCGTGGCGCAAAGACAAGCGGCGCGCGGCTTGCCCGGCTTCGACGCAGCCGCGCTGCAAACCGCCATATTGTCCGCGCTAAAAGTCGGCGACTGAATTTATCCTAGAAAAAGCAGTTAGCCACAGAGTTCACAGAGATCACAGAGGAAAAACAAATGCTTAACGTGAATGTCTATCTCACCCATCCGGTGAGCCAGAATATCTCAAGAACCCCGCGTTTTCTCTGTGCCCTCTGTGTTCTCTGTGGCTTGAACTACGGTTTTTAGGTTTATTGCACCCCCAGCACGGAGCACACCCCATGTTTTCGACTGAACTTCCTCCCACCCAGAGTGCCGTCACCCCCGCCTTCACTGACGTTGCCGATTGCGAGAAATGGCTGTCGCAACTGCAATACACCAATATCGCGCAGACGCACCAGAGCGTTGCCGCGCAAGTGGGCTTGCTGAACGCGTTCACCTTGCCGGCCGCAATGCGGCTCGCCATTCTAGAAAAATTGCGCGAACCGGTGAGCTTTGTGCAAGCCGAATACGCCAAACGGGTGTTGCTCAAAGCCTTGCCGTTCAATGATGCGGAATTGGCCGCTTTTCAAAGCATCCTGGCGTTGTGGGAGGCCATGCAGAGCGGCTATCGGCGCTGCCTGAATGCCGCCGGGGAGGATGCGGCGTTGAGCGAGGCGCAACTGTGTCAGCGCGTGATCGGTTATCTGGGCCTCCAGTTTCTGGAACACTACCGCGCCGGCTACGAATTCGATGCCGCGCTCTGGCAGCGTTTGCACCGGGCTTACGCATTCGCCGAAACGCAGCAGGTCGCGGTAGAAAACGTGGACGATACCCGCAACGAGACCGGTCAAATTTCCAGCGCGGCACTGTACGCGCGTATTCTGCTGGTCAGCCAAGCCAGCCCTTACGAATTGTCGCGCGCGCAACAACATCAGATGGAATCCTGGTTAAACTTATGGGCAAAAATCGTGCGCGTCTCGGCCACCGTGCCCGCCACCCAAAATGACGTGCCTCCGCTGGAAATCGATCTCGACGGCGCGCAGGGTGCGTATTACTGCAACGCTGCGCCGGTAGCGGGTGCGTCGTTGCGATATCTGGACACGTCCGCGCTGAACAATGAAATGCAGATCAATCTGGCCTTGCTGCAAAAAGGCAAATCGCCCGAAGACCTGGGGTTGGGCCGTGACTGCGTACAGCCGGATTGCGCGGAATTCATGGCGCGCTTGCGCCAGCTTTGGTGCGATGGCCGCAGCACGCGCTTTCTGGAACGTCATCCGGTCACGGATAAGGCGGACGTTTGTTTCGGCATTAACGGCGCACATGTATATACGACGGGGAGCGCCTTCACGCAACCCAAGCAGTCGGGCAAACTGACGGCGCAGCAACAAAAAGAAATCGCCGCCTTCGGCCATGTGGTCTCGCATACGGGCGAGGGAGGCGGCACCGGCCTCCAACAGTTGGGCTTTCCGCTGGAAACCTGGAGCGTCATGGACAAAAGCGCGCTGGGTGCACGCTTGATGCGAGAGAAGGCAGCGGGCGAGCGCGTCAGCCACAACCGCCTCATCGGATTTCGCCAGCGCGGGAGCGAGTTTTACCTGCTGGCGGCAATACGCTGGATCATGGTGTCACGCACCGGCGCACCGCAACTGGGAGTGCGTATTCTGCCGGGGGTGCCTCAACCCCTATCGCTGCGTGCGGCGGGTTTGGGGGTCAAGCCGGCCGACCCTTACGTGCAGGCGTTTATGCTGCCCGCGGTCGCCGCGCTCCAAACCCCGCCAACGCTGGTGCTGCCGGGCGGCTGGTACGCGCATAAACGCAACGTGGAAATTTTGCAGGATAGCGTTGCCAAAACCGTGACGCTGGATTTTTTGGTCGAGCGCGGCGCGGATTACGAGCGCGTCAGTTTCACGGCGGCGTAAGGGGTGGTTGTAATTGAGGGCAATGTTTTAGCCACGGATTGACACGGATGAACACGGATTGACACGGATAAAACCAAACAACATCCTATCAAGGGCGTTTGTTTTTTGAACCTAAAAACCGCAGTTCAGCCACGGATTAACACGGATTTACACGGATATTCATGCAATTAAATCACGTCAATCGCCAACCCTTGGGGTGGGCCGCATTTATGAAGCAAGCTTTTGATTTATCCGTGTTAATCCGTGTTAATCCGTGGCTAAAAGCTTTTTCTAGGTTGAATTTTCTTTTGAATCTATCCGTGTTTTCCAGAGGATACCGGGCTGCGCCCATAATCCGTGTAAATCCGTGTAAATCCGTGGCAAAAAATTCACACCAAGTTAACCCCGCCCACCACCCGCTTAGCCGGAAAGCGCGCGCTAAAGCGGCTACCTTTGTCCGGGATGCTGGTGATTTCCAGCCGCGCTTGATGGCGGCCCAGCACATGTTTGACGATGGCGAGCCCCAGCCCGGTACCGCCGGTGGCGCGCGAGCGGCTGCGGTCCACGCGGTAAAACCGTTCCGTCAGGCGCGGGATATGGACGCTGTCGATACCGATGCCGCTGTCTTGCACCGCAAATACCGCTTCTTCCGCCCCCTCGCCCCCCCCGCCCTGCAACTGCCAGATCAAGGTGATGTCGCCGCCTCGCGGGGTATAGCGGATGGCGTTGCTGATGAGATTGCTGAACGCGCTGCGCAACTCTTCACCGCTGGCGAGCAAATGGGCCGTCGCGTCGATTTGCAAATGGATGTGGTGGTGTCCCGCACTCAACGAAACCGCCTCGTGTTGCAAATCGTGCAGCAGCGCCGGCACATCGACGTTTTCTTCGCGCAATAAATTTTGCGCGTTTTCCAGCCGCGACAGCGTCAACAAATCCTCTACCAGCCGCTGCATGCGGCGCGTTTGATCGGCCATCAACGTCAAGGCGCGTTGGCGCATTTTTTCATCGGCGAGATTCTCGTCGGCAAGATTTTCGAGAAAGCCGCCGACCACGGTGAGCGGGGTGCGCAACTCGTGCGAGACGTTCGCCACGAAATCGCGGCGCATCACTTCGACCTGCTCCAGCCGCGTGACATCGCGGCTGATGAGCAGCTTTTGTTTGTCGCCGTAGGGCACCAGTTGCAGCGACAAAATAAATTCTTGCTGACGCGGCTGGCGGAAGACGAGGGGTTCGCTGTAGTTTTGCGTGGTGAGGTATTCGACGAATTGCGGTTGCCGCACCAGATAGGTGAGCTGCTGCCCGGCATCCATTTCAAAAGCGATGCCGAAATGCTGCTCGGCCACGGGGTTGCACCATTCTATGCGGTCTGCCTCGTTCAGGATCATGACCCCCTCCGGCATCGCCGCCGTGGCCTGTTGCAGGCGCGACAACGCGAAACTCAATTGCTCCGCGCTCTGGTTCTGGCTGCGCATCAAGCGCGAAAGTTTGGCGAACACCTCCTCCCACACGCCCGCGCCGTCTGGCACGACTTGCTCCGCCGGATTCTTCAGCCAACTGTCGAGCGCGGAAAAATTGCGCAGATGGTGGACCAGCAGCAGCAGCAAGCCGAGGCTGTAAAACAACAGCGCCTTGGCCGCACCCATCCCCGCCCACAAAAGTGCGGCGACGAGGGTGAGCAAAATGATTATCAGATAACGTTGCCAGTTAAATTTCATGGTGAGAGGTGAGCGGTGAGTGGTGAGTGGTGAGTGGTAAGTGGTAAGTGGGGGGGGTGAGTGAGGTGATGTGAGCGGTAAACCTAAAAAAAGCAGTTAGCCACAGAGGACACAGAGTTCACAGAGGAAAAACAAATGCTTAACGTGAAAGTTATTCTCACCCATCCGGTGAGCCAGAATATCTCCAGAAACCCGTGTTTTCTCTGTGTCCTCTGTGTTCACAGTGGCTTGAACTAAGGTTTTTAGAGTAAAAGCGTAAGTGGTGAGTTGTC
>Ga0209824_10000224_pt1 | contig 39917 bp, 31 predicted proteins | sample VDWuncwatermetaG_FD_184124 | JGI IMG/M metagenome (GOLD analysis project Ga0209824, IMG submission 184124) | Wastewater microbial communities from Netherlands to study Microbial Dark Matter (Phase II) - VDW unchlorinated drinking water (SPAdes)... ...
CTGCGTCAGACACCATAGAATAACTCGATTGGGAAACTTCGGACATCATAGCAGTTGGTTCTCCAGGAACAAAGCACATCCTCCTTAAATCTTATTGATAATGCTACTAGCCGTACGCGACTGCTTTTCGTTCAGTGCCGCGGCGGCCTCAATTATATTGTCGAGAATATCTTGAGAGTTCTTAATGAACTCCGTCATGGTCGACATAACCGTCTTCACGTTGTCGATTTGAGTTTGGATTTCCTGCATATCGGCTTGGGCTTCCGAATCCTCAGGATCGATGTCACGCATGTCATCAATCAGATCATCCAAGGTTTCCCCTGAGTCACTAATCACTTCAATGGCTTCTTCTTGGACACCGCGCACAACATCGCCAAGCCCTTTGTATTCTATCGTATCAATAATTTCACCCTCGTTTGAATCGGCAGTCCCCATGGGGCCATCACTGCTATCCTCAGCGGTCTCTGCATAGGAAACTGCGACTAGGTCATCTTCGTCCACAGCCAGGGATAAGTTTTGCTGATTACTCACGACAGCTCCAAGCTCACCAGCAACTTCAAGTGTATCGATATTGGCTGTGCTCATAAGCGCAGTACTGCTATCATCAACATCCTCGTCGTCGTCATCATCAGCTTCCCTTGTGTTAGCGTCAAAGCCAATCACGTAAGCCAGCAGAGCCATGCCGGGATTGCCAAAGTTCATGCAAATCGTCACCATGTTAGTGACCAGATTCGTCATGTCATCCAGAGAGCCTTCGCCGCCAGTGGCATCAGCCGCCTCGAGCCCGCTGTAATAATCACTGATAAATTCTTCGGTATCGGCCACCGTGCTGATGTCCAAGGTGGTATTCGTGGTAATCAACGTTTCCAAGGCTGTCGCCAAATCTGTGTCAAGGGCTTCCACGCGCCATTGATTAAGAGTTTCCACCAAAGCCCCGTCATCGGCCCAGGCATCGGTGCCAAGCTGATCAGGCCCAGGAATCCCCGCCGGAGGCAAATCACCCGTTTGGTCAATAAAAAAGGAAACAAGATCTTCGTAAGCCACGCCTTCAGGCGAAGTGCCCGTGCTGATGGCATCCCCAATTTGTGTCAAGACGGCCATGCCCGCATCAACTTTGCCATCGCCATCGGCATCAAAAGCCGCATCGACTTTGCCGTCCGCATCCGCATCCAAAGCATAAGCATCGTAAATAGCCTGCTGGTCATCCGTCGTGTAAGTCGAAATATTTGAAATATTGTTATTATCTGCCATAGGCCGCTCCAATCCGATCCCGCCTCATCCCTGCTAAGTTTTGCAAGATTAGTGCCAACAGATGCCATTTGAGCGATTTTAAATACTTGGAATATCAGCTACCTACATCGTCACTGACAGAGATTTTTCTAAAATGGCTGTCAGTGGTGTCAAAATTTGCCTGGTTGATGTGGAGTTTTGTCATCAGGGGTGAAAAACTGACCCCATCATGAGAATCCCCTTGTCACAAATGGACAAGGTAGACTATTGGACTAATCGCCTTTCTTTTTAAGAGCTTATGCACGCGTCCCTATGGCCAAATTAAATCTTAGTAAATTGATGCTGGGCAAAACCCCTGAGGCCATTCGACTGGTTTTTTGGATTGATATCCCAAAAAATTCCAAGGACCAAATCACCGTGCATTTTTTGCAAAAGCGTGGTGATGGCAAAATTCTGCGGATTGATGGCGAAAAACTCAGTCTCAAACAAGATGCCTTTCGCTCGCTAACCGACCATTACCTCGTCGAATGGCTGTACGATGAGTGCCTCGTAGAAGCGCTTGATCATCAAGTCACTGTCCCGCGCCACAAAATCCCCACCTTTCTCTCCCTGCTCTCCAAAGGTCGTGATTTTTATTTTGGCGAAGCACAAGAAAAACTGCGTATCTTGTCCAACCCGGCCAGACCCATTTTACACGTCGATAAAGACACGGGGGGCATTGTCACGCTATCGGTTAAATACCGTGTTTTTGACGGCCTTTTTGACTTAAATAAAAATGCCATCATTGTTGAGAGTCCTTTGTGGGTTCGTAACGATGACGTCATCTTCGAAATCGAAAATCACGAAATTTTCCGCCGCTGGCCCATGCTCAAAAAAGGCAAGTTTGGGCTCTCGGCCAATCAGGCACACGATTTTCTTTTCAATCAGGTACCCAGGCTCAAAGAAGAAATCGAAGTCGTCGTTGACCCTTTGATCCACATCAAAGAATCTTCAAAAGCCATCAAACCGTCTTTTTTGGTCGACTTGGCCCTCGATGGCCAACGCCTCACCCTCACGCCAAAAGCGCGCTATGGTTCTCAAGATGTTCCGCTCCTCAAAGAAATGAAGGACGCCTTTTTGTTTTTTCCCAAAGACAATGCCGGCAACGGTGAATACATCAAACGCGATGAAGAAGCCGAAGGTCGTGCAAAATCACTCATCTTCCAAGCCTCGCCTTTACTCAAAGAAAAACGCCCCTATGGCTTGCAGCTCATGACTGGCAAAAATGCCGAGTCCACGCTCAGACTCGTCACCGACATCATGGACGAAATGCCATCTCAGTGGCAGTGGAATGGCCTGAGCGATATTGCCATTGGCACAAATTTTTTAACTGACTGGTCCTTGCGTTTTAACGTGACGCTAAGTGAAGAAGAACATTTGACTGTGGTGCCGCTCTTTCGCGTCGGAGACGAACCTGTCGACATGTCGGAGTTGTTCAAGAACAAGAGCAAACTCAAAAAAGTCATTCGTGTCATGATCGGCGGGAAAGACTCTCTGGCTGTGCTTTCTCCGGCTTTATGCGATTTTTTTGAATACTATATCGAGCGCAATGCCATCGACAAATCTCGCGGTTTCATGCTGCTCCATGCTGGCGACGCCTCCGATTTGGAACGTCACATAGCTTTGCTTTCAGATGTTCACCGTGTCAAATCCAACTGGGACGAAGGCGCTGCCAAATTATGCAAAGCTTTGCAAAATTTCATGGGCATCGAAAAAGTCGAGCTTTTGCCCGATTTTAAGGGCGAACTGCGCCACTACCAAACCGACGGCGTTAACTGGATGAGCTTTCTCAAACGCTTTGGCTTTGGCGGAATTTTGGCCGATGACATGGGCCTTGGCAAAACCATCCAAACCATCGCTTTTCTCAATCAGGAAAAAACCAACTGTAAACATCCTTCACTGGTGGTGTGCCCAACATCTGTGGTCGAAAACTGGATGCGCGAGGCCAATCGTTTTGCACCCTCTCTTAAAGTCATTGCGCTCGTCGGCAAAAACCGCAGCGAGAATTTTCTTTTGGCCCAGAACTACGATCTGGTCATCACGAGTTACCCACTTATTCAGCGCGATCTCGATGAATACGTCAAACGTCCATGGCACTACCTCATCATGGATGAAGCCCAGAAAGTCAAAAATCATCGCACCAAAACACACGAAGCTTTTTGTAAAATCAAGGCCAAACACAAACTGGCTCTCTCAGGCACCCCGATTGAAAACCGCCTGATGGAACTCTGGTCCATTTTCCAAATTGTCATGCCAGGATTTTTAATGACGCAAACTGGCTTCAAACGTTACTGGGCTCAACCCATCGAGAAGAGCAACGATCAAGACCGCAAACACGAACTCAAAACCAAACTTTTGCCGTTTATCCTGCGCCGCACCAAGGATCAGGTGCTTAAGGAATTACCACCAAAAACCGAAACTTTGCACTACTGCGAACTCACCGAACGCCAAAAAGTTCTCTACAAAGAGGTCGCAGAATATTCAAAATCCGAAATTTTCAAAAACATCGATTCCAAAGGCGTCGAGAAAAGTTATTTTTCCATTCTCACAGCTCTCCTTCGCCTGCGGCAGATTTGCTGTCATCCCACTTTGGTGAGCAAAGACATGAGTATCCCACTGGAAGATTCCGGCAAGGTGCAGGAACTTTTCTCACTGCTCGAAGACATCATCGACGAAGGCCACAGAGTGCTGCTCTTCTCGCAATTTGTCGAAATGCTGCAGCTCATTCAAGGCGGCATTGCCACACGCAATTGGCAAAGTGTTTACCTGGATGGATCCACCAAAAATCGCCAGGCTGTCATCGATGACTTCCAGGAAAATGCCGATATCAAAATCTTTTTGCTCTCGCTCAAGGCAGGCGGAGTTGGCATCAATTTGACGGCGGCTGATTACGTCATTCACTTTGATCCGTGGTGGAATCCGGCCGTCGAGAACCAAGCCACCGACCGGGCACACCGCATTGGCCAGCTCAATCCCGTCTTCGTTTACCGGCTACTCACCCGCGATACAATCGAAGAAAAAATTCACAACATGCAACAAAAGAAAAAAGAGCTGGCTGACTCGCTCATCACTGACGAAGCCAGTTGGCTCAAACGCCTCTCGCTATCCGATATCGAAAATCTTTTTGATTCACCGATGTAATGCCGCTCATGGCCTGCTTTGACGCCTATTCCAGTCCAAGCCGCAGCACACACACACTAAACTCTCCACGGCAGTGAGCCTCATCAATTTTTTCTAATAATTCCGATGGCTTTCCGCGCTCAATCGTCTCAAATTTTTTAGTCAGCTCACGCCCGACCACCAATTGCCAACGATCATCTTCAGCCACAAACAATGCCAACGTTTTACGAATTCGAAAAGGCGATTCAAAAAAAATATGCACGCCAGGCACAGTGGCCATCCAATTCATTAAGTCCCGTCGCTTTTTATTTTTCTGCGGGAAAAAACTCCAAAAATGCCAAGCATCGGTCTTTAAACCGCACACACTGATGAGTGTTGTCACAGCACTCACACCCGGAATCGGCACAATGGCATGACCAGCCGCCGCCACCTTTTCCACGAGCCGCCCACCCGGATCAGAAACACCCGGCGTTCCCGCATCTGTTACCAACGCATAAGATTTGCCAGCGTCCAGCTCACTGATGATAATTTCTTCTTTATGGTCCGAAGCGTGCTCGTGATAGGCAATCAGGCGTTTAGAAATTCCATAATGATTCAATAATTTTAAGGTAACGCGCGTGTCTTCAGCGAGAATATAATCCACTGCACTAAGAATCTCTAAAGCCCGCTTGGTTATATCCTGCAGATTTCCAATTGGGGTGCCGACAAGATAAAGTGTTCCGCTCACGCGACAACCTCATCCTGATAGAATTTTTTAATCTGCGCTGCTGTGTAACCGGCTTGCTTCAAGACAGAGCGGGTATCCTCCCCAGGACGACTTAAATGCAACTGGGATTTTTTGGTCAGCGCAGAAGACTCATATACTGTCGTTTTTTCATCGCCACACTTAAAAGACACAGCCCGCAAGCGCTCAGAAGCCATCAAGTCGTCTTTTGTGGCCGAGACGGTCAGGCAAATGTCATGCTCGATAGAAAATTGGTGCCAATAAGTCGCACACTGACTGGAAAAAAGTTTTGTGAGCGCAGTTATTTGCTGTCGATTGACAGTGTCATCAAGCGTGAGGCCCCGCCAAGCAGGCTGCTTGATTGCAACACAAAAAGCATCCCAGAATTTGTCTTCAAAGGCGCCCAAAGCAACCGCCCTGCCATCATGAGAATGATAAACTTGGTAACGAGCCAATTTTCCGGTGATCATTCTCAAATCGGGCGCCGTCTCCGCAAAAAGCTCATGGCGTCTTAAGGCAACAAGAGCATCTGTCACATTCAAATCTAAAAAACGCCCTTTACGTTCACGTTTAGATGCATGCAAGGCATCCAAAATCTTTAACGCTCCCCATAAACCACCGCCAATGAAATCACCAAACTGATAGGACGGCACACCACCGGGAAAATGATCGAGAAAACCGGATGCCGCGAGAAAATTGATATCGTGCCCAGCCTGCTGAGAATCAACACCCTTTGAACCAAAAGCCGTCATGGATGCATAAACAAGTTTGGGATTGGTTTTTCGCAAGGCTTGATAGCCAATCCCCCAAACATCCATAGCCCCCGGCCGAAAAGATTCAACCACCGCATGGGCTGTTTTAACCAACTTTTTTACGATTAAGCGCCCGTCATGACTAGAAAAATTCAGTTTAAGGCGTTTTTTTCCCGTGTTGAGAGCGGCAAATAGGCCAGAAACCCCAGAAACGATTTCAGGTGGCAAACCATTGAGATAATCCCCTTTGCCCATGTCTTCAATCTTAATGACATCGGCTCCCATCTCCACGAGCAAGTGCGTACCAAATGGACCTGGAATCAGACGCGTGAAATCGAGAATACGAAAACCTTTAAGTGATTTTGAGAAACTCATGGCAAAAAAAAGCCTCAAAGAATTCTTTGAGGCTTTTAAATTTAATTTAGGAAAAAAGTTATTTCTTCTTCTTAGCAGCAACTTTTTTCTTAGCGGCAGGTTTTTTCTTAGCAGCAGCTTTTTTCTTAGCAGCCATATTGACTCCTTTTATTGGTGTGGGTTGATAATCTACAAAACTAATGTTCTGTATGGAAGTTATTTTACTTTCGAAATCACGAATGTGTCAAATACTATTTGCAATCTTGTTGCACAAGATTGCCGTCAAGAAGTTTTTTAGCCATGATTTTTTCTGAAAAATTTTAAGAAATTATTTTATTGACGACGGGATAGTCTTATTTTTAGCCATTATCCCGTTTATCTATTTTTTAACGTTTTTTTCCTCTCACCCCCAATACCCTTGATTTCCTCTGTGATTTTTTTTTGCTTTTGATGATATTTTTTTGTTCGCAAACTTCAAAAAATGCATTTTCCCTCTCCTGTGGAATAAACTTCTGCCAACTTTTGCCTTAACTTGTTGTGTGGGAATGAAAATAAAACCTTTTAACTTTTTATGAGTCTGTCCTGTAGAATGAAAAAAATGAAAGCTGCGGAAAAACAAAATCACAAACCCGATGTAATCATTATTGGTGGCGGTGCCGCTGGCCTCATGGCCGCTCTTACAGCAGGTAAGCGGGGATTACAGGCTCTCATCCTGGAACACAACGAACGTCTGGGGAAAAAAATCCTCATCTCGGGCGGTGGGCGTTGTAATTTCACCCATCTCAATACAACCGGTGCCAATTTCCTCTCCAAGAATCCCAAATATGCTCTCTCGGCTTTAAGTCAGTACACTCCCAAAGACTTTCTTGCCCTTATCGAAAAAAATGGAATCGCTTGGCAGGAAAAATCGCCTGGCCAATTGTTTTGCCGCCATTCTGCCAAAGACATTCTTAAAATGTTCGAAAATGAATTCGCCCAACTGAACCTCACCATTCGTTGTGGCGTCCAAGTCAAGCAAATCGAAAAAACGGGTGATGGCTTATTTCTTTTGCAAACGTCGATAGGAACTCTCATCACCCCCTCTCTCATCATAGCCACCGGCGGGCTTTCTTATTCCCGCCTGGGAGCCACAGGCTTTGGCTATGATGTCGCTAGACAATTTCAACTTCCCATCATCAAGCAACAACCCGCACTGACCCCTTTACTTTGGAATCCTACGGATGCCCGGACGTTTTCTGGGCTAAGCGGACTCTCTGCAATAGCAAAAGTCAAATTGGGAAGCCTTGAGTTTGAAGATGGAATCCTGTTCACGCACAAAGGTCTCAGCGGCCCCAGCATTTTACAGATTTCTTCCTATTGGAAGCCCGGCGAATCGATTGTGATCAATTGGCTCCCCAAGAAAAACCTGCGCGAAGTGCTCGCCACACGCAAACAACTTGGCGATAAACACCTCTTACGCAATGCACTGGCCGATTTTTTCCCCGAACGCCTGACTGAGGTTTTTGCTGGTACTGCTGGCGAAAAGCCCATCAATGAAATTAGCGATAAACAATTATTCCATGTCGCTGATTCGTTAAATGCGTTTCGTTTCACCCCAAGCCAACTTGCCGGCTATGAGTTGGCTGAAGTCACCTCTGGCGGAATTGATACACGCTACCTGAATTCAAAAACCATGGGCGCACGCGACGTTCCTGGACTTTATTTTATTGGAGAGGTCGTCGATGTAACAGGCTGGCTAGGTGGCTATAATTTCCAGTGGGCTTGGGCCTCAGGTGCAAGCGCGGGAAAAGCTGTTTTGGGATAATCCACCTCGCCCCGAATGGGGAGAGGGATAAAATATTCAAAAACCTTTATTTTTTCTTCCGAAACAATCCCAAAAATCCATGAGCCTCTTTGGCATCAATCAATAAATCGAGTTCACCACGATCAAAATAAATACCGCCACAAGCTGTGCACTCATCGATTTTGATACCGGACTTGTCGATTTCATGCATCGATCCGCCACATTTTGGGCAAACCATCCAAAAAGCGCCTTTGCTACCAACTTCTTTTTTCTGATCAAGCTCAGATCGACGCTTGAGGAGCAACTCCTGGTTCAGTTTGTAAAAATACTCTTCTTCTTTGTTGTAGCCGTCTTTTTTGAGATCATCGATAACCATATAAAATTCCCCATAAAATTAGATAGACTCACTCTCGCTAGCGCCACTCATCGATGATATCAAGAAAAAGTCCAGGCTCTGCAATAACTCAGTGGCACAAAGTGCCAATCGTTTAGACTTTTTACACAGACAAACACTAGGCAAATTCTCCCCATCAACTAGGCAATTGTGGACTGTTGCTGACATTTTATCATTTTTACAACAGCACTACACAATTAACAGTCTATAATGATTGGATTTATTATCTTTGATTGAAACAACAATTGGCACCTGAATTGCTTAACTAATCTGCGGGTCGAATTATTCACTTAGCACGGATTAGCAAAATGGTAGCACCCGGACTCTCTCCTCGCTTACCCACTCAGACAGAATTGGCTGATTGGGGCGCCTTTGCGAATTATTTGGAATCGCAACCGGAGGCGATGCGCAACAATGTCGTTTTCGATGATGTGGCATCGGCCACTCGCTACACCCTGCAAGACGTCCTGGATCATCCCGAACTTTTTGATGCCGATAAACCCGCCGCCTATTTTAGCACACAGAATTTTGAGCGCGCTTTTGTCGATGCGGGAATGCCTCTTCGAGCGACACAAAAAAGCGCACAGAAATTTGGAGCTGCCTCCGCTTACACAGATTCTCTAACGAGTGAGGCCGCCATCCGCTTGAGCACCGATAGCTTAGTCGAACTGCTCGGCGAAAATCCAACTCAGGATGCTGTCCAAAAATTAGCGGCAGGGCTTGTCTCTGCCAATGATCCACATGGGACTGTCCTCAGGCTATTTGCCTATGCAAAAGACTATCGGGATGTTGCCGATGAACTTTTTCTCGCGCTGGCTTTTGAAAAACCAGCCTATGCAGCCGAACTGATTTTGGAAGGGCTCGCCAACCCTGACAAGTCAGATGAGTGCGGGCATTATTTAAAAGTTTTGTATAACGCCGATCCCAAATGGTTTCAGTTTCTCTGCGAAGAAGCCGACATCCTTGATCCCAATGCAGGCTATACGTTTCAGCAGGTAGCCGGCCAGTCGCTCAACGTCGATAAAAATGCGCCCTATAGCAGCGGCATCATGCGACTCAATACGATCAACGGCTCGGACAAGGCTCTGGCTGAAGAGCTGGCCGGCTCAGATCAAATCATGTCCCCCAAAGAAGTTTTGGCCTACCTTCAAAATCAAAGCACCGCCTATGCTTTTGTCTTTAGCCAAACCGTCGAAGATCGCCTGCAAGAAGTCGCCCTGGTTTTGGCTCGAGAACTCGCCTCTGGCGCAGGCTACGATGACGACAAGCAAACGCTGAGAGCGGGCGTATTTTTTAATGACCTCAATGCGCTTCAGAGCAGCTTTGCTGCCAGTCTTTTTGCCAAGATAACCAAAGCTGATTTTGAGACGGGCGTGCGGGTAATGAAAAGCTGGTGTGCAGCCACCACCGATCAAGCTTTATTAGAAAGTTCGGCAAGGCATATCCGTGAGAGTTTAGGTGATGAAACTTACTACCGCCTCTACGATAAACTGTCCAAGCAAGCCCAGGGCCTGATTGAACCGCAAAGAAATGTCTCCGTCGGCGTCGATGCGGGGATTCAAGCCGAACAAGTCGCCATCAACCGAGCGGGCTTCGCGCAGGTCACCAGCAAAGACTTGGGACTTTCCACTTTAGACGTCGCCAGAAAACAAGAAGAACTCGACGCCTTTTTTAAATTCATCCCGCCTGAGATTAGAGAGGATTTGTCAGGCGACGAAACCAGACTACGCGAGATTTATGACAACTGGGCCAAGGGAATTCTTCCGTCTACCCAAGAAATCGCTTTGGCGCAGGGAGAAGAAGTCGGTGCTATCCTAACCAAACTGCAGATAGAATCTGTTTTTGTCCAAAAGGAAAATAACTGTCAGGCGGCCGGCTCAGTGATAGAAACTCTGCATCCGCGGGCGCGCGAAGAAATGCGTGGACTCGTCGCAGAAATGTCGGACAGTTACGATCTGCTTTTAAAAGCCAGAGCGGCCTACCAAAGTGGTGACATCAAAAAAGCCCGCGGGATTTTGGATTATGCCAGCTCCAATCTGATGCTGCTGCAACAAAGCATGGAAGTCGTCGAGGCTCTGAACGTCGCGCGCGATTCTGGTTTGATGGGCCTGGGTTACCAAAACTATTCCGGTCCGTGCCGTGACACGCTGGATCGTTTGACCAAGGCAGAAACCAGTTTGATCGAGGCTCGCCGGATGCTTGGCTTTGGTCAACAAGACGGCGTCAGTGACGGCTACGAAGACGCTCTCAAAAAATCTTTAACGGCCTCGCAACGCGCTTTTAACAACAGTGTCGGCCAGATCAAAACTGACATCACGGGCACCAACCACGATGCGGGCTGGTCCATGATGATGACAGATCAAGTCATCACCGAAGGACTGATTTTGGGTGGAAAATTTGCCGTGGGCACAGCGGCCATGGTGGGCCTATTTTGTTTGGCAGGGCCAATCGGCGGCTATGTGGGCGCGACTGTGGGCGGAGCACTTTTTGGAGTCGGCACCACAGCGGCTACCGTCAGCGGCGTGCTCATCGGTCTGGGCGTCGAAAGCTTGATCTTCATGGGCGGCGAAAAAGTCATTGGCGCAACTGGCACACTCGCCAGTAGTCTCTTAGAAGGGGAAACTTGGGACGCCGCCACTGACAAAGCGACAGAAGAGTTGGTCTATCACAGCTTATCGGAGTTTGGCTGGGACTATGCGGGCACAGTTGTCAGTTTGGGCGTGCTCAAAGGGTTTACCCACGGAGCCGCAGCCCTTGTTCAAAAGGGACTGATCTCAGACGGCGCCCTCGCCTATGGCACAAGTTTTTTGGCCGAGATGACCGGCATGGGCATGGGACAAACAAGCGTGGAGAGCATGGAATATGGTGTCGAAAAGGGGAAAGAATATTGGAATGAGCACTTGAGTGAGTATTACACTTTTGAACCAGGACCTGTTTACATCATCCAAGACGGCGTCAAAACTGAAGTCACCGATCTTTCCATGATCTGGAATGGCGATCGTCTCAAAGATAATATCATCGGGAGTTTTCAGACGGTTCTGACGTACCGGATTGCTGGCCGCATGATGAAATCGGGAACAGAGCCGATTTCTAAATTCATTCATGACAAACAGGTCAATGCAGAAATCAAAATGTTCGAGAGCCAAGAAGTAGCCTTTGCCCAAAAGCTCAAAGGTGCCCGCACGCTGCAACAATTTGAAGCCATGAGCCAACAAAGAATAGCAGCCGGCCGCAAACTTTACTCACAATCATTGCAAACGCTTTCTGACAAAGAACAATTGGCCACAACCCCAGAAGCAAAAGCGGCGCTGGGAAAAGAGCTGGCGGCCGTTGAGAAAAAATATCTGGAATATGAAGCCATGGCGACAGCCTTTGTGCAAAGATCGGCCATTGCCGCCGACATGAAAGGGCAAGTGGCCGCGTACAGTGAAAAGCGAGCGCGGGAAACTCGGGACACGAGTAAGCCGACACATTTGGAAATAAAGCCAACCCGCATCATCGACGCCGCGCGTGCCGATCCAAATTTTGAAGCCACTGCCGCCGTCTCCGGGAAAGCCGTCCAAGCCGTAGCTGAAGCCGGACCAACCACCACACGCGAGCAATTGCGCGAAGCCGCTCTGGCAGAAGCCACAGCCCGTGGCAAACCAATTTCGAGCGACACAGCCAAAGCCATCGACAGCATGATCGATGTCGCCCTTTCGCTTAAACAACATGGCGTCATTGGCGATGGCCCCGGTCAACTGACAGCGACACAACTCGCCGAGATTCTTTCCATTCTGTATATCAACGGCAATCCAAATGTACGCATCGATGCCACTGAACTCACCCACGTTCCGCAAGTCGTCGAAGGCGTGCTTAACTTCCTGGAATCGGCCTCGGGGGGCAAGGCCACTGCGAGTGAGAAGAAAGTTGCCGCTCTCACGGCGCTCATCCACGATTCCGTTAAAGCCACCCTCGATTTGCGAACCGAATCCGGCTACACGATTACACAGCATCCCTTCTTCAACAACACGGGACGCGACATCCACGTCAAGCCCGGACAGAGTTTTAAAGAAGCCATCGCCGAATTACAGGCTAGCGATCCAACCTTCGATGCCTCAAAACTCACAACGCCAGAGCTCCTCATCGGCGTCATTGTTCATCACGATGGCAGCAACGTAAAAGCCTTTGCTCAGGAACTCGCTCGCATGGGCATTATTACCGATGCTGAAGCCACCATGATGTGGGAAGCCGTCCAAAAGCACGGACTGGTCTCCAGTTGGATTTTGGACAATTCACTGGCTGGCATAGGTATTCGCTCCGAAGTTTTTACGGATCCAAAAAATGCGCGTTTCATTGAGCTCTATCGCAAATTTGCCAAGACCTTGAATGATAAAACAGCCGTCGAGGCCATAGAAGCCGACCCGGCTCAAGCCGCTGAACTTGCCGAATTGCGCGCCGAGTTTGATAAACTCTTCACGCCGCTGGAAAAAGCCATGCTGCTTGGGGATCATCAGGGACAAATTGACCCATCTAAATATCTCGCGATTCTGGGCAACGTCGGGGTTAACAAAAACAATGCTGACCTAACCGCTCACGAAATTATTTTTGGCGGTGGCAAAGGGGCCAACCCCATGACGGATTCAGTGATGGGCGTCATTCTCAAACACATGCGCGAGCAGCAACTCTTGTCACCTGAATTAGCCGCTAATTCTAGTGTCGCCTTCAAAAAAGCCATTGCATGGTTGATGATGCCCGAAGGCCGTGGCGGACTTGCCGATGCGATCCTATCTGACCCAACAGCCCGCGTCCTTTATGACGCATGGACGCCCACTGAAGGTGCGTCAAAATCTGTGGGTGAGTGGCTCAAAACCATCAAGGTGAATGACCCGACATCTGCCTATAGCACCGTCAAAGCGGCTCTCGAAAAAGGATTTTACAAGTTTTATGCGCCAGCCACCGCTGAAGCGCGGCCTGGGTTTGCCTTTGAGAATCCCGAGGTGCGAGCCGCTCGTCCAAGCCAAGCAACACTAGCCTCCAACATGACGCAACGAAGCGCTGCCTTCAATGAGCACGGTTACAATCCAGAAGCCGTTGACGCGCTTTACGAACAAATGGCCGCTACCGGCAACGAACACACAGCTTCACCGGGTCCGAACGGCACGTTCCAAATCAAAGAAGGCAAAGAGCATGAAGCCCTAACGGATCTAGCCGAAGTCGAATTAGAAATGACGGACTTGGATGGAACAAACACACGCACAGTGCTCGCAAAAGCCATGGCAGAGGCGCACATTCACAATGGCGCCCCGATGCCATCAGTCGCCGATTTAACTTACCTATCTGGGCTAGCCCACTTGCAGCCAGGACGTCCGGCCACGCACACCATCTTTGGTCTCGTCGGAGGCGAGCACGCCTTTGTAAAAGTCACAGCCACCTATGACGGCACACGCGTCAATTATGAAGTCACAACTTCTGAAAATATGGCGAATGTGGATATGTCGTTGTTAGCCCGCAAGACGGGAATCATAGATGGTGCGTTGGATCGCATGACGCCAGATCAGATTGAAGCGGAGATGAAGAAAGTGGCGGATGGAATAGAGGTTCGAACAAGCACAGATGCCCGCCAGGCAAGAGACATACTGGCAGGTATTGTGGTCACCAACCAAGCCCTCAATGCAGAACGGACCCAGGCACTGGCAGAATTAGATGACGCGATCGCTGACCCAGAGCTACTCCCAGCTATTAACGCCCAGAGTTTACAAAACTTGGCCGACCGCTTGCAATTTTCCAAGATCGACGATTTTATCGCTGCGCACGGCGCACCAAACAAACTCGGGGCCTTCATCTCTAGCCTGCGGGGTCAGCAGCCAAGCAGCGAAAATCTGCTCCGCATAGCGGCCCTAACAGACCAAATCTGTGACAACATCAGAATTTTGGACACGTTTCTTAAAACTCATGACACCACAACTGCGATTGGAACATTTATCTCAAATGCAAAATTATCAGCGAAAAATAGTGAACAGTTAGTTCTCGTCACAAACCTCACGAAACGGCTTTCTGAAACTGCCCCACAATTTTGGCCAGATATTGTCACTATTTGTGGTGATACAACCCCAAATTTTGTAGCAATGAAGAGTGGCCTAGAAGTCAGTAACGCCAACAACTTCCCAACCAAGTTGGCAAATAAACTTCCTCTCATGCGTTCCTTAGAATTCCAAATCAACAACTTCGGAATATTTAAGCTCATACAGGATGCTCATAATGCCCTGACAACCCCAGAACAAAAGAAATGGTTTGAGGTCGGTATCAAGCGGACCTTAGATGCAAAGCCAGATTATTTCTCCTCCGGCTGGAACGAGCTAAAAACCAATCTTATGCTCACTATTGGAGAGGCCACTCAATTGGCTAAAACTAATCCCGTTTATGACAAGTTTTTGAGAAACTATTTGGTGAAAGAATATAATAAATATGGCGGCACTAATACGGTTTTTGATGGTGAGTCACACCTCATCGAGTGTTTGAGTATCTTTCAAGACCTAAAAAAAGGCGCCGCAACCGAACCCAACGTTGAATTTAAAGTTAAGAACACTAAGATTACAGATAAGGACAATGTTGATCCAGAACTAAGGACTGACAAAAGAATGATAGAAGTCAAAACAGCTAGGAACGTCCCTAAAAAATGGTTTCTAAAGGGAGAGGACTCTTTTTTCCATCAATTGCCAAAATATTTTAAAAGCCGCGGCTCTCGAACGATTAATTACAACTTAGTTTTTGGGGGTGGTAAATTTCCAACAAATTTCACAGACCAATTTCAGTCTCTATTGAAAACCTTAAAAGACAGCAATGACAATCTAACTAGAGCCGATTTGGAAGCTGTGCACATCGACGCCTTCGAAATAAGGGATTTCTCATCTGCCACAGCACCAACAGAGACGAGTAATTTATATGAATTGATGAAAACAAACAATGTAACAGAATTGCCTCTATAATGAGCTTTTCAATAAGAAGTTGAACCGCTTTCCTCATCATATTGCTGAGGCAAAACCTGAATTCCTTTTTCCTCAGCAATGAGAGACCAAGCCGCTGGCGCTCCCCATGGGGCCTTGTCTTTATAATAACCACACGCCACTCGGGCCAGCTCATAAAAAGCTTGCGGGTTACTCTCCTGAAAAACTCTCATATCGTCCACCGACAACGCCAAAAAAAATAACAGATCATCATACATGATTAAGTCATTCGTATTAAATTCAGGATTTGTCGGAGACAAATCTAGTTTCGTTAAATGATCCCAAGCGTCGCCTAAAAGTTTAAATGAGTCCGCAAAATTCGTCATGCGCAAATCATTTCTAATTTTTCTTAACGAGTGGCTAATGTGTGATTCTGAATAATAGGCATCGTGCATTGACGTTCGTAATTCGTGGATGATTGCTGAATTAGTTACAGCAACTGGCAACGAAGAACCCGTGTTTCGGCTTATAAGAACGGGACTATTATGCAGCCGTTGCCACGTAGGCCCTTCAACGCCCAGGTGTCCTCTGGCGGAAAGACGAATGGCAAGTCTCCTCATGGACTGAGGTGCAGCTGATAAGGTGTAGGCTTTCATGTTTCTTTATCGTTCCTACGAATATAAAGTTGCCTGAAAATATTTAGAAAATTAACAAGTAATTCTAACAGTTTAAATCTTTCAGACCTTTTTTAACTGAATTCAAAAAACCTGGCGGCACTAACGACACTTTAGGAATGTGAGTACCGCGTCCCGCCCCATGCTTAATGAGATGGCCATATTCTACGAGATGGCGAAAATGATACTGCCCCCCAATTGTCCATCCAATTCCATCCATATTAAGAAAATATGTTTGGATAATAGGCAAAATATAGGAATTTTAGCCTTGGATAACAGACAAAACCTGCTCATTTCCCAACATCTCCCCAAGGCACCACAGAAATATCTTTAAAACTTTGGTGAGTATCACCGGCGTAAATGAGTCGTCCAACCGGACAGGCAATATCCTTGGGCAAACTCTTTGCCTGAATTTTTCTAAAAAAGGCCAATCCCTCAAAATGCTCAGGAAAAACCGTGCGCGATGATTTGATTTCGGTGGGCTCCAAAATCGTTCCCTGATCGTCGAGCACATCCACCTCGTGCCCAGTTTGATCCCGCCAAAAATAGAGATGATGCCTTTTGCCTGCATTGGCTCGTTCTTTGATCATTTCCGTGATTACCCAATTTTCAAAAATGGCTCCGCGTAATGGATGATTGCTAAGTTGCTGCGCATTTTGCAGCCCCAGCAAATGACACAAAAGTCCGGTATCGTAAAAATACAACTTAGCTTGCTTGATGAGTCGCTTTGAGAAATTACGATGATGCGGTTTAAGCGTAAAAGCAACAAAACTGGCTTTCAACACACTCAGCCACGCTTTCACGGTCGGATGCGTGATGCCACAATCATTGGCCAATGAGGCTTCGTTGAGCAACGCCCCCACGCGCCCAGCACACAGACCCAAAAATTTCTGAAACAGATCCAAATCGCGCACCTGAGTCAGTTCGCGCACATCGCGCTCAACATAGGCTTGGATATATTGTTCGAACCATTCGCTCGGATCTAAGTGCTCGTGATACAAGCGCGGATAGCCACCGATGAACATGCGGTCTTCCAAACTGTGAGCACTCACCGATTGATCATCGACTTGCGCGAGTTCAACCTGTGAGAGAGGTAAAAGCTCAGCGATGATAACGCGTCCGGCAAGCGACTGAGTAATTTTTTCCATCAACAAAAAATGATTGGAACCAGTAATGACGATCCTTAAATCATTCTTAGCTTCATCAGTCCAAACTTGCAGATACGAAAAAAGATCTGGCCACCGCTGCACCTCATCAATTAAAATCCGTGGCCCGCGGCCCAAAATTTCGCCAATTGGATCGGCTTGTACGAGTGCGCGTGTCTGTGGGTTTTCTAAATTGATAACATGGTAATCTGGAAAAGCCTTTCGACACAGCGTCGACTTGCCCGATTGGCGCGGTCCAACAACGGCAATTATTCGATACTTGGACTGCCATTTCTGCAAACTGCTCTCTAATAATCTATTGTACATAATTGTTATTATTAACTTATTAAACAAATATGTAAATATGGAAATAGTATTTATGTATTTACAATTATATTACCAGATTAGCTGGAAGCAATCCCCTCACAATACCGATCCCACCCACCACCGATTCAATCATCGCCAGCGAAGTGCTGTTTCCCGACTTCCGCGTTTCAGACTTGTGAATTGATATAAATCAATGGGTTAGGGTTTTTCTGGTGCACTACATTTTGAGATCAGGCCAATGTTGCTGGCAAGCTCACCAATAATAACCGGTACTCATCAAAGTCCCATTCAGTAAACCTATCGCACTCTTCGTATTGGTCGCCCGGTCAATCTGGTACAAGTGAGCGCTATCCAAAACATAGAGCAGTTTGGTATCCTCATCCGACATGAACAGGGTTCGTTGTGGTGTTTGACCAGAAGTCGTATTCAAATCGATCTGCGCATCAAGCGTTAAATCATCACTCACATGATAGATGAAAAGAGAATTGGACTGAAACTCACCCGTATCGCTGCCACCATTGCCGCCTTCATAAAGGCTGATTGGCAAAACGACATCACCTGTTTCGTCATCGTAAGTAAAAGCCTGATGCTCCTCGAGCGCCGGCGAATCTGTGCCACGCGAGCCAATAATATCGTCATCCATAAGATTTGGCGAGGTTGCCTCCATCACATCAAAAAGCGCGAGTTTCACACCTTGAAACCAAGCAAAATCACCTTGGTCATCGGCATCTTTGCCAAGGCCAAGCAAACGGCCGTCTGCCACAGGATGCAAGTAAGTCGAATAGCCTGGCATTTCCAATTCCCCTGCCACTGTTGGTGAAGTTGGATCCGACAAATCGATGACAAAAAGCGGATCGATTTTTTTGAACGTGACCAAGTAGCCTCTATCCCCAATAAAGCGCGCCGCATAAATTTGCTCCTCCAAACCTATACCTTCAACCGCACCGATTTGGGACAAATCCGAAGCTGTCACATCCAAAACATAAACGTTGCTCGATGAGCCACTCTCACCCGTCCGCGCCACATGACCATTGGTTGTGGCGATACGAAAAGTCCCGTTATATTCACTCATGGAAAATTGATTATCGATCCAGCCACTGACTGAGGCTGAACCAAAATAAGCGTGCTTGTTCTCGCCGCCAAGGGCAAAACGATGGATAAGAGTCGACTCGCCATCGGCCCAATTTGTGGAAGCCATGTAAAAAGCTTCTGTGGAAGCATAGACAACACTCGCCGAGCCACGCACAAAGGTCACGCTAACATCTGATAAATTAGCGACAGGCAAACTGACCAAACCAGTGAGTGAATTATTTTCTGTATCCTCTTCCTTGGCAAACGATGTGCAATCGACTACGTCTTCACCATTCCCCGTATCATAAGAAGGCAAGAAATCAGCAGCGGTGGCGGCTTCGATCATCGCCAGATTTGCCGCGCGGGCCGTTTCTACAGCGGCTGTCAATTCAGCTAAAGCCTCTGTATCATTGTCACAAGCGGCTCTTTGCTCAGCTTCCCAATCAATAGTTGGATATTCACTCCACACCGGATCCATCGTCGCCGTTACAGCAAAATGGGCGACGTCATTCACCATGCGCGCACTTTGATAGGCCCCATCCATGAGCAGCACAGAATTCGAAACTGGATGTTTGGGATCACTCACATTGACCGATTCAATTCGCGTGCGCATGGAGAACGATGGGTAAACACTCCCACACCAATCACCCCCAAATTCGCCGCCGCCTTGATCATCATAGACTTGAGAGACGACGACAAGAGTCGAACCCGTCAAAAATAAATCAGTGGCCCCATCCGTCACAGCAAAAGAAGCCACTCTGGCAAAGGAGGCCTTTGGCCAGGCTTTGAAAATATCAACGCCTCGATTTGTGGCCACATAAATGTAAGTGCCATCTGTTTTGATGATGTCCGTTTCGTCGACACCGGCTTCTTGCAAGTTAGTGGTTGTAAAATCGCTCGCGGTGGCATCGCTGCTGCTCGTGCTATCGCCACCCTCATCTGAACTTGCCACAGCTGTGCCATCTTCATAATCGACAGAGACAGTATTATAACAACTCGGCGTGAGATAAGCATCCATCGTCGCATTGAGCTGCGTGATTGCGTCAGCTTTCATGTCTGTGAGCAGTTCATCACAACTGCCGTAAGTCACCAGTTTGGAGACGGCCGGTGGCGGAGTTGGTGATTCTCCAGGTGTCACACCCACTGAGGAACGTCCATCGCAAGCGACGAGCAGCAGCATGCCAAAAATTGAATACAGAGTTTTTATAGTCTTCATAATCTATCCTTTTGTTGACCCGTGTTGTTAAATCTCCTTCAAAAAACATTGGCACACTCACTCGGCACAATTGAGGACAATGTAGAAAAATCCCCCGCCCCTGTTTCGTAGCCAGCTGCGCTCAGTTCCGTACAACTCACCGCCGCCAGAGCCTGAGCGCAACTTTCCAAAGTTGCGTCTGACACAACAATCGATCCCCCATCGATCGCTGTCTGCACCGCTTCAAAACTCAAATAAGCTGTTGAAACCCCAAAGGCGTCCAGCATCAACCGATCCTGATAAATATTTTCTACGCAGGTAAGAACTGTGGCAGATGTGTCACAGACTTGGACGGCCTCGCACAAACCAAACAAGACCGTGCCAACTGTATTCAGCGTACACGAATCAACCGTGCAGGTAATCGCAGCGCCATCACCCGCATCGTCGGCAGAATCACAATCTTCACAAGCCACAGCGGCTTCCGGTTCATCAAAACAAAACGTGCAGGTAAAATCATCGGTATCTGAAGTCTCGACCGTATCATCACAACCATCACCTGAATTGCTGGGATTGCCGCACTCCGTGCCGCCCAAAGACCCGCAGCCAGTCACGATGAGGAGGAGAAGTGTGAGCAGACTTCCCATCTGCTCCCCTCGCCCTTTGGGGAGAGGGCTAGGGAGAGGGGAATTCTCGGCCACCCCTCTTCCGGCCTTCGGCCACCTTCTCCCCCTTGTGGGAGAAGGGAAAATTGACCAAAAATTTAAAAAACCTAGCTGTTTAGTCTTCACTCGTCACTTCCATTTCCTGAATTGTCATCTGTGATTCCAATGGTCAGAGGAAACAGTTGGAAATTCACCTGCACAATTTCTTCGACGGCTTGCTCTTCATGGGCAATGGCCAAAAGATCTTTGCGAAAATCCTTAATGAGCTCTTTGAGGCGATCAGCATTGGCGGCACTCAAACCCAAAGTGAGTGAGGAAATATCGCGTTTGGCCGATTCGAAACGATCAATCGCCTCAGCGCCTTTGCGAATCATCTCTCTATGATAGTTTTTAATGGCATCTCCGGCGACTTCATCGCCCGTGCTCAAAATTGTTTCCGTTTGTTTATAAGTTCCATCCGCGGAAGCACTGATCAAATTCAACTTTTCCAGTGTGGCCAAGCCAGCCTTCACCTGAGCTTCATTTAAGGGAGGCGTGAACTGGCCAGCGATCCAACCCGGGTCAGGGTTAAAATCAGACCGCAGAACCAGTTCACGTAGGGGAACCAAGTACCACTCTGAGTAGTAGGCATATTGAGCTTCACTGAGTGGACGCAAATTACGGAACACCCGGGTCTTAAAGAGCCTGCGTGTGTAATAATCTTTTTCCTCTGGCGTAGCCGCTTGCTCACGCGACACCAACATACGGAAGTGGCGAGCTTCATCGGCTTTAAGTCCGAGAGCCTTGATAAATTTTTCAACGCCTTCATTGCTGAGGTTGCGCTTGCCATCCATCACCAGTTTAAAAAAATTGGGAGAGGAAAAACCAGCCTGCTTAGAAAAATACCGGTAAGAAAAGTAAGGTGTATGTGCCTTCATACTTTTATAAAAGGCGATGAGGAATTCGCGGTAATCCGTGTATTCCAAAACATTGACCTGATTGGCAGACTTTCGAACCATAATACCTTCTACCGCAGTTATCGGCCAAAAGGAAGGGGTGTTGCTAATAATTTGTATTCTATTAGAATACAAATTTATAACAAATGTTAATTAATAATATGATAATACTATATTTAGTTACACAATATGAATTCTAATATAATTATTTATTAGATTAAATTTCGTAATAATCCTAAAAATAGGGCTCTTCACTATCTGATTGGCCAGTTGCCAAAATACCGACATCATTCTAATGATAAAACCCAAAATCCTTCGAAAGCCGATATGGAAGATAAAAAAGATTACAAAGACACCATTCACCTGCCGCAAACCGAATTTCCTATGAAGGCGTCCTTGCCTCAGCAAGAACCTCAACGCTTAGAGTTCTGGCAGCAAGAAAAAGTTTTTGAAAAGCTCCTGCAAAAAAATCAAAACGGCGGCAAAAAATTTATTCTGCATGATGGCCCGCCCTACGCCAACGGGGCCATTCACTTCGGCCACATTCTCAACAAAACGCTCAAAGATATCATCGTCAAACAAAAGAACATCACGGGTGTCTACGCGCCTTATGTCCCAGGCTGGGATTGCCATGGCCTCCCCATCGAACTGGGCGCCCTTAAAGAAGTCGGCGAAAAACTCAAAGTCAATCCGCGCACCCTCGATTCCAACACACGCATTGAGGCTTGTCGAGAGTACGCGCATCGGTACATCAACGAACAAAAATCGCAGTTCGAACGTCTGGGCATTTTTGCCGACTGGGGCCATCCTTACCTGACCCTCGATAAAAACTATGAGGCTGACACAGCCGAGCAATTCTTGGAACTTTATCTCAAAGGTTACGTCACCCAAAACCTCAAGCCCGTGCACTGGTGCACCTCGTGCCGCACGGCCCTTGCCGAGGCTGAAGTCGAATACGAAAATGCCAAGAGTCCATCCATCTATGTCGCTTTTTCTGTCGATGCCACAGCCTTGGGTGTGAATGAACCAACGGCCATGGTCATTTGGACCACGACTCCCTGGACCTTGCCTGCCAACGTTGCCTTAGCTGTCGGCGAAAATTTTAATTACGATGTGATAGCCACAGGTGGGAAAAATTACATTGTCGCCAGTGATTTGAACACGAGTTTTTTGCAAGAAACCGGCCTCACAAACACCACAATCGTTAAAACCATCAGCGGGCCTGAGCTAGTCAGTCAACTGAAACAGGCCAATCATCCATTTTTGGCGCGTCATTCTCGCATTGTTCTAGGCCATCACGTCTCCCTCGAAACGGGCACGGGCATTGTGCACATTGCCCCCGGTCACGGCCAAGAAGACTTTGTCATTGGCCTCAAAGAAAAACTGCCCGTACTTTGTCCTGTCGATGCCGGTGGTTGCTACTATGCCGAGAACGAATGTTTCACGGATGACAATACAGAAGAGGGCTGCACCGAAACTGTCAAAAGTTGGATTGGCCAGCATGTTAAAAAAGCCGATAAACTCATCGTCGATTTTCTCCACGCACGCGGCGCGCTCCTCAGCGCTCCAGACAAGACTTTGAGCCACTCTTACCCACACTGCTGGCGCTGCAAAAATCCCATCATCTTCAGAGCCACCGAACAATGGTTCTGCTCGCTCGAACACGGCGAGCTGCGCAAAAAAGTTTTGCAAGCCATCGATGAAAATGTTCAGTGGATTCCCGACTGGGGCCGCAATCGAATTTATGGCATGATTGAGAATCGTCCTGACTGGTGTCTCTCGCGCCAACGCACATGGGGCGTGCCCATCATCGTGCATAAATGTAGTGATTGCCACAAACCGCTACTGAATCGCGAGATTGGTAATTTCATCATCAATCAAATTCGAGAAAAAGGCATTGAAGCCTGGCATGAAAATACCGAACCACTTTTGCCACCTGGGACAAAATGCGCTTGCGGCAGCACAAACCTAGTCAAAGACAGCAGCATTCTCGATGTGTGGTTTGACTCAGGCGTCTCGCACGCCGCCGTTTTGCGCCGTCGCCCTGAACTGAACTTCCCCGCTGATTTGTACCTGGAAGGCTCCGATCAACACCGCGGCTGGTTCCACTCCTCTCTCCTCACCAGCCAAGCCATTAATGATACACCGCCTTATAAAGCCGTGCTCACACATGGTTTTGTGGTCGATGGCCAAGGAAAGAAATATTCCAAGTCCGCCAAAAATTACACGCCGCCAGAAAAAATCATTAACCAATATGGTGCTGAGCTTCTCCGCCTGTGGGTGGCCGCCGAAGACTACAGAGGCGACATTCGCGTCTCTGATGAAATCATCAAAGGTCTGGCCGAAGTTTACCGCAAGGTTCGTAACACGTACCGGTTCATCTTGGGAAACCTGAAGGACTTTGATCCAGCCAAACATTCGGTACCGCTAGAAAAACGCAATGAACTCGACCAATGTGCGCTTCACTTAGTCTCGGAGCTCGTGGCCAAAGTCACCAAAGCCTATGACACTTACGAGTTCCACGTCGTCCATCATGCCGTCAATAAATTCTTCACGGTTGATCTCTCGGCTTTCTATCTCGATATTTTAAAAGATCGCCTTTATTGCGATGCGACTGACGGACAGAGAAGACGCTCAGCCCAAAGTACGATTCACGATATTTTGCTGGCTACCCTGCCGCTGCTCGCACCCATTTTGAGTTTCACGACCGAAGAAATCTGGCAATTCACTCCCAACAAAAACAAAGAAGCTAGGTCTGTCTTTTATCTCCCGTGGCCAAAAAACGATTTTGAATTGAACAAAGAGGCCAGTGCAGCCTTGAGTTGGAAAGACGAACTCTTGCAAATTCGAACCGACGTGCTCAAACAACTCGAGCTGGCACGCCAACGAAAAGACATCGGTCACTCACTCGATGCCTGCGTAGAAATTTCATCAACCGATCCCAAGAGACTGGCTCTCTTAAACAAATTAAACAGTGACGAGAACAACGACCTCGCGCAGATCTTCATCACTTCGCAAGTGAACGTTGTCGATCAATTGACAGATGGTCTTGCAGGCGATTCGTGCAAAGACATCACGGTCAAAATCACCAAGGCCTCTGGTGCCAAGTGCGCACGCTGTTGGAACTACAAGACAGACTTGGGTTCGCACCAGGAGCATCCTGAATTGTGTTTGCGTTGCACAAAAGCCGTTAGCTAGGCTAAACAACTGTTTTGACAACTAGAAAAACAACTGTTACAATCGGGAATGCTTAACACCATTCAGATCAACAAAGACGAGGAAAAACTCATCCTCAAACTCAAGAAAGACCTCGGCCTGCCAACTAAAAAGGCCGTCGTTCTCCAAGGATTAGAATTACTACTCAAAGAACAAAAAGAACGCGATCGCCGAGAGCGCATCAAAGTGGCTGTCGCCTTGTGCCGAGAAGAATCTCTCCGCATAAATGAAGAAATGTCCCCTCACGGTTACGCGGTCACACACGATGAACTCTTCGAAGATTAAACAATGGGGAGTTTTTCTCGCTGATTTGAATCCACCCATCGGCACCAAGCCAGGCAAAGTTCGGCCTGTGGTTGCGATTCAACCCGATCAATTCAACGAATATGGTCACACATCAACCGTCGTTCTCCCCATTTCCTCAAAAGTCAGAACGTCAAAAAATTCAATCATGCGCGTCTTTCTAACCGCCAATGATTGTGGACTTGAGCAAGATTCTGTTTTGCTCGTCGATCAAATCATGGCATTGGATAACAGAAAATTCATCGAACAAATTGGCTCACTCGATTCGGAAAAAATCACCGAAGTCACGGCCGCTCTCAAGGATTTTTTTGGCTGGTAATCTATGAAAGAAAAACTCCGTCTCAGTTTAACCCTGGCCGCTATTGTGGTCATCCTTGATCACCTCACCAAGTGGTTGATTGTCACCTATGTCCCGCAGGGATCTGAGATACCCGTCATCAATGGTTTTTTCGATATTGTGCACGGCCGCAACACGGGGGCTGCCTTTGGTGTCATGAGTGCATGGGATAACGCCAACAAACATTACTTTTTTTATGTCATGGGCGCAGTCGCTGTTGTCTTTTTATATAACTACCTCAAGTCAATTCCACAGAATGACCGTTACTCACAAATAGCCATTGGGTTGATTTTTGGCGGCGCGCTCGGCAATCTCATCGACCGCTTCATGCGTGGCTCCGTCGTCGATTTTCTATCCGTCCATTACTACGATCAAATCTGGTCGACGACTCTCTTTGGTCATAATTGGATCATCCCACTCACATGGCCCGCCTTCAATGTAGCGGATGCCGCCATTTCTGTATCTGTGACTTTCTTGGTCATTCGTGGATTTAAAACCCCGCGCCCAGCATAAATCATTAGCCTAGCTTAACCGACTTAGGTAAACTGCAGCATGCTTCCATTTCTTGTTAACCGTGGCGACTTTGTCATTCCCACTTTTTTCTTCATGGTCATGTTTGCCTCCTTGGCGACAACTTTTTTTCTGTATTTTATGGCTCCCAGGCGGGGGTTTTCCCAAGTGGTTGTTTTGGACATCGGCATTTTTGGTACGATTGGCGGTGTCATTGGCGCCCGCCTCTTCCACGTCTTTGTGGAAGCTTTTTGGTTTTACCGCGAAAACCCTCTCCGCATTTTTGAATTCTGGCGCGGCGGCTTCGTGGGATACGGCGCTTTTTTTGGCATTCTCATCGCCTCCATCATCTATCTTAAAATCCGTAAGCTCCCTGTTTTGGATTATGCTGATTTCATTGCCTCTGCCTGTCCGCTGATTATTTTTTTCGTGCGTGTCGGCTGCCTGGGTGCGGGTTGTTGTTTTGGCAAGCCAACGGCTTTCCCCCTCTATCTCGTCTTTAACGACCCTACCTCAGATGCTGGCTCAAAGTTCTTGGGGGTTCATCTGCACGCCACCCAACTCTACGACATGCTGAATGCGACTCTTATTTTTGCCATCCTCAATTGGCGTCATTCTCGAAAGAAATTTTCCGGCGAACTCGTCCTCATGTTCTTTGCCCTGTACGCCGTCGGCCGCGGCTTGATTGAGTTCCTCAGAGGCGATGCCGAACGCGGACTCTATTTTAATGGACTTATTTCAACCTCGCAAGTTGTCGGCATCATTAACCTCACTGTGTGTGCTATTCTTTATATATACCTTTATCGACGTGCGGCAAAAAAATCAGCAGCATGACAGACATGCCTATCAAAACAGAAAAGCTTTCGATGACACTTGGTCTTTGGATAGCCGTGGTTGTTGCCATTCGTCTCACAAATTCGCTGAGTGAGCTGCCTTGGTTAAATCAATACTCAGGCACACTGACTGCCGTTCTTTTGGTGTATCCACCTGTCCTCTTCAGTTTTTACACACGTTCTCCCATAATTTTCTGGAAAATTGATGGCCCCACAATACAAAATAGCTTATTGGCCTTTGCCCTTTTGAGCTTTCTCGTTTTTCCATTCGTCTTTGCCGGGAATCACCTTTATCAAAATCGATTTTTTGGGTTCACTTATCATGCAGCCTCCAACCATGAACTTTGGTCAATCGCACTTGCCCAATTTGTCATCGTCGCCTTTCCAGAAGAGTTTTTTTTCCGTGGTTATCTGCAAGAAGCCTTGTCCAAACACTTCCCGCCAACAGCAAAACTTTTTGGTGTTCCCTTTGGCCGGGCTCAGTGGTTGACAATTGGACTCTTTGCCCTTTCGCATAGCTTGATCACTTTGCAATGGTGGCATGTTTTTATTGTCGTACCCGCTATCGGCTTTGGTTGGCTAAAGGAAAAAACGGGCCGTATCTGGGCCGGAGCCCTCTTTCATGCGGCTTGTAACGTCTTTTCCAGTTGGGTCTTTTTGCATTATCACTCATAATTTTTGATGACAGCCCACCTCTTGCTTCAAAAATAATTTATGTTAGGGCACGTTATGCCTATTGAACCCTCAGCTGTAAAATCTCTACTTGATGCTGCTTTTCCAGGTGCCAAAATAGCCCTGGATGACCTGACGGGAACTCGAGATCATTACAAACTTGTGCTTGTCACCGATTTATTTGAAGGAAAATCACGTGTTCAACGGCAAATGATGATCAATGAAGTCTTAAAAGAGCCTCTCAAAGGGCCTTTGCATGCCCTTACCATGGAAACCTACACAGAAGCGCAGTGGGCTGAACAAGTTTCCAACACACCTGCCTCAACTGGAATTAAATTTTAAGGAAGTATTATGAACAACATTCAAGACCAAATCAAAAAAGACATTGCTGACAATAAAATCATGATTTTTGCCAAAGGCGATAAAGGCGCCCCCCAATGTGGCTTTTCGGCAGCCGTCATGCGTGCTTTTGACACTATTGGTGCCCCCTACGCTGTCAAAAATGTTTTATCAGATCCCGCTTTACGCGAAGGGATTAAAGCCTTTTCTAATTGGCCAACCATTCCCCAAATTTTTATTGGCGGTGAGTTCATCGGTGGCTGCGACATCACCCTAGAAATGAACAAAAGTGGTGAACTACAAGCCTTGGTTAAAAAAACTTTGGAATAGATTTTCTGTATTTACCTTTATTACGGGCTATTTTCCCTTAAACTTGCCGTATAAAATAACTTAATAATATCAAATTGTTAGAATGTTGCCATGCAACACTTTGTAATTATTTATCTTTTTAATTACATAATGAGGCATTTTAATTATAATCCGTTGAAACTTAACCCATTAGACGTTCAGTTTTATTAAAGCTTATGAAAAATTGAATAGCATTTGGGTCGTAATATCAAAACTATGGGCCGTAAAAATAGCATTTTTGAGGGTAAAAGACCTCATGTTATGTCGTACAAACAATAAAATAGCGAGAAATCACAAGAATAAACAGAATTCTTGGGTTGGCATCGCTTTTGCTCTTAGGGATTGTCATGGAAACGCAAAATCAAACCAACCTGACATCAATTAAGAAACTCTACATCAGCAAGCGTGCAAAAGTTTTGCGCGACACCTTTGATAAAACCAACAGTAATATCCAAGGTTTCGTTAGCGAAGTCGAATCAAGCACATTTAACGCAACTAAAGACGAACTTTTGTTCGCCCGCAGTCTCTCCTGGATGCAAAATAGCCTACAAACCGAATGCAACATCGCTGACCTTGCCAAGGTCCTTAACGTGTCTGTTCGGAAGATCCAACGCTTGTTCTCGTTTTTCCTGGATCGTACCTACACAAGCGTCTTACTCGATATGCGGATAGAATCGGCCAAACATCTTTTGTCTCAGCAAAAGTATTCGATTGGCGAAGTCGGCTTCATGGTCGGTATCAAGGACCACGCTTATTTCACTTATCTGTTCCGCAAAAAAAGTGAGATGACACCTTCGGAATTTCGCATTTCGCTTATCCAAGCTGAAATCGCGTAATTCACGTTTTACAATTTAGCCTGATGATATGGAACCCCACCGTGATCCGGTGGGGTTTTCTTTTGTGGGAACCTTCTAAACAATTTTCTGTAGGGGCGACCCTCGCGGTCGCCCTGTTTAAAATATAAAAATCAAAATGACATGAGGGCAACCGCGAGGGTTGCCCCTACAAATACAACCGATCAAAATTGTATCTGGAAATTATCGTAACGCACCCACAAGCCCATCGACATACGTGCCGACCGTGGCCAGTAAATCCGGCTTACCTGTTTGCTCTTCGATCAAGCGCACCAGCGATGACCCGACCACAACACCCGCCCCAAGTGGGGAAAGCTGAGCCACATGTTCAGGCTTGGAAATGCCAAAACCAATACAAACCGGCAACCCCACACCCTTAATGACGGGCTTCACACTCTTGGCGACTTTGGCTGGCTCCATATGAGCCGCACCCGTCACGCCTGTTATCGACACATAATAGACAAAACCGGAACCATAGCGTTTAACCAAATCGATGCGCTGTTTATTACTCGTTGGCGCGAGCAAGTAAATAATATCGATGGGACGGTTCGCCAAAACTTCACGCAAAGGCGCCGCTTCTTCAGGTGGCAGATCAACCACCAAGACACCATCAACACCAGCCACCTCAGCATCGATGGCAAACTGTTCCAAACCATATTGCAGTAAAGGGTTGTAATAGCCCATCAGCAAAATAGGCGTCTGCAATGTCTTGCGTACACGAGCCACGAGAGCCAAAATATCACACACATGCACATGATTTTTTAAAGCGCGCTCACTTGATTTTTGAATGACTGGACCATCGGCCATCGGGTCCGAAAAAGGCACACCGAGCTCAATGACACTGGCCCCACTTCTAGCGAGCACACCAATGAGAGCCTCCGTTGTGGCCAAATCGGGATCACCCGCTGTGATAAAAGGCACAAAAGCTTTTCTGCCGCTCTGGCGTAACTCAATAAATTTTTTGGTGATGCGTGATGCTGGCTTTTGACTCATGACAACAGGCTGCGTCTTTTTAGATACTTTCTTGTTTGACTTAATCATACTGGCCCGCCTTCTCAAGATCCAAGACGGTTTCCAAATCTTTGTCCCCGCGCCCTGACAAATTCACCACGATACTCTGAGACTTCTTGGTTTTGGGAGCCAGCTTGGAAAGATAAGCTATCGCATGGGCTGATTCGAGAGCCGGAATAATCCCTTCCTGCCGACACAGAAAATGAAAACCCTTGATGGCCTCGTCATCTGTCACACTCACATACTGTGCGCGTCCCGTCGCATGAAAAAAAGCATGCTCGGGACCAACTCCTGGATAATCAAGCCCCGCACTGATTGAATGCGTCTCTGTGATCTGACCAAATTCATCTTGCAAAAGATAAGTCATGTTGCCGTGCAAAACGCCTTTGCTGCCGGCCCCAATACTAACAGCATGCTTGCCAGAAGAAATCCCGGCACCTGCCGCTTCCACCCCAATGAGTTTGACACGCTTGTCATTATGGTACGGATAAAAAAGTCCCATCGCATTGGAGCCGCCACCGATGCAGGCGACCAAATAATCCGGCTTGGAAATGCCATACGTCTTCAGTTGACGTTTGACTTCATCACCAATGATACGCTGAAAATCACGTACAATCGTTGGATAAGGATGCGGTCCCGCCACTGTCCCAATACAATAAAACGTGTTTTGCACATTAGTCACCCAATCGCGCAAAGCTTCGTTAAGCGCATCTTTGAGCGTCCGCGTCCCACTGGTCACCGGAATAACTTTAGCGCCCAGAAGTTTCATACGGTAAACGTTCGGAGCCTGACGACGCACGTCTTCCTCACCCATGTAAACTTCACAGTCCAGATCCATCATGGCACACATGGTCGCTGTCGCCACGCCATGCTGGCCGGCACCCGTTTCGGCAATGATGCGCTGCTTGCCCATTTTTTTGGCGAGCAAACACTGCCCGAGCGTGTTGTTCACTTTGTGCGCACCCGTGTGATTGAGATCTTCGCGCTTGAGAAAAATTTTTGCGCCACCAAAATACTTGGTGAGTTTTTTGGCAAAATATAAGGGCGATGGACGCCCAACGTAATTTTTGGCGTAATCGTTAAACTCTTTTTTAAAAGCCGCACTCTTGGCAATTTTATTGTAGGCACGTTCCAGTTCATCAAGAGCCGGCATGAGTGTCTCGGCTACATATTGCCCGCCAAATTCGCCAAAATGACCTTTTTGTAATTTTGAGTCTTTCGTCATAAGATACTGGGCTGGTCACAATCTGTGACCAGTCCCACGGTCCCCATCAATGCTTAAAATGCCGCTCACCCGTAAAAACCATGGCAATGCCGTATTCATCGGCAGCGGCAATGACTTCTTCATCTCTCACCGACCCACCTGGCTGTACGACTGCTGTAATCCCCGCTTTGGCCGCAGCATCCAAGCCATCGCGGAAAGGAAAGAAGGCATCACTGGCCAAGACAGACCCTTTGAGTACGGCACTATCTTTGAAAATTTCCTCAGCTTTGGCAGCCGCAATTTTAACGGAATCCACACGACTCATTTGCCCCGCGCCAACACCAAGCGTTTGACCACTTTTGGCATAAACAATCGCATTAGATTTAACGTGCTTTACCACAGACCAGGCAAACGAGAGATCTTGCAACTCAGCCGGCGTGGGCTTGCGACGCGAAACAACTTTGGCTTTGTGCAAATCCAGCAAGGCCGCATCGGCATCTTGTGCAAGCAAACCACCAGCGACACGTCTTAAATCCCAACCAGCAGAGGCAGCGCCGCCGCCCTCCATCAAACGCAAATTCTTTTTAGCACCCAAAATCTGGCGGGCTTCATCGGTAACCGACGGCGCGATGATCGCCTCAAAAAATGTTTCGGCAATGAGCATCGCTGTCTTTCCATCCAACGGACGACTCAGCGCCACAATCCCCCCAAAACAGCTGACTGGATCGGCGGCTCTGGCTTTTAAAAAAGCCTCTGGCAAAGTTTCGGCTTCTGCTACACCGCATGGATTCGTATGTTTGACAATGACACAAGCCGGACGAGTCAATTCCGCCGCGCAGCGATAGGCAGAATCCAAATCGAGAATATTATTGTAGGAAAGCTCTTTGCCTTGAAGCTGTTTGGCGGCGGCAATGCCGCTGAGCGCACCTGCATTGCGGTAGAAGGCACCCTTTTGATGGGGATTTTCCCCGTAGCGCAAGCCTTGTACTTTTTCAAAAGCCATGACGAGTTTATCAGGAAAGCCGTCTTCACTCTGTTCAACCACACGGCTCAAGTACTGGCTAATGGCCGCATCGTAAGCCGCCGTCGTCAAAAAGACTTTAAGGGCCAAGCGTTTGCGGGTCGCGAGCGACACATTTCCATTTGCGGTGAGTTCATTTTGGACAACAGCATAATCGGCCGGATCGACGATGACGACCACATCGCGGTGATTCTTGGCAGCCGAACGCAGCATGGAGGGACCACCAATGTCGATGTTCTCGATCGCGTGTTCAAACGTGCAACCGGCTTTAGCAACCGTGGCTTCAAAAGCATACAAATTCACCACAACCAAATCGATGGGCTCGATGCCATGGGCTTTAGCCTGGGCCACATGCTCGGCATTGTCGCGCAGATGCAAAAGACCGCCATGGACTTTGGGATGTAACGTCTTCACGCGGCCATCCATCATTTCTGGAAAGCCTGTATAATCAGACACGTCCATAACTTTGAGGCCGGCTTCACGCAATAGTTTGGAGGTACCACCAGTCGACAAAAGCTGCACGCCGCGGCCTTCAAGAAATTTGGCAAATTCAGCCAGACCCGTTTTATCCGTACAACTGAGCAGCGCACGTTGAAGCATAATGGGTTTCACGCGTGAGCGAGACTTGCGGTGGCGCACCACCGGTTGTCGTGAACTCAGGCGTCCTCCTTGAGCAGGGATTCCAATTTTTTCTGCCAGATTTCACTGACAAGCTGAGTGACGGGGCCAATTTCGCGACCCGATATTTGCCGTCCATCGACTTCAATGACGGGCTTGATTCCCATGATGGCGTTCGTCACAAAAACTTCCCGCATATGAGACAGTTCCTGCGGCGTCACGGCCGCCTCATGGCACTTAAGATTTTTCTCGGCCAGCGCAGCTATCACCAACTCACGCGTCGTGCCGCCCAAAAAACCTTCACCCATCATCACTGTGTACAGTTTACCCGCCGGATCAATCCAAAAAATATTTCCGCTCGTGGTTTCCGTCACATTGCCTTTGGCATTAAGCAGAATACCATCATCACCGCCCGCATCGCGCGCAGCCATTTGCGCCAGAATTTTAACCAGATAGTTCGTCGTCTTCATGGCGACAATTGGCTGGGAATCGTTCGCAAACATCTTCATCGTTTTTAACTTATAGGCTTGCGGCATCGGACGCGAAAAAAGTGGTTCGCAAAACAAAACTAAGTTTCTCTCAAAAGTGGGTTCGCCCTTTTCGATACCTGTTTGACGGCGCGACAACACAATTTTGAGCCGAGCATTCGGCAGCTGATTTTTTTGACTGAGCTCTAAAAAAATAGCGGCGAAGTCGACATCCGAGGGATAATCGAGGTTCATGAAAACACTCGCCCACTCCAGACGTTTGAGATGATTTTGTAAAAAAGGAATTTGGCCGTCGTAACAACGTAGCGTCTCGAAAAGACCCTCGCCATAAAGATAGGAGCGATCCATAATGGAAACACTAGCCTGTTCAGCCGGCAACACTTGGCCATTAATCCAAACAAATGATGACACGGCGCTTCAATAGCCGTTTTTCCCTGTAATCACAAGATGATGCCACACCTCAATTTGTTACAAAAATAGTGACTCTTTCCCCATTCACAGCGACAAATTGGGAAAAATCATGAGTTATTTCATAAGCATTTTTGTCAACAAATTGGCCGCCTTTTTGCATTTCCCTGAGCATGGCTGTTTTATTTGATCGCAATGACCCAAAAAAAAATGGACTCGACCTGCGTTGGGGTTTGAGTCTTTTGCTTGCCGATGCAGGACAAGCCGAAAAAGCTGCATTTGTAACCGCTCACCAGGACGTGCTCACGAATCAAGCAGCCAGCACCCTTGTCCTGACCGACATGAATGATTTCTATGCCACCTTCGGCTCAAGTTCGTGGGGAACCGATAGCAATTGGACTTATCGAAATATTTACAGCACCGCTCAGCGATTTTTTTCTGATGCTCAACAAGTGCAAAATGTCGGTGGCGACCTTTTTGTCGATCTCAAGCCAGAAACGGGTGAATCCTTTATGGGCGGCAGCGCGCCTTCAGAAAGCATGGATTGGTTTATTGGCACGGACACCAATTCAGCAGATGCTTTTACCCATGGTATTCTCGCGGCCTTAAACGGCACTGGAAATCTTGCCGAGCGAAGCGCATCCATCCAAAAAGCCTCGCTTGATGGCCGCTCGGATGTAGATGTTACTAAAATTCCTTATGGCGATTTTGGCGAGCATTTCACCGGCGATGAAATTCTCTCTGTCATGCGCGCCTTAAAGAATTTGCCAAGTGATATTACGCAAAAAACCATCGCCAAATACGGCGACTACGCAGCAGCGAGTGCCATTGAAAACTGCCAACTCTTAAAAACAAATGTCGATTGGCTGACCAAATCACTTCCTTCACTTTCACATCATGACGCCGCCCAGCTAGCTTTCGGTTATTTAAATTATCCTAAAGAAGACATTCTGAAAGTTGGAACGGCCATTTTGGCACAAGGCTTCCCCATTCAGGATAGTCTCAAAGTGTTGGCGGGATTTACGCCAAGTGACACTCTACACATTTTGGAGAATGCCAAAACCAATCAAAAAAAATACCTGAGCAAATGGGAAACGTACACCGGCTGGGAAAAAGGCAAAATGAAGAATAGCAAAACAGGTATATCTGCTGCCTGCGAAGTGACGGATGACATCAGAGATCACAACAAATATATCCAGGAGGAGTTGTTCAAAAAAGTTGACCCCACATTAACCCAATCCCTCACTCCAGAATTTTTACTAGCCAAAATTTGCATCGAATCTGAAGGTTTGAGCCAATGCAATGAGCATGGCCTCATGCAGGTTTCAGACGATGCTGTCTTCAATCACTACTATGACACCTATGTAAAAAAACTCGGGTACCCAAAAGATCGCAATAATTACCGCACGTGTATCGCCGTAGCGGCCTACTATTTACGCGATGAATGCTTTGCTGAATCCAACAATCCTTACCAAAGCGAAGGCGTCGGTATGGCTTGCTACAATCGCCGCCCTGAACGCATGAAAATCTATGTTGAATCCAAAGGGAGCGCCAGCCCACTCCCTGAAATCACCATCGAATATGTCGCCAAATCTTTGGTCATTCGCGAAGCCGCCAAAACTTACACACGAACCCTTTGAAAGGATTGCGAAAGCACCTGGTTTCACGCTATTAACAGCCCTATGTTTGACGTTAATAAAATCTTTAATACTAATATCACCGCCTGCGAAGATCTCGTCCCCCCTGCTGAGTTCAAGCAGAGACTCCCCATCACGGATGCTTCGGCCAAAACGATTTTAGAAAGTCGCCAAGTCATCGAAGCTATTTTAGATGGAAAAGACAACCGCATTTTTGTCGTCGTTGGCCCCTGCTCGATTCACGATTCAAAAGCGGCGCTGGAGTATGCAGAGCGTCTTAAAAAATTACACGATGAAGTCAAAGACAAAATCTATCTCGTCATGCGTGTGTATTTCGAAAAACCACGAACGACTGTCGGTTGGAAGGGACTCATCAACGATCCTTACATGGACGATTCTTTCCATATCGAAGACGGCCTCACACTGGCACGCGAGTTGCTGCTCAAATTCACAGGCATGGGTTTGCCCACAGCCACCGAGGCACTCGATCCAATCACACCGCAGTATCTGTCCGAACTCATTTCCTGGGCGGCCATTGGCGCACGCACCACCGAATCCCAAACTCACCGCGAACTCGCCAGCGGCCTCTCCATGCCAGTCGGTTTCAAAAATGGGACTGATGGTGGCATTGCTGTTGCTGTAAATGCCCTCAAATCCAGTCTCTCCCCTCATCATTTCATTGGCATTGACCAAGATGGTCGCATTGCCAAATTTGCAACACGCGGTAACAATTATGCCCACGTTGTTTTACGCGGCGGCTCCAAACCCAATTACGACGCGACCAGTATTGCCACTTGTACAGCAGAGCTCAAAAAAAATGGCTTGCGCACGCAAGTCGTAGTCGATTGTTCTCATGGCAATTCAAGCAAAGATCATAATCGTCAGCCCATCGTTTTTGAAGATGGCATCAAACAAATCTGTGAAGGCAACCGCGACATCGTCGGCTTTATGCTTGAATCCTTCTTGGGTGCTGGCAATCAGGATATCCCCAAAGATCTGACTCAATTGAAATATGGCGTCTCTGTGACTGATAAATGCATCGATTGGGCCACAACAGAAACCTGCATTCGGGACGCATTTAAGAAGTTGGGATGAAACCCAAAATTTGATTTCTCTGTTGTAGGGGCGCCCCTTGCGGGCGCCCGGATCCACCTCCATGATGAATATTTAATCTTGAATACCTTCGAAATGCATGATCGACAAATACATCAATTGAAGCGGCAACAAGCACAGGGCAACCGCAAGGGTTGCCCCTACAAAAAAAATAAATCTAGCAGAACTCCCGCTGCATCATCTCTTTCGCTAACTGACAAGTTACCAATAACGATTTCCCTTGCACCCATCCACACGCCACAGCCGTGGCAAAATAACACCCCGTGCCACGAATTTTTTTGCCGCTTTTCTGGCCATCAAGAATGACTAGTTTCCGCCCATCGTGCAACCAATCACGCGCCCGTGTGGGCAAATGCCCACCTTTAAGATAAACTGGCACATGGTATTTTTGCCAGAACGCCGCACACCAAGTTTCTGGCTGAGATGATCGAGGTTTAACAAATTGCAAAACCTCATTTGTATTAGGCGTCACTAAATCACAATGCGGTGTGAGATTTTTGACCGCCCAGCGAACCGCACTCAGCGGCAATAACTCTCCGCCAGAGCTTGACGAAAACACAGGATCCCACACGACTTTGACGCGCTTATTGACGCGTTTGAGTCTCTCCAATTGCGTCACTAGATTTTTAACAATCGACAAAGACCCCAGCATACCAATTTTAACAGCCGTTAATTCTTTGAGCGGCAACGCCTCCCAGCTTCGTAAAAAAACGTTGGTTGGCAGTATATGATGCCCAAAGTATTTTCGATCGTTTTGAATTGTCAAAGCTGTCACAAGGGTTTGCGCGGCAATACCACAACGCTGTACAACCTGCGCATCACGCAACACACCGGCATGACCTGTTGGATCAAACCCGCCGATGATGCATAAATATTTCATGTAATTTCTGTCCCTCAAATTTTCCATCGTGAACAAGGGCCCCAATCACAGCGGCCATGCTACAACCACTTTTAGCCACTTCAGAGATGTTTTCACTGGTAATGCCGCCAATGGCAATCGTTGGAACACTGGAAACCGTCACCATCTCACACAAGCCTTGAAGGCCAATAATTTCTATGTGTGTCTTGGAAGCTGTCGCATAAACAGCCCCACACCCAATATAATGGGCACGCTTACCACCGGCTTGTGCTTGATCCAAAGAATGAGTCGAAAGTCCATAGAGTTTTTCTGGATGAATTTTGCGAACCATTTCCAAGGCAATATCTTTTTGCCCCAGATGCAAACCGTCAACAGCGGAATGATCCAGATATTCACTGTCATCGTTAACAATCAGAATAAAATCACGCTGAGCTTTGAGGCGCGCGGCCTCCTTTAACAAACCTGATTTTTGATGACCATTGAGAGTCTTCCAACGAAATTGCACAATAGGAATTGTGGATTCCAAAACAATTTTCTCGAGTAACCGCTCAAAACCATAAGCCGCATGCGCGACAGAATCGATAATCGCATAGAGTCCTGAAAAAGATTTTAACTCAGGCATGGTCACCCGTCCTTCAAACCCAATTCACGCAAGCGCTTACGCAGGGTATTCCGATTAATCCCCAAAGCCGTGGCAGCCTGAATCTGATTATTTTTGCAGCGTGCCAAAACTAATTTAAGCAGGGGCCGCTCAAGCAACGGAATAAATTTGGCCTGCAAGTCTTTCAAAGCCGAAACATCTATAAGAGAAATTGCCTCACTCAAACGACGCTCAATTATCGTTTCCAGATCATCCCCTTCATTAATAGGCGATGGCCCACTCCCACCCGAGGAATCATTCAAGATAGCGGCAATATCCGCATGCGTCACCACGGCTGACTGACTCAAAACCAGCGCTCGCTTAATGGTATTTTCTAACTGCCGTACGTTACCTGGCCACGGAGCATTCGCCAGATCTTCCATCGCCTCTTTAGAAAAAGCTTTGTCTTCATGGAGCAATTCTTTGCCATAGCGCTTGAGAAAAAAAGCCACCAAAAGGGGAATGTCTTCCCTTCGCTCACGCAAAGCCGGCAGATAAATTGGGACAACATTCAGCCGGAAAAAAAGATCTTCTCTAAAACGCCCTTTGCGGACTTCGTCATCCAAGCGCCGATTGGTAGCCGCAATGACGCGAATATCAAGCGTCTTTTGCGCCGCATCGCCCACACGCTGGACAACTTTGTCTTGCAAAAATCGCAAAAGCTTGGCTTGCAAAACTTGGGGCATCTCGCCAATTTCATCGAGAAAAACTGTGCCGTGATGAGCTCTTTCCAGGTAGCCGATCTTGTCTTCGGTCGCACCCGTGAATGAACCACGCTTGTGTCCAAACAATTCACTCTCAAGGAGATCAGCGGGAATGGCCGAACAATTTACGGCAATAAAAGGGCCCTCCGCCCGAGCCCCCTGAAAGTGCACAGCCTTGGCTATCAATTCCTTGCCCGTCCCACTCTCGCCCTGAATCAAAACTGTCACATCCTGATCGGCCACGCGCCCAATCGTTTTAAAAACATCGATCATGGCCCGTGTGCGCCCAACCAGAGCTGTTTTGGTAACAGTCTGCGCTTCACCCGTTTTTAAACGCGCCAGCTCTTCAAGCAGCCGGGTATTTTCCAGCGCACGGTCAATCAAGATACCAATTTCTTCAACATCAAATGGCTTGGTGATATAATCGAAAGCGCCACGTTTCATGGCGGCCACAGCATTTTCCATGGTGTCTTGAGCTGTCATCACAATAATCTGCGTTTTTTTGGCAAAAGCGTGTTGATAATCCAAAATTTCCAAACCCGAAACTTCCGGCATACGAATATCGAGAAAAGCAATATCAATGGGTTCGCTGGTTAAAATATCCAACGCCAGTTTACCGTTATCCACCCGCAGACATTCCAGGTGTTTTTTCTCGAGTGTGCGCGCCAAAATGGTGCGGATACTGGCTTCATCATCGGCGATAAGAACTTTTGGCATAACAACTCTTTTTTCAATTAAGCGGGTAAATAGACTGAAAACTCAGTTCCTTTTCCCGGAACACTTTTGACTCCAACACTGCCACCATGAAATTCAACTAGCCGATTCACAACAGCCAACCCCATGCCTGTGCCACCAGACTTGGTGGAAAAATAAGGCGTAAAAATAGCCTTCAGCACATCTTGGGATATTCCGCTGCCATTATCGATGACAGTCACCCGCACAATTTTTTGTTTGCGATCACCCGTTTTGAGCACCATATCCGTGACCACATTCGTACGCAGACGCACAACCCCACCAGCGCCCACTGCCTCTTCTGCGTTTCTCGCCAAATTCAAAAAAACTTGCCGAAGGGCATCAGCATCGGCGGAAACATCAGGGAGACTTGGATCAAACTCCTCGACCCAATGAATCTTTGTTTGTGTAGCGGCTTGTTGCAACAAAACAATTTCGTGCAAAATGCGATTGAGATTCACCGTGGCAATTGAGAGAACTCGCGGCTTGGTGAAATCAAGCAGTTCACGCACCAAGCGATCCACACGATCCGTTTCCGTCTCGATGATGGCGGCATACTCCACAAGCCGCGCATTGCCTTCTGTTTCCGATTGCAACAACTGAGCTGCCCCTTTGATGCCCGCCAAAGGATTTTTAATTTCATGAGCTAGACCACTGGCGAGCTGGCCCAAGCGGCTCAAAGCATCCTGCCGCTTACGCTGTTCAACAAAAACAGAGTCTCCCTGAATGCCACCAAAAG
>Ga0209824_10000225_pt1 | contig 39766 bp, 46 predicted proteins | sample VDWuncwatermetaG_FD_184124 | JGI IMG/M metagenome (GOLD analysis project Ga0209824, IMG submission 184124) | Wastewater microbial communities from Netherlands to study Microbial Dark Matter (Phase II) - VDW unchlorinated drinking water (SPAdes)... ...
AATCCCTACTGCCCCCCTTTTGCAAAGGGGGGATAGACAACCCCGCAAACAGCACCCCGCTCATCCACGCGAAAAATAAGCCTTCAACGTGATCGACCAGCAGCGAGTTCAACATGCATCCGGTCACAAACGTAATCACCAGCGCGCGCGCCAACTGAGTTTCCTGGCGCGAGGGTAATGCCGCCGCGAGTTGCCACTGCCTGATAAATAAATAAGCCAGCAAGCCCGCGCCGAGTACGCCGAGTTGCACCGCAATTAGCAGGTATTCGTTGTGCGGATTGTGCGTGGCGGCAATGCCTCTTTTCTGCGCTTCTTCGGCGTAGGCTTTGGGGAAGCCGCCGGTACCGACCCCCAGCAGCGGGTGCTGGGCGACGATATTAAGGCTGTGTTGATAAAACTCCAAACGCTGCCCGGTCGAGCTGGTGGCGCTGGTGGGTGAAGACGCATCCCACGCCGAAAATTCGCTTATCGCCTGCGTGATGCGGCTGTTGAACCCTGGCGAAAAAACAAACGCCGCCGAAAACAACGCCGCACCCAACACCGCAGCGACCGCCAATCCTTTCCAACGCAGCGCGCAATAGCAAAAGTAAACCAGCAACAGCGCCAGCAAAATATAACCGGTGCGCCCCTGCACCATGAACACGACGTTATAAACCGCCAGCACCGCCAACAAAGCGAACAGCATTTGTTTGCACCGGTTGCCTTCGTTCAGCGCGTCATGCAGCGCATACGCCGCAAATAAAAACGCGCCGAACGCCATGAGGATGCCGTGGGTGATGTGCAGCTTGAACACCACCGGATTGGCCGCGCCGCTCATGTAGTGGGTGCCGGGTATTTTCATACCTGCGGCGATGGCGTAAGACAGCAGCAACACCAGAACGATGCTGAAGGTGAAACTGAGTAAGGCGTATCGACGGGTTTTCGCGTCCTGAAAAAGCGTGATAAATATCGGCACGAAGAGCAGGTCGATATATTTGCCGAGATAGTGCTGCGTGTCTCCCTCGTAGCGGTCACCATAGAGGCTGGCAACCAAGAAAAATCCATAGAGCGCCAGCGACAACAACGCCACCGGGTTGGCGCGGATGATGGAAATTTTATCGCGGTAACGCCCGCCGAGCAGCCACAGCGCGAGTATCAATAGTAACAGCACATTATCCAGCGCGACCGAAATGGGGATGGAGAAACCCAGCAGGACCGCCGACCAGCGCGCGATGCTCGCACTTTTTTCTTGCCAAGATAAAATCATTTATTGTCGGTGCGCCGGTATTCCGGAACCCATTGTTCCAGCGCGGTCTTGACCGCATCATCGGACAAACTGGGATGCGCCTCAAGCCAGTCGGTTAAAGTTAGCAACCAGCCTGCGCCTATGCTGCGCGCTTTGGCGATACGCAGTTTGGGGTGTGGCGTGGGCAGGGTGTTTTCGTCGTCGGCGAGCAGTTCTTCGTAGAGTTTTTCGCCGGGGCGCAAACCGGTGAATTTGATTTCAATTTGATTTTCGGCGTAGCCCGACAAGCGGATCAGGTCGCGGGCGAGGTCGGCGATTTTCACCGGCTCGCCCATGTCGAGCACAAAAATCTCCCCCCGCGTTTCACCGCCGAGATCGGCGTTACCGCCCATCAATCCCGCCTGCATCACCAGTTGCGCGGCTTCGGGGATGGACATGAAATAGCGCGTGATCTCCGCGTGGGTGACGGTGACGGGGCCGCCCGCAGCGATTTGTTCGCGGAATTTTGGGATGACGCTGCCGGTGCTGCCGAGCACGTTGCCGAAGCGGACGATGACGAATCCAGTGGGCTGAGGACTGAGGACTGAGGACTGATTGATTGGAGCCGCTTCGTGGCTTTCAGTAGTAGGGCGGAAAAGCGCAGCGCCTTCCGCCGTATGGCTGCCACAATTGGCGGATAACGCCTTCGGCTCATCCGCCCTACGTCCTCCTTCTGCCTTCTGCAGCGCCTGGCACACCATCTCCGCCAGCCGCTTGCTCGCGCCCATCACGTTGGTGGGGTTGACGGCCTTGTCGGTGGAGACCAGCACAAATTTTTTAACGCCTGCCGCCACTGCGGCCACCGCCATCACGCGCGTTCCCTGCACGTTATTTTTGATGCCTTCCCAGGCGTTGTCATTCTCGAGTAGCGGCACGTGTTTGTACGCGGCGGCGTGGAATACGACGTCGATTTGATATTGCTGCAACACCTGCGCGACCCGCACCTCATGCTTGCAATCTCCCAGCGCGCAAACGATTTTCAATTCCGGAAAATCGCGCGTAAACTCTTGCTCTATACGGTACAGTGCGAATTCGTTGATCTCGAACATCACCAGCAAGCGCGGCCCGAAACGCGCGATTTGACGGCACAATTCCGCGCCGATGGAGCCACCCGCACCGCTCACCAGCACCGCTTGTCCGCCGAGCAATTCCTCCAAACCCGCGCTGTCGAGCGTAACCGGATCGCGCCCCAACAGGTCATCCAACTCGATGGCGCGAATTTGCGAGACGGTGACTTTGCCGCTGATCAGATCGTCGTAAGACGGCACCGTCATCGCCTTGATCCCCGCCGCCGCGCACGCATCCAACGCGGCGCGGCGTTGCAGGTGGGTGGCGGCGGGCATGGCGATGATGGCGTGTTCCACACCCAAATCGGCAGCGAGGCGCGGCAAATCCGCAACGCGCCCCAGCACGCGCACACCGTGCAGCATCGAACCCTGTTTGGCGGCATCGTCGTCGAGCAGCCCGACGACGCGGCTATCGCGGCTGTGTAGCAACTCTTTCACCAGATTCACGCCCGCGTCGCCCGCGCCCAGCACCAGCACCGGCTGGCGTTCAACTTGCGTGAGATCGTACAGGCGATGCTCTTTCCATGCGCGATACAGCAGGCGGCTGCCGCCCATCATCAACACCAGCAGCACCGGCGCGAGCAAAATTACGGTGCGCGGCACACCGCCGCCGATGCCGGCCTGACCTAACAAAAACAATACCAGCGGTGCCGCCATCGCCCCCACCGCCACCGCCAACAAAATCCGTTTCAAATCCGGCAAGCTGGCGTAACGCCACAGGCCGCGATACAAACCGAAGCCTATAAAAACTATCGCCTGCACTGGCACTACCCACGCCGCCGTTTGCAGCATCGCGGCAAAAAACAGATCGGGGATGTCAAAATTAAAACGGAACAAATAGGCGAGACACCACGCCGCGAACGCGGCGAGGACATCGTGGGCAAAGGCGGCGAGAGAGCGTAAATTAAATCGTTGCGGAATCATTTTTGCGAAAGGCGATGCTTTGCTTTTTGTCTGTCAAATATCCAAAACACCATCAAATAAACGCCGCACCGGATCACGCTCATGATAAGTTGCATTTGTAGGTCGGGCTTTGCCCGACAACGTACTGAGTTTGTCGGGCAAAGCCCGACCTACAAAACCCGTTTGTTATGCCGGTCAAACCACCAGAACAACAACACATAAATTAAACACCATACGCTACCCACGACAAATTGGGTCGCGCCAGATTGTGATGCTGCCCATACCGCGCTGCCACCGCTCGCCAGCATCAACACGTAAGCGAGCAGGGCGGTGTTACGATGACCAAAACCGCTTTGCACCAGGCGCTGGTAATAATGTTCCTTGTGTGCCTGCCAGATTTTTTCGCGGCGGAATGCGCGCTTGGCGAGCGTCGCGCTGGCATCGGCAATAAACGGCGAGAACACCCACAACGGCAACCACAACAGCCACAAGCCGCGCTGCCAGCCAATCAAACCTAAGCCCGCCGCGAGAAATCCCAAAGGAATAGAACCCGCATCGCCCATAAAAACTTTTGCCGGATGAAAATTGAACAAGAGAAACGCCAAGGCAGCCGCCGCGACGCAGAAGTTTATCACGGCGAACGGCACGTCTCCCGCCAACCACGCGGCCACGCCATAAAACCCGAAACCGAAAAAAGTCATACCGCCCGCCAGACCGTCCGAGCCGTCCATAAAATTGTAAAGATTGGTCATCCAGACGATGGCCAGGGTGGCCAGCAAAATGATAGTCAGCGAATACTCGCCCGACAGCAGCGTAATCGCAAACCACGCCGCCGCGATGCCGTGCACCAAAAAACGCGACCACACCGGCAAGCTCGCCACGTCATCCGCCAGCGAAATCGATACCAGCATCATCACCCCCGCCCACAATGAAAATGGCTGCATTTCGGACATTAGTATCCAAGAAACTAAAACGCCCGCCATCAACCCCAGCCCGCCGGTGCGTGAAACAGCCTGGCTGTGGAGAGAGCGAGCGTTGGGGTGATCGAGAATTTTCGGCGCGTTTCCTTTGACCAGCCACCAGAGCGCGGCCAAGGCGGTCGCAAAGGCGAGCAGGGGGGCGGCATAAAGGGGAAGGGAGGGGGTTATCACGATGGCAAGATTATAACTTCTCGTTGTTCGTAGGTCGGGCTTTAGCCCGACAACCATGGCGATGTCGGGCTGAAGCCCGACCTACGCAGCGATAACGTTAAATCCCTCGCGCTGTGCCGCGGCAGAGAGCCGCACATCCAGGCAGACAAAATCCAGATCGGCGGTGCGGTTGCCGCAAGCGATAATTGCGGCGGCGAGTTGCAGCGCATCGGCGGCGCGTAGCGGATGAATACGCAATAGGCGGGTCGCTTGATGCCGCACCGCTTCGACTGGCTGAATTTCCTGCCATTGCCGCTTTAATTCGGCCAGCCGTTTTGTCACCGCAGCCATTGCGTCCGAGTCCATTTGTGCAGCGCGTTCAAGTCGGGCAACCGCGCTGGCGCACTCCACTTCGGTTGCCCACCACGCCAGCATTACCGCGTCTTTTCGATAAATTTCTATCATGCGACGGCTTTGTGGTTCGGCGACCAACAGGGGAAGGATGGCAGAACTATCCCAAAATTTCACCGGCCGGCCTCGCGCTCATCCAGCAGCGCGCTCAGCGCGCTGGCTCCCTTGCGCGCCTTGGGAGGAGTGCTCAGCAACAAGCGGCTCGCGCCCACAACGCGAGAGCGATGGATAACCCCATCACGCTCCAATTTCGCCAGCCGACCTTCAATGCCCGCATCGCTATCCGCCACCTGCGCGACCGCTTCCAGCCGCGCAACCGGACGACCGCGATCCATGATGATCACGGTTTCGCCCTGCCGGACTTCCGCCAGCAGCGCGCTCAGTTGATTTTTTGTTTCGGTTATTGAGGCTATTTTCATCTGGCTATTGTGGCTCTTTTATACGGGCGCGTCAAACCTATTTAATTCGTTTTAACCTTATTACAGACACAGCACATTCGGCCCATAAGCCGAGAACGCCTCGTCGGCAGTTAACAGCATCAGGTGTTCTTGCCGCGCCTGTGCCAGCAACAGGCGATCAGCCATTGCTCCGCTCTCCACCAAACAGTCGCGCAACTTCGCTTTCCACCTCGGGCTCGAACGCCGCATCCAGTGCCGCCGCGTCGATTTTCAATGCGCCCCACCCCCCTGTTAGTGATGCGGAAGGTACGACCGGCACCAAACGCACCGCCACCTTGCCCGCCCGCGCGATCAATATCTCCTCGCCGTCAAGCGCGGCCTGAACCAGTTGAGAAAACTTGGTTTTGGCTTCGTACAAGTTGTATTGGTGCATGTTGACCTCCGCTTAAGATGCTTATTTAGGACACCTCTAATAATTCGTCATTCCCGCGAAGGCGGGAATCCAGAGTTTTAGAATGTCATTTAATACAACGATTTCTGGATTCCCGCCTTCGCGGGAATGACGGAGAATTTAATTTTTAGAGATGCCCTTTAGCTGCTAGCCTAGTTGGTCTAGTCAGACAAATCAAATAAGCTTCCATAGACAAGCTTTACATATTCTCCCGATACCAGGCAGCCGTTTCCGTCAGCCCTTGCGCCAAGGTATAGGGCGGTGTCCAGCCAAGTTCACGGCGGATTTTGCTGCTGTCGATACACAACGACCCCAGCAACCGTGAGACTTCATCGGACTTGCCCGCAAGCTTGCCCGCAAGCTCAATCAAGCCTACAGGACATGGCCACAAACACGAGGGTTTGCCCAGCGCCTGCGCCATCTGCTGGATCAATTGCGCTGTCGAAACGTCCTCGCCGTCGCTGAGCAAATAGGTTTTGCCTGCGGCGGCGGGATGCTCGATACACGCAGCAATCGCGCTCACGAGATTGCCCAGATAAATCAAGCTGCGTTGATTGTTTGCCGAGGCCAGCGGCAGCGGAATGCCGCAATCCACAGCCCGCAGCAGCCGCAAAAAATTGCCTTTAACGCCCGCACCATAAACCAGCGGACACCGCAGGATCACGGCCTCCATCCCTGCCTTTTCCCCTCGCCCCTCTGGGGAGAGGGCCGGGGTGAGGGGAAGTGCCGGGGAGGCTGTAGGCACAGGGGAATGCGCGATGTCAGTAAGCACCTGCTCCGCCTCCCACTTCGAAATAGCGTAGGGGTCTTGCGGGTCGGGCGCGTCGTTCTCTGAGTATGGCTGATGGGGCGAGGCCGCTTCGCCGTTCACCTTGATCGAACTCAAAAAAATAAAGCGCTTCACCCCGCACCGCGCCGCCGCCCGCGCCAACGCCTCCGTGCCCTGCGTGTTGACACGGCGAAACGCCGCCAGCGGGTCGCTGGCCGCGTCGCGCATCACGTGTACCCGCGCGGCGAGATGCACGACGATATCGACATCACGCAGCGCGTCATCCCAATCAGTCTCCGCGCTTATTTCGCCGACAGTGATCCAGTCTATGCCGGCATCCGCGCCAGAATGCAGATCGCGCCGAACGCCCCGCACAGCATAACCGGCGGCGATAAGCTGGGTGCAGAGTGCTGTGCCAACAAAGCCGCTGGCACCCGTGACCAGCGCGAGCGGAAGGGTGGGATGCAGAGGCATAGAGCGTGCGCGATTATTTCTTGTTGTAAGTGCTATCGTGGTTGGGTGAAATGGTCAGCAAACGCAAGAAATCCTGCTGGCGATAAGCCGTTGCGCGTCTTGCGCGAGTGATCCGCAGCGAATAAATCGCATCTATTCCTTCAGGGGGCTTAACGCTGGCAATTTTCTCCCATTTCAATCCCGGGTCACGATAGACCTGATTCCATGTGAGCTTGCGCAACTTATTGAGCGTATCCAACACCGCGTTGCGATCCTGCTTTTCCAGCGCGAGCAGATTCTCTTGAAATACGGGGTTGTTCAGATCCAGCCTGACCAAGGCATCCATGCTGCCTTAGCCTTTAGCCAATTTTTTGAGCGTTGCCCCTACAGCCGAATCTTTGGGCGGGTTTTTTTCTGCCCAAGACAAAGCCTGTTGCAGGTCGGCCGCCTGTTTGGGTTGATGCAGCCAGCTTTCATTATCGGGCACGACCGTTGCAGTGCGTACCAACCACACACCCGGTTGCTGCTCTTCAACCAACACCTGCCGACCGGCAAATTGCTTGCCGAGAGAAATTTGACCGTTGAGGCCGACGACCTTGACAGCGGACGAAGAAGAATGGGTAGGCATGTTACACGTCCTTTTGTTATCGCACGATTGCACTATAGCACAAACCAACAAATGACTACGTAACGCTGGTGCTGAGATATTACTCCGACACCAAAATGTGACCTATAACTTCGAGCGGGAACTCGCTTAGGGCTTTTGTAGGTCGGGCTATGCCCGACATGGGGCTGCCATCAATTTGCAGGACTGTCGGGCATAGCCCGACCTACAAAGGCAATTCGTCTAATACGACATATCTTGTTGACTTGTTAGCAAGCAGTCAATCCAGTCTCATCCGAAATGCTCTGATAAATTGCGGAATACGCGAAAGTACTTTAGTCAGTATAAACCACGGCGGAATGTTCAAGCCGTTATTACGGCAAGCTGTATAGGCTTCGATGTTGCCGCGAATAATGTTGCGCAAGCTGTTGTTGCTCATCCCGCCCATACGCATTATTACCCAGGTTTCGGGGACGTAGCGTGTGTGAATATTATGGATGCGGATCAAACGCAGGGCGATCTCGAAATCCGCTTGCAGCCGGTAGCGCAGATCGAACCCACCCAGTTTTTCATAGACCAATTTACGCACAAAAAAAGTCGGATGCGCGGGCATCCAGCCTTTCTCGAACAAGCCGGGCGCGTAATCCCGCGAAATCCAATGGCGCACCACGCGATCTGTTTCCACGCGATCCACATAAAGCAAATCCGCGTAGCAAGCATCAATTGCAGGATCAGACATCGTCGCTGCAACCCTGGTCAGCACATCAGGGTGCACATAAACGTCATCCGCGTTCAGAAACCCGACCACATCCCCGGACGCGAGCGCCAATCCTTTGTTCATGGCATCGTACACGCCCCGGTCCGGTTCGGAAAGCGTTTTGGCGATGTGGTGAGCGTGGGATCTTATTATGCTAATCGTGCCATCCGTAGAAGCGCCATCAACGACGATATGTTCGACATCAGGATGGCTCTGGGCTGCCACGGAGGCCAGCGTTTCGGCAATAGTTTCCGCCGCGTTGTAGGCGGCGGTGATGATGCTGATTTTCATAGAATATGCTCTGCCCACGTCCCTATTGCATAAGCTTCACCCGCAAAAAACTTCCGCTTCCAGCGCAGCAAACGCCCAATAAAATCACCTCGCAGCGGCAGAAGCGGCACTAGAATGCCATTTGCCTTCAACGTGCGAATGCTGTTGTGCAAATGCTTTATATATTCATCGTAAAGCCTGTTCGCCGCCTCACCGATTTGATAGCCGGAATAGAGCAGAAGCCTGTCTGGCGAAACTAATCGCAAGCCGTGAAAATGGTAGAACACGGGGGCTATGTGCCCACCTTTCAAATGCGCGTAATAGCGGACGTTCCAGGGGGCGAGCGTTTTATCTTTCTGCGCGAGTATATGCACTTCCGCTTCAAATAATTCAGGCCACTTATCCAGATATTTCTGGTCACCGAATTTGCCATCTTCGACTCTGGCGTAACACCACTCCAAGCAACGTTCTTGCCACCAGCGCATCACTTTTTCTGCCTCGATGGTTTTGCGAAAAGTCATAAACTGTACGCAAAATCGCCCGCTGCGACGCGACTTGTCATAGCGCGGGTCATAGGCGTGTTCAGTAATCAACACATGTTTGCCTGAGCGATCAAGTTCATCGAAAAAAGGTTTGGGGGAGTCAAAGAAAAATAAATCGGCATCTAGATACGTAACGCGATTTACGCTGGCATCCCGATCAAAAACAAATTGGGATGTGAACGGGGTCAGCGTCCAACAATACTCGCCGCGGGTTCGCTCGGGTTTAACTGCGAGCAGCCTGTCGTTTTCAACGTCGCGCAGCGATATCAAGCTCACCTGCGATAACGCCAGTTGCTGCAAATGCTGCTCTACCAATTCATCCATGCATAAAATCCATAGATGAAATGGCTGCCCATGGTCAAGCAAGGATTGATGCAAGCATAGCCCCATCGGCAAAAAATTATTATCGAACAACGTAACAAAGTGTTCAACTGTTCGTAATTCGTGGGGCTTATTTGAAGTCATTGATTGCGGCAACAACCGATGCCACATCGGCATCGCTCATTTGGGGATGACAAGGAATGGACAGGCATTCAGCCGCATGGGTCTCAGTAACGCCCAGACCTTGTGGGTCGCGGCGCATTTCTTTACAGGGTGGCTGAAAATGTATAGGCAACGGATAATGTATCAGCGATTCAATTTGACGTGCCTTGAGATGCTGCGCCAAGCGATCGCGCTGTTTGCAGCGCACCACAAACAAGTGGTAAACATGGCTTTGATCCTGCGCGGGGGCGGCCATAAGCTGAATGGAGGGGTTGCTGATATTTGCATTAAACGACGCTGCAATTTGGCGGCGACGATCGGTAAAGCCTATCAACCATTCAAGCCGCACCAGCAACAATGCCGCCTGCAATTCATCAAGACGGCTGTTAAGCCCCAGCTCGGGGTGGTGATACCGTTCGCTTTGTCCATAATTGCGCAATGTCGCTGCGCGCTTTGCCAGAACAGCATCGTTGCTCACCAAAGCCCCACCATCACCCAACGCCCCAAGGTTCTTGGTGGGATAAAAGCTATACGCCCCAAAGCGACCAAAACTACCGGCTGGTTTTCCATTCCATACTGCCAAATGGGATTGGGCGCAATCCTCCAACAATGCGATGCCATGCTGCGCGCACAGCGACACCCATTGCTCCATGTTATTAACCTGCCCATATAAATGCACCAACAATATGGCTTTGGTTCGTGGGCTAATGCAACGCGCCACACTGGCTGGATCAAGCAACGCGGTGTCGGCGGCTATGTCAGCCAGTACAGGTGTTGCGCCAGCACGCAAAATCGCCAGTACCGTAGCAAATGCGGTCATCGGGGTGGTGATCACCTCGTCGCCTTCACCTATGTCAAGTGCGCGCAAGCTAATCTCGATGGCATCCATGCCGTTGCCAACGCCAACACAAAATGCTGTGCCGCAACGCTCGGCCCAGGCAGCTTCAAATGCCCTTACCTCGTTGCCCAGCACATACCAGCCCGAACGCAACACGCGCTCCATCGCCACTAACTCTGCCTGCCGCAATTCCTCCGGCTCAGCTTTGAAGTCGTTCATCAAAATCATACTTGCGCGGATAAAGTATCATGAATAATTGGGTAACCGGTTTGCTTATTCATTCTTCTGCAAAACCACAATATGTGTCTGGCCATCTATTTTGGAGAGGCTGCGGAAAAAATAAAGGCCTGGCAGCATAAGCAATACCATAATTTTTTGGGTTAATTTAATCAACTGCCAGAGCTTACTTTGCTCTATTTGAGCAAACAGCAGAGCTCGCAGATATTCATAATTCATTGGTTCACATTCATAGTCGACCAAATTTAGACGCTGTGCGTTGGCCATATTCACAAGCGTATCTTTAGACCAGACTGTATTGTGGTGAGGGGGCATATCCAGAAATACAATATCAATAAACTTCATAAAACCTTCCGGGTTAGGAACAGCCAATACCAAATAGCCGCCGGGGTTCAGCTTAGATGTCAACGACGAAATAAACTCGCTGGGCGATGCCAAGTGCTCGAGAACCTGAAACAAAAAAATCATGTCAAAGCTTTTGGATAGGCTAGAAACAGACTGATTGCTAACATCCAACCCCTTGCTCCTAGCAACATCAATAGCCGACTGATTGATATCCAACCCCATAACGCTGTCCACACTTCCAGCTATCCTAGCCAAGAACTCTCCGGCACCACAACCGACTTCGAGCACGCTTTTAGGCCGGTATTTTTTTATCAGTTCAATTGCTTTATCGAAATCCCATTTATCGTTCGGGTAGTACCAGTCGAATTGTGAAAGTTTGTTATAAAAATCTGCGTCTCCAATAATCTGCGGCTGATAATAAGCAAGCCCGCACTGAATACACAATAGCTTCTCAAGTTCCGCATCAGCTTCGGTCTCAGGAAAAGGGTTAAAACCGACTTTTTTCTCCCAAATCCTGACCAATGCATCGAACCGGAATTTTCTCAGTATGGCAAATTTTTTATCCCCGCAAGATGGACATTGCACCTCATTACGCACGGCATTACTCCCAGTAATGATTAAAATTTTTCTTGTAATAATCTAAGCTTAATTTCAGCCCTTTTTTTAGATCAACTCTGGGCTGCCAACCAAGCTCGTCCAAAATTTTGTCGAAGTCGCTGTAGTAATCGCCGATGTCTATAGCTTTGCGATCTGGCGGAAAGGGGACAATGTCGTATCGTGAGCCGGGGGCTTGTCCAACCAGCATCTCTGCCAGATGATTAAGGCTTGTTACTTCGCGGCTGCCGAGGTTGAACACCTGACCATCGGCATGTTGATTAAGCGCCGCCAGCAGCAAGGCCTCCACCACATCGTCCACATAATTAAAATCGCGCAACTGGTTGCCCTCCCCGAACACCAGAATGGGCTTACCTTCAATAACATTTCTGATCCAGATACCTAAAAAAGTCTGCCGCGCATCTTTCACCCGCATTCCGGGACCATATGTGTTGGTTAGCCGTAACGCGCACGCACGGATGCCGTAAACATTGTTATAAAGCAGGTGATACCACTCCCCAGCCAGCTTATTGATACCGTTCACGTCCACAGGGCGTATAGGATGCTTCTCGTCCACAGGCAGATATTCTGGCTTGCCATAGAGTTGTCGGGTGCTGGCAAACACGATTTTGATTTTTGGATTGTGTTGCCGACAAGCCTCTAAAATCGAAAGCTGCGCAGAGGCGTTGATATCCAAATCTGCTTGCGGGTTTGTCATTGAATCCAGGTGGCTGGTCTGCCCCGCCAGATTAAATAAATAATCCTGATCCTTCACCAGATAAGTCATGGAGAAAGAATCGCGCACATCAGAGATGTTGAGAACAAGCTGATCGCGGATATCGGCAATATTGAATAAATTACCGCCGTATTGTGGAATGAGGCTGTCAACTAGCGTGACCTTAGCACCCAACGCCACCAAGCGCCGCGCCAGATTGGAGCCAATAAATCCCGCGCCACCCGTAATCAGCACCCGCTGTTTCTTAAAATTTTGAACATCAATCATGCTGCAACCTTTCGCGCCAACACCAATTGATCTAAATATAAATCCGGGTTGGCAGGCAGCAGCGGATGCAGGAGTGCGCCTAGAATATTAAAGGGTGCCATCATCAAAACACAAATCAACAAATTCATAAACGACCATCGCGTCCAAAGCACCTTGTACAGATAAGCATTAATGAGTTGGAACAGAACGCGCACATCCGCATTGAGTTTATGTTGCTCGGATACCTCAAAGCCGTTTTTCTCCAGCAAGCTTTTTAAGCCAAACGAGGAATAGCGAGCGTAATCCCAAGGCTGCTCGTGCTCGTCCCAAACAAAAGGGACGCTTAGCAATAATTTGCCGTCAGGCTTCAATACGCGGTGGATTTCGGCCAGAAACAGGTCTGGGGTGAACACGTGCTCCAGCACTTGGTTGCAAATAATGCCATCGAAACGCTGGTCAGGAAAAGGAAATGATTTCCCATCATAAAAGTAATCGGCTTGCTTGCGCGCGCGGTTGTCGGGCGTATCCATTTCCAGTCCTATGTATTCAGTGATTGCAAACAACCACTGATAAGGTTTTTGTCCGCACCCCACATCCAGCACGCGACCGCACATGCGCGGAGCCATCCCGGCTATCGCATAATAAAGACCGCGACGAGCGTGGTAAAACGGGTTGATTAGCAAACCAACCAAGCCCGGATTATATTGCTGTGACTGCACAAATTTCTTGAAAGCTTGAATCATATTTTACGCAGTATCATGCCGCCAAAAGAAAATTCAAGGCAGTTAACAACAGCACTTCCATCACAACTACCGAACTGTGCAGTTACGTTGTACCTATCTCTGAATGAGTTAAGAAAGAATTCTTTTCCATAAATTCTGAATGGTAAGCTCGATTTATAAATAGTTGGGGGTACATGCTGCATAGTGATGCGATCGGCTTCATTATTGGAAAACGGCGTACGGTCAATCACAATATAAGGAATGCCCGCATCCATTAATTCACCTAGCACTTTGTAGGGCTCCGTCAAATACTGCAATACGCTGGAAAGCAGTGCCACGTTCGGTTTAGTCTGAGCTATGCATTCTGAAATCGTGTAAAAAAAACGTAGCTCGTCGGTTTCAAAGTGCGCGTGTCCGCAATCTACAAAATGGGGTTGCTCTACGATATTCCATTTCAAGGCGGATATATCAGACAAAAAATCGCGACACTGAAAATAGCTGCTCCCTAAAGAGCCGCCAAAATCCAGCACCGAAAGCCTGTTGTCGTCCGCCAGCGCAGCCCGCAACAAACCCGCGAGCACCGGGAAAGAATGCTCGACTCTATTGAACAAGACAGAATCGCGCTCGTATTTCGCCTCCCCGGATTTAACTTTAAGCGTTGCCTCCTTGACCCGCTCCAAAATTAGGCTGGCCTCATAGCCGCTGGCATGGGTGCTGGCCGCTTCCCAGTTATCGTAGCGACCTGAAAAATATACGCCTCTCCCCAACATTGGTTTGAGGTGCTCAAGCAACGCGGGTGGCAGCCATCTTTTAGCTATTTTTGTCGCCTGCATGGGCTATCTCGCTCGCTGCACCATATCCGTCAGCTTACGCAGAACCCGAGAAGATACAGCCGGGCGCACCGCTTTGTGGAATTCTGCAAATGCCCGTCTTGCAATTGCATTTTCCTCAATCCCTATGAAATCAACGCTGATCGGTGAATCCGCAATAGCACCGGCAAATTCGTTGGTCGTCGCACAATGCTCTCCCGAACTATCATTGCCAATGTTGAGAATCAAGCTGCGCCCTGGGTACAGCGTAAGTTTATTTTTCAGAAAAGCACTGGCATACCAGCGTATCGCCCACGAATTGTTCTTGCCCTTAATTTGGTTTATAAGCATTTTGGTATAGGGATAACTCCCGTCAAAATCAAGCTGGTGAGTTAGCTTGCGGCGCTTCAGTTCATCTAGCAGTCTTTGCCCATCCGGCTCAAACAGCTCCCAACCACGCCTCCAAGTTGCCCAACCCCAACAGTCTGCGCCTTTCAAAAAAAAGGTTTCCGGCAGAGCTTGCTCAACAGGATAGACGTATCCGTGAATGCTGATAACTCTCTGCTCGTCCCGGTATTTCTCCAACCCTTCGTTCATGTATTTAAGAAAGTATGGGGAGGTTACGAGATCATCTTCCAGCACAATCACGCGACCATATTCCCCACATAACCGTGTAACGCCTTCGATGATCGACTCTGCCAATCCGAAATTGTGACCTCTTTCGATGATAGACACGGATTTGAATCCCGCAATGCCGCCTATATAAGCCCGAACTTCCGCGACCGCACTGCTTGTAGCAACATCCTTGGGCGCATCTGAAAATATATACAGCGGCGTTTCCGAGGCCTCGGCATTGGTCAGCAACGCTTCAACGGTCTGGCGTGTATGCCATGGACGGCTGTATACGAATAAGGCAACCGGTGCACAAATCACTTCGGCGCTCCTGATAAAAACGCGATAGGCATGCAGTTATGCACTTCGCGGAAAGTCTTCATTTGCGACGAAGAAAAATGTATTTAGCGTCTTGGCCATAGCTCGATAGTTGTGCCGATACAATATCTGCGCGGTGGGATGCGTCTCCAGATTCTGAATATCGGTATTCAGCAGCTCCACCAGAACCACGCGAGGGCGGTAAAGATTCCAATCATTGGAAGAAATGATCTCGTGGTCGAATCCTTCCGCGTCGATGGTCATAAAATCAATTTGCGTGCCGCCCGGCAAGTATTCATCCAGAATCTGCTTCAGGGTCACCACCGGTATCTGGAGTGTGTCGATGATGTGGTATGGAGGACGCTCTTTCTTCTTTGCCTCTTGCCCCGAAAAAGTGTTCAACGCCGGCTCATTAAAAGAAAAATATTTCAGTACGCCCTCTTGCGATCCAACACCGCATTCTACAGTTATATCTCTGGGTCTCAGGTGCTGAAACAATTTCTTCGTACCCGGTAAAGCATCGACATTGATTCCGCGCCAGCCACGCCGATAAAAATAATAAGTATTGGAGTATCGCGTCGGATGATGTGCGCCGATGTCAACAAAAAAACCAGTTGTTATCTTCATCTCCCCAAGAATCCGTGCAAGCAACAAATCCTCCCCTTCTTGTGAATATGAAAGGCGACCGATTGGAACATAGTTCCGCAACCAGCTTCCCAAGCGACCAACCCATTGGGGCCGATTGCTCATGCGGATGCCATCCTTTTTTCAATCATCAATTTACCATTTTTGATGTGCCAAACCTCATCCACACTTTGAATGATATGGTTGTCATGCGTTATAAAAAGCAAAATCTTGTCGTGAAATAATTCGCGCAAGTGCTGCAGAACCATATCCCGGGTCTGCCCATCCAACGCACTGGTTGCCTCGTCAAGAATAAGCACATCCGGTTGTCGCACAATCGCTCGCGCCAACCCGATACGTTGTCGCTGACCGCCGGAAAGATTGGCACCCTGATAATCTAGGCGGGTTTCCAAACCATTCGGCAATGACCTTATGAACTCGCTCAAACCAGCCACCTCGACAGCAGCCCGCACCTTGGCATCGTTTGATGCGAGTCCAAATGTGATGTTTTCCCGTACACTGCCGCTGAATATCCGTGTTTGCTGTTCGACCAGCACCACTTTGCGGCGCAACGAAGCCAAGTCCATTTGGGCATATGGCAAATTTCCAATTTGCAACTCACCTGACAGGGGGGCAACAACCCCAGCAACACATCGGAAAGCGTGGACTTGCCGGAGCCGGATCGCCCCACAAGAGCGTAACTGCGTCCAGCTTCCAATTGAGCAGAAATGCCGGTCAAGACCGGATGTCCAAACACATACCCGCAAGATAAGTTCGTCATGCTGATGTTACGGACGGAGGAAATTACCCGCCTAGCCAAGGATGGCTGACCGCTCGCAGGAGGCTTCCCGATGATGTCCTCCAAATCGAAGGCTGCGCGAATATCGATTGCGACTCGTCCGCCCGAGGATACTGCCGTTCCGAGAAAGGAAAGCACCCGGATTAACATGGTCGTCACTGTGAAGAAGTATATGGCAGAGAAATCCTGAAAGAGTCCCACGGAAGGAAACAAGACAATAAGCCCAAGTAAAATCAATATCAAACCTGGCAATGAACGCGACCCATGATTGAACACATCTAGGAGGAATAACACGCGCCCATAGCGATTGATAAAGTTGCGGTAGCGCTGGACAACGAACTCTTCCCCGGCCATTGAGCGTATGGAACGTATGCCATTGAATGCCTCGATGAAAGTCGTATTCGCTTCGCGTGACAACAGTGCGGACTCATTGCTCCAGGAGAAGACTCGCTTCATGGCGAACCCGATGAGCAAACCTGATAGCAACAAAAACATCAGTGTCAGCTTGAAAACCAAGGGGGAGAAAATCAGCAGAACAACCAGCCCGATGGCAGCGGCAATCAAAGCTGATAACGTCTGTGCAAGATGAAAGAAGACTTGCCCGACTCGCACTGCCTCATCTCCGGCTAGTGCAGTGTAATGCCCCACAGTACGGCGGTATATCTCCGACAGCGGCTCATGCATGACGACGCGAGTGAACGTTCCGCCACTGAGATGCGCAAGAATGCGTTTCGATACCCATGTGTTCAAGGCAATCTGGGCAAATCCCACCGCGATCCGCACCCCGAGTAGCAACAAAAACAACCACAACCAGGTTCGTGGCTCATTAGGGAGTCCCATTTGTATCGCAATGGTATGCCAGATATTGATTACCGCCGAGGATGTGCCGCCAATGCCTTGCCCATTAACACTGGCGAGCGGCAGCATCACGCTTAACGCCGCATATTCGAGTGCCACCCCCAATGCCGCAACTGCAACAGCGAGTCTGGCGGAAGGGGCATGCCTGAATACATATGATGCAAAACGAGGCAGATAAGTGGCTACCTTGAGCAGCCCATAGGAATTCATTTGGTTCGGCATGTTAAAACAAACGCTTGATTCGCACTGCAACCTTCTGAAAAAAATCCATCGGGGAAGTCAAAAGCAGCTTAATTGCATTAAATATTTGAACTCGAAACGCCCAATTTGAGTAAACCGGATAGAAAACAAATGAGCGAATTGGGTTAATCACATGCAAATAACGGGAAACATGTTCTGGTTCTTCAAAATATATCTTCGGATCACTTGCTTTCTCCGTGAACTTGGCCAAGTACCAAAGATCGTCAACTTCTTTATTCCAACCCGAGTATGTATGAACAACCTCCTCGAATCCATATCTGGAAAGCAGATTATTCAGCGAATTATGTGTGAACAGTGAATAGTGCGCACTGTTCATCCACCTTTTTGAAAGGGATGATTTATTCTTAAAATAGGTTGGGATGACAATGAAAATATAGCCTCCCCCCCTGAGAATATTTTGCACACCCTGCATGACCCCGTCTAGGTCTGCGAAATGCTCGAATGCATGATTGCTCACCACAAGATCTACTTTTGCATCTAGCTCAAAATGGCTATCAAGAATTACTTGCTTTACGCCTCGCAACCCCAAATCATTAACCGCAAAATTGGCTAACCCTTGATCCGGCTCGACGCCGTACGATTTCCAGCCGCGTTCCTCATATAACTTAAGCACCCCGCCCTGACCACAGCCAATATCAAAAACGCGCCCCTGCTTTAATTGGGAATGATTCAGCGCAAAGTCAATCTTTTCGCTGAAATACCAACGCGCTATCCTTAAATGCTCCTCAGCACTACTGCCAGTAAGCTGGACATGATACTGCGATTGCTTATAGAACTCATTTAGTGCATCAATACTAGGGCGGGGATTTTGGTGAACGAATCCACATTGCCCACAAATTTTCCACTCGCTTATTGTCTTTCCGGCATATAACGATCCATATTTCTGGATATGTTGATCGGTATCCGGCACATCTATGTCAATAAATGAATTCGACTGTCCGCACAGCGGGCAAGGCACAACAAATAATCCCATTTTTACTACCTTTATAGATATGCTGAATACAACTCAGGAAACTGCCTCATCTTAACCTTCAAATCTTCCGTCAAATCTTCCCTCACTTGAGCTTTTGGGTAATCCCCCCCAAATAAAGTATTACTGAACTGAATTTGAAGAATCAATCGATCACCCTGCACCACATGCTTCCCCTTATGCAAGCCCCGTGTATCTTCCGCAATAATCGTTCCGCGAGGTGCTACAAACTCAACAACCTTGTCACGACCATAATGACTTTCTACTTCCTCGTCAGTTAGCCGTGCATACCCTTTTTTGAGCATAGATGACGGAATACCATTCGTTTGTTGCGAACCTTTGATAAAGGTATGAGGCCCACTATCGGTCGTCACATCAGTGAGGTAGATAAAAAACTTCAACCACTTAGGCCTATCCATATCGAAATGGTAGTACTGAGCGGCATCCATGTCAGGCTTATCCGAGTAATCGGTATGCCACCATAATCCTAAGACATCAATCACCGGCCTTGCACCCAAATAGTCTTGCGCAACTGCAGCGAACGACATATCTGCAAGTAAGTTCTGAACATCCTTGTTGCCCAACAAATCTTGAGGCGTAAAGTCGTACCGCACTGTTTCTGGGTTACCTCTTGGATACACAACGCGTTTTGCTTTTTCTGAACCCTCTCCATCCATTGGGCGCATCATGCAAGGATGTGAAAGAGCAAATTCCAATAGGTGGTCACACATCTCTTTTGAAAGCTTCACATCAAATACGTAATACCCCTGTTCACGCAAGTTTGATACTACTCTTTCCCTTTCTTGCCCAACCATTGATCCCAAGACTCCTTCTGCTTTTCCAAAATCATAGGATGGCTTGAAGAATCCAATCACGGAAGACACTAGATCGTTGGAACGGCCTTTTGTTAGGCAAAATATATGGATCATGCTTTGATATGCAAGAGTCGGGGTTTTTTTGCTGACAACGTAAATCAGCAAGCCAGCCAATAATCCGCCTGTGTAAATTATGCTTTTAATCAGTTTCACGAACATTTCTTACCCCCGCCCCTTGCTTTAATGGTTTGAAGAAATCATTTTGGCGAAATGCGTTTGAAACCCGGACAGCTTAGCAATATTTTTCAACATCTCGACCGGATCATGCTGCCCGTCATTTCTTTCGCAAGCCATACGAAACACCATGGAGGCATCTCTAAGCACTTTCATCTCCTCGCTTAGATTCAGATTATGCATGTAGTAAAAAATCAAACTTTCACGGTGCATGGCAGCTTTATCTATCATGAATCGAGTGGAATTCTGCAAGAGATCAGCATATTCATCCCGGTTATGTGCCGTTCTGCAAAAATCAAAACTGATATGCGGATGATGCGCACAGGCAATGGTCGGCACACCAAGGTATGCCATTTCGTGAGCGACCGTGCCGTAAACTGTTACCGCACAGGACATTCCTGACTCGGCTAATTGCTTGTTCGTAATACTGGATGAAATCATCGACAGCCCCGGATAGCGTTGCTTCAGTTCACTCAACACCCTGTCGCTCAGGTTGATCTGGTTCGGATGCGGTTTCACAAAGAAACGAATATTCGCACTCTTCAGCGTCTCAATCGTGAAGCATACCCACTCCCAGAAATCGGGGAACACCATTTCCCGGTAAACATGCGGACTATCGTAGAAGTCATGCAGAAAAATAACCATCGCGCCCCGCACGTCAGGCACCGGATCGCCCGATTCCGCGTAGGCCGACTTCTTCATGTAAGCCGTTGCACTATCCGCCCCGCCAGACAATCGCGCAGATAAAGCCGCTTCTGCCAAAGCCAACCTTTCATCCTGACGATCCAGTCTCAAGAACTCTTTGGCGTAACCATCCGGGTTTTTGGTATGCACCCAGTCATTAAGAGTTAGCTCCTTTGTAAATTCCTGGTAATTGCCAAACGAAAACACCCGCACGCCATACTGCAAGGCCACCCTCACCGGAACACCATGCTGAATATAGGTGCTGTACGAAGTCAGATAGAGTTTCGGCCTTACATGCGAAAAATAAGCCTTGGCTCGTCGCACATCCCGACAAGCTTGCCAAAGCAGAATCAACAGGTAAGTATCTTTCAGATCAACTGTTGACGCAGGCTTGCAGCGAAGAAAGCTGTCATTGATCAAATCTCCCACAGCGATTTCATCCATCTTCAGACCGACAAGAGATGCTTTGTCAGTCAGACTTCTCCAGCATATCCATGCGCAGTAAAAATCAATCCCGTCCGCAATCGGGCGAAACGACGTACTTCGATAACCAACACCATCGCAAAAAGACCCATACAACCTTATCCACTTGAAACTATGCAGCGGATTGATAAACAGGCGAGAAACGATGAAAGTGAATAAAGATTTCGCCTCGCCCACGCGTAAACTTCGTAACACATACTGCTCGACACGGATAGCATTTTTCTCGCGCAGCGAAGACACAATCTGGCCAAACAAGCCAAAGTAATACAAATCTTCGACACACTGCACCAGCACAACTTCTTTGAATGACTCCGCTGCCCGCCGCATACCTCTAAAATATAGGTCTAGGGAGCTTTGCCGCGGAGAGGAGAACCATCTCTTCAATCGTTCAATCATCGGGTTCAGCCAATCAAGGCCCATGACATGGCCGTGCCCATCTTTACATCCTTTACAAGCCGCCTGCCAACCAAAACAGGAAGATATTTGGGCGGTAGTCCATAGCCGGGCCGGATAGCTCTTAGATTCTCTTGCGTCAGTACCTCGCCGGCTTTCATGTCCTTCACAACATACAAAGAGCGGCGGAACACCAAGGACTTCTTTTCCTTCTCTGTCGGACCGTAGCTCACTTGCCCAAGCGCCTGCCAAGCCCGTTCAGTTTCAACAACCAGTTGTGCCATTTCGGCTGGCTCCATGGAGAAGGTGCTGTCCACGCCACCATCGGCACGATTAAGCGTGAAATGTTTTTCGATGACGGTGGCACCCAATGCCACGCTGGCCACCGATACGCCGATGCCCATAGTGTGATCGGACAAACCCACTTCGCAGCCAAACATTTCACGCAGATGCGGAATGGTCAGGATGTTGGTGTTTTCTGGCGTGGCGGGGTAGGTACTGGTGCATTTGAGCAGAATCAAATTTTTGCAACCCGCCTCACGCGCAGCGCGAACGGTTTCATCCAACTCGGCCACGGTCGCCATGCCAGTGGAGATGATGAGCGGTTTGCCGGTGGCGGCCACGCGGCGGATCAGCGGCAGGTCGGTATTCTCGAATGATGCGATTTTGTAACAGGGCACATTCAAGCCCTCAAGAAAATCCACCGCCGTATCATCAAATGGCGTGCTAAAGGCGATGATGCCGAGTTCGCGTGCCCGATCAAAAATGGGCTTGTGCCATTCCCACGGGGTGTAGGCTTGACCATAAAGTTTGTAAAGCGAAGTGCCTGCCCACAGGCTGTTGGGGTCGCTGATATGAAACTCGCGCTCATCGAGATCGAGCGTCATGGTGTCGGGCGTGTAAGTCTGGATTTTCAGCGCGTGTGCGCCTGATTTGGCAGCGGCCTCGACGATTTCTAGCGCACGCTCCAGCGACTGGTTATGGTTGCCGGACATTTCGGCGATGATGAAGGGCGGAGAGCTGATACCAATATTTTTATTCTTGATTTTCATTATTCACCCCAACTAATTTTCGTCCTAGGATAAAGGCTTCTGCTGCCTGCACACCCGCAGATGCTCCGCGCCACAGCGAAAGTGCTTCAATTGCTTTCAGAGATCGTGGATACGGGAATGGGCGAAGTTCATCTTCATAGGCCAGAAGTGCTTGCAGCTTCACATCGAAAGTCTGCGATATATCCACAAAATAATTCGGGTTAAACATGATCGAAGAACTCGGGGGGCGCCACTCCGTTGAGGAGGGCACCTCAAAAAACAGTAGCTCACGAACCGGAAATTTCGGTTGAGGGCGACACGCGGCAATCACTGCGTCATGGACCATTCGGTGATCAACATTCACATCGCCGGCGTGATGTGTAAATACGGTAGTGGGACGGTACTTATTGATGAATTCCTCGATGGGCTTAACAATATCTAGGAGCGTCAAGCTATCCATCCGGTTATCCGGGAAAGCCAGTTGCTCTACTGATTTGCACCCTAAAATTTTCGCCGCCCGCATTGCGGCAGTACTGCGAACGTCAATACGTTTCTGGTGGACATACCCGGCCTCCTCGGTGCTCCGGGAAGATTCGCCGTCAGCCATCTGCAGCACATGAACAGAGCAACCTTCACGTGCGAAACGGGCAATCGTCCCACCGCAACCCAGTACTTCATCGTCAGGGTGCGCGGCAATCACTGCCACTATTTTATTCATCAACTCTTCTCCTAATACGAACCTTCGCTTCAACAACATCCGCATCCAACTTGGCTTGGGAAAATTCGTATTGCAAATTGGGCGTACGCAAAAAAGCGGGGGGGTAGCCATCCGCATCCAGCATACGGATAAAATCATAAACCTGATCGAGATTCTCCAGAGAAAACAAATTCCCATCTTCAGGATGCCGTCGCTTGAACTCGACGACTTCGCCAATCTGCGGAATCGGGGCCGGCCGATTTTTAACAATATCCACGATCATTTCTTCCATCAGCACCGCCGCACGCCCAAGGATTTCTTCAGCAGTTCCCTCTAAGCCAAGTTGTACTTTCCGATAAACTGGCCCCGCATCCAACTCGGCTACACATTTGAGTGCAGACAATTTTGTTTCCTTCTGACCGCGCACAATAAGATTTTGCAGCGGGCTGCCACCTCTGCCATGTGGCAAGTCAGTCATGTGAAAAATAACACACTCATATCGATCATGTATCTCCCGTGGAATAACCCAAGACCAGTGCGGAAAGAATATCCAAGCGGGGTCTAGTTTGCTCAAGTTTTCAACGGAAAGATCTTCGCGGCGCTCTATTTTCACGATTTTATAGCCTGGGAGCTTTTCTAAAAGACCACTAACAAGCGAGGCATTTCGTTTATATGGGGTCGCAATTATCAGGGTTTTCATTTGATTTTTGTTATTGTCCTGTCTTTAGCAATGCGCGCCTGAATTTCGTCGCGTTTAGCTGCCCATTCTGTAGCGAGAATGCCCAGTCGCACCACATCAACATATTTTTCACCGTCGTAGTGATAATCTCTGAATAGCCCCTCCTGCGAAAATCCGAGTTTTTTATGGAAGCTAATGCTTGGGTCGTTTCCACAAACAACATCAGCATTTAATTTATGCAGGCACATTTCACCAAACGCCTTATCGAGGGCCTCTAAACCCATCTTCGTGCCTGTTCCACGCTTTCTGCTTGTGCCGGAATAAAATCCCCAGAACGCGCTTTTATTCTCTGCCCGCAACTGCGTGAAATACACGACTCCCTGCGGCGCACCATGCGGATCCTCATAAATGAACCAGCGCGACTGCGGGTCGTCCCCCACCCTGTCAAACCATGCGCGATGTTCATCTGCTGTTATTTCATGGCTAGTAAACATGTTGCGCCGCACTTCGGGAGCGTTGCGCCAAGCGAGCACCATGGGCAAATCTGCTTCTGTCAGCGGTCTAAGCGGCATTTAGTTTTCTGCTTTCTGCAAAAATCTGTTCACACACCAAACCGGCACCCCCACCCGCAACCAACTGTCTACCCATCGTGCTCTGGATTCTCAAAACATCTGGGCTGGCGAGACAGTGGTGGATGCCAGCAACGATGTCCGCTTCCGTCACCGAACTCAATTCACCCAGAAAGTTAATGTAACCCGCTTTCATCAATGCCTGATTGGTGGGGGTCTGGTTGTCCGCGATGCTGATGACGATGGCGGGTAAGCCTAAACACATTCGCTCCCAAGTGGTCGAGCCGCCCGCACCTATCGCCAAATCGGCCGCAGCCATCAATTCCGCCATGCGCTTGGTTTGCACGTGGCAAGTGTATCCCCGCGCGTAGCATGCCTGTCGTATCTGTTCATAATTTGGGTGCTGCGCGCCAATAACCACATCCACATGCAATCCTTCGTTGCTCATGCTTGTCAACGCTTGGATTACCAGACTTGTGCAATTCTCCGGATCGACCCCGCCAAAGAATACCAATATGTTTTTGACCGCTCCTAAACGAGGCTTGGTCTGCTCGCGCAGCCACAGAAACTCGTCACGCAGCAGCGCGTAGCGTGGCCCTAATAACAACTGACAATGCGCGGGCACTTTATCGGTGTAGCGGGTTTCCATATCCACATAAAAGTTCTGATCGAGAAGCACATCACAAGCATGCTGCCTATCGGCAATGTCATCAATCACAAGAATCTTTTTTGCGACTTGTCTTAGCGCAGATTCCCAGCGAGCATCGAGTGCGTAGTGGTCAACAATTAGCCAGTCCCATGCTTGGCCAGATAGCGCGTGTTTGGTGGCTGCCGCATCCTGATTTTGACTAACACCAAGCCAGTGAGCGTGAGCAAGGGTATCTATAATTGCACCATTTGGCTTGTTATTAAGCCGCATGAGTTCATGCCCTTTGTTAACCAGCATATCTTGTAAATACTTAGGCAAATGGCGACAAACAAAACGTATTTGTGCACCGCGCTGCTTCAGCGCGTCTGCCAATGTTAAGCAGCGCATGAAATGGCCGATGCCGATTTGGCTTGAAGCATCAACGCGGATTGCTATCGCCAGCATCTTCTTCATGACTGCATCACCAGCATGTCCAACCGCCGTCAACGACGATATTAGTACCGTTTACAAAAGACGATGCAGAGGAGGCGAGGAACAGTGTTGGCCCCTTGATTTCATCAGACAGGCCAATGCGTTTCATGGGAACTTTGCCAGCAAGCTTTACAATAAAGTCAGGATTGTTTTTCTGTACTAATTTGGATGGAAATGGGCCGGGCGAAATGGAGTTCACGCGGATGCCTTCAGCACCAAACTCACACGCGGCATAGCGTGTCCACTGCAGCAAGGCGGCTTTTGCTGCACCATAGAAAGGCGGATTAACCCCATCAGTCGTATCATAGAGACGTTGGTCCGGACTCACAATCGCATACATCGAGGCAAGATTGATGACTGATGCTTCTCCGTTTTGCTGAACCCCTTTCCTCAAAGCAGGCAAGGTGGCCTTGAGAAGATTGTGCGCAGCAAGAACTGTGACTTCATAACTGCCAGCATAGGCTTCAGCTTTCGATAACTCGATGCTTCCACCCCCACCCACATAAGCATTGTTGATAAGGACGTGCAGGGGTTGACCCTGAAAACCAGAAAAAAATCTTTCCATGCCCTGCTGGTCTGTAACGTCAAAAACTGCCGGTTCTGCCGAGCAGCCGGAGTCCACCAGGCTTTTGACCAGCACCTCGCTTCGCTCCCGTGACCGCGAGTTAACCAAGACATGTGCACCCGCTTCGGCCAGAATAGAGGCCATGGCGGAACCAAGGTACCCGGTTGCCCCAGTGACCAATGCTGTTTTTCCTTGAACGGAAAAAACCTGAATTCCTTTTTTCATGGGTTTACTTTCCTCCAGAAGGCGGGGTTGAGTGTGGCCTCGCTCAACTTTGGCCGTGTGTCATGTATCTTTTCGATTTGAACCGCACTCAAGGGCGGAAGGTTGAAATATTTGATATTTTCAATCAATTGGCTCATGTTATCTATGCCTGTCGCAATGCCGTCTATCCACGCCAAAGCGTTAACATAACTCAGGCATAAATCAGTTATATTGATTTTCTGGCAAGTGGTCGCCTGATTCAACAACCATTCTCTGACAGTGAATGCATCATCCACATTGGCCGAAAGCCAATGTCCATCGTCCATGCTCGGTAATAACCCTTGCAGAAGCGCACTTCGCACGTGAATGATCAACTTACGCGAAGCCTTGACTGCCATAATCTCCGAAATGATCGAATCCCATCGCCAGTCCAGCAGATTGAATGGCAACTGAATATAGTGAATTTCGGGACTGCCCAGAACTTTTGAAAGCTCTCTAGGATTTTGAACGGATACCCCGAATTCACTGATAACCCCGGAAGATTGAAGATCCAGCAGTCTTTGCCATACACCACCGTTCCAATCGGTCAGGTGAGAAGCACGATGAAGCATCAACACATCAATTTTTTGCACACCCAGCACTGAGCATGATTTAAAAATACTTGCATCGACAAACGCATGCACGGCTAAAGGTGGCGCATTTTGTGGGTAGTCTTGCAAAGGGGATAACTTTGTAATGATTTTCGCCCGCCTCTCCCAACCACTTTTCAGTGACTGACCAATCATTGCTTCACTGTTGCCATAGGCACGGGCGGTATCTAAATAAATGACTCCGTTTGCGATGGCCGTTTTGATTAACTCTTGACACTGCTTTTCATTGAGCTGGCCGGTTGTGTTGGCTATACCGTAGTTGCCACCCAATTGAGCGGTTCCGAGAACAAGTTTCGGTGTTGGGGATCTGGCTATTGGTTGGAAAGGTGCTTTTTCAAGCCGGCTCACCAACGCAAGGGATGATTCCTGGACCGGATCGTCCACATCTGAAAAAACTTTTTGAATACCGAGGTAGTCATCCAGGCAATCTATCGTGCAACGAAAATGTCCCTTTTTCAGATCTTTGTATTTCTGAAAATAAGTTGAGCCAAATTTCCTGATGATGTAAGGCGTAACGTGCTCTTGATCATAGGCATGAGTGCTCTCGCTTGCCGCCTCGCGCAATTGACCGAGTCGAGTGACCTCTACACTCATGCCGTATGGCAAACCTGAATGCTCACCGTTACAGCATAAATATTCGAGGCTTTTAGCCAGAAACTCGTCCTCTATTTCATCGAGCAAGGCACCGTCAGGAAACACATTGTCTGCTGTGAGCCGAAAAACAATGGTTTGATCGTCATAAGCAGACAAGGCATTCACCACCCGATCCAGCGTGTTTTCAAGGCTGCCGCGAAAGCACCTCAGCCCCTGACTTTGAATGAGTGCCGCCAAACCATCATCACTAAGCTCCAGCGATGTGGCGACGATGACATCTCGCCCTGTGTTGGCAGCACGTTTTGCTGCCAACACAACCAACGGCACCCCTTTGATGGGTAGCAAAACCTTGCCGGGAAATCTTGAAGAATTTGTACGTGCCTGGAGGACGGCTATACTGTTCATGAAAGCGCCTCGGTCAGTGCAACGACCACACGATTTTGCTGCTCATCCGCCATGCTTTGAAACATCGGCAGACTGATCGCCTCGGCATAATATTTTTCTGCTTCAGGAAAATCTCCCTGCTTGAAGCCCAGCGCTTGATAGTACGGCTGAGTATGCACGGGGATGTAATGCAGGTTCACTCCCACCCCCCGTGCACGCAAAGAATCAAATACCTCGCGGTGCGAATACTTGATTTCGTGCAGCTTGAGCCGGATCGGATAAAGATGCAGGGCAGAATAGGTATCGGAATGTTGCCAAGGCGTGACGACGGGCATATTCGCCAATGCGGTGTCATAGCGTCGGGCCAGATTGTGGCGGCGTGTAACATAATCATCAAGTCGTGTCATCTGGCTTGCACCCAGTGCGGCCTGCAAATCTGTCATCCGGTAGTTGTAGCCCAAGCAAATTTGCTGGTAGTACCACGCGCCATCGGCCTCATGCGTCATGTGCTTCGAATCACGCGTGATGCCATGACTGCGCAATAACGCCATCCGATCCGCCAGCTCGGCATCAATAGTCAGTGCCATACCGCCTTCACCTGTGGTAATAATTTTCACCGGATGAAAGCTGAACACGGTGATGTCGCTGTAACGGCAGTTGCCGATGGGTTCGTTTTTATATTTGCCACCGATGGCGTGTGATGCATCTTCGATAATTTTGAATCCATATTGCTGGCTGAGCGCGTGTATCCCCGCCATATCACAGGGCTGTCCGCACAGATGGACCGGTATCACCACTTTCGGCAAACGCCCAGTTTTTTTTGCCCGCTCTAATTTTTCTGCGAGACAGGCCACGCTTAAGTTGTAGGTGTGCGGATCAATGTCCACGAAATCGACTGCGGCTCCGCAGTACAAGGCACAGTTGGCGCTGGCGACAAACGTGATTGGGCTTGTCCAGACGACATCGCCTTCTCCTACGCCCAGTGCCAAGCAAGCAAGGTGCAGCGCAGAAGTTGCACTATTCGCCGCGACCGCATGTTTTGCGCTACAGTAATTTGCAACCGCTTTTTCAAAAGCGGGCGCTGCCGGACCCTGAGTGAGAAAATCTGAGCGTAGTACTTCCACCACCGCGTGGATGTCGGCTTCAGAAATGTCCTGGCGACCGTATGGGATCATCGTACTCATTTATTTTTCTTTTTGATCGTATGTTTGAATTTCAGCACTGCGAAATGCAATTCGATGGAGGTTTCTGAATCGGTGCTCTGCAAATCGTCATCGAAAAGGTCGGCGATGATCTCGCCACTTTTTTGCATAAGTGATTTTTGTTCGGTTTTATCTTGAGTAGCCGATAATGCTTTGATGCTCTTGGAAAGATTTCTGATTTTTGAGAAAGTTTCAATAATCGAAATAGTCGCCAGAGTTGCTTGCGGGCTCTTAAGAATGGTCGCCAGCATATACAGCCCTTTTTCCGTAAATGCGCTTGGGAGCTTTACTTTTCCGCCTTTGATTGAAGTCGAAAATTTCGACTTCATCGAGTCCCATTCACTTTTATGAATATCCAGAATGTATCCATCAGGAAATTTATCCGGATTATTTTTCACCGCCTCATTGATTCTTTTAGTTTCAACTCCATAGATTTGCGCCACGTCGCTATCAAGCAAAACGCTCTGTCCCCTTATTTCTACGATGAGATTTGTCAGGCCTTCAAATTTTCCCATATCCGCCATCTCGCGCTTCTCCGTTCATTCGATCAAATCTATGCAGCTTTAAATTTTGCCGACCTTGTCGCGGTTTTGCTCTATCCAGTTTCGTAAAGTGGCAACCTCCATCCACTCTTTGTTGTTATCCGAAGAATAGGTAAAGCCCAACTCTACTTTTTGCCCGCCATTGATGCGCTCTGGGTCATCGCTCCAGTTATGTATCGCCGGGAGTATCTTGTAGTGATCGTGATACTCGTAAGTGTGCGGCGCATCCTCGGTGCCGATCATCTGTTCGTGGAGCTTTTCACCCGGTCGAATACCAACGATTTCGTGCCGCGCATTGGGCAAAATGGCGCGTGCGATGTCGGTGATTTTCATGGAAGGGATTTTTTTTACATAGATCTCGCCGCCGATCATATCTTCGAAAGCATGGTTAACCAGACTCACTCCCTCCTCCAAGGTAATCATGAAGCGAGTCATGCGTTCGTCGGTTATCGGCAGCACGCCTGTTTCTGCGAGGCTGAGAAAAAAGGGGATGACCGAACCGCGCGACCCCATCACATTGCCATAGCGCACCACGGCAAAGCGCGTATCATTTTTTCCTGAATAAGAATTGCCCGCAATAAAAAGCTTGTCCGAGACCAATTTAGTTGCGCCGTATAGATTTGCCGGGCTGCTGGCCTTGTCAGTGGAAAGTGCAACGACGCGCTTTACGCCTTGATCGATGCAGGCATCTATCAGATTCATCGCGCCGGTCACATTGGTTTTGACACATTCAAAAGGGTTGTATTCCGCAGTCGGCACGATTTTTGTGGCGGCTGCATGGACAACGAAATCTACGCCGTTGAGCGCTCGCGCAAGACGATCTTTATCGCGCACATCGCCGATAAAAAAACGTACGCGCGGATTGTTGCCATAAAGCTTGGCCATTTCCCATTGCTTCATCTCATCGCGCGAGAAAATGATCAATCGACGCGGGTTAAATTTGTCCAGCGTCATGGGAACAAAGGCGTGGCCAAAAGAACCGGTGCCACCGGTGATAAGTATGGATGAATTGGTTAACATATAGACTGATCCTGAGTAAACGTTTTTATATATTCTTTCAAACAGATGAAACTAATTTTTTAACGGGTATCATTTCCCCGACGGGCACCTCATCCATAAGGCTACCGTGTTCCAGCTTATAAATTCTGTTGCAGTGCGCTACGGTGGAAAGACGATGCGCAACGATCAAAATTGTTTTTGAGCCTTGTAATGCCGTGACCGCGCGCATCACCTCTTGCTCAGTAGCCGTATCCAGCGCGCTCGTCGCTTCATCCAGCACCAATACTGCCGGGTCGTGATAGAGGGCGCGCGCTATACCGATGCGCTGTCGTTGCCCTCCTGACAGGCGTATGCCACGCTCTCCGACCAGCGCGTCTATGCCTTCCGGCAAACCTGTTATAAATTCTTCGAGTTGCGCGGCCTTTATAGCGCGCAGAACAGCGGCATCGTCTATCTGCTCGTTCGGTAATCCAAAGGCAACATTGCGCCGCAAAGTGTCATCGGTAAGAAATATGGATTGCGGGACATATCCGATTTGATCCTGCCAATTTCTCAAATTTTCTTGAATGTTCTTCCCATCAACGCTCACCTGGCCTGTGTCGGGAGTGAGCAATCCAAGGAGAATATCTACTAACGTACTTTTGCCCGCACCACTCGTGCCGATAAAACCCACGGATTCACCTTGCTGGATCGTCAGCGATATATTTGTGAGTGCCGATTTTTCTGCCCCCGGATAGGCGTAGCTAATTTGATTTAATTCAAGCACGGAATTGAAAGGTGTGAGGCTATTCGCAGCCTCATTGGCGGGAAGTGCCAATTTGAGTTCCGAGTGCAGGATATCTATCACCGGCGCACAGTAGCGCAGGGACTGCATCGCACTCAGCACCCGATTGACCGAGGGAATGAAACGAAATGCAGCGGCTGCAAAAACGCCCAAAGTCGGCAACACCGCATCGAGCAGCCGCCCCTGCGCCACCATACTGATGACTAGGATTGCGAGCCCAATGACCGCGAGCAACTCCATAACGAGGCGCGGTATCTGCTGCAAAGTGGCCTGAAGTTCGCCCACGCGCGCGCTATGCAAATTGTGTATTTCATATCGCTCTTGAAAATCTGCTTCTCTCCCAAGCAACTTGACATCCTTGACCCCGCCCAAACCTTGTTGCAAATGTTGGATACGCAAACCCTCATGATGCTGGCGCGCCAATCCCCACTGTGCTAGGTGTTTGCGACTTAGGCGATAAAATACCCAAGAAGCAAAACCTAATACCATAGTAACTGCTAGCGTCCCCACCGGCTCAACCAGAAGCAATAAAAAACACAAGCCCGCTAACACCAACGTCTCGGAGAGCAATAGCATGGCTGGGAGTATGCCGTCAAAAGTGAATCGGTTCACTTCGCCAATAACATTCCGAATCAATTGCGCAGAGTTTCGCTGCAAATGAAACGTATAGGGCTGTCGCAGATACGCAATGAATAATTGCTGCGAGAGATGCGCTTGCACTGCAAATGCGAAACGCGATTGCCGCCATGCGAGCAAAGCCAAAAATAGGGTTTTAATAAAATACACGCCGACCAATACCAGCATACCGCCAACAACCAGCGCGGGCTGGTTTGGGTTCCCCATTGCATGAAGTGCAGGTTGGAGCACCGGGAAACTGTTCGCAATATCCGGTTGCGTGAGCAGCGCCAATGCGGGAATGACCAAGCCGATACCCAGCGTTTCTAGCAACATGCCGACAAACATAAGCCCCAGCAACACCAATGCATTACGCCTATTGGCTGGCGTGAGCAGCAAACCCCAGATTTTTTGGGCGGCAGAAGGATTATCGACAGAAGTCATCGTAAATTTTTGAAATGCCTACTAGCAAACTGGTTCTGGGCATCCAACCCATTTGCTTGATTTGACTAATATCGAGTAGCTTTCGTGGGGTACCGTCAGGCTTGCTAGCATCAAAAACAATGGCTCCTTGATAATCTACAACTTGTTTGATGACCACTGCCAGATCCCTAATGGTGATGTCCTCGCCACAGCCGACATTAATTAAAGGAAAAGTTGAGGATTGAAGGCTTGAGGCAGATTTAAAGACAGCGTCTGAGAGATTAGTGAGATGGACGCATGCTTCAGCCAAATCATCGCTATAAATAAATTCCCGCCTGGGGGTGCCCGTTCCCCAAACCGCGACTTCTTTGTCTCCTCGCTCTTTTGCTTCATGAAATTTTCTGAGCAGCGCGGGCAAGACATGCGAATTTTGTAAATCGTAATTGTCGCCTAGGCCGTAAGAATTAGAAGGCATCACACAAAGAAACTGTGTTCCGTGCTGTTGATTGTAGGCGGCGCACATCTCTATGCCCGCGATCTTCGCCAGCGCGTACGCCTTGTTAGTCTCTTCGAGCGTACCGGTCAGCAGATACTCTTCTTTGATCGGCTGCGGGCAATCGCGCGGGTAGATGCAGCTTGATCCCAGGAACAGCAAGCGCTTGACCCCGTGCCGCCAGGATTCATGGATCACGTTGGTTTGGATCGCCAAATTTTGGTAAATAAAATCGGCTGGGTAGGTGCTATTCGCCAGTATGCCGCCAACTTTGGCCGCAGCCAGGAACACATATTCGGGTTTTTCGTGCTCGAAAAAATCGCGCACCGCGTGTTGGTCGGTCAGGTCGAGTTCGGCGTGGGTTCTAGTTATGATATTTGTGTAATGTGCCGGGCAATTGCGCTCCCCCTCTCCCCGGCCCTCCCCCGCGAGGGGGGAGGGGGTTGTCAGGCGGCGCACGATGGCAGAACCGACCAGCCCACGGTGTCCTGCAACATAAATTTTTGCGTCCGGGTTCATTTGTTCTTCTTTTTGATCGTGTGTTTGAATTTCAAAACAGCGAAATTCAGTTCGATGGATGTTTCCGTGTCGCTCGTCTGTAAGTCCTCATCAAAGATTTCGGCGATTAGCTCGCCGCTTTTTTGCATGAGCGATTTTTGCTCGGCTTTGTCTTGAACTGTTGATAGCTCTTTTATGCTTCTCGATAGCCCTCTGATTTTTGAGAAGGTCTCAACTATCTAGATGGTCGCTTGGGTTGCTTGCGGACTTTTGAGGATGGTGGCAAGCATGTACAAGCCTTTTTCAGTGTATGCGCTTGGGAGCTTCACTTTGCCCCCTTTTGTTGAAGTCGAAAATTTCGACTTCAACGAATCCCACTCGTTTTTATTAAGCTCCACGATGTATCCGTCGGGAAACTTCTCCGGGTTGTTTTTTACCGCCTCATTGATTCTTTTTGTCTCAACCCCATAAATCACCGCCACATCGGTATCGAGCAAAACCGTATTGCCTCTTATTTCGATAATCAACTTTTTCAGGTTCTCGATTTTTATCATGTCGCTCATACCACGTCCTTCCCTATGAAATTACTGCTTCTGCTTTCCTCGCCAGTTTTCGACCTGAAGGCCGCTGACGCGATCAAACTCAGCTATATTTGATGTCACCACCACCAACCCCCGCGCCAGTCCGCAACCTGCAATGAGCAGATCATAAGCCCCGATGGGTTGCCCTTGCTTTTGCAGTGCAGCGCGCAGTGCCCCCGCCGCTTTGGCATCTGCACCTTCAAAGGGCAGTATGGTGATGCTGGATATAAACGCGTCTATCACCGTCGCCAGTTTCCTGGCACGATCCGGGTTAAGTTGCAAACCAAACTCAATCTCCATCTGGGTTACGGAGGAAATCGCCAACAGTTGCGGCGACATCGCCTTGATACGCGCTAACACGCCCGGCTGACCTTTAACAAAATCGCTGACCGTGCAGGTGTCTAGCAGATATTTCATGCCAGCGGGTCTGTTGCCGGGGGCTTGAGGTGATTTCGCCCGGCCTCAAATGGAGGTATATCATCCATGCCTGTAAAACCCAACACCACGTCAGGCCACTGTGGTTGGTTCCGCCGTGCCAGCCATTCTTCTACAGCATTGCGAATCAGTGCATTGCGGGTTTGCCCGCTCCGCTGCGCGACATCGGTCAACCGTTGTCCAGTTTGGTCATCAATATAAATGTTGAAATGCATAATGCCTCCGTCGGTATAACACATCTATATGTTATATACTTTTAAGCGAGCATTCAAGGTGCTTTCGTAATTTACCCTCTTAATGATTGCACAAGTAGCAAAGTGGGTTGATCTGTGGCTGCCTGCCCTTTGATTAGCCGTTGAAAGTTACTCCCGTCGCGATAGCACCTTAAACCCGCCTTGCCGCGCATGTTGGTCGCGCTCTGCCAAGATCATGTCCTCGCGCATCATCTCTGCAACCAATTCGCGAAACTTAACTTTGGGAACCCAACCCATTTTGGCTTTGGCTTTGCTCGCATCGCCCAACAGGCTTTCGACTTCCGTGGGTCTGAAATATCGCGGGTCAACCGCAACGCGCACTTTGCCGTTCTGATCGACCGCTTTTTCTTCGATGCCCTTGCCTTGCCAAGTGAGCGTAATCCCTAATTCCTGAGTGACGGCTTTGAGAAAATCACGGACACTATACTGTTCGCCCGTAGCGATCACAAAATCTTCCGGTTTATCCTGCTGCAGCATCAGCCACATGGCTTCGACAAAATCCCGCGCATGTCCCCAGTCACGTTTGGCATCGAGATTGCCGAGGTAGAGGCATTCCTGCAAACCCAGCTTGATACGCGCCATGGCGCGGGTGATTTTGCGCGTGACAAATGTCTCGCCGCGTATCGGTGATTCGTGGTTGAACAAAATGCCGTTGCAGGCGAACATGCCGTAAGCCTCGCGATAATTCACGGTAATCCAGTAGGCGTAAAGTTTCGCTGCGGCGTAGGGCGAGCGCGGGTAAAACGGCGTGGTTTCTTTTTGTGGGGTTTCTTGGACCAGGCCATAAAGCTCGGAAGTGGACGCTTGGTAAAAACGGGTTTTCTTTTCTAAGCCCAAAATACGCATCGCTTCCAGAATCCGTAACGCGCCCAAGCCGTCGGAGTCGGCGGTGTATTCCGGTTCTTCAAACGAGACTGCGACGTGGCTTTGCGCGGCGAGGTTGTAGATTTCGTCCGGCTGCACTTGCTGGATCACGCGCGTCAGGCTGGAGGTGTCGGTCATGTCGCCGTGATGCAAAAACAGGCGCACGTCTTTTTCGTGGACATCCTGAAATAGATGATCTATGCGGTCGGTGTTGAACAGCGAGGTGCGGCGTTTGATGCCGTGCACGATATAGCCCTTGTTCAACAGAAATTCGGCGAGATACGCACCGTCCTGTCCGGTGATGCCGGTGATTAACGCAACCTTCGGTTGCGCTGAGGACTGAGTAGAATCAGGGCTGAGGTTCGAGGACTGAGGACTGAGGGCTGCGGACTGAGGTGTATGTGTAGTCATTTGCTGTCTCTTTGTTTTTGAACGGCTGCTCGGAGCCCACCTATAATGCGTGAAAGTTCGTCGGTATTGTTGTTTAAGGCATCAAAGGTTTGCGAATTAATATAACCGACATCCTGTGCGACATAAAGCTGGGAGCGAACTTCGGCACAAGATGCTTTTGCAATAACGAGAAACTGATGAAACTCACCTCGCGAACCACGATCAAAGCCTTCCGCAATATTTGACATTACCGAAACTGCGAACCTGCGAGTCTGATCACGCAGACCAAAATCCTTGGCAAACTCACCGCGCGCGCTCACCCGATAAATTTCAGCCGTTAGCTGACGCGCTTTCTGCCAAGCGATCAAGTCTTCGAATCGTCCAACCTTCTGGCCCATCTAAAATCCTTAAAAACAGGACTGAGGATCGAGGACTGAGTTTCGAGAACAGGACTGAGGACTGAGTTTCGAGGACTGAGTAAAACCACGCGCCGCCTGTCCACTCAGTCCTCAGTCCTGCTTTTTTTTCAGTCCTCATTCCTCAGCCCTCAGTCCTGCTTTTTCTCAGTTCACAGTCCTCAGTCCTCGAATCTCAGTCCTATTTATTACCTTCCGTAATGATCGTCAAAGCGCTGGATATCGTCTTCTTCGACGTATTCGCCGACTTGCACTTCAATGATGTGAAGCGGAATCACCCCGCGATTTTCCAAACGGTGTTTGGTGCCGATGGAAATGTAAGTGCTTTCGTTTTGGGCGACCGTGAAAGTTTCATCGTTACGCGTGACCGTCGCCGTGCCGGAAACCACTACCCAATGTTCGGAGCGATGCTGGTGGCTTTGCAAGCTTAATTTTCCGCCCGGCACGACGGTGATGCGCTTGATCTTGCTACCGTTATGCTCGTCTTCCAACACGGTATAGCTACCCCAAGGACGCTGCACGGTGGTGTGTAACATCTGCTCTTTGGCGCCGCTCTCCTTGAGTGCCTCGACCACTTCACGCACCCGCTGGCTTTGTCCGCGTTGCGTGATGAGTATTGCGTCGGAGGTTTCAACTACGCACAAATTTTCCACGCCGACCGCAGCCACCAGCCGCTTGTCGCTGCGAATCAGCGTATTTTTGCAGCCGAGTGCCAGCACGTTGCCTTGCAGCGCATTGTTGTCGGCATCCTTGTCGGCGATGTCGTGAACCGCGTCCCAACTGCCCACATCCGACCAACCGATCTCGCACGGCACTAAGCCGACGTTGCCGCACTTTTCCAATACGCCGTAGTCGATAGAAATATTTGGCATACGGTGAAATTGCTTGCTGGTTGCTTGAGCAAAACTTTCTCCATTCCTGACTACCGCCAGCATGTCTTGCAACACCGCATCCACCTCGGGAAGATAGCGTTTGATTTCTCGCAAAATCGTAGAGGCTTTCCACACGAACATGCCCGAATTCCAGAAGTAGCCGCCTTCGCGCAAAAATTTCTCAGCGGTTGCAAGGTCGGGCTTTTCGGTAAAACGCTCCACCTCATAAACACAGGACTGAGATTCGAGGACTGAGGTTCGAGGGCTGAGGTTCGAGGACTGAGGACTGAGTAAAACCCCGCCCTCTGTATTTTCCTCAGTCCCGTCTTTACCCTCAGTCCTCAGTCCTTTAATTTTGATGTAGCCGAAACCCGTGTCGGGGCGATTGGGTTGTATACCAAAAGTGACCAACATCCCCGCCTGGGCGGCCAGTACCGCGCGCTGCAAGCTCGCCTGGAACGCCACCACGTCCTTGATGATATGGTCGGCCGGCAACACCGCCATCACCGGATCATCGCCTTGTTGCTGCAAATAAGCGGCGGCAATCGCAATCGCAGGCGCGGTATTTCGCCCGACGGGTTCGAGCAGCGTTTGATAGGGAGAGAGCGCATGATAGGCTTCGCCCTTGGCGTGTTCTTCGCCGGTGACGATCAACACCGCGTCGGCCGACACCAGCGGCTGCAAGCGGAAAATCGTCTCTTGCAACAAAGTGTGCGCGCCATCGAGCCGCAAAAACTGCTTGGGCAATTGCTGGCGTGACAACGGCCACAAGCGGCTGCCGCTGCCGCCGGCAAGTATGACCGCGCGCACCAAATTATTTGTATTGTCTTGATTGCCCATGCTCATTTCTCACGCGTAAGCACCACCACCACGGTTCTGGCAAACGCCTCAAAATCTCCCAGCCTCGTGGTGGCGAGGGTATAGACGGTGCGCCAATTAATCGCTTATCGGACCGGTGGAAACTTTCCACCGGCTCACTTACCCCAACCGCGCCGCTCAATTTCTGCCAGCATTCTGTCGGCGGTGCCAATGAGCGCGGGCACAAAGGTGTGCCCATTTTGCAGCGCGTTGGCGAGCACCGCCGGGTCTTCCACATATTCGTGAATCATCTGGTTTCTATGGCTACGCATCTCCATCCAGTCATCGGCAGAATCGAGCAAATCCAAGCGCTCTGCGCGATCTAGGTTGTCGATAGTGGCGGACGATTTTTCACCAAGGGCCTCCAACAGCAAGGGCAACAACTTGTTGCCGAGCGTATAGCAAGGGCAACAACTTGTTGCCGAGCGTATCTTGCAGGCGACCAAAGCGGCTGACAAAGGCATCAACCCGCTCCGCCAAATCCGGGTCTTGCTCAAGATGGGCCGCTTGCTCTGCGGTAAATGCGTTTGCAAATAATCGCCGATCTGTCATCGCCAGGAGCGCGCATTCTTTGCGCACGACGCGAGACAGAAATTGCAGGCGTATGAGAATTTCCTGATCCGCACTCACAGCAACTGTCCTTTTTTGAATGCGATTTCATGAATGGGCAAGCGCATCAAGTTGGGTGCGCTAATCAGCACATCCACTTTCCGTCCATGCATGGCACGCGACACTTGTGCGGCCATCTGTGCGGCCAATTGCGCGGGGTTATCCACGGGTTCCAGCAATTCAAGCATGAGATCAAGATCGCCGCCCCGCGCTGCATCATCCAGCCGCGAGCCGAAAACGCGCACACGGCATTCACCCCTGGCCACATGACGAGAAAGTTGCCGGATTATTTGGATTTGTTCGTCAGTCAGGCGCACGTTTTATCAACCCTTATTTTTTCGATGCCGGTACATCCACCCGTGAAGATTCATGCTTTAACACTTCAATTTCCTGCTTCAACGCTTCATATTCCTGCATTTTGTATTGCATGAAGCGCAGCGTCACTTTGGCTTTTTCCTCTATGCCGTGCGGCGTTAACAGGTACAGATACGCGGCTTTGTTCTGGTTGTTGCGGAAATTATTTACCTTGAGCAGGCCTTTTTGCACCAGTGCGCGCAGGCAGTAATTGGCCTTGCCGAGGCTGATGCCCAGCTCTTGTGCGAGTTCGCGCTGGCTCAGTTCCGGGTTGGTTTCCAAGCGTTTCAAAATTTTGTAGCGGTATTCATCCGTCAACACGATCAGGCCAATGTTTGAGTGTCACAAGTTGCGTTCAATCTATGAACAAGGCCTTAATTTGAGCACTTTATCAAAAATAATGCAAGCGGTTTTTTGGGGCGTGGATGTTACACAGCAGTCAGTAATTAAAACAACATCACGCCGCGTGTCGGGTTTTGTAGGTCGGGCTATACCCGACAACTCGCACCGTTGGCGGGCAAAGCCCGACCTACAAAATCGCATTGAATGTCGTCTATATTCCTGACTGATGAGTAAGTGCCGAATGTCAGCAGCAAAAAAACTGTGCGGGATGGTGGGACGGAAATTTGATTTTTTAGAGGCATCCCATGGAGGGTATGCGGCCTTTGCGTAGCACAACGTGGGACTTTTGCATTTCTTGCTTGAACGCTTCGGGAACGCGCGCCCAATCCATTACATCTACAAGCAAAGGCAAATTACTTTCGATAATGGCATTTTTTAATTCCCATAAATTGGGTTGGGCTTGGCTTAAATTCGCCGGGTTACGCAGCACCAAATCAACGTCGCTGGCCGCGTGCGCACGCCCGTCTACACGGCTACCATAAACCCAAACTTCGCTGTCTGGCACATGCTGATCCAGCAATGCAAGCAACGCGGCCAGATGATGTGGCGCAAGCTCGATTGACTCGATATCAGACATCTTCCGCTCCAAGTTTGTCGCGTAG
>Ga0209824_10000226_pt1 | contig 39735 bp, 33 predicted proteins | sample VDWuncwatermetaG_FD_184124 | JGI IMG/M metagenome (GOLD analysis project Ga0209824, IMG submission 184124) | Wastewater microbial communities from Netherlands to study Microbial Dark Matter (Phase II) - VDW unchlorinated drinking water (SPAdes)... ...
AGGCGATGGTCAGTGCGTTGCCTTCCACGTCGGTGTCGTTGCCGGTCAGTTGTACGGCGGTGTAGGTGATCGGTGTGTCTTCGGTCGCAGCCAATGTGTCGGCGATAGCAACGGACGCGTCGTTGACCGCCGCGACGTTGACGGTGACGGTGGCGCTGTTGCTCAGCGGGTTCACGCCTTGCCCGTCGCTGACGATGTAGCTGAAGCTGGCCGCGCCGCTGAAGTTGGCGGCAGGGGTGAAGGTCACCGTGCCGTTGGCGTTCAACACGGCTGTGCCGCCCGTGCCACTGGTGACCGAGGCGATGGTCAGTGCGTTGCCTTCCACGTCGGTGTCGTTGCCGGTCAGTTGTACGGCGGTGTAGGTGATCGGTGTGTCTTCGGTCGCAGCCAATGTGTCGGCGATAGCAACGGACGCGTCGTTGACATTCGTAAAAGTAATCGTTGCTGGCACTGCCACGTTGGGCGCACCTGGAATAATAACGCCATCATCCGTACCTGCGACATTCACGCTAAACGATGGCGCTGCTTCGCCGCCGTTGTGCATAAATTGTATTTGTCCTGCTCTGACTTGCTCGGCGGTGAAGCTGGTGATGGCGGTCTTGGCTACAAAGGTAATCGCAGAATCTGATGCAAGTACAAATTTGCCATTAACCACACTGCTTACGGTGAAGGTGTAAATGAGCAAATCACCGTCTTGGTCGGTATCAATATTGGAGATATTTGCCGAGGTGAGTGTGACTGTACCGCCCTCTGCAATGGTCAGCGTTTTGTTGCTGATGCCGGGCGGCTCAGCAATCGGATTAACAGCAAAGGAGGCGTTGCCGATGTCGGTCTTGGAATCAAGCGAGCCACTAGTGGTGCCGTTATCTGCCACGGTGTAATCGAACGATGCAGTTTGGTCAAAATTGGGGGCAAGTGTAAATTCGATGTTTGTGCCATTAATCACCGCTGTGCCACCCACAAAATTGGACAGCCCAGTAATAGTTAATGTCTGTGTAGATTCGTTGGCTGGCCCCCTGCTGTCATTGCCCAAGAGAGAGTCAAAGCTGATGACGCGCACGCCGCTGTCTTCATTCACTGCGCTCAGCACATTGTCCGTTGCTACAGGTGCATCGTTCACCTCGCTGACATTGACGGTGGCTGTGGCTGTGGTGCTCGTAGTCGTGCCATCGGTAACAGTGTAGGTAAATGTGGCAACGCCATTGAAATTAAGATTGGGAGTAAAAGTAACCGTACCGTCGCCATTCAGTAAGACTGTGCCGTTACTGGGATTGGCGACACTAGCAATACTCAACGCCTCAATATCTACATCTGCGTCATTGCCTGTTAATGACGAGGCGACAAAGGTAATGGGCGTATCTTCCACCGCCGAGAGTGTGTCGGCATTGGCTACGGGCGCGTCGTTCTCGCCACTCAAATTGATAGTCAACGTTTGAGACGCAGTTGCGCCACTCACATCGCTTACTGTCACAGTGAAACTGTCCACTGGTATTTCGCCAGTATCCAGTGCCTCAATTGCGGCTGCATTTTTTGCGTAGCTGTACGCGCCAGTTGCAGTATCCAAGGTAAGTATGCCAAATGCACCTGTTCTGGTCACCTCCCCCGCAACCACCGTGCCGCCTGTGATGCCATAGGTCAGGCTGTCTCCCACATCAACATCTGATCCACCCAGCGTGCCCGTCAACCCTGCATCAAGCGTGTCAATACTGTGAACTGTCTCCGCTATAGAACCGGATGCGACTGCGGCAAGTGTTGGCGCATCGTTGGTGTTACTCACGGTTAACGTGAATACGACGCTCACACTTGCGCCGCTGCCATCGGTTGCGATAACGCTGACATTTACAGTGCCGACATTCGCATTAAGTGGCGTGCCGTTGAATGTTCGTGTCGCTGCATCAAAGCTGAGCCATGCGGGCAGTGCTGCACCACCATCCAGCGTAGCGCTGTAAGTGCGTGTATCCCCAACGTCTATATCGGCAAAAGTATTTGCCGGAACGGTGAAGCTGAATGCAGCATCTTCTGTTGCACCTTGGTCAACAATTGCATTTGCAAGCGTGGGTGCGTCGTTGGAGTTGCTGACATTGACGGTGGCCGTCGCAGAATTACTGGGTAGGCTGCTATCGCTCACCGTGTAAGTGAATGTTGCAACGCCAACGAAGTCCTGCGCGGGCGTAAAGATTACGTCGCCGTTACTCAATGCAACTGTGCCACCCGTACCATTTGTCACGCTGACTATCGTGAGTGGGTTGCCATCAATATCTGTGTCATTGCCGATTAACTGCGCTGCGGTAAAAGTAACTGGCGTATCTTCAGTCGCGCTCAAGGTATCCGCAACTGCCACCGGCGCATCATTCACGGGTGTGACATTAATGCTGACTTGCCCGGTACTGCTCGTTTTGCCATCGCTCACGACATAGCTGAAGGTGGCGATACCATTGAAATTTGGCGTAGGTGTAAACGTGATCGTGCCATCCGCATTACGTAATACGGTGCCGCCTGTGCCACTGCTCACGCCGATCAGCGAGATGCCGCTTCCTTCCGCATCGCTATCATTGCCGAGTAATTGGGCGGGCGTAATAACAAGAGGCGCTTCTTCTGGGGTCGTAAATGTGTCGCTGCTTGCCACGGGCGCGGCATTGGCTGGTTCTTTGGCGCTGGCCGCCACGCCCACACCTATCCCCACTGCTGCTGCGCCCGCCACGGCTGTCCCCATGCCGATGCCCGCACCCGCCAACATGCCCGAAAAACCACCCGACACCCCCCCTGCCGAGCTGGCTGCTGCGCCTGTGGTTGCGGCTGTTGTAGCTGCTGTTGTGGTTGTGGCTGCTGTGGTCGTGGCTGCGGCAATTTCAGCACCCGCGACGGCGGCTGTGGTAGCTGCTGTACTGGTTGCGGCAGCGGCTGTACCCGCTGCATTGACACCGGCCACCCCTACGGCGGTGGCGGCATCCGCGCCTATCGCAGCGGCACCTGCCTCTGTTGCGATAACGGCAGAACTTGTACCCCCGCCTGCCGCTATCGCACCGATTTCCGCAGCTTCTGTGGCCGATACGGTTATTGCTGTCGCCTCGGCACTGGCGGCTGTCGTAGCTGCCGCTGCGGATTCGGCTGTGATGGTTTCGGCTTGGGCAAGCTGAAGCGGCTCAGCTTGTGTTGATTCTGCTTGATCTAACGCTTGCGACACCTCTTCTTTCGGTGCGAGTTCATCTTCGTTAATTTTGCGCTTATCGCGGCCACCATTTCTTCTGCCCCCCCTCTTCACATCCGGCTGAAGCAGCGCGGCATCACTGGCCGGTAGCGGAATCGCACCCAGTTTGTCCGTTACAATTTGCGCGACAATTGCATTGGCGTTAGAAGCTGAAGTGGGGGAGGAAGTAGCGGCCATAATAGGAATCCCTTATTAGTTACTGAATTTATTAAACAATTGAGCATCACACGACACAGGCATTAAGTGTAAAAACTCGGACACAAAAGTACTCCTCTACGCGCCGATAATCAATTAGACGGCCTACCAATTTGTATGGTGCAAAGAGACTAATTTTTTAGTAGATGAGTACGGGTCAATTTAGTACTTATGTCCCATGACAAAATATGGTTGTTTGTAAATTTATATCAGCGCGCCCTTCTAGCGCAGCGTGTGTCGTTTAGTCCGAAATCTTAACAACACATGCTGTGCGCGAGTTACACGGCTCATGAATGATCTGCGTTGATCATTATTGTACAGATTGGAATGATGGCTTTATACGCGGGCGTGACAACGCCCAGTAAACGCGAGTTACTTTAACTTTGGGCGAATAATGTGCGTGCGGAATGACAGCCAGCTCCTACTAGTACATTTACTCCTTACACAGTACAGCCACTCCTTGCGGCACGCATCAACAAAAATCCTCACACCCACGCCCTATTCAGATGGGTTTATGGCAAACTGACGGCTGTTTTTATTCCTGTACCACCATTATTTTGCAACCTTACGAACTCCTCATCGGCCTGCGTTACACCCGCGCCAAACGCCGCAACCACTTCATTTCTTTTATTTCGCTGATCTCTGTACTGGGCATGGCATTGGGCGTGGCCGCGCTAATTGTCGTGCTGTCGGTGATGAACGGTTTCCAAAAAGAAATCCGCACACGTATTTTAGGTATCGCCCCGCATGTGCAAATGACTTCTGAAAACGGCTATTTATCAAGCTGGGTAGAAACGCTGCAAATGGCGGCGGCTCATCCACAGGTAGCCGCTGCCGCACCTTACGTCACAGGGCAAGGCATGTTGTCGTACGAGCAAAGCGTGCAGGGGGTGATGGTGCGCGGCATTGATCCGCACACCGAAAGCCGGGTGATTGATTTGTCTGACAAGATTAAAGCTGGTTCGCTGGAAGCCTTGCGCGATGGTGAATTTGGCATTGCGCTGGGCACCGATTTGGCGCGTGCGCTGGGGGTACATTTGGATGACAAAATATTATTGATGACCCCGCAAGGGCAGGTTACGCCTGCCGGCATGATGCCGCGCCTGAAGCAATTTCGCGTGGTCAGCATTTTTGAAATCGGCATGTCACCTTACGATAATTCGCTGGCTTTAATTCACTTGGGCGATGCGCAAAAATTGTATCGCATGGGCGATGCGGTCACGGGCGTAAGCGCGCGGTTGCACAATCTTGACCTGGCCCCGCAAGTAGCCAAAGAGTTAGAGCGCGAGCTTCCCCGCGATGTGTACGCCAACGATTGGACGCGGCAACACGCGAATTATTTCCGCGCCGTGCAGATTGAAAAAAAGATGATGTTTATTATTTTGCTGCTGATTGTGGCGGTGGCGGCGTTCAACATTGTCTCCACGCTGGTGATGGCGGTGGCGGACAAACAAGCCGACATCGCCATCCTGCGCACGCTGGGCGCATCGCCCGGCAGCATCATGAAAATTTTTATTGTGCAGGGCGCGCTCATTGGCGTGGGCGGATCGCTGCTGGGCGTGGGCGGCGGCATCTTGCTGGCGTTGAATATTGATGTGGTGGTTCCCTTTATCGAACAATTGTTAGGCGTGCATATTCTTTCTAAAGAGGTGTACTTCATCAGCGAATTGCCTTCCGATTTGCAACGCGATGACGTGCTTATTGTGGCAAGTTTAGCGTTTGTCATTAGCTTGCTGGCAACGCTTTATCCGAGCTGGCGCGCGTCTAAAACACAGCCTGCGGAAGCACTGCGCTATGAATAATTATCTTGCGAATAAATATCTTGCGCGTGCACGCTTTCTGTAGCCATTACTGCGCTAAATTCTATAGCGAAAAATCTGCATCGCCACTCCAGGGCATCTCTAAAAATCCAACTTTGTGAACATCCGCTACGCGGATTGCCTGCTAACCCCACTTCGTTGCCATACTGTGTTGCTCGCAAAAAATGATTCCTCACATATCAAACATATGCGTCGTCGTCATTTTTCGCTCGCGCCTTGTCTGGCTTATAACCAGCCACTTGGCTGCCGTCTTTTGGCGGCCTAGTGGAATGGCTAGTTGTTCCATCAGCAATTCGAATTTTTAGAGATGCCCTGTACTCATTACTAAAATTTGACGCGCTTTGCGCCGGGGCGAAATTTTAATTCCCATCCATTCCGCGCACCAAATCTATGCACTGTGCGATTGATGCAGCACTGAATTGTTGCGCGCCTCCTTATCACGCCACTTACATATAAATTATCCATATGATTTATATACAAAATACTTGTGGCACAGGTATTGCTATATACATTGCAAACAATTATGGGCATTAGCCATGCAAGAAACAAAATCAATTTGTTGTTACTGCGGGGTTGGGTGCGGGGTCATCATCAGCACGGAGACCTCAGATACGGGCGCGGCCAAAATTACGGGCGTGCGCGGCGACCCCGATCATCCCGCGAATTTTGGGCGGCTGTGTACTAAAGGCTCAACCCTGCATTTAACCGCGCATGAGGAAATGCGCGCGCTGCATCCTGAAATGCGCGCTGCCCGCAACGCACCGCGCCTAGCTGTGAGCTGGGATGTTGCGCTGGATAAAGTAGCAGATAAATTCGCCAGTATTATTCAGCAGCACGGACCGGATGCCGTCGCATTTTATATTTCTGGGCAGTTGTTGACCGAAGATTATTACGTCTTCAACAAGCTCGCTAAAGGCTTAATCGGCACCAACAACGTCGATACCAATTCGCGCTTGTGCATGTCGTCCGCTGTCGCGGGTTACAAAGCCACGCTGGGCATGGACGCGCCGCCGGGTTGCTATGAAGATATCGACCACGCGCACTGTATTTTTATCGCGGGTTCGAATACCGCGTTCGCGCACCCCATCCTTTTTCGGCGCATTGAAGAGGCGCGCAAAAAAAATCCCGCTCTCAAAATGATCGTTGTTGATCCGCGTCGCACGGATACTGCCAGCATGGCCGATTTGCATCTGGCAATTTTGCCCGGCACCGATGTCGCGCTGTTTAATGCCATGCTGCACGTCATGCTGTGGGAGGGCTGGTGCGACCAACCCTATATCGCCGCGCACACGGCAGGTTTTGAGCAACTCAAAGCTACGGTGAAAAATTTCACGCCACAGTTTGCGGCAGACATTTGCGGCATCGCGGCAGAAGATATTGTGCAAGCTGCACGCTGGTTTGCGACTTCAGCCGCCACGCTTTCTTTGTATTGCCAAGGGCTCAATCAATCGGCGCACGGCACGCATAAAAATGCCGCGTTGATTAATTTACATTTAGCCACCGCACAAATCGGCAAACCGGGTGCTGCGCCGTTTTCGCTGACGGGACAGCCGAATGCGATGGGCGGGCGCGAAGTCGGCGGCATGGCCAATCTATTATCTGGCCATCGCAACTTGGCTAACCCCGCGCATCGCGCCGAAGTGGCCGCGCTATGGGGCATTCCTGAGGTGCCCGCCAAGCCCGGAAAAACTGCGGTAGAAATGTTTGAAGCGGTGCGTAACGGTGAAATCAAAGCCATCTGGATCGCGTGCACCAACCCGGCGCAATCCATGCCTGACCTGAAGTTGGTGAACGAAGCACTGCAAGCAGCAGAGCTGGTGGTGGTGCAAGAAGCCTTCAAACATACCGACACCGTGCACTATGCCGACGTGCTGTTACCCGCCACCACTTGGGGCGAAAAAGATGGCACCGTGACCAATTCCGAGCGTTGTATTTCACGGGTGCGGGCGGCTGTTTCCCCTGCGGGTGAAGCGCGCCATGACTGGAAAATCGTAGTGGATTTTGGTAAGCGATTGGCACTGCATTTAGGTCGCCCTTCCTTACTGGAATACCCCAACCACGAAGCCATTTTTAATGAGCATCGCGCCACCACACAAGGTCGCGATCTGGACATCACCGGCCTGAGCTACGCGCTACTGGAAAATTCCGGGCCGCAGCAATGGCCTTTTGTAGCAGGTGATACACAAGGCAAAAAACGCTTGTACGAAGATGGCATATTCCCCACCGAAAGTGGTCGCGCCAATTTCATCGACACGCCGTATTTGCCCACCGCCGAAGATACCGATGCGCGCTTCCCGCTGCATTTCAACACTGGGCGGCTGCGCGACCAATGGCACGGCATGAGCCGCACTGGAAATGTCGGGCGATTATTCAGCCATGTCGAAGAGCCGCTTCTGTCCATGCATGCAGATGATATGACGCGGCGCAAATTGATGGATGGCGACCTCGTCAACATCGTCAGCCGACGCGGCAATCTGCATGTGCGCGTGGCCGCTTCCGCCGAGATGCGCCCCGGTCAAACTTTTATGCCCATGCACTGGGGCAATCAATTTATGCAAGGCCTCGGCGCGAACGCGCTGACCCTCAATAAGTTTGATCCGACATCCAAACAACCCGAACTAAAACATGCTGCTATTCAGGTCAGCAAATTAAATCTGCCTTGGCAGATGGTCGCCATGCGCAGCGGCGAGGCGGCACACCGCTTGGCACGCTTACAGCCGTTGCTAGCGCAGTTTGATTATGCCGCGTTGGGTTTATATGGCCGCGATAACGAGTTGGTCATTTTACGGGCCGCGCATAACGTCGCCGCGCCCGAAAAATTATTAAACGAGATTGATGAAATTTTACAGTTGGATGACGCGCACAAAGTCATGAATTATCGCGACGCAAAACGCGGCATCTCCAAGCGCGCCTTGCTGCATGGCGATCATTTGGTCGGCGTGCGTTTAACGGGCGAAACCGTAGCGCGAGATTGGCTCAAAGAACTGATCGCACAAGCTACCGACACCAAACTTTTACGCCCGTGGTTATTGGCTCCGGTGAGCGCGCCACCCGCCGGACAAAATGTGCGTGGGCGCATTATTTGCAATTGTTTGGACGTGGCAGAGCAGGAAATATCCAACGAATTAAAGCAAGGAATGGACTTGGCCGCCATTCAGAAAAAATTAAAGTGCGGCACCGAATGCGGCTCGTGTTTGCCCGAATTAAAACGACTGTGCGCGCAAGCTGCGGTTGTGGGAGCGCGGCCATGACCCAAATTCACGCGCCCAGCTACTCGGCTTACATCAAGCGTATCGGACGCGGCGCGCACGCCACCGATTTAGAAGAACACGAAGCATACCAAATGTTTTCCGCCATGCTGGATGACGGGGTGGCCGATTTAGAACTGGGTGCGATTGTGCTAGCCATGCGGATGAAATCAGAATCGGCCAGCGAGATAATGGGATTTTATCGGGCGATGGCCGAGCGAACCTACACGCTCAATACCCCGGATGTACCCTGCCTGCCCGTGGTTATACCGAGCTACAACGGCGCACGCAGGCAAGCCAATTTACTTCCCCTACTCGCGTTACTGCTGCGCGAATATGGTGTGCCGGTTTTATTGCACGGCGTGTTGCAAGGTAACGCGCGTGTGACCACAGCCAGCATTTTGCGCGAACTGGGCGTTGCACCCAGCTTGAATTTAGCGCACGCCCAAAAGCAGCTTGCCGACCAGAAAATCGCCTTTTTACCCACCGTTGTTTTATGCCCCGGATTAGCTTCAGTCTTGGCCCTACGTGATCGCCTTGGGGTGCGAAATAGCGGGCACTCTTTAGTTAAATTATTAGACCCCTTCCCCGGCGGGTGCTTGCGCGTAGTCAACGTCACGCACCCAGATTATCTGGGCAAGATGAACGAATTCCTAACCACCACTGGCGCACGCGCCTTGTTATTGCGCGGCACCGAGGGCGAGCCTTACGCCAACCCCAAACGCCGCCCACAGATGGATTTTTTTAATTCGGGCAAACAAATCACCTTATTTGAAGCGGAAGAAGGCACGCTCAAACAGCCCCCTGCCCTGCCCGCCGACATGGATGCACTGACCACGGCGAATTGGATCTGCCGCGTGCTGGCGCGAGAAATTCCTGTGCCGCAGCCGATCATCAACCAACTGGCTTGCTGCTTATTTGGCAGCGGCTACGCAGATGATATGAGCCAAGCGATAGCGCTGGCGGCGGGTAAGGCGACTTATTTGGTGGCTGCGTGATGATAAATTTTCGGATGGCTACGCGCTACCTCTCCCCCCAGCCCCTCTCCTCACGGCGGAGAGGGGAGCGAACCATTCCTCTCTCCCATTTTGGGAGAGAGGCTAGGAGAGAGGGCAAGTTTACCTACTCAGGTTATGACGATTGCAAGTTGCCATCAACGTATTCGCAAATAAATTTAATTGTTGTTACGCAGGGAGCATAAAAAATGCAACAAGGACACGTTTTTTTAATTGGTGCCGGGCCCGGCGATATTGATTTACTCACACTGGGCGCAGTTCGCAGTATCGGTCTGGCAGATGTTATTTTGATCGACGATTTGGTCAACCCAGCGGTGCTGCAATTTGCGCGCGCTAACATACCGGTGATTCACGTCGGCAAGCGCGGTGGCTGCGTGTCCACGCCACAAGAATTTATTCATAGAAAAATGATCGCGCTGGCACGCGAGGGAAAAATTGTCGCACGCATCAAGGGCGGCGACCCGTTCATGTTCGGACGCGGTGGCGAGGAAATGCAAGCCCTGCAACAGGCTGGCATTAAGGTTTCGGTCATCAGCGGACTGACCTCCGGCATGGCCGTACCCGCCACATTAAGCATACCGCTCACGCATCGCGACTACACCCAAGGTGTCACTTTTATCACCGGACACTCAAAGAATGAGCATATGCCTAATTGGCGCGCGCTGGCGGCATCCGGCACGACACTGGTGATTTATATGGGCATGACCAATCTGGCAGAGATCACCCAACAGCTTATACAGCATGGCATGGCGGCGAACATGCCAGCCATCGCCATTCAACATGGCACGCTGCCCACGCAGCGACATGTTCTTGCGACCTTGCAAACATTGGCGCGGGATGTGCTGCAGGTTGGCTTGTCCAGTCCGTCGATTGTGGTGATTGGCGAAGTGGCGCGGTTTGCTGAGGGCGTAAATTGCATAGAAGAAATGATGCAGCAGCAAGCGGCATAGCGTAACCAGCAAACACATATTTTATTTAATACCCATAGCTCGCTCCCGCCTACGGCCCCCTCGCTGCGCTCTCCCCACCCTTCTCCCGAGGGGAGAAGGGTGGGGAGAGCGCAGCGAGGGTGAGGGAGCAAGATTGAATGTTTAGCAAATTAGCGTTTGAGTACTTGAAAAAATGAAGCCACAAAAAATTTTTAACGATTGAGTAATTTTTAAGGAGCAGCGCAATGAAAAAAATGAAATTAGTAATGGTTGGTAATGGCATGGCGGGTGTACGCACGCTAGAGGAGTTGATCAAGCTCGAGCCGGATTTATACGACATGACGGTATTTGGCGCAGAGCCGTATCCAAACTATAACCGCATCATGCTGTCGCCGGTATTGGCCGGGGAACAAGGCATACAAGACATTATTTTAAATAGCGTGGAGTGGTACACAGAAAATAAAATCACGCTGCACCTAAATAAAAAAATCGTGAAGATTGATCGCAAAAAGAAAGTGGTGATCGCCGAAGATGGCACCGAAGCAGAATATGATCGGCTGCTGCTGGCGACGGGTTCTAACCCATTTATCCTACCCGTGCCAGGTAAAGATTTACAAGGTGTGATCTGCTATCGCGACATACAAGACACCAACGCGATGATAGATGCAGCCACTCAATATAAACATGCAGTCGTTATCGGCGGCGGGCTACTCGGCCTAGAAGCGGCCAATGGATTGGCTTTGCGCGGCATGGATGTAACCGTGGTGCACATCATGCCGTGGCTGATGGAGCGGCAACTGGATAGAAATTCCGCATACATGTTGCAGGCATCGCTGGAAGAAAAAGGCTTAAAGTTCCTGCTGGAGAAACACACGCAAGAATTAGTGGCTGATGCACAAGGACGTGTGTGCAAAATAAAATTCAAAGACGGCAGCGAAATTCCGGCTGACTTAGTGGTGATGGCGGTCGGCATCCGCCCCAATACCGCATTGGCAGAATCGGCTGGCATCCACTGTAATCGCGGCATTGTGGTGAACGACACGATGCAAACGTACGACCCCAGTATTTACGCGGTGGGCGAATGTGTGTCGCATCGCGGCACGGCATATGGTTTGGTCGCGCCATTGTTTGATATGGCCAAAGTCTGCGCCAATCATCTAGCACGCATGGGCATCGCGCGTTATCAAGGCTCGGTTACGTCGACCAAATTAAAAGTCACTGGCGTAGATTTATTTTCAGCGGGCGATTTCACTGGCAACGAACACACCGAAGACATCGTGCTGCAAGACACGGCAGGTGGCGTGTATAAAAAGCTGGTGGTGAAGGACGACAAGCTGATCGGCGCGGTGATGTATGGCGACACCACGGATGGCTCGTGGTATTTCCAAATGATCCGCGACGGCAAGAATATTTCTGAAATTCGCGATCACTTAATGTTCGGTCAATCGCATTTAGGTAACACCGGACATCAAGGCCAGAGCAGTGCCGCCGCCATGCCCGACACGATGGAAGTGTGCGGGTGTAATGGAGTGTGCAAAGGCACGATCGTTAAATCCATCAAAGAAAAAGGCTTGTTCTCGCTAGAAGATGTACGCAAGCACACCAAGGCTTCGTCCTCTTGCGGCTCATGCACTGGGCTGGTGGAACAGATACTCGCCTCGACCGTAGGCGGCGCGTACACCCCCACATTGAGTGCGACCAAGCCGATGTGTGGTTGCACCGATTTGACGCACGAGCAGGTACGCAAACAAATTACCGAGCAATCCTTAATCAGCATCCCGCAAGTGATGCAAGCACTGCAATGGAACACGCCCAATGGTTGCGCGAGTTGCCGCCCGGGCTTGAATTACTACGTGCTGTGCGCCCATCCACGCATCGCTAAAGATGATCCGCAATCGCGTTATATCAATGAGCGCGCCCACGCCAACATCCAAAAAGATGGCACCTTCTCGGTGGTGCCGCGCATGTTTGGCGGCGTGACCACAGCCAAAGATTTGCGCCGTATCGCCGATGTGGCAGACAAATACAACATCCCCACGGTCAAGGTCACAGGCGGGCAGCGCATCGATTTATTCGGCGTAAAAAAAGAAGATTTACCCAAAGTGTGGGCAGACTTGGACATGCCTTCTGGCCACGCTTACGCCAAAGCACTACGCACGGTGAAGACGTGTGTGGGCAGCGAATGGTGCCGCTTCGGCGTACAGGATTCAACGCAAATGGGCATCGACCTAGAAAAAATGCTGTGGAAAATGTACGCCCCGCATAAGGTAAAAATCGCCGTCTCCGGTTGCCCGCGCAACTGCGCTGAATCCGGTATTAAAGACGTAGGTGTGATCGGTGTGGAATCCGGCTGGGAAATTTATGTGGCGGGCAATGGCGGGATTAAAACCGAGGTTGCACAATTTTTGGTCAAGGTAAAAACACCCGATGAAGTGCTGGAATATTCGGCGGCATTTTTGCAACTGTACCGCGAAGAAGCGCGCTACTTAGATCGCACCGTGCATTACGTGGAGCGGGTCGGGTTGGAATATGTCAAGCAGCGCGTCGTGGCCGATGCAGCGAATCGCAAAGCTCTGTACGAACGTTTGCTGTACACGATGGCAGACTCGGTTGATCCGTGGAAAAAAGAAAACGTCGATATGCGCGAGTTTGAACCGTTGTCGATTTAGACGTTATCGTTATCGTTCTCGCGCAGGCGAGAATGATGATGGTTGACAGGTTATAGGCTTAGTGACTTTACGTAATGCACTTGATTAAAAGGAATCTGAATTATGAATAACTGGCATAAGGTTTCAACCGTAGCAGACATCCCCACTTTGGGTGCGCGTGTAGTGACCACCCGCGAAGGCAACATCGCATTATTTAAAACCGCAGACAATGAAATTTTTGCGTTGTTAGATAAATGTCCGCACAAAGGCGGCCCCCTTTCACAAGGCATCGTGTTTGGCAAAAAAGTGGCGTGCCCGTTACACAACTGGAATATTTGCTTGGATGACGGCCATGCTGTTGCGCCAGACATTGGCTGTGCGCGCTCGTTTCCGGTGAAGGTCGAGGGCGATGCCGTGTTTCTCTCGCTCACTTAATCAAGACACATCGTTATTTAAATTCTAATTTATTGAAACTTCAATTTTGCCCCCGCCTGCGGCCCCCTCGCTGCGCTCTCCCAACCCTTCTCCCGTAGGGAGAAGGACTTTTCCTCCCTCTCCCTTCGGGAGAGGGATAAAGGGTGAGGGAACAAGCTGGCATCGTTAAATTGGAAATGGAATTACAGCAGGATTTTATTTTATTTGAGGTGAATCATGTCAACCAGCTTCTGGAATGCAGGACACAAGCCCACACTGTTTTCTGCTTTTTTATATTTTGATTTGAGCTTTATGGTGTGGGTGGTATTGGGTCCTTTGGCCGTGCAAATCGCCACCGATTTACAATTAACCCCCTCGCAAAAAGGCATGATGGTCGCCACGCCGATTTTATCGGGTGCGTTATTGCGTATCGTGATGGGCGTGTTAGTCGATCATCTCAAGCCTAAAATCGCCGGCATCATCGGGCAAGTGATTATGCTGGCTGCCTTGCTGGTGGCCTGGTTGCACGGCATACACAATTATCAGCAAGTGTTGTTGCTGGGCGTATTTCTAGGCGTGGCAGGTGCTTCATTCGCAGTGGCCTTGCCCTTGGCCTCGCGCTGGTATCCGCCCGAACATCAGGGCAAAGCCTTGGGCATCGCGGGCGCGGGCAATTCCGGCACGGTGTTGGCGGCCTTGTTCGCACCGGGATTGGCACTGCTATACGGCTGGAATAATGTGTTCGGATTAGCGCTCATCCCTTTATCTTTCGCGTTGGTGATTTACACTCTGTTCGCCAAAGATAGTCCAGAATGCCCGCCCAGCAAGTCTTTTCACCAATACCTAAAAGTGTTGGCGGATAAAGACACCTGGTGGTTTATGTTGTTTTACAGCGTGACCTTCGGCGGCTTCGTCGGCATGGCCTCCTCGCTCACTTTATATTTTAACGACCAGTACGCGCTGTCGCCCGTGATTGCGGGATACTTCACGGCGGCCTGCGTGTGTGCCGGTTCACTGGTGCGTCCCTTGGGCGGCGCGGTGGCCGACAGAATTGGCGGCATCCGCACCTTGCAATTTATGTACGTGTTGGCTGCAATATTTTTATTTATACTGAGCTTGGGTTTGCAAAATGCTTACGTCGCCTTGACTGTCACCGTGTGTGCCATGTTGGCTTTGGGCATGGGCAACGGCGCGGTATTCCAGCTCATCCCACAACGCTTCCGCAAAGAAATTGGCGTGATGACAGGCTTAGTCGGTATGGCTGGCGGCGTGGGCGGATTTTATTTGGCAGCCAGCTTGGGCTACTCTAAACAAATCAGCGGCAGCTATCAAATCGGGCTGATGATATTCTCAGGGCTGGCTATCATTGCAATGCTGGGATTGCTCAGCGTTAAAAAACGCTGGCGCACGACGTGGGGGGCGGCCACGGTCACCACCGCCCGCATCTAGGAAAACGCTGCACAGTGGCTACGCGGGTGCATGGCTGTGTTGCACGGTGCTCGGAATCCTCATGTATAAAACATACACTGCGGTTCCTGCGCGCCGTGCGCCTTGCCCTTCATCCTGCTCGCCGACTGTGCAACATTTCCCTAATTCCAGTTCGCAATAGAGCCGATAACTTTGTACCCACATTGCAATGATTCACAAATTAAAGATGAAAAATGGCACTGAAAATTGAAATCGGCCAAGCCACCGCAACAGGTCAGCGCGAACGCAATGAAGATTATTTCGGCGCGGTGACCCCTGACGCTGAGTTGCTCGCCACCAAAGGCGCGTTGCTGGCCGTAGCAGATGGTGTGGGCGGTAATGCGGGCGGGCGCGAAGCCGCTGAAATGACCGTGCGCGGCCTGCTCACCGATTATTACGCCACGCCGGAAACGTGGGGTGCCTCCACTGCGCTAGACAAAGTACTTACCGCGCTGAATCGCTGGGTGCAATCTCATGCCGGGCGACATCGCGATATGGCCGGCATGGCCACCACGCTTTCTGTGTTGGTCTTGCGCGGCACGCATTACACCTTGGCGCATATTGGCGACAGCCGCATTTATCGTTTGCGTGATGGGCAATTGCAACAACTCACCACCGATCACGTATGGGATAGGCCGGACATGAAGCACGTCCTGAAACGCGCTATCGGTTTAGATGAGCAACTGCAAATGGATTATGCCGAAGGCGAGCTGCGCGCCGATGATGTGTTTGCCATCATGACCGACGGTGTGTGGGAACCCTTGGGTCAAAAAACGCTACACGAAATTTTACAGCTTTATAACAATCCGCAAATGGCTGCGGATGATTTAGTCAAGCGCGCCTTAGGCTTGGGTGGGCAAGATAATGCCACGGTGCAAGTGGTCCGCATTGTGCAACTGGGTCAAGAAAATCTGTCCGACATGATGGCCGAAGCGCGCCGCTTGAGCTTGCCACCCCGGCTTAAACCGGGCGCACAATTGGATGATTTTGAGGTGCTAGAATTACTGCACGAATCACGTGCCAGCTTGTTGTACCGCGTAAAAAATTTGCTCAATGGCCAGATATGCGTACTTAAAACATTACAACCACAGTTGGCCGACGACGCGGAAAGTTGCAATGGCCTGGTCAACGAAGAATGGCTAGGGCGACGCGTGGTATCGCATTACTTCACCCAAGTTTTACCCATTCCGCCGGAGCGGCGTAGCTGCTTGTACTACGTGATGAGCTGGCATGTCGGCGCAACCTTGCAACATAAACTCGACACAGGCCAGCATTTTTCGGTAGCCGATGTGGCCAGCATCGGCCTGCGTTTGGTTAAAGGATTGGCTGCACTGCATCGGCTCAATATCGTGCATCGCGACATCAAACCCGCCAATTTGCACCTGGGTGATGACGGCAAATTACGCATTCTTGATTTAGGGGTCGCGCTCAACGCTAATACCCACAACGCACTTACGCTCGGCAATCCTGGCACACCCAGCTTCATGGCACCGGAGCTATTCGCAGGTGCGGTAGCGGATGTCCAGTGCGACTTATATGCCGCCGGAGTTACACTTTATTATTTGCTAACCCGACGCTATCCTTATGGCGAAATTGAGCCTTTCCAACGCCCGCGCTTTGGTAACCCGATCTCACCCACGCGCTATCGCCCGGACGTGCCACAATGGCTGGAAAATATTGTATTGAAAGCCGTCGCGCTAGACCGTAACATACGTTTTGAAACCGCCGAAGAAATGCTACTGGCACTGGAAATCGGCGAGCGCAAGCCGCTGTTGCCGCCGCCCAGAACCTCGCTGCTCGAACGTAACCCCGTGCTGTTATGGCAGTGGCTTGCAATCATTTCACTGCTGGCCAATGTGTTGCTAATTTATCTATTGGTGGTGGCTTAAGGATGCACTGATTAAACAAAGCGGGGGGCAAAAATGGGCGAGTTAAGAAATAAACGCGCTTCAATCAACACAGCGTGGAATGCGGATGCTTTCAGCCTTTTGGTGAAAAACGTGGTCTGTCCCCGATTGTTTGAATAAATCAGCACTTCCTTAGAGCAAGTGCAGCGTTGAGCGGTAGCGTATTTCGAGTGGGACAAATTGGTGTGTGTGTGCAGATAATTGAAAGGGATGGCTGATGGATAAAAAGAAAAACGTGGGCTGCGCCAATTTGTCGCGATTGTTGATGAAAAAGTTTGTGTGGATATTGATCTTGCTGTTGCCGCAGGCTGTCGCGTATGCCGAAATCGGCAAGCTTGCCGAACCTGACAAGAAGTTGCCGCCCCATTTGGAAAAGCTCGAGGCCGAGTTGCGGATCAGGCTTAACGAACCCAAGCAGAAGATGCCGCCCGGCTGGACCATCGACCCCACGTTACCCATCCACCAAAAAGCCAAGTTGCACTCGGAAATTTCCGACCCGGTGCTGGGCGACCAGGCGCACATTGTGGAGTGGGCGTGGAGTCCGCAATATGCGGAACGGTTTGGCTTGCAGCCGCAACCCGATGGATTGCCTAATGGCGGGCTGTGGCTGGTGGGGGTGAAGATAGAGCGCCAGCAATATAAGCAATGGCAGCGCTACACCTGCAATATCATTGGGCTGATGGATAATAAATTACCCATCATTACGCCGCCAGGGGAAATGTATGTGATTCATCCAAGCAACACGGGTATGCCCGGTAATGCTCAGATAAATTCGGCAGATATGCGCAACGAGGTTCAGCAATCAGGAATAAAAGACTTCAATCCCGGCGTACAAACTTGGTATAAAAAACCAGCAAACAAGCGACAAGAAAGGCACCCTATAGACAGCGATGGGTTTGCGAAATACATCACCTTCTACAGGGAATACCAATTAGGTCTCGCATCTTTTGAGATTGATGTTGGGTGCGCTAGCATAGGGTACTCAGATACATACTCAACAGGTGCTTTAGTCAGAACTCCAGATTTGGTTAGAACAGAAATACGCTTCCCAACCCGCATAGACGGCAAGGATGATGATGACCCTAAAATTGGAGCCGTGTTTGAACAGAGTGCCATCAAATTCGATTTGCCGGATGGCCTGATACGCCGCATCTACCCTTATACGGTGGATGCGGATGATTGGACATCCTGTTTGATGCGCCGCGTAGGGCAGGTAGGAAGAACATTGACTTTGGCAGCAAGCAAAACTAAACGTTTTGGCAATGCCTGTGAACCCGTAACGAAACAACCGAAGTAATTTGCTCAATTAACCGATAACTAAAGGATATTGTCATGGTCTCTAGCGCTACTTATACCCAACTTGCCGATGCTGCATACAACGATACTGGTGCGCCAGCGGGATGGACTGAATAATAGGGGACAGACCACGTTTTCTGTGGCAACTTGATTCCCCACGAAGAGGACAGCATGAGAGCGATGATTAGTTTTACGGTGATTTTGATTGGCTCGATGAGCGGAGGGATGGCGAATGCGGCAAGTAAAAATGAAGCTGAATAAGCGGGGAAACGTGGTCTATCCTATTGTTTTTGGTGGAAATAATAGGGGACAGACCACGTTTCCTGTGGCAACTTGATTCCCCACGAAGAGGACAGCATGAGAGCGATGATTAGTTTTAGGTGATTTTGATTGGCTCGATGAGCGGAGGGATGGCGAATGCGGCAAGTAAAAATGAAGCTGAATAAGCGGAAATACGAATGTAATAGGGGACAGACCACGTTTCCTATAGGGGACAGACCACGTTTCCTGTGGCAACTTGATTCCCGACGAGGGGGCAGCATGAGAGCGATGATTAGTTTTACGGTGATTTTGATTGGCTCGATGAGCGGAGGGATGGCGAATGCGGCAAGTAAAAATGAAGCTGAATAAGCGGAAAAACGTGGTCTATCCTATTGTTTTTGGTGTAAAAATATATCGTGGAAAATTTTCATAAGTTGCAAGACTCCTTCGGCAGAAAAATAAATTACCTGCGTCTGTCGGTCACCGACCGCTGCGATTTTCGTTGCACCTATTGCATGTCTGAAAAAATGGAATTTTTGCCGCGCAGCGAAATACTTTCGCTGGAAGAATGTCTGCGTGTCGCACAAACTTTTATTGGCCTCGGGGTCAGTAAAATTCGCCTAACGGGCGGTGAGCCGCTGGTGCGAAAAAATTTGCCCTGGTTGGCTGCGCGCATCAGCGAAACACCAGGCTTGCGTGAACTCGTACTGACCACCAACGGCTCGCAGTTGGCACAATTTGCACAACCACTGGCGCAGGCGGGCGTGCATCGTATCAATATCAGCCTAGATAGTTTGCACGCCGACACCTTCCAAAAAATAACCCGCACGGGCGACTTACAAAAAGTATTGCACGGTGTGAATGCTGCGATTGATGCCTTTGGTGCAAACAATATCAAACTCAACACGGTGCTGCTGCGCGACACCAACCACCTCGAACTCCCCGCTATGGTGGACTTTGCGCTGTCCAAAAAAATTAACCTCAGCTTCATCGAACAAATGCCGCTGGGTGAAAGCGGGCATGATTATGCGAAAACTTTTTATAGTAGCCAGGATGCACTCGCGCACCTCAAACTGCATTACGAATTAATTCCCTGCATAGGAAATATTGGGGTAGAAAATTCCGGCGGCCCAGCACGCTATTGGCAAGTGAGTGGGCATGCCACGCGCATTGGCTTTATTTCGCCACACTCGCAGAATTTTTGCAGCACCTGCAACCGCATGCGCGTCACCGCACGTGGCGAATTATTTCCTTGTCTAGGTAATGAAGGCATGGTCGATTTACTGCCCGCGCTGCGCGCCCAAAATGATAAAGCGTTACATCATTTAATCATGCAAGCCACCGCCGAAAAACCCCAAGCACACGAATTTGATGTCACACAAAGCAAGCCGCGCATCATTCGATTTATGTCGCGCACGGGCGGGTGATGATGCCGATTACCACCGTTATTCTGGCGGGCGGTGCGGCTACGCGCATGGGTGGCGATAAGGGTTTGCGGCTGTTGCATGGTCGCGCACTGCTAGATTGGGTATTGGATAAGGTGCGCCCGCACAGCGCAGAAATTTTGTTGAGCCTCAACACCGATAATCAAAATTATGTGCGCGAAGGCTGCCGCATTATTAAAGATATAGAAAACAATGTTGGTCCGCTGGCTGGTTTGCAAGCTGCGTTGCACCACGCGCGCCATGAATGGGTGGCCAGCGTGCCGTGTGATACACCATTTTTACCGGACGATTTATTGCCGCAACTGTTAGCCGCTTTGCAACATAGCGATGCGGAAGTCGCCGTCGCGGCACAAGGTGGGCAACGGCATCCAACCATCGCGCTGTATCGAAAAAATGTGTCAAAAAAATTGGATATTTTTTTGAGTAAAGGGCAACGCAAAGTGGGGGATTGGTTAAACACCCTGAAAGTACGCGAAGTACCATTCGACGACACCCAAGATTCTTTTACCCAAGAATACGCTACCCAAGAATATTCCACCCAAAAAATTTCCACCCAGGCCTTTCTCAATATCAATTCCACACAAGATTTGCAGCACGCTAACCAAGCCCCCTCGCCTCTCATCGCACAAAACGAACGCTTAAAATAATGTCAAAAATAATTCGCATCGGCTTAGTTTCAATCAGTGACCGCGCCAGCAGCGGGGTCTATCAAGATGCAGGCTTGCCTGCATTAGAAGAATGGTTCACGCGCGCACTGCTCAGCCCGTGGCAATCTGTCACCCGCTTAATTCCTGACGAGCAAGCGTTGATCGAAGCCACCTTAATTGAATTAGCCGACACCGAACATTGCGATTTAATTTTAACCACCGGCGGTACCGGCCCTGCCCCGCGCGATGTCACCCCAGAAGCGACCTTGGCCGTGGCGCATAAAGTGTTACCGGGATTCGGCGAACAAATGCGTGCGGTGAGTTTGAAATATGTGCCGACCGCTATTTTGTCGCGCCAAGTGGGCGTGATACGCGGGCAGTCATTAATTATTAATTTGCCGGGGCAACCGAAAGCGATCAAAGAAACATTAGATGGCATATTCGCCGCCGTGCCCTACTGCATTGACCTCATCGGTGGTGCGCGTATTGAAACCAAGCCTGATGTGATAACCGCATTCCGCCCAAAATCAGCGCGATAAAATCCTAAATGATAAAAATGGAAATAACTGGTATATTGCTTTGTCTTAATTCATCACAGTGTCTTCACAAAACGAATTTTTTTCGTTAGGATGCTGCAACTCCAAGTAACCAATTCTAGATATTTCTGCAGCGACACACTCACCCCAAGCCCGAACACCCTAATTTTTACAATTTAAATTTTTCCTAAAATAAAGCGAGATAAATAATGAGCGCAAACATCCGTCATATTACCGATGCAACTTTTACCGCCGAAGTGCTGCAAGCTCCGCTACCCGTACTGGTTGACTATTGGGCAGAGTGGTGTGGTCCGTGCCGCAGCATCGCACCGGTTTTGGAAGAGATCGCTAAAGAATACGAAGGTCGGTTGACCGTGACCAAGCTGAACGTGGATGACAACCAACAAACACCACAAAAATACGGCATACGCGGCATCCCCACTTTGATGTTGTTCAAGAATGGCAATACTGAAGCCACCAAAGTAGGCGCGCTGTCAAAATCACAGTTAACGGCATTTATTGACAGCCACATTTGAACCGTTTAACCTTGCGCCTGTAACTGCGCTGATTGCTCCCCCGCCTGAATTAAAAAGCCTAGGTTAAATAAATAAAAGCCTAGGTTAAATAAATATAAATAAAAATTAGGTCTCAGCATTTAATAAAAAATATTCCGGCTTATCGACATTCACCGCAGTTCTTGTGCAAGACTTGCATCGTTTACAGCAGTACCCCTCCCCTTCGGCAATCCTCCATAACTTCGTCTCACCACACTCCCTATGCATTTATCTGACCTTAAAACCAAACATATCACCGAGCTAGTAGACATCGCGATTACCAATCAGATTGATAACGCTAACCGAATGCGCAAGCAAGATTTGATTTTTGCTTTACTCAAAAATCAGGCAAAAAAAGGCGAGAGCATATTTGGCGAGGGCACGCTGGAGGTGCTGCCGGATGGTTTTGGATTTTTACGCTCACCCGACACTTCTTACCTCGCTGGGCCAGATGACATTTACGTCAGCCCCAGCCAAATCCGACGTTTTAACCTGCATACGGGCGACTCTATCGAAGGTGAGATTCGTACCCCTAAAGAAGGTGAGCGTTATGTTGCATTAGTGAAGGTCGACAAGGTTAATTCCGAGCCCCCCGAAAACACTAAAAATAAAATCCTGTTTGAAAACCTCACCCCTCTTTTCCCCACCGCACAAATGACCTTAGAGCGCGATATTCGCGCTGAAGAAAATATCACAGGCCGTATTATTGATATTGTCGCACCTATCGGAAAGGGGCAGCGCGGCTTGTTGGTGGCTTCACCCAAGTCAGGCAAGACAGTGATGCTGCAACATATCGCGCACTCTATTTCGGCCAACTATCCGGATTCTATTTTGATTGTTTTGCTGATTGACGAACGCCCAGAAGAGGTCACCGAAATGACCCGCAGCGTACGCGGCGAGGTGGTTGCCTCAACGTTTGACGAACCTGCCACGCGCCATGTGCAAGTCGCCGAAATGGTGTTGGAAAAAGCTAAACGTCTGGTCGAACATAAAAAAGATGTGGTCATCTTGCTCGATTCCATCACCCGCTTGGCACGGGCCTACAACACCGTCGTGCCCTCTTCCGGCAAAGTGCTGACGGGCGGTGTGGATGCCAACGCTTTGCAACGCCCCAAGCGTTTTTTTGGTGCGGCGCGCAATATCGAAGAAGGCGGTTCGCTCACCATTATCGCCACCGCGCTGGTGGATACCGGCTCGCGCATGGATGATGTGATCTATGAAGAATTCAAAGGCACAGGCAATATGGAAATCCACCTCGACCGCCGCATGGCCGAGAAGCGCATTTATCCAGCCATCAACATCAACCGCTCTGGCACGCGCAAAGAAGAGCTGCTGATTAAAGCCGAGGTGCTGCAAAAAATATGGGTGTTGCGCAAATTACTCTACCCGATGGACGAGTTAGAAGCGATGGAATTTTTGTTAGATAAAATTAAAGCGACCAAAAATAATTTTGATTTTTTTGACTCGATGCGGCGTTAATACATCACATTAACCATGCGCGCCGTGGATTTTATCGACTGATTCATTTATCATATCGCGGCAATGTCGTGACAAATTTATCGTGCGGTAGAGTGCTGCTTTACGCCGTTATCACATTGGTTTTTAAATAAAAATTTATGCTTTGAGAAGAAATGCTGCAAATCAACGAGCGTTTCTGCAGGGTGCTTCTAAAAATTAAAATTCCTAAGCCAGACAAGGCGTGAACAAAAAATGATGACGACGCATATGTTTTATATGTGAGGAATCATTTTTTGTGAGCAACAACGTATGGCGACGGAATTTGAATTTTCAGATGTGCCCTGTAACGAATTGGCGGGTCTCCCCGCATTGTGGGATAGTTCACCTGGTCAGGTCCGGAAGGAAGCAGCCAAAGCTATTTTCTACAAGTGCCGGGGGTAAGGCTCGCCTCCTTATTTGTGTGGCAGCGATAATGTATTTTTAAGTTATTTGCTGCTATTTTTTTGTGGTCGGGTTGAATTTATTTTTGAATTAAATTTATTTATAGAGAGGCTGGATTTTGTCTTCAACCTCAGTTCTAGCGCGCAAGTGGCGACCTAAAAAGTTCTCACAATTAGCAGGGCAAGAGCATGTCGTGCGGGCATTAAGTAACGCGCTGGCACAAAATCGCCTGCATCATGCCTATTTGTTTACCGGCACACGCGGCGTGGGTAAAACCACCATCGCACGCATTTTTGCCAAATCCCTTAATTGTACAACGGGCATCACCACCGAGCCTTGCGGCACTTGCAGTGTGTGTACTGAGATCGACAGCGGACGGTTTGTAGACCTGATTGAACTGGATGCGGCCTCTAACACCCAAGTAGATAACATGCGCGAATTGCTGGAAGGTGCGCTGTATTTACCGACCAGCGGGCGTTTTAAGGTATACATCATCGACGAGGTGCACATGCTGTCGAAAGCAGCTTTCAACGCCATGTTGAAGACGCTAGAGGAACCGCCTGCACATGTGAAATTTATTCTCGCCACAACCGATCCGCAAAAAATTCCTGTCACCGTATTATCGCGTTGTTTGCAATTTAATCTGAAGCAACTGCCCGCACCGTTAATTTTGTCGCATTTGCAATATGTGTTGACGCAAGAAAAAATTGCATTTGAGTCGCCTGCCTGCGCCCTGATCGCACGTGCTGCGCAGGGTAGTATGCGCGACGCGCTGAGCTTGATGGATCAGGCAATTGCGTACTCTGATGCACAGGTAGATGAAGTCACCGTGCGAAACATGTTGGGCGCAATTGACCAACAATATTTGTTTGATTTATTGCGCGCTTTACTGGTGCGCGATGGGGTGGGCTTACTGGCTATCGCCGACAATATGGCCAGCCGCAGCCTGCCATTTGACGTGGCTTTGCAGGATTTAGCCACGTTGTTACACCGTATCGCGCTGCTGCAAACTGTGCCGCAGGCCATTACCGAAGATGAGCCAGAGCGCGAAAATTTACAGCATTTAGCACAGCGTTTTAGCGCGGAAGAAATTCAATTGCACTATCAAATTGCCATACATGGGCGCAATGAAATCGAGCTCGCACCGGATGAATATGCCGGCTTTACCATGACCTTGCTACGCATGTTGGCCTTTATGCCGGCCACTGCAACCAGCAACGCGGTGATGGCTGCGCCCCCCCCAACAGCAATACTAAAGCCTGCCGCACCTAAACCTGTAACCAGCGCACCGCCCGTACAATCTCCACCACAATCATTTAGCTCGAGCAATGAATCCAATCCACCTACTGCAACCCTAGATTGGCCTACCCTGCTCGAACAAATCAGCGTGCAAGGTATGGCGCGCGAGTTAGCCAAGCATTGCACCTTAGACAGTTACGCCGAGGGTAAGCTCGTATTGAACCTATCCCCGCAGCACAAACATTTGCTCACCAATAAATCCGCACACGAAAAATTGCAAAGTGCGTTGACGGATTATTTGGCGCAGCCTACCCGTTTGCATGTGGCCTTGGGCAGCGGAAATATCGCAGCTACACCCGCCGCAGTTGAAAAAAACAAACAAGACATCCGCCAACAGCAAGCGGTAGAAGCGATCTTGCAAGATGCTTTTGTGCGTGACGCACAGGCTATGTTGGGGGCAACAGTTTCAGCAGAATTCGTTAAACCAATTTAAAAATTAAAATTTCGTCACCATACGTTGTTGCTTACAAAAAATGTTTCCTTACATATCCAACTATATGCGGCGTAACCATTTTTTGCTCGCGCCTAGTCTGGTTTAGAAATTTGAACTTTTAAAAATACACTTGGCAAATATAAATTAAGGAGATAGAAATGATGAAAGGTGGCTTAGCTGGGATGATGAAACAGGCTCAGCAGATGCAGCAAAACATGAAAAAAGCTCAAGACGAGCTGGCGCATGTTGAAGTGGAGGGACAAGCTGGGGCGGGCATGGTGAAGGTAACCATGACGTGCGCGCATGAAGTGCGCCGCGTGTTTTTGGATGACAGCCTGCTGGCGGACGATAAAGAAATGTTGGAAGATTTAATCGTGGCAGCAGTCAACGATGCGGTCAAACAAGCTGCTGCCGTCAGCAAACAAAAAATGAGTGGCTTTACCGCAGGCATGAATTTGCCACCCGGCATGAATTTGCCATTTTAAGTGTTTGCCGCCAGGCACGCGCAATGAGTACACCCTCCAGCTTAGAAGAAATGATTGCCGCGTTACGCTGCTTGCCCGGCGTTGGGCCAAAATCCGCACAGCGCATGGCTTATCACTTGTTGCAGCGCGACAAAACAGGCGCGTTACGTTTATCGCAAGCACTCGAAAATGCGGTAGCAGGCATTCATCATTGCGCCAAATGCAACAATTTTTGCGAGGAAGAAATCTGCTCTTTGTGCCGCTCTCCCAAGCGCGATGCCAGCCTGCTGTGCGTGGTAGAAATGCCCGCAGATTTGTTGATGATGGAACAGGCGCAATGTTATCGCGGTATGTATTTTGTGCTGATGGGTCGACTGTCTCCGCTAGATGGCATCGGCGCGCGTGAATTACATTTAGAGCGGCTGGTCAAACGCGCATCCGAACAAACATGCGAGGTCATACTGGCCACTAATTTCACAGTGGAGGGGGATGCCACCGCGCACTACATTGCCACTTTGCTGTATGCTCAAGGCATTAAAGTGTCGCGTATCGCCCGTGGCTTGCCCGTTGGCGGTGAGCTTGAATATGTTGATAGCGGCACATTGGCGCAAGCCGTGCTGGAACGACGCGAAGTAACAGGGTAAAAATATGCCACATGCACGAAAAAAAGATGCCCAACAAAAAAATACAGGGCAAGACGATGGGCAGGAATATCAGCCCTATGATCAATTACAGGATGACCTATTACAGGGCGAGCCCATGCAGGGTGAGCGTCTACAAAAAGTATTGGCGCAAGCTGGCTTAGGCTCACGCCGGACGATGGAAGAATGGATCACCGCTGGGCGCGTGACTCTTAATGGCGATCTGGCCACGCTGGGGATGCGGGTCAATGCGGATGACACCGTGCGCGTCGATAAACGCATCATCAAGCTGCCAGAACACAACAGCGGGCTGCCGCGCATATTGTTGTACCACAAACAAGAAGGTGAGATTGTCAGCCGCGATGACCCGGAAAAACGCACGAGCGTGTTTGATAAATTACCCAAGCTACGCGGCATGAAATGGATTGCCGTAGGTCGCCTGGATTTCAACACCAGCGGTTTGCTGATTTTTACCACATCGGGCGACTTGGCTAATCGTCTGATGCACCCACGCTTTGAAGTAGAACGCGAATACGCAGTGCGCGTGCAAGGCAGCTTGTCCGAGCTGCAAATGCAGCAGATGATAACCGATGGTGTAGTACTAGAAGATGGCCCAGTGAAATTTGAGAAGCTGACTGACGAAGGTGGAGAAGGTTACAATCATTGGTATCGCTTGATTTTAAAAGAAGGCCGAAATCGTGTTGTACGCAGAACATTTGAAGCATTGGGTTTGACGATTAGCCGCTTGATGCGCGTGCGTTTTGGCATTATCAATTTACCGCCACGCTTGAAGCGCGGCAAGTTGGCCGAGTTGGGTGAAGGGGAAATCCGAGCCGTTTTAGAGTGGGGCGGGATGGAAAATCAGCCTGCTATAACCACAAAAAATTTGCCTGTGCGCGCGCAAGAAAACAGCCCAAAAAAAGGATTCTCCGATACCGCCAAAAAAAATCATCTAGATCATACCGAGAAGAATATCCATAACACATACAAGGGTAGTAAAACAAAACCTGCCGCTAAAAATAAAGCTTTTCAGCGCACCAAAAAATCAGAGAAACGATAAACTACAACAGTTTGGTCAAGCAGGTTGCCACGGATCAAATTGACACGGATGAGAAAATTGACGGATTGATGTTGGCATGGAAGAAAACGACAAAAGAACCATTATATGCAGCGTACTTTTTTTGGATATTGTGGAATATTCCAAAAAGACCGTGCTCGGACAAATTAGCCTAAAAGAAGGCTTCAATGCTTTTCTACTCACCGCCATTAACACCATCCCGACCGATGATCGCATCATTCTAGACACGGGTGATGGCGCGGTTATCAGTTTTTTAGGCGATGTCGGCGACGCACTCAAAGTTGCGCTGAGTATGCGTACCAGCCTGCTCGATCAAGGCCAGCGCATGGATCCGCCATTGCTCGTGCGCATGGGAATCAACTTGGGTCCGGTGCGCCTCGTGCGCGATATTAACGGCCTGCCCAATATTGTGGGCGATGGCATTAATGTCGCGCAGCGCGTAATGGGGTTTGCTGATCCCGGACAAATATTGGTTTCCCGATCCTACTTTGAAGCTGTCTCGCGTTTATCCAAAAACTATGCGGCCCTATTTCATTACCAAGGTGCACGCACAGATAAGCATGTACGTGCGCACGACGTATATGCCATCGGTTATGCAGATGACATCGCCTTGCCCAACATCGCTGCGGCGCAGGCAGGCCTGTGGGGAAAAATACAATTCCAAGTAGCGCATACTTATCAAACCCTCGCTCGAAAGTTAGACACTTGGGAGTTGCTCGCGGTCACCGCTTACCGTAACGCTTCGCCCCAACAGCGCATCACGTACATGGGCATCTTGGCGGTTACCTTGGGGTTTTTTTTAGCCATGCTCATTATGTTTGTCGCCCGCATTGCTCAACCCCCCAACCCAAACGCAACGGTCGTCGATCAACAATCACAGTCTGCAGCCGCTACCCCCCCCGCCTCTGCAGTAGCGGCAACTAACACATCCGTTCAGAAAAAAAATGCTCAACCAAAAAAACCAAAAACTGCAAATAAGCCACTTGCCCGCACTCGCTCACTAGAAGAAACGACCGCTATCAATTCGGGGGCACCCGCCACGATTACACTTTCTGTTGCACCTTGGGGAGAGGTTTATCTCAATGGTAGAATGCAGGGCGTAAGCCCACCGCTGGCTGAATTACAAGTTGTGCCGGGAAAGCACGAAGTGGAAATTCGTAATACTGCATTCCCTGCATACAAAAAAGTATTCTTATTCAAGCCTGGTAGCGCGCTAAAAATACGACATAAATTTGGGGATTGATATTTTGTTTGCTAAAAAGCTAAGCATATTGAGTATGCGTATATTAGGTGCGGGTGTATTGCTGCTGGCACTCGGTGGCTGCCAAACATTTATTGATCGCGTAGTCGGCGCAGGTCAGGTATTGCTGCAAGGTAGCCACGCACAACGCAGCCTCGCCAAAGGCATTGCGAGCTATGATGAAGGAGATTACTCCACGGCCATCGTGCTATTGCAGCATACGCTCGAAGATGAAATGTTGAGCCGCCGCGACCGCATCACCGCCTATAAATATTTAGCGTTCTCGCATTGCATTTCCGCGCGCGAAAAAAAATGCCAAGATTATTTTGAACGCATACTCGATATCAGCCCTGCTTTTAATTTATCCCCTGCCGAGGCCGGGCATCCCGTGTGGGGACCTGTTTTTCGTAATGTAAAAGTTAAGAAGCCTGTCAGTAAATAATTTCCGTCCGATAATTCCCGCCAAACAATGATCAAACAGTTAGGACGCTACGAAATACTCAATGAGCTCGGTCAAGGTGCGATGGGCGTAGTCTATCGCGCCAAAGACCCGTTGATTGACCGTATCGTCGCGGTTAAAACCATCAACCTGACCTTAGCAGAAGATGAAAAAGAAGAGTACGAAGGTCGTTTTTATCAAGAAGCCAAAGCCGCTGGACGTTTAAGTCACCCGAACATAGTTACGATTTTTGATGTGGGCAAAAGTGGTGATGTTGCGTACATAGCGATGGAATTTTTAGAAGGCCGCCATTTGCGCGACATTTTGAACGATGAACCGCACATGCCCATCGAGCAGATCTTAGACTTGGTCGCGCAAATTGCGCGTGGCCTAGCTTACGCGCACGAGAACGAAGTGATACATCGTGACGTAAAACCCGCGAATATCATGATCGTGCGTGATGGTCATGTAAAAATTACCGATTTCGGCATCGCACGCATGGCCTCTGCTGCCGTGCGTACCCAAACGGGAATGGTACTGGGCTCACCCAAATATATGTCGCCAGAACAAGTCTTGGGCAAAGCTATTGACCAACGCTCAGACGTTTTTTCACTCGGTGTCACACTGTATGAAATGCTGACTGGGCAAGTCCCTTTTCTCGGCGAAAACGTCAACGCTATTATGTATCAAACCTTAAATGCCATCCCTGTGCCGCCTAGTTCGCTAAACCCAGAAGTGCCGGACATGCTGAATTTTATTACGGCTAAAGCACTCGCTAAAGACCTGGCTGACCGCTACCAAAATGCGCGAGAATTTGCTGATGACTTGCGTGCCTGCCGCGACACCATGCCGCGCTCGAGCTCGCGGGTTAATTTAATCCATGAGCGCAGCACTCGTAGTGTCGCGCAATTAGCCGAAGCCAAACAAATCGCACAACGTGCTGGGCACGATACAGACGAATCTAAAGCTGTGGCAACGATGGGATTATCCACCGTGTTCGACTCGACCAACGCGACCTTGCGCTTGGCTGCTATGACTGGCTCACTCGAAGAAGTCGAAGACCTTGCTAAAACACTCCAAATACCGCGCCCAAATTTGGATGCCATCAACAAAGCTGCGTTCGTCCCCAAAAAAGCTGCGCCGCCCCCTCCTGTTTATCAGCACCCTACACAATCTGCTGCCGATAATACCCCTAGCAAAAGCGGTGTGCTGTTGTTTATTTTACTGATCGCTGTAGCAGCCATTGTGGCATTGCTTGTTTTCAAAAAATGAGCCCAATATCATCTCACTTTCCCCGTGTAGCATTCTCGTTTTACGTCTTAATTACTCATTAGTATGTCACGCCAATTTGACTTAAAACCCTCGCGCTATTTGGCCGCAATACTCGTATTAGCGTTGAGTGGAATACTGGCTTTGTTATGGATTTTATCGCCACCTTGGTGGGTGATATGGCCGACCACTGCCGCGCTGTTGGGCAGCGCGTTTTATTATTTGCGGCACGACGCTTTTTTATTGATGCAATCATCCTACGTGCAATTGCAGCTAGAGGCTGAGCAAATAACCGTCACTGCGCGCAACGGACAAAGCTGGACGGGGCATGTGTTACACGACAGCTTCATCACCCCCTCCCTCACCCTACTCAACATCCTACCGCAGGGCGCGCATTTTTCACGCAGCGTGATTATCTTGCCGGATAGTCTGGATCCAGACTCATTTCGCGAATTGCGTGTTTGGATGAAATGGAATCGTTGAATAATTAGTTGAGGGAAAGCCACAATATTTTCCACCCAACAAAAAAGCCCGCGTAACGGGCTTTTTTGTTATCTCCACAACAGCCAAATTACTTCAGCTTCGTTTCTTTATATGCAACATGTTTACGCGCGACAGGATCAAATTTTTTGATCTCGATTTTTTCGGGCGTAGTACGTTTATTTTTGTCGGTGGTATAAAAATGACCTGTACCAGCACTGGACTCTAATTTAATTTTTTCACGCATTATCTATTACTCCTTAAACGCTTTCGCCGCGAGCGCGCATTTCAAACAAAACTGCATCAATTCCATTTTTATCAATGGTACGCAGACCCGCATTCGTGAGACGCATAGAAACAAAACGGTTTTCACTCTCTACCCACAAACGGCGACGCTGCAAATTTGGCAGAAATCGACGTTTAGTTTTATTGTTGGCATGAGACACATTGTTGCCCACCATTGGGCGCTTACCGGTTACTTGACATACACGAGCCATGATTATTTACTACCCTGTTTGCAAAAGAGCCGCGATTCTACCCTAATCTAAAAAACCGTTCAACCGCAATTGATCTTTCCGCGTGTCAAACCGGGTTAAGTGAATTGCACTTCGACCATACTCCCTGCTACCACGTCGCCTTGATCCGTGGCTAATACGATAAAACAATTTGCACGGCTCATCGAGCTAAGAATGCCGGAGCCTTGTTCACCCGTGGTTTGCACCAGCCATTCGCCGCTGGCTGCTTGGCTGAGTATGCCGCGTTGAAACTCCATGCGCCCAAGTGTTTTTTTAATGGGGTTAGTACACTTGGCTTGCAATATAAATGCGGGCTTGGGTTGTTGCCCCATTATTATAAGCAACGCATCGCGCACAAATTGCTGGAAGGTCACCATCACTGCAACGGGGTTGCCTGGCAATCCAAAAAAATGTGCGCTACCAATCTTGCCATAGGCCAGCGGCCTACCCGGCTTCATGGCAATTTTCCAAAATACCACTTCGCCGATTTCTGCTAATAATTGTTTAATATAGTCCGCCTCGCCCACTGATACACCGCCACTGGTGATTATGACATCGGCTTGCTGTGCCGCATCCAGCATGGCTTTCTTAAGAATAGCTTTATCATCGCGGATGTTACCCAGATCAATTATTTTCACGGCCAACCCGGCCAGTAAACCCATCAAAGTATAGCGATTGCTGTCGTAAATTTGACCGACGAGTAGCGGTGTACCGGGCTGTTGCAATTCATCGCCCGTAGAAAAAATCGCTACTTTCAGCTTGCGATAAACTTGCACCTCACTCAGTCCCAACGAAGCCAGTACACCCATTTCCGCAGAACGTATGCTTTGCCCGCGTGCAAGAATAATCGATCCATGCGGAATATCTTCCCCCGCACAGCGAATGTTTTGCCCTGCGCGCGCAGCTTTATTCAGCTTAATGACATCCCCCGCCACCGCAACATGCTCCTGCATCACCACACTGTCGCAACCATTAGGAATCAACGCGCCCGTCATAATGCGTACACATTCACCCATGGTCACGCTGCCTTCAAAAATATGACCTGCATAACTGCTGCCGATGATTTTTAATTGTTCACCACCCTGCGCGCCGTCTGCCGCGCGCACGGCATATCCATCCATCGCAGAATAATCATGCGGCGGAACGTTCATAGGTGAAATCACATCGCAGACCAGCGTGCGCTGAAACGCGGCTTGTAACGGCACTGTCTCCGGCCCAGCAATCGGCGTAAGAAACTGTTGGATGAATTGACGCGCTTGTTCCACCGACATCGCATTCGGGTCGTAGTCATGCAGGGTATTAAAATTAGACAAAGCGGTTGTTTTAAATTTCATCGCGTAATTCTCAGCGTAAAGCTGGATTGAATGCAACCATCTAACATTTAACAAGTTTCCATTAACCGCTGATTTGACAATACCCGCTACACCTAAGGTAACGGCTTCATTGTAACAAACGAAATAGCATTGCTTCGTAATCTTCCAACCCGCCACCGACCACTAAGGCTCACAGTAGAACTCACATCTTCCACAAAATCCTAGCCAACTCGAACGGAGCTGACACGCCATCGTAATGCGGGTCTATCTAATTGCTAGGTGACTAATGTGCGGTTGCGCACAGATGCAAATGACAAGTTCCAATAAAGTGACAACCGAAACAATGTATCCGATATTCATTGCAATGCGTGATCAAGAGAAGGCGACAGATTCGGCAGCAATAATGTAGCTTCTTGGCATTTTACAAAAACCAACCTATTCAAGGTGTACCCATGGATCAATCTGAACTTATTGAAAAAGTTGCAAAGGAGTTAAGTATATCAAACGCTCTGTCGCAACAATTGCTGAAGGCAACACTGCGGGAGATTCGTGACTTGCTTGGGGTCGGCCACGCGGTCACCATCCCTCACCTTGGCACCTTCGACACAGCGACGCACGCAGAGCACTGGGGATATCGGCCAGTCAGTCATGACTTTGCAATTTTCCCAAAGCGGCGCGTGCCCGTGTTTCGCACTGGCAAATTGCTGCGTGATGAAGTTTACGACATCGAATCAAACGAAGCAGGTGCGCCATCATGAGCGACGACAACAAGATAGCACTCCACTCATTTGCTGCGCTGGTGGCCAAGCGAGCCAAGGTTAGTCGTGTCGAAGCTGATACCTATATCCACCAATTCGCAAAGACCATCAGTGAAGAATTGGAGTCGGGCGGCGACATTCATTTGTATCACTTTGGCCGTTTCCATACTACTCATGTCGATGCACAGGCGGGGCACAATCCTAACTCCGGCGCGCCATTAACGATACCCGAGCACTCGCGTGTCCACTTTCGCCCCTACAGCGCATTGCGTTTCGCCGTCAACGCACCTTTCCGTCAATTGCGAATCAAGGAACTCACGCTGGACAAAACAGAATGGCGAACCAGAAACGGTGCCTGGATATTGCTGGTGCTGCTTTTATTGCTGCTGATCGTACTTGGCATCATGATAAAGAGTTGGATATCCACTCAGGATGCATCTGTGGTATCGCCCCAGATGTCATCGGATAAAGCCGTAGATACAGGCACACTCGCAACCGTCCCCGCTGCTCCGGTAGAACCAAAAACTGCCCCGAAAGTAATAGTTGCGACAACAGAGATTGTCGTGTTGCCCGGCGATACATTGTGGGCAATTGCTGCGACCAGATTGGGTGATCCTTATTGGTGGCCAATTATCTACGCAGAGAACAGACCCGCGTTGTCCCGCCGAAATCCAGACCTAATCGATAGCGGGATCACACTGCGGATACCTGCACTGTCCGGTAGCGTGAATAGTCCCAATGTCGCTGATCTCCGCTTGAAAATAAACGATTACCAAATGGTGGCCGACGATTACCGAAAACTCGGCAATCCTCGAGCCGCAGCGTATGAGAAGGCTGCTGCTCGCGAGTCTACAGAATAACTGGCTAGCGTAAATCAGCCTTGTGATAGAAAACTAATGGAGTAGCTCCTACTATCTACATAAGTATCTCTGGGTTCAGTATCTCGGGGGGCAGTTCTAACATTTTACATTCGCGCCCACTCATACATTTTTTCGAGTATCTCAAATCCAGACAAACTAAATCTATCGAAGCATAAGCAAGGCTGGATTCCGAGCTATGCTATTTCTACCATATCAACTTCAATATCAATTTTAAACAAGTACGCACAGCCCCAAAAATTGCTGCGGGGGGATTCCCTGCTTCGAGCAGCTTGTTGATTTTGATTCGAGCAGTGGCTTCTTTTGCAGTCACTCTACATCCTATCCATTTAGCTAGATACGACAAGTATAGCCAAGAGCCGAAGTTAACAGTGCGGCGGTAGCTACTTTGGTGCAAGCTCGCCCGATTAGTACAATTTTGCATTAAATTAGTGCGAGATAATTTTTATACCTGCGCAATCTTCAAAGAATTTTCTGCTTACATGGCTGGCATGGCTATTGCATATACACCCACCATGAACCGCCAATTAAATAAAAAAGTGCAGCCTTTGCGCGTGCTGCTGGTTGAAGAAAATTTGGAACGCGCCATCATGCTCAAGCAAGCACTGCTAGCAGCTGGCTGCCACGTTGCGGCGCATGTTACGGCCAGTTCGGACATGGTCGGATTGGTCAGCGAGCTGCAACCTGACATGATTATTCTGGATACCGAATCGCCCGATCGCGACACACTGGAACATCTATGCGTCATCAGCCGTGATCAGCCCCGGCCTATTGTCATGTTCACGAATGACGGGGATAAAGAAAAAATGCAGCATGCCCTACGCGCGGGCGTGAGCGTTTATGTGGTGGATGGACTGCGAGGCGAACGTTTGCGCTCCATTATGGACGTGGCGATCATACGCTTTAATGAGTTGCAATCCTTGCGCCAAGACTTAGAAAAGGCTGAAACCCAGCTCGCCGAGCGCAAAGATATTGAGCGCGCAAAAGGTATTTTGATGAAGCAACGCGGTTGGTCTGAAGAAGAGTCTTATCAGGCCTTACGTAAAATGGCTATGAGTAAAGGTATCAAGCTCAGTGAAGTGGCGCGTCAAATTGTTTCTGTAGCGGAGCTATTGGTTTAACTTCATTAATTGGTTGGTTTAATTTTTTTGCTGATTTTTTTACTGGCACGGTTACTGCTTTTAATGCGAACAACAGCTCAATGACGAGCTGAGTAATAAGTACTTTCCAGCCAACGATGGTTGGGCAGTAACAGGGCAAAGGTGTCCATTCACGGAAATTATTTTCTATGAATGCGACACCTTTTTTTATTGGGCAAATTTTAATAAGGAGCAAACATGAACGAGCAATTTAAAAATAATCGCAGGGATTTCATTAAAAGCGGCATAGCTGTGTTAGGTGGCGCAGCGCTGTCGGGGCTGATGCCGAGCGGGTTGCGCAACATGGCGTGGGCGGCCGGTTCAGATGCGCCTGAAATAAAGGAAGTTAAGCTGGGTTTCATCCCGCTCACCGATTGTGCTTCGGTCGTGGTCGCGGCAAAAATGGGCTTCGATCAAAAATACGGCATCAAAATTGTGCTCTCTAAAGAGGCATCCTGGGCTGCTGTGCGCGACAAAGTAGTAAACGGCGAGCTGGATGCGGCACATGTTTTGTATGGCTTGGTCTATGGCTTGCAACTAGGTATCGGCGGTCAAAAAACCGATATGTCGGTGTTAATGACGCTGAATAATAATGGTCAGGCCATTACCCTTTCCAATCAGCTCAAAGAAAAAAAAGTCACCACCGGCGAGGCCCTGAAGAAGCTGGTAGACAGCGAAAAGCGCGACTACACCTTCGCGCAAACTTTCCCCACTGGCACGCACGCCATGTGGCTGTATTACTGGCTGGCCAGCCACGGCATCAACCCCATCAGCGATGTAAAAACCATCACCATCCCCCCGCCGCAAATGGTGGCCAATATGCGCGTCGGCAATATGGACGGGTATTGCGTGGGCGAGCCGTGGAACGCGCGCGCCATTGCCGACAAAATCGGTTTCACTGCGGCGACCACACAAGATATTTGGAAAGATCATCCCGAAAAAGTGTTGGGTTGCACGGCAGACTTTGTGCAGAAAAATCCCAACACGGCGCGCGCGCTAATCATGGCTGTTTTGGAAGCGTCAAAATATATAGACACGCTTGCCAATCGCCCCAAAGTGACGCAACTCATCGCGGAAAAATCCCAAGTGAATACCTCGGAAGAAGTGATCGAGCAACGCTTCATGGGTAACTACGAAGATGGCTTGGGCAAAAAATGGAAAGACCCCAACTTGATGCGCTTCTATAACGATGGCGCGGTGAATTTCCCCTATCTGTCGGATGGCATGTGGTTCCTGACCCAACATAAGCGTTGGGGACTGTTGCAGGAAGACCCGGATTACTTAGCCGTTGCCAAAAAAATTAACCAGATTGATTTATACAAAGAGGCTGCCGCACAAGTAAAAGTACCGGTGCCTAAGGATGTCATGCGTAGCTCTAAACTCATGGATGGCGTGGTGTGGGATGGCAAAGATCCCAAAACGTATGCCGCCAGCTTTAAGGTGCGAGCGTGATGGCCAAAAAATTGATGGGCAAACAATTTCTAGCTACCGCGCTCTTGCCGCCCGTGTGTGGGATCGCGCTGTTTATTACCATCTGGGGCTTGATCGCGCTGACCAGCCCCAATTTGCCAGGGCCCGTTAAGACTTGGGATGCTGCTGTGGAATTATTCAGCGATCCATTTTATGAAAATGGGCCGAATGATCAGGGCATCGGCTGGAATATTTTTAGCTCGCTGCAGCGGGTAGGCATCGGCTTCGGCTTGGCGGCACTCATCGGCATACCACTGGGGTTTATGGTGGGGCGTTTTGATTTTCTCGACAAAATGACCTCGCCCATCGTCAGCATGTTGCGTCCCGTATCGCCGCTGGCCTGGCTGCCGATAGGGTTGTTGGTGTTCAAGGCAGCTAACCCCGCAGCCATCTGGGTGATTTTTATTTCCTGCATCTGGCCGATGATTATCAATACCGCCATGGGCGTGCGCCAGCTACCACAGGATTATCTCAACGTGGCACGGGTGCTCAAATTGTCGGAATGGAAAGTGTTCACCAAAATTCTTTTTCCGGCCACGCTGCCGTTCGTATTGACCGGAATTCGTTTATCCATCGGCACGGCATGGCTGGTTATTGTAGCCGCAGAAATGCTGACTGGCGGCATTGGGATTGGTTTCTGGGTGTGGGACGAATGGAACAATTTGAATGTGGAGCACATCATCATCGCGATTTTTGTGGTCGGGCTAATCGGGCTATTGCTGGAAAAAATGCTGGTGTGGTTCGCCAATCGTTTTAGCTACTAAGGAGCGCACATGAATACCCTACAAAAATATGTACTGGCCGAAAACGTGCACATGTCGTTTGACACCAAACACGGAAAATTTGTCGCGCTGGAGAACGTCAATTTAAGAATCAGCCAAGGTGAATTCATCACGCTGATCGGTCATTCCGGTTGCGGAAAATCGACGTTGCTCAACTTGTTTGCGGGTCTGCTCTCCCCTACCAGCGGCTTCATGTTTTGTGCGGGGCGTGAGATTGCCGGGCCGGGGCCGGATCGTGGCGTGGTGTTTCAAAATCATTCGCTGCTGCCCTGGCTGACTTGCTTTGGAAATATCCATCTAGCCGTGGAGCGCGTATTTGGTGCAACAGAAACTAGCGCACAACTCAAACAGCGCACGCTTGAAGCTCTCGCCTTGGTGCATCTGTCTCATGCCGCACTTAAATATCCGCATGAAATTTCGGGTGGTATGAAACAGCGTGTGGGCATTGCCCGTGCTTTATCGATGCAACCCAAGGTGCTGTTAATGGATGAACCATTCGGCGCATTGGATGCCTTGACCCGCGCCCATTTGCAAGACGAGCTGATGAAAATTGTAGCCGCTACTCACAGCACCGTGGTGATGGTGACGCATGATGTGGATGAAGCGGTGTTGCTCTCCGATCGCATCGTGATGATGACCAATGGTCCAGCAGCCAAGATCGGTTCAATTTTGGAAATTGATTTACCCAAACCGCGTGACCGACTGGCGCTGGCTAACAACACGCGCTATCACAAGCTACGCAGTGAGGTATTGGAATTTTTGTATCAGAAGCACGTAGCAACAACAGCCGCATAACAATATTTAATCACACTCACCACTGGAGAAAATATCATGAAACACAATAGTAAAAATTTTATGCCTCAACTGTTCGCAATCTTGGCTGCGCTCATATTTTTAACCATCGTCGCACGCGCACACGCTGCCGAGACCATCACCGAAGCCATCACTGGGGGTAAAGATTCAGCCAGCCTGCAATACCGTTTTGAAGGCGTGCGTAACCCCGGAAAAACCACCACGCCGAATAAAGCCGATGCCTCAACGGTGCGACTGCGCTTTGGTTATGAGACCGCCACTTTCAAGAACTTCGCGGTCATGGTGGAAGCCGAAACACTAAAAACATTAGGCGCAGGTCATTACAACAGCACGGCCAACGGCAAAACTAACTATGCCATCGTGGCTGACCCAGAGACAACAGAAATGAATCAAGCCTTTTTAAGCTACAAGGAGCTGGACAGCAGAACCACGCTGAAATACGGACGGCAGCGGCTCATACTCGACAATGCCCGTTTTATCGGCAATGTTGGCTGGAGACAAAACGAACAGACGTTTGATGCCTTCACCTTGGTCAATGATTATTTGCCAGATACCAAAATCACCCTGGGATATTTAATGAATGCGAACCGCGTCAATAGCGATGAGGCGATTGCCACATCAGGTGCGGCAGCCGGTAACCATAAAATGAATTCGCCCATTTTTAATGTGAATTACAAAGGTTTTAGCTACGGTGAAATGGTCGCCTACGGATATTTTCTGGACTACGATTTGCCCGCCGCCAATCAACTCAATTCCACTAAAACATATGGCTTGAGATTCAAGGGCAGCACGCCGATCGATTTATATAATTTCCTGTACACCTTGGAATATGCGAAGCAATCCAATTACAAAGATAACCCTGCCACCTACAGCAATTCATATTCGTTGATTGAAGCGGGCATGGATTTAAAAGTGGCCGAAATTAAATTGGGCTATGAGACGCTGGGCGGGGATGGCGTGAAATCATTCTCTACGCCACTCGCCACCTTGCATGCGTTTAACGGCTGGGTGGATATGTTTTTAGCGACCCCAGCGACCGGCTTGAAAGATGCCTACGTGTCCGCGAATACCGTTTTAGCCGATATAAAACTGGGCGCGGTTTATCACAATTACAAAGCCGACACAGGCGGCGCGAAGTACGGCACGGAGTGGAATTTAATCGCCACCAAAAACTTTGAGCGCAACTATCTGCTGGGTGCGAAATATGGCAGCTTTAAATCAGACAGTGCCCCCG
>Ga0209824_10000230_pt1 | contig 39240 bp, 38 predicted proteins | sample VDWuncwatermetaG_FD_184124 | JGI IMG/M metagenome (GOLD analysis project Ga0209824, IMG submission 184124) | Wastewater microbial communities from Netherlands to study Microbial Dark Matter (Phase II) - VDW unchlorinated drinking water (SPAdes)... ...
ATCCCACCCGTCGCTGATAATCACCACCACGGTCCGATGGGTAACCAAGCTGGGAGCAAACTCCCGGTTAAATGTATAGAGGGAACGGCCGATGTTGGTCCCACCCGACCATCCCAAGACAGAATGGGAGATCCTCTCTAAGGCACTGCCGATGTCCTTGGTCCGGATCAAGTGAGTAATGCGGCTCAAAGACGTGCTAAAAACAAAGGTCTCCACTCCCCATAGCTCGTTCTGCAGACCGTACATGAACTGGATCAAAAAGCGGCTGTAGCAGTCCATAGAGCCGCTGACATCACAGAGCAAAACGACTCGGGTCTTTTTGATCCTGCGCTTGCGCGAGACGAGCTGAATGATCTCGCCGCCGTATTTGATGTTCTTACGCATGGTCCAGCGGGGATCGATCTCTTCCCCTTTGCTCGCGCGCTTCTTACGGCGACTGACCTGTGTGGCAATCTTGGTGGCGATCAGCAGGAGCGCCCGGCTGATCGCGCGACTCTCCTCGATCCCCATTTCGCTGAAATCTTTCTTATTGAGTGCCTCGTGGGGGCTATAGGTAGGCACAGCGATGCGCTCGCTCTCCTCGCTCAGCTTGACCTCTTGACTGGAAGCCTGCACGATCACCTCCTCCAGGCTTCCTCCGGCGCCAACCGAGTCTCCACGCTTTTCCTCCGACGAGGATGGCGTCATCTCGACCGACTCCATAGGAGACTCTTCTGGGCCATGCTCCTGCCAAAAGCAGTCGAAGACGCGATCAAATAACGGGATCTCCTCTTTATCTGAGACCAGATTGGAGCGCAACACAGTATAGAAATCGGCCCTGCGCGCAATATCGACCAACTCGAGCGAGCGACTGGCGTCCATGACTTGACTGAGGCTAACCCTGACTCCGGCTTCTTTCAGAACCCGGCCAAAGGCGAGTAGGTTGGCCAGGGTCCCTTGACCGCGAACCGCGGAATAACGCTCCACCGCTTTCGAAATGGCTTCGTCCGATATTTGCATGGTCTATGCCGGGAGCCCGGAGGACTCTTTGACCATCTGATCCAACTCCAATCGCTTACCCGCCAACTCCTCTTTCAGATGGTGCAGGTCCTCTCTGTACTTAAAGATGCATCCCATGGTCTCTTCCACGGTTTTCTCGTCCAGCTCGTAGCGGTTCAGCGTGACGAGGGCGGAGGCCCAGTCGAGAGTCTCTGCAACCCCCGGCCGCTTGTAAAAATTCATCTGGCGCACCCGCTGCATAAAGGCGCAGATCTGTTTGGCCAGATGGTCCTGCACCTGGGGAAACTTGGTCATGACGATCTCGTATTCCTTTTCGAAGACCGGGTAATCTATCCAGTGGTAGAGGCAACGGCGCTTCAGGGCGTCGTGAATTTCCCGCGTCCGGTTCGAAGTCAAAAAAACATAGGGACGGAGCTTGGCTCGTATCGTGCCGATCTCCGGGATGGTGATTTGAAAATCGGAGAGGACCTCCAGCAAGAAGGCCTCGAATTCCATGTCCGCGCGGTCAATCTCGTCGATGAGCAGGACCGGCGGCGTCGAGCCGTCGCTCTGAATCGCCTCCAGCAAAGGCCTCTTGACCAGATACTCCTCGGTGAAGATCTCTGTCTCCACCGCCTCACGGTTTCGCCCGCTGACCTCTTCTAACTTGATGCGCAGCATCTGCTTCGGATAGTTCCATTCGTAAAGCGCGGTATTCGCATCCAACCCCTCGTAGCATTGCAGCCGGATCAGCTTTGTCTCCATGACCTGGGCCAGTACCTTGGCGATCTCGGTTTTACCCACACCGGCTTCCCCCTCTAGGAGAACCGGTTTACCTATGGTGATCGAGAGATAGACCACAGTGGCGAGCGACCGATCACAAATGTATTGCTGCTTGCGCAGGGCCTCCTGAATTTTTTCAATTGTGAGCTTCTTTGGATTCACCGCTATCCTCGCATTATTCGGCAAAATGAGATCGAGTCTAAGTGGAGCGGAAATGCAGATCCTTCAGGGAATGGAGAATGGCCTCCAGCACCCCTCCGGCAATGGCTCTCGCCTTATCCGAAATCACGTGACAATACTCCCTTTCCCCCCTGGGATCAATGTCCCCGGCCTTCATCCCCTCCTCGCACCAGCACTTTTAGTTCAGGAAAACTTAGCGCCATAATTTACTCGCGGTTCTCGTTTATAATAACAGACCGCAGAACGTTATCAAAACCCCTTCCGATTTTCGATTTTAGATTTTAGATTAATCCAAAATCGGCAATCCAAAATCCGAAATTATTTATATCCCTTCATCCCTTTAACCCTTGATCCTTCTCTCGCAGTCTGGGCCCGTATCTCTGCCAGATGTCCTGAAACCGTTTGAGGGTCTCTTCGGTCGGGAGCGCAAACTCTTCGATCCTCACAACCATCTCGACAAGAAAGCGAACAGCCCCCTGGACATCTTTAAGGTAAACCCCCTCAGGCCCAATCCGCCTCTTTCCCTGGTTGTGGTAGTTATGCAGCGGCACTGCGATCCCTCCTGTGACATACCCTCTCAACTGATAGGGAGTCGCCTCGCATGTTCCCCCATCCATGACCCTGCGCTGATAAAGAAATCGGCGCTCTCTTTTCTGTAATTCCCGCGCCACATGGTCCATAAAAATCACCATCTGATGATGGAACATGCTTGTTCGATCCCCCAGACGGATCACCGGCCCGCCGCCCAAAACCACTCCAGGCAGGGCCTTGCTGGTCTCGACGGAGATGATCTTGGTGGAGACGGGAAGAAGCCCGCTATGGATCATTCCCAAGGTGCCGATAAAACCCTGCTCCTCGGCGCGAGTGAAGATGCCTCGGACCCTCTGCTTGATCCCCCGCTCCTTCAATTCCTTAAGGGCGCTCAGAATAACCGCGCAGCCCACCAAGTCATCCGCCCCTTTGGTCTCAATCAGCTCGGCGCGACGGCGAAACGGAACCAAGTCCCAGGTACCGAAATCTCCCTGGGCCGTGCCGCCTTTAATGCGGAGCGTCATCTTTTCTACCCGTCCTTGAGGGTTTTTTGAAATCTTTTCCACCACCCCGCGGGCACGGATCTCACCTGAGGTTTGGTCATAGATGACAACCCGAGCACCGATAAAATATTTCGCGTCCACGCCTCCGAACCAGTCGGCCTCTGCTCTACCCGCCCCAGCCTCAACGATCTCAAATCCTGGATGATCCATGTGAGCGACACAGGCGACTGAACTTTCTCCTTCCCCGTACGCGACGATGATGTTTCCATAGCCGTCCAAATGAAAATCGAGACCAACCCGTTTAAGTTCCTCACAGAGAAAAGAACTCACGAAGCGTTCATGAAAGGGCGCCGTAGGAAGAGAAAGGAGCTTTTCCAGAAGATGCATCAAATCAGACCGGGCGGCCATACGCTTTTAACTCCTACCACCCACTAGGGGAGAATATAAAACTCCCCAAAAGAGGTATTCCTCCCAAGCTGGTAATTTGTTATGCTCCGCCCCGTCACAGAGAGGAGAACCATACCATGAAAAAGGCTCTCGTTTTATCTCTAGTTTTCACTGTAGGCTTGTTTTTGGCGGGAGAGCAAGTTCTCTATGGCCAGAGCAAAGGGGAGGTCAAGATGGAGTGGCTGAGCCATTCCCATTTTCGCTTCACCTCGCCCGCGGGAAAAGTCGTGCTCACCAACCCGCATCTGGACAACCCTGACAACCAAACCAAGCTCGAGGACATTACCAAAGCCGACGTCATCGTGGTAGCGGATGGCCACCGCGACGAGATCGGCAAGGCGCCCGAGATCGCGGCAAAGACCGGCGCTAAAATAGTCGCCCCCCGTGAGCTGGGAGTAGGGTACCTGCAAATGTTCGCCAAAGTGCCGGAGAAGCAGCTTGTCCTGGCTGGTATCGGCGATCGCTTCAATTTCGACGGGATCACGGTGCGCGTAGTCCACTCCATCCACGGCTCAGGCACGGTAGAACCCACTGCCCCTTACGGCGGCAATGCGGCAGGATTTATCATCACCTTTGAGAACGGCTTTACCGTCTACTTCACCGGAAGCACGGCCATTCATTCCGACATGGCCCTTTACGCGAGCCTCTATAAGCCTGACATGGCCATCATCATTCTTTCCTCCAACCGGGACCCAAGGGACGCGGCTCACATGGTTCGCCTGCTGCGCGCCGACAACTCGAATTTAAAGACCGTGCTGCCGCACCACCATAGAGTAAAGCCGCCCAAAGGAGCCGCGAGCCCAGAGGAAATGGAGGCTGAGATCAAGAAGCTCAAACTTCCAGTAACGTTTCTAAATCCCGAGTTGGGGAAGGTCTATAGTTTTATGAAATAAGGCCGGATCCCCTGAGGACTGGCCTGTCTTGCACGGAGAATAGCACTTGTCAGCCAAACCAAGCAGGCCTAAAGGGTAACCTTAGATAGAGAGTTTTTCCCGGTCGGAATTGGCCGCATCGCGTGCGACGGCAAGTCCACCGTCTGAGCCGGCGAAGACCGGATCCTTCACAAGAGAAACCCGACCCCCACCTACTTCGGACAGCGCCCGTTGAAGGCGCCCCGCCAGACCGGAGATGAGTGAGCTGCCACCAGCCAGGATAATGTTATTACGTACCTTGCCCTGGTATTCAGGCTCGACTCGTGAAAGGAGATCAATCATGGTCTCGCTCAACGGGGGTAGGATACTCTCACAGGCACTGCGCATCTCGTCGGTAATGTCTAGTTCAGTCGGCTTTCCACCTATTGTTGCCCCACTAGACCACGTGGCTAGAAAGTGAACCGGCCCAGGATCACTATTTTCGAAAAAATGTGACCGATCATAAGTTAACATGTCAACCCTGCGGTGGGCTCTATGACGAAAAGTGTGGAGTTAAAGGATAAACGGTGTACCGCCTCACAATAAAGGCTTTTGTCAGATCCTTGTGGGCCTTTAGAGTCTCCTGCAATTCCTTAGCCTGCTCCCGTGTGGCTAAACGGCCAACCCGGACACGGTACCAAGTCTGCCCCTTGATATTGGCCCTGACGATATAGGCGTCGTGCCCTTGACTCGCCAACCTTTTAACTAGATTCGATGAGATCCTCTCATCTGGAAAGGCAGCGACCTGGACCGCCCATACACCTTGATGTGCTGGTGTTCCAACCCGCTCCGTAACTCTTCGGGGAGACACAGGTGTTCCCTTTTCGCCCTCAACAGGGGTCTTCGTCTCTCTAGCCGGTGGTGCTTCTATCTTGCTCCTGACCGGCTCAACCTCGTCAAAGGACTTCTCGGTTATCGCCTCCGGAGTAGCCAAGTCCCTGTCTAAAGTGTCATTGGAAGTCACCTCCTCTTGGGGCGGAGCTTTTACTGACGACCCCGGCGGCGGAGCTTGAACTGGCATTTTAAGCTGAGGCTCTTGTTTGTCTGCTGGCCTGTCTTGATAGAAGCCCGAACTCTGCTCAGGGGCTTTTCTTGATTCCGTCTCGGGGGCAGGGGGAGAAGAAGGCTCTTGAGGAGTCGGTCCCTTTTCCTCTCTTTCCTTTTTTGGCTCTTCTTTCTTCTGTCTTTCCCTCTCCTGTCTCATCCTCTCTATCTCTCGCGCGACCGTGGAGAGCTTCTCCTTAAACTCGTCTGTGACACTACGGGCCTCCTCCACGTTACGGATCACATGGGGAGTGATGAGTATAACCAATTCGGTGCGGTCGAGCTTGTCTTCGGTCTTGCCGAAAAAACGACCCAACACCGGGATGTCCATGAGATAAGGGATGCCGGTGCGACCGCGGCTCTTCGTTTCGTCAATGATCCCGCCGATCACTAAACTCTCCCCATCCTGAACCACCGCGGTAGTCTCGGCATCTCGAGTGTCAAAAGTAGGGGAGCCAGCAGCGCCGAGACTGCTCTCGCTAACTTTACTCACCTCCTGCTTGACTTGGAGATTGACCAATCCTTGCGAATTGACCTGTGGAATAATGGTTAGGATAGTGCCAGTGTTCCGATACTGAATGGAATTGGAAGTGAGAGGCTGCTGACCGGCAACAAATGTTGACGTTGTTCCACTTAAGATAGGAACTTCACTTCCAACCTGAATCCTAGCCGGGCGGTTGTCGGTAGCCAAGATACTGGGGGAGGAAAGGACCCTGGCGCGCGAGTCGGTCATTAAGGCGTTGATGAATGCACGAACATCATTTCCGGGAGTAATAACACTACTTAAACCTTTCGGGAACCCAGTTAGCCCGCCTGTTGTCGGAGCAGCAGGGAGAATACCGCTTATGATAGCGCCACTCGAACCAAACCGGCGATCAAAGATCCGGCTCCCCCCCCTTCTGATCTCCCACTCAACGCCGAATGTAAGATCGTCCGTTAACTTAACCTCCGCCACCAAAACATCTAGCAAAACTTGGCGCGGGATTTGGTCGAGATCTTTGAGAATGTTCTTGATATTCTGAAACTCCTGAGCCGTGCCGTAGATAATCAGCGAGTTCGTGGCCGGATCTGGAACTATGCGCAGTTGTTCCTCTGGCTTGGCCTCTGGTCTGGGGGGAGGAGGAGCGCCGGGTAGCCGAGGCGGCGGCTCTGGAGGTACTGGGACAACAGCATAGAGTCCTTGAAGTTGCGTTCCTGACTGTGTACCACCACGCTGAGCGCCGGGCGTTCCTGGGCCACTTGGGGCTCCCCTATGGAGATCTTGCAGCGTTCGTGGTGCTTCTCTCCTTGCCACAGATGGATGTCCGAGGACCTGATTCAATACATCTGCCAAGTCTGTTGCCTTGCCGTTCTCAACCGGATAGACAAAGATCCTCCTCCCCGGACCTTCGCCTGTCGTGTCGATCTTTTCCAGCCACCGCTTAACATAAGTCCAGGCCGCCTCACTATGACTGATAACCAAAATCTGATTGATTCTCGGAAGAGGAAGAAACTGAGCTGCAAATCCCTCTGCCTGAGCTGCCGAAGAGGCATAGGCCTGCATGAGCTTTGTCATCTCCGCCGCCAGCTCTTCGGCGCTGGCCACCTTCGGCTGGTAGATCTCCATACGTGTCCCAGCAAAGACCTGCACATCGATTAGATCCCGAATCTCCAAGAGCTTCTGGATGTTAGAAGGGAGATCCACGATGATCAGGAAATTACCTCGGGGATAATCCAGGATCTCGCCTCCCGGGCTGACAAAAGGAGTAAGTAGCTTCTTCATCTCAGCGACGGAGAAAAAGCGCACCGGCACGACCTGAAGGGCGTAGCTGTCCTCTTTCCCCTGCCCTACCGGACGGGCCAGACTCTTGCCTTCTTTGATCGGAGCGATGCGGTAAAGTTCTCCTGTCTTAACCGCCACAGCGTTGTTCATGCGCAGTACCTGATGAAAGACAGGGAGCAGGTCATCTTTTTTGAGCGGCTCGGCACTGTAAATCGTAACCGTCCCCCTAACCTCAGGGTCGATGGTATAGGTGAGTTTTAGGTGCTGCGCCAGGACATGAATCACCTCCACCAGCTCAGCGCGATTGAAATTCAGCGAGACCATGTCGGCTGATCGAGCAGCCGTCGGGGGCGGGACTATGCGCCGCTCCGGAGGCCGTGGAGGAGGCGCCACCTGAGGCGCAGAGGGAGCCTCCGCTTGTGGCTCCGCCGGAGGCGGTGCCACTTGAGACGTAGGAAGGGTTGCAGTCTGTGGTGGGGGTTGGGGTTGTGCCTGTTCCTTTACTTCGGGTTGAGCTGGAACCTGCTGTGCCCCGATCGGAGCTATGATGACAACCGCAAAAAGAAAGAACAAAAGCAACAAAATAGACTTTCTTACCATCTTTGCCTCCTTCAAACTATGGCTTCACCGGGGGAGCGGGGAGCTGATCCTTCCGAGGAACAGTCGGCGCGACTCCTGGTCTAGGTTGTGTTGGAGCCTTTGTCTGGCCTTTGGCGTCATCAAGCTTGCGGAAGAAATCGAGGGAGACTTCTACCCGGGAAGCTCCCTTAGTAAAAACGACCTTCCTATCGTGAATTTCGGATAGCCTAAAGCTTTCTACCGTATCTCCTAGCTTGAGGCGCAGGCTTCCCGGCTGGCCTGTTTGGCCTCTCGAAGGAGATGGGGGAGAACCCGAGGGTTCCTGTAAAATAGCATAACGGTTATTGCCCAGAATCGCCGTTCCCATGAGAATCATACTTCTTATTCGCTGTATGGCAATAGATGAGGCTTCAGCCTCTAGCGTTCTACTCGCCCCTCTGTCGGGATCGAAGAGATTCTTTTCAATGATGTTCTTCGTGCTCACCAACTGCTGCCGCGGGGGTTCATTCTTCGGCTTCTCGACAACAGAAGTGTCCTTTCCCTTACCTGGCTTGGGCAAATCCCATGGCCCTTCCTGCCAGAGCTGGCGAGTCATAATCCCCACGAAAACAATGGAGGCCAACAATAACAGGCTAAACAGTGAAGAACGCTTGAGAATCTCTTATCCCTCCACAGGCTGCGTAGTCTACTACCGGACAGGTTCCAGGTCAAACGGCGCAAAACGATGTTAGAAGGACTTATCATCGTTTTTTTCTTGACGGAATTACTAACGACGGCACAGACAGAGCTTGACGCCGGCTCTATTGTTAGCGCCGCAGGGTAGGCTTGGCTGGCTTTTTCTCTTCCTCCGATTTCGTCCTGGTGGGTGGGGAGTCATTCTTGGAGGAGAGGGCAGGCTGCGTCAGGGAAAATCCGGCGATGGTGATGCTGGCGCGCAAATTTTGTGGCGGGGTTTGCGGTACGGTTTGGGGCCGCGCTGCTGGGGTCGATGTAAAAAGGGAACGGATATTCAACTCACTGATGACCAGAAGTTTCTCCGCTGATTCGATCCCCTTGATCAGATTCGCCACCTGATCGATCTGGCCGCTGACCTCCACTTGAATGGGAATCTTGGTAAACGAGCCTGTCGCCTCCGGATTCAGCACTCTCGTCGAAATGACCTGGGTTCCCTCTCTCGCAGCCACACCCTGCACGGTCTGCTGAAGCTCCGAGGCGCTGACGGATGGGGTATCTCCCGCAAGCAGCAAAGACTCCATAGCTTTGATCTCACCTCGGGCCTTCTCCAGGTTTGCCGTCATCTCCGCCTTTTGACCGACATAACGGAAGTTCCTCTCTAAAAGCTGGGGCTGGATCTCTAGCTGACTTTTCACCCACTCCCTGCGTGCTAAAAAAGGAGATACGAGTAAGAATCGGCCCAAGACCAGGAGAAAAATAAAAAGGGTTAAGGCGACGAGACCTTTTTCCCGCTTGGAGAGCCGCTGCCAGATCCGCTTCACGGTTTGGCCCCTTTCTTTTCCGGCCGCTCCAACTCTGCCTTTAAGGAGAATGTCTCCCTGTTGTCCCGGCCCCGATTAGAAGGCGCGTTAAAGCCGACATTTTCAAATACCGGGGAGCGCTCCAGCAGTGGCACCAGGTTAGACGCGTTCTCGGCGTTTCCCTGGAGTTCCACATTCCCCTCCCGATAGCGCAGGTTGGAAAGATAAGCGTTGTTGGGAACGATGCGCGAAAGCTCATCCAACACCAGAAAGATCTCTCCTCTGCGCTCCTTCAGTCCGGAGAGAAAGGAAATTTCCTTACGCAGCCGGTTGAGCGCTTCTTCCTCCTTGCGTAAGGCCTCCACAGAGGGGGCCAGTTTTTGGTTTTCCTTCTGGAGCTGACGCAGGCGAATTTCGTCCTTTACGGGGTAGCTTCCTCCCCAGACAATCAACCCGATCAGGAGGAGAACGGCGAGACAGGTATTTAACCAGGAGAACGTTCTTCCCTGCGCTTCTTCTCGGGCTCCGGGCAAAAGATTGACCGAGAAGCTGGCTTCCCGAAGCCCGCGCAGAGCAGCTCCCACCGCCGGCAGATAAAAGGAATGGGCTACGCCCTTATCCTTACCTAATCTCTCTCTCCCCAAGGCGAGGAGATCGTCGAACTGCAACGATTCCGCCTCCAACGAGCTAAGAAAATCCGAAATATATCCCCAGCCGAAAAACTTGGTAGCGTCGTGTGGGAAGCTCTGAAAAATCGCCCTCCCAAGCCCTTGAATCCACTCTGTCTGCGGCAGCCAATAACTATAAAGAACCTCCTGCTCTTGTCTCCAGCCATTGCCCCTGACGTTCAGTCCGATGATTTCCCAGGATTGGTTCTGGCCACCCAAAACCAAAGCCGGACCCCTAAGCCCGCTGGCGCAAAACAGGAGATAGTTAGAAAGCGCCGTAGTCGTCGTCTCCACCCCTTTGGGCCTGATGCCAAACGAAGAGAGGCTACCGAGGATGTCATCTAAGCTCTTCTTGGGAACGGCGAAGAGAAAAACTCCTATTTTGTCTCCTGTTTTCTCTGTAACTAAAAAGTCGTAATAGATATCTCCGCGCCGGAAAGGAAGATGCCTCTCGATTTCGTACTCCAGGACCTGGGGCAGATTCTCTTCAGCGGCCCGCGGTAAAAAGAGCTGGAGACCGATCACCTGCTCCGGAGAAAGACAAATATAAAGCGGGTCTCTGGCCGGATCGAAATGAGGCAGAAGGGAGCGGATCGCCTCGCTCAGGGCCTGCCGGCGCTGAGCGGCATTCTCCATGAGCGGGATCTCTCTCGATTCTTCTTCGGCCACGGAAAGGCGAAAAAGGCTCTTCCGCATACGTACGAGAAAAAGGCGGTCCGGCATGACATAGAGCCCCACGCTCTCAAGAAAATCGGCCCGGGACAATTCCTGTAACCAACGAGGGTAAATCATGAATCCTTCAACCCTTTAACCCTTGAGCCTTCATCCCTCAGTCCTTACCATATCCCGATCCACCCAGCGGACAAGCTGAAATCCCTGCTGCCCTCCTCCCAGTCGAACTACCCCTTTTACCTGGCGCTGCGTAGCCGACTCCGCTTGATGTCCCTTGGCCTCAATCGTAATAACGGAGGGATTAGCAAAAACAAATTTCTGCAATGCCGCATCCCCTGCTGCAATTCCCAAAAGCTTAAGCAGGTCTGAAACGCTCTTCTCTGACAGTTTTTTCCTCTCCTCCACGAAAGCCCGGGCCTTCTCTAAAGGTAACCCCACAAGCGCGTGAATCACTTCGGCCGAGGCGGTGCGCAGATTGACCCGGTCCGTGCGCAGATTGACCCGGTCCGTGGGGCTCGTGGGGCTGTCCACAGTAAAAATATCTTTGAGCCCAACTTCTCCCTCCAGACCATAGAAGAGCTCCGGGGTCACTCCTCTTACCCATAGGAGTTCCTCGACCGTATCAAAAGGGCCATTCTTGGCGGTATACGGGGGCGAAAGGGAAAGGTAGTAATCGCTCTCGGCACCGTTGAGCCGATGGAGATCGTCCTCGTCAATCCAGTCCAAAATGGAATCGACCAGGATCCCTCTCCTTGGTTCCTCAATTCCCAGATTGGTAAAAATCCTTCGCAAGGTATCCTCGTCGGCGCGATTGAGGTTAACTTTGCCTCCCTCATCGATGAACCGCACACGGTAGAGACTTTCACCGAAGCTCCCCTCGTGCCACTCGCCATCGAAAAGATCGACGGGCGGTGCAGCGCCCGGCTTGGACTGTGAGGACTGCTGGAGCAATTCATAGAGCCCCTGCTGAAAGCCCGCGAGCGCCAGATAGTAGCCTTCGGCCTCCTCGGCATAACGGTGCGCCGCTAACCCTTCTTCGCGAACTGAGGCGGTGAATTCAAAGGCGATAACGAGGAGAAAGATGAAGATCCACAACACCACGATCAGCGCCACGCCGCGCTCATTTAAAAGTTTTGAATTTTGAATTTTGAATTTTGAATTATCGGTCATGGTGCCAACACGCTCATCATGACGGGAAAAGTCCACTGGACTTCTTCGCCCTTATCGTCTTGAAAGCTAAAGCGCACAGCCCGCGGCACTGCTCTTTTCTCCTTTCCATCCCACTGATCGACCCAGCTCTCCTCTTCACGTTGGGGATCCAGATAATCTATACGAAGATTCCTGATTCCTTGACTCAGAATGACGCTGTTTCTGTAACCTCCACCCGATTGACCATTCAAACGCACTGGGATCTCCTCTTCAAGGGTTAGGAGCCCGTCTGCTTCATTAGCCAAAGAAACGATAACCTTGGCCATTCCCCTACCGCCCATTCCTGAGGATAGGGCGGAGATGAATTCCAGTCGATCCTCCTCCCCAGAAAAGAAGATGGCCGGATCCTGGAGGGAGGAGCGATACGGATAGGCTGAACGGATAGATGCCGCTAAGAGGTCTCCGGCCGACCGCAGCCTCTGGCTCTCTTCAGAACGGATCTGCGATTTCACCATCGCCCTTTGCCCCAGATAGAAAGCGCCGTAAAGCGTCGCAGCGATCAGGGCTAAAAGGGTGATCGCAATGGTCACCTCAATCAGAGTGAAACCGTTTCGAGTTTTGAGTTTCGGGTTTCGAGTTCTCATGGATTTTTTTTCTTCACCAATCGCAGGGTTTTCAGCTCCATTTCCTTCTCGCGCCCCCCCTCCCGGTAGCGCAACTGGAGCGTCATCTCTTTTAAATCCCAGCCGACTGAGGAAAGTTGAGCATCCCGCTGGAAGGGTTGAACTTGAAGCCGCCAGCGATATCTCCCGCCAAGGGATCCCTCTTCTCCTCCCTCCCTAATCTCCCGACGAATCAAAACCTCGTCGATCACCTGTCGGCCGTAGGCTGTGGCCTCGGTCCGCTCAGAACTCTTCGCCCCCAAACGAAGACCCGAAGAAAAAATTTCGAAGAGCGTTACTACCCCCAAGCCGACGATGGCCATGGCCACCACTACCTCAAGCAGGGTGAAACCATTTTGGATTTTAGATTTTAGATTTTGGATTATCATTGGATATTTCCCCGCAGCACCGCAACCCTTCCCGTAAGCGAGTCGAAGTGAATTAAATAAGCCGGAGATCCTCCAAGTGCCGAGATCCCGATCTCTCCACCGAGGAGACTCCCGTTCGGGAAAAAGAGAAACTGCCTGAGCCCTTCTCCGACGGGCTCACCCCCTTCGATGCCTGTGATCTTGATGTCCGAAGGCAGGAGGATTTTTTTCCCGCGCAAGGCCTGATAACTGTTCTCCTGTGGGTTGAAAATGAGGCGCTGGAGGCTATTCTCATAGACCGCCCTGCTTCTGAGATCACGAGCGGCTGCGGCGAGCCCCAAAACGGATTGCCTCACCTCCCGTTCACGCAGCCCTTTTTCCATCGAAGGCAGAACAATGAGACTTGCCAAACTGAGGATTAGAAGAACCGCCAGCAGTTCCACCAGGGAAAAGCCAGTCTTATCCTTCCCAACTGGTGATATCACGATTGTCCCCTTCCCCCCCTGGAACGCCGTCGGCACCGTAGGAGAGAAGATCATAGAAGCCGTGCTCCCCTGGGCTGTGATAAATATAGGCTTTGCCCCAAGGGTCCATCGGGACCTCTTTTTTAAGGTAAGGCCCGTCCCATTTCGGCACGCCACTGGGTTGACGTCTGAGCGCCTCCAGCCCTTCCCCGGTGGTAGGGTAGCGTCCCACGTCGAGTCGAAAAGTATCCAGGGCCGTGCCTAATAGCTCGATCTGGGCCTGGGCCGCCTTGACTTTGGCCTTTTCTTCTTGGCGTATGAAGCGCGGAGCCACCAGGGCAGCAAGCAAGCCGATGATGACCATCACCACGAGCAGCTCTACAAGGGTAAAACCTCTGGTTGAATTTTGGATTTTGGATTGCCGATTTTGGATTGAATCTAAAATCCAAAATCTAAAATCTAAAATTTTATTAGAAGGGTAAATCATTGATACTGAATATCGCCATTAGCATAGAAATGACAACCACTCCGATCACCAACCCCATGCCCAAAATTAACGCCGGTCCCAAAAGAGAGGTAAGGCGGTTGGTTGCCCGCTTTACCTCCTGATCACAATGTTCCGCCACATTGGCCAGCATCGCCTCCAGTCTGCCGGTCTCTTCCCCCACGGCAATCATGTGCAAAGCGAGATCAGGAAAGACCCTGCTTTCTGCCAGCGGTCCCGCCATCCCCTTTCCCTCTCTTACCCGGTTTTGGACTTGCGCTATCGCCCGCGCCACCTCGCGGTTTCCAACCACTCCCTGAACTGTCCCCAGGGCTTCCAATAACGGCACTCCGCCTTTGAGCAGCGCAGCCAACGTCCGAGCAAAGCGCGCCGCTTCAAGCTTGCGCAGGAGATCGCCTAGCAGCCACAAGTTCAGCCGCCACCGGTCCCACTGGAGTTTACCCTCTGGGTTGCGAATATAAAAGGCGCCGCCAATGGTTCCAACGATGAGCAGGAGAAGAACGATCCAGCCATAACGCGACAGGCCATAACTGAAATCGATGAGAAGCTTGGTCATCCACGGCAGGGCCTGGTTCACATCCTTAAATATTATCGAAAACTTTGGGATAACATAAATAAAAAGGATGATGAGAGAAAGCCCGGCGACCGCGGCCAGAAGCATGGGATAGGTCAAGGCGGATTTGATATCCTCTTTGAGCTGCAAAGAACGCTCAAGGTATTCCGCTAGATGGCGCAGCGCCCCTTCTAGAATGCCCCCGGACTCTCCAGCCCGGATCATGTTTACGTAGAGCTTGGGAAATGCCTCAGAATGCTCCGCCATACACGCAGCGAGCGACTTTCCCGCACGAACCCCCTCCAAGAGATGGCGCATGATTTTCTTGAACTCTTCCCCTTCCACCAAGTTGGCCAGCACGGAAAGACTGCGGTCCAGGGCAAGCCCTGCTCCGAGCAGCGCGCCTAGCTCCTGGGTAAGATGGAGCAGTTGTTGCTGGGTAACCTTCTGCCGCAAAGAGAGGACAAAAGGGATTTTTAGTGTGGTCCTCGGCGCTTCCCCCGGGGCAGCGATCCGCAAAGGGATAAAGCCCATTTCATGGAGACGGGCCACGACTCCATGCTCCCCTTCAGCTTCCATGCTCCCCTCTATCACCTTACCTGAATGATCTGCGGCGCGGTATTGAAAGAGCGACATATCGCCACCTATCCCATCATCTTCCCCATTGTCGATTTTAGATTTTGGATTTTGATTGTCCCTCTAATCGAAAATCCAAAATCGGCAATCCAAAATTGTTCATCCTTCTTCCCTCGTGACTCGCAGCACCTCCGCAAGGGTGGTAATCCCGTCGCGCACCTTCTGCCACCCATCTTCTCTTAACAGTCGCATGCCCTGAGTGATAGCCAGGCTCCGGATGGAGTTGGCATCTGCCCTCTCCACAATGAGACGGCAGATATCGGGCGTCGCCGGGAGAAGCTCAAAGATACCGATTCGTCCTAGGTAGCCGGTCCCGCTGCACGCGTCACATCCACTCCCCTCCCATAGGGTCGCCGGAGGCTCTCCACTGAACCCTTCAACTCTTGAACCCTGAAACTGTACTTCCTTACGGCAGCCTGCACAGAGCCGGCGTACCAGCCTCTGCGCCAGAACCCCCAAGAGAGAGGACGCGAGGAGATAGTCCTGCACGCCCATTTCCAGCAGGCGTGAGATCGCGCCAGCGGCATCGTTGGTGTGCAGCGTGGAGAAGACCAGATGGCCCGTGAGCGCAGCTTGGACCGCAATCTCCGCCGTCTCAAAATCGCGGATCTCTCCTACCATGATGATATCGGGGTCTTGGCGCACAATAGAGCGCAAGCCGTTGGCAAAGGTGAGTCCGATTTGCGGCTTTACCTGGATCTGGTTAACCCCGCCGAGTTGATACTCCACTGGATCCTCGATGGTGATGATTTTTTTCCCCGGATCGTTGATCTTCTGCAAGGCACCGTAGAGCGTGGTGGTCTTGCCACTGCCCGTAGGGCCGGTGACTAGAATCATCCCATGCGGCTTGGAGATCATTTCGCCGAAGCGTTGGAGAATCGCTGGGGGAAATCCGAAAGACTCCATCTCCGTAAAGATCTGCGAGCGCTCCAGCAGGCGGATCACAATGCTCTCCCCGTAGAGGGTAGGAATAGTTGCGATGCGGAGATCGACATCTTTCCCTGCGATCTTGACCTTGATCCTCCCGTCCTGGGGGAGACGCCGTTCGGCGATGTTGAGCTGGGCGAGGATCTTCAGGCGGGAGACAATGGCGGCCTTGAGCGGGCGCGGCGGCGGATCGACTTCGTGAAGGATACCGTCGATGCGGTACCGGACCTTGAGCTGATTCTCGAAGGGTTCAATGTGGATGTCTGAAGCGCGACTCTCGAGGGCGCGGCTGAGCATCTGGTTGACCAGGCGAATCACCGGCACCTCCGACGCCAGATCCCGCAGATGTTCCACCTCCTCCTCATCCTCAACCCCTTCTCCTTCGCGAGTGACGGGTAGACCCGTCATCGAATCGGTTGTGGAACCGTTGCCGAAGAGGGCTTCGATTCGGGCTGTAATCTCTTTCTCCTTTGCCAGGAGCGGTCTGACCCTGAGGCCGGTTGCCAGCTCTAGGGCATGGAGGCGGGGCAAATCAGCCGGGTCGGTCGTGGCCACGAGCAGTTCCCGGCCCTCCATTTTAACGGGCACCATTCTTGTGAACTTGAGAAATTCGACTGTGTCTAGAAGAACGTCCATCGGAAGCGGAGTCAAAGGAAAGTCCTTTAAGGAGATCAGAGGTATCCCCAGATGGTCACTCAGGACTGGCAAAAGGTCGTCCTCCGAAACGAAGCCTAGTTCCACGACCATGCGCGGCAACTGAGCGTACCGCTCCTGCTGCAATTTGAGGATCCGCTCCATCTCCTCTGCAGAGACCATGCCACGCTCGACCAGCCGCTCTTGCAGGGTAAGGTATTTTTCCATCCGCTCCCTTAATCCCTTGATCCCTTCAACCCTTCATCCTTTCGTCCCTTGACCCTTCCGTACCGGTCTTCCAGACGCACCACATCGTCGAGTTCGGGGGTCGAGACCTCTAAGACATCGCACTCCTCAACCGCCTTCATTCGATGCTTCATCCCCGGCGGGATATGAAAACAGTCGCCCGGTCTGATGCTCAGACTCTTTCTTTCCCCTTCTGCCTCAACCTCCAACTCCATAGCTCCGCTGAGAAGATGAATCGTCTCATCTTTGACTTGATGATACTGATAGCTGAGACATTCCCCTTTTTTGATATGAAGGACCTTGCCGACGTACCTGCCCGCATGAGCCCAGATGAGCTCGTAGCCCCACGGTTTATCGACTCTCTTTCCTTTATAGGGAAGCTCCGCCATATTCGCGCGCCTTATATCGTAGCAAATTTTCCAACGTGGGCAACCCCTGTTAAAACATTAAGGCGCGCCACAGAGTCGCCGACGCCTTCGTCACATGATACCTTGCCCCAGGGATTGGAGTCTGTGGCTCACTTAAACATCTCTCTGTTCTGCGAACTTAAACCGAGCAGGTCAAAAGTAAATTTAAAGCTGGTCTTGTCGGGATTGGTCGAGCGGTTCAAGGTAAAACTCAGAGTCCAGCACTCACATTGGGAGAGGATCTTGATGCCCCCCTTGTTGCTGGTGAACCGCCCATCACGCGCATTGTAATTGGCATTGTAGACGAAGAGAAGGTGGTCCGTAACGTGAAAAAGGGCATTGGCGCTTAATTGCCCGAGGATATTGCGGCTGAGCAGCCTTTCGTCGGAGAGGGTGGTGAGGTTGGCATTGTCCGCCAGCTCGGCCAAAGAGTCCCGCCGAATGAAGCGGTAGCTCAGATCCAGTTGGTTGGGTCGCATAAAGTCGCGGTCCAGAACCCGGCGGGCCAAGGGACGAGGATCCAAAAGCGAGAAAAGAACCGCAGCCTGACTCACCTGCCAGGGACCAGGATTGAGACCGGTGTCAAATCCGAGGGCTAAATAGTCCATGGGGGTAAGCCGCAGGTTCATGTCCAAATCGGACAAGCTATCGCCCCCTTTTCTCTCCTTATCGATATCATAGCTCAAGGCCAGCCTTAAGTTCCCCATCTCCCTGATATCGCCGGGCGTGGGAGAGGTCACCATCTCCACATCGCGATCTTCCGGGACCCCTAGCGGCTCCTGAGAGAATTTGCCCCACAGCCGGTTGGTGAGAGCAAAGGTCAGCAGATTCCTCCGGTTGATTCGGTCGGTGCCGTCAAAGATAGGGATATCGCGATCCCGGACGCGGGGGATGAAGAGATAGCTCACCTCGGGCTCAAGCACGTGCTTCATCTTCTGCAGGTAAGAACCATCCAGATTATATACGCGGCCCAGAGATGTCCCTACTTTTCCCCTCAGCTCCACGAGCTGGCGTCCATGATTTCGATCGAAGACCCCCTCGTCTTGATCATGATTTCGATCATAGAGATGATAAGCGGTTTCACGCAATGCGACATCCCAGGAGCCGAGAAAATAAGGAAATACCTGGAAAGGTAAAAACAACTCAGGCCGGAGATCTAAACGGAGTCCATCGGCCCCTTCCCTTCGGAGGTAGTTCACCCCTTCCGCCCGCCAGCGAAACTCCAAAGGCGTCTCTCCCAGGACGCGACGGCCTTTAAAAAGAATCTGTGGGGTCTTTTGCAAGGTGCGCTTATCCTGCTGAATAAAATCCTGATAAAAGGCCCATTCGCCTTGCAGCTGCATATCGCTCCAGTTCTGGAGAAGACCGAAGCGGGAGCTGGCGTATCTATTGATCCTCAGCTCCAATGCGCGCGGAGAAGTCAGGATAAAGGCATCGATATCCCTGAGAAACAGGTCATCGCTGAAAGCGGAGATGTCGCTATAGGTTTTCCATCCCAAGGGACTGGTTTGACGATGGGTGGCAAATACGCTCCAGCGGTTTTTGGGAATATCCTGATCGGCGATGGTGCGATCCCCAACGGTACGACTCTCGTTCTTGCGCAATCCCTCATTGAAATAGGAAAGATCGATTTCGCCTCGGGCATCCCGGCTCAAAATGGTCCGAAGCTCCCCGAAGAGCCCGACCCGGGCGCGGCTTTCCACATCGACCCCGAAAGTCGCGTCGCTGCTCTTGGAGATGGCCCAAAAGAATGGCTGCTCAAACTTGAATCCCTCCCGGTTCGAAGAGCCGAACCGGGGAAAGAGAAAACCGGTCTGCCTCTCGGTCCTGAGAGGGAAATAGGCGTAGGGCAGGTACAGCACAGGGACATCCATAATATAGAAGGTCCCACCCCTGAGAATTGCTTCGCCTTCCCGGCGCAGGTCTATCTCGTCGGCCGATACCTTCCAGGTAGGAGGACCGGAATCACAGAGACAGGTAGTGAAGAAGCCCTCCTCAATATGATAAGCCTGCCCAGGTAACTTTTGTAGCCGTTTTCCGCTCATACTGAGGTGGCCGGTTTCGAGAAAGATCTCCCCCTGGTCGATCGTGCCGGTCTCCTGCTCCAGATTAAACTGCAGCGCTTCTCCCTTCATCTTCCACTTCGGATCATCGACCGAGACCTTACCCTTCGCTTCGGTCTGCTGGGTTTCCCGATTCAGCCGAAGCTCGTCGGCCTTGAGAATCATTTCCTGCCGCCTGAGCTCCACGTTCCCTTTGGCTTCAATCTTGGCGCCCTTTTCCTCAACTTTGAGAGAGTCCGCGGTGACATGAATCTCTTCCCCACTCTTCTGAGCCGACTGCTGCACGGTTTGCGCAAACAGGGGCGCAACGTGAAACAAGAGAACAGTTAAGAGTAAGCCAGGGGTGTATTTGTGCCGAACCACGATGAGGGGATTATATACACGAGACCTCCTGCTAACAAAAGCTTTTTTTCAGGTGCCGTCTGCAGGGACCTCGTGAAGGAGCTAATTGATAACCAAGACGAAATCCTTGCGGCTACTCCCCCCCCTAAAGGATCAGTGACTTGGAAGGTGAGAGTAAAACTCCCTGATGCCTTGGGTGTTCCCGTGATCTCTCCTATGGAACTATCCAAGCTCAAGCCTCCAGGAAGACTCCCAGAGACCAGGAACCAAGTAAGGGGCTTCTTCCCCCCTATGGCCTTAAGGACATCGCCGTACTTTTTCCTTACCTGGCCGTTCTTCAGATGCTTGGTTGTGATGTCCAGGGCCTTGAAGACCTTGATCTCCAGTTTCTTGCTGACTGAAGTGCTGGTTTGGTCTGTCACACGGACTGTGAGGCTTGCGCTCTTAGCTTGACTGGGTGTTCCAGAGATCATGCTATTGTTGTCAAGACTCAGCCCCGGCGGAAGAGAGTCCTTAATAACGCTGACTGTGTAAGGAGGACTCCCTCCGCTTATCTCCAACGGGCTAGCATAAAACACGTCTACCTCTCCCTCGGGGAAGGCAGAAGATCCAACAATAAGTGGTACAGCTGGGCCTCCGATCTTTGCCCCAAAAGCGGCGAAGAGTCCCAGGGCAAGAGCCACCAGATACTTAGCGAGGTTGAGTTCACCTCTCATCTGTGAGTTATCCCTATATAGACTCTCTGTGGTCCGTTTCCTCAGCCTGTGATCGCCATACGGGAACGGGCTTCAACTCCCCTCATCTTCAAAATCAAAGGTCTTACCTCGCCTAAGAGATAGAGAGAGCCGGTAACCAAGATAACATCATCAGGACGAGCCTTTTCCAGCTGGAAGCGCATGGCCTCCCGTGAATCACCGATGATCGTATACGGAATATTGGAAGGAACAGCCTTAGCCATGTCACTGGGGTCCGCGCTCCGTTCCATGGACACGCGGGTCAAGACGACTTCGCTGGCCACATCCGCAAGCTCCCCCAGCATCAATGACCAATCCTTATCTTCCATCGCAGCGAAGAGGAGCTTCGCCTTATTTTTAAGTCCTTGAAGATTCCGCATCTCCTCGACCAATGCCCTTACCCCTTCGCCGTTGTGCGCCCCGTCCAGGATCACCATAGGGCGCTGCCAGATCACTTCCAAACGACCCGGCCAGAAGACGGTTTTCAGCCCCTCGCGCACGGCCGCCTCGCTCACCGGGAATTTTTCCTGTGTGACCTCCAACGCGCCGAGAACAAGCGCGGCATTTCCCCTCTGGTAGCGCCCGCTGAGCGCCAGCGCAAGGTCCGTAAAGCGCCAACTTAGCCCGTTATAATCAAAAACGCCACTATCCTTTATGCTGAAGGAGAAGTCCCGTCCCAAAAAATAACTGGCTGATTTTTTAAGCGCGGCCATCTCTCTGAGGAGCCCTCCGACCTCTGGAGTCAAAGAGCCGCAGACTAGCGGGACGGCCGGCTTGATAATGCCCCCTTTCTCCCTGGCAATGGAGAGAAGGTCGCTCCCCAGATAAGCCTCATGGTCCTTGGAAATGGTCGTGATGATCGATACCGCTGGCATAACGAGATTGGTCGCATCCAGTCTTCCCCCTAATCCTACCTCCACCACGGCGGCCTCCGTTTTCTGCCGGGCAAAATAGACCAAGGCCATGACCGTCACAAACTCAAAGTAGGTAAGGCAAACACCCTCTTGCGCCGACCGACTCTTGATCTCCTCCGCGAGCTCGACCACCTCTTCCTCGGAGATCTCCCGCTCTCCTACTCGGATACGTTCGGTAAAGGAGACGACGTGAGGAGAGGTGTAAAGAGCGACACGATAGCCCTCAGCGCAGAGGATGCGGTGAAGCATCGCCGCGGTAGAGCCCTTTCCGTTGGTGCCGGCGATATGGAAGGCGGAGTAACGCCGCTCTGGATGGCCGAAGAGAGACAACGCCTTCTCTACCCGATGGAGCCTAAGGTCGATCTCTCCCCCGCGCAGATTGAAGATATAATTGAGCGTCTCGGTGTAAGTCATGGTTGATCGTTATTGGTTACTGGTATACTCGTTACTTGCTAGAGCGATAGTGGAACTTGCTCCCTTTTTGCCCTATCCACGAATAACGAATCAACGAATAACGTTTTTAGAGACTCGCTTCATCGCCCGCTTCAGACGAGCGACAAACAGAGCTGCCCGTTTTACCTTCTCCCGATTCCGACCCGCCTTTTCCATCACCTCGATCAAGGCGCTGCCTACCACCGCCGCATCGGCAAAAGAGGCGATCCAGGCCGCCTGCGGCGGCGTTGAGATGCCAAAACCGACGCCTACGGGAAGCGAGGTATAGCGCCGAACCCGAGCCACTTGGGTATGGAGGTGATTCTCAAAGCGCTTGCGCGCCCCTGTGACCCCTGTGACCGAGACATAATAGACAAAACCCCGTCCCTGCCGCGCCACCAACCTCATGCGCTCGACATCGCTCGTCGGCGCCAAAAGAAATATGGTATCCAGCCCGCGCGCATCAGTCCACCGCTTGAGCTCCGCGCTCTCTTCCGGTGGAAGATCGACGCACAGAATGCCATCGACGCCCGCCTCCTTAGCCTCTTGGGTGAAGCGCTTGAGCCCGTAGCGGAGAAAAGGGTTGTAATAGCCAAAAAGGATTAAGGGGATCTCCGAGCGCCGACGAAACTCGCGGACCATCTGTAAAATGCGTGGAAGCGATGCCCCCTTTTTCAAGGCGCGCTCCGACGCCCGCTGAATGGTAGGTCCATCCGCCATGGGGTCCGAGAAAGGGACCCCAAGCTCGATCAGGTCTGCGCCGCCCCGCTCGAGGGCTCGCAAAATCTCGCATGTGGTGTCGAGGTCCGGATCCCCGGCCGTCACAAAAGGAATCAGAGCCGTCTCTCCCCGGCGCCTCAACGCAGAAAATTTTTCGTCAATGCGGTTCATCTTGTCCAGTTTTTAGTTTTGAGTTTCAAGTAACTAAAAATTCAAAACTGAGAATTAAAAACTCACAGTTTTACTCCCAGATATTCTCCCACCGCGCTCATGTCCTTGTCTCCCCTACCCGATAGATTCACAACGATGGTCCGGTCTCTTTTCAGTCGTGGGGCCAGCCGCATCACCTCGGCGACGGCATGGGCGCTCTCCAATGCCGGAATAATTCCTTCCACCTCCGCCAGTACCTGGAGGGCATCCACCGCTTCCCTGTTAGTAGCAGAAACAAAATGAATCCTGCCTTGATCACGGAGATAACTCAGCTCCGGCCCGACCCCTGGATAATCGAGGCCTGCCGCAATGGAATGGGTATGGCGGACCTGTCCGACTTTATCCTGCAGGAGATAGCTTTTGCTGCCGTGGAGCACGCCGATCTCGCCGCCGAGGATGGATGCCGCGTGACGCCCGCTTCTCAGCCCCAACCCCGCCGCCTCCACTCCTACCATCTTGACGCTGCGATCTTTGAGAAAAGAATAAAAAAGGCCCATGCAGTTGCTGCCGCCGCCGACGCAGGCAACCAGGTAATCCGGTAACCGTCCCTCCCGCGCCAGGAGCTGTTTTTTCACCTCCTGCCCGATGACGGATTGGAAGTCACGCACCATCATAGGATAGGGATGGGGGCCGGCGACGGAGCCGATCATATAGTAGGTGGTCCGCACGTAGGTGACCCAATCCCTGAGAGCTTCGTTCATAGCGTCTTTAAGCGTCTGGCTGCCGGATTCCACAACCCTGACCTTGGCACCGAGGAGTTTCATGCGGAAGACGTTCAACGACTGCCGCTCCACATCTTCCTTCCCCATGAAGACCTCACACTGCAAACCAAACCGCGCGGCCACGGTCGCCGTGGCCACTCCATGCTGACCCGCGCCGGTCTCGGCGATGATCCTTTGCTTGTCCATCCTGCACGCGAGGAGCGCCTGACCCAGCGTGTTGTTGATTTTATGGGCGCCGGTATGGCAGAGATCCTCCCGCTTGAGATAGATCTTGGCGCCCCCGAGCATCTTCGTGAGGCGCTCGGCAAAATAGAGCGGCGTCTCCCTGCCGGCATACTCGCGGAGATAACGGCGAAACTCACGGCGAAAGGAGGGATCGCGCCGGGCTCCTGCGTAAACCTTTTCCAATTCGAGCAGGGCCGGCATGAGCGTCTCCGCAACATACCGACCGCCATAGACGCCGAAGTGGCCGTGTTTATCAGGCAGCCTTTGCAGCGAGGATGAATGCTTTGAGTTTCTCATGATCTTTGATTCCTGGCCTTGCCTCCACGCCGGTGCAGATATCCACCCCGTAGGGACGAATGCGCTGGACCGCCTCCTGGACGTTTTCCGGATCCAACCCTCCCGCAAGCACGAACCGATCGGCGCTTAATCCCTCAAGCCAGCTCCAGGGAAAAGAAAAACCGGAGCCGCCGTATCCGGGGGCCCAAGAGTCCAGGAGATAAAAATCCGCTGGGAATTCGTTAATGCCGATCAGAGACTCCCGCGTTCTGACGCGAAAGGCCTTGATCACTTTCAACTCCCAACCGCGGCAGTAGTCCCGCTCCTCCTCCCCATGAAACTGCAGGCCGCAAAAGGCCTGCCTCCCGCTGGGGAGAGAGCCATAGCCGAGGATCTCCCGAACTTTTTCCTTCGGCTCATTGACGAAGAGAGCTACGTTACCGACCGGCGCGGGAATTTCTGCGAGAATCGCCCGGGCCCTTGCGGGAGTGATATAGCGCGGACTGGGGGGATAAAAGTTAAAGCCCAAAAAGTCGGCGCCGAATTCTACCGCCTTCAAGGCATCCTCCAGATTCGTTATGCCGCAGACTTTAACCTTGACCATTTTTCGTCACACGTTACTCGTTATTAGTTACTCGTTGAATCGGCAGTCGATTAACGAATATACGAATAACGATTCACGATAAGAGCTCCCTCAGCTTTGCTCCAGGATCCGGGGCGCGCATCAGCGCCTCGCCGATCAAAAAGATATGGACTCCTAGAGCTTCCAACCGCCTGATTTGCTCCAGGCTATCGATCCCGCTCTCACAGACCACCAGAGTCCCCGCAGGGATCCGGGGCAAGAGCCGCCCCGTGGTATCCAAGTTCACCTCAAAGGTTCTGAGGTCCCGATTATTGATGCCGATCGAGCTCGCCCCAGCCTTCAGGGCGCATTCCAGCTCCGCCTCGCTGTGGATCTCAACTAAGGCATCGAGGGAGAGAGAGTTAGCCTGCTCCTTCAGCTCTTGAAGAAGAACAGGATCGAGCAGCGCAACGATCAACAAGACCGCGTCGGCGCCGAAACTCTTCGCCTCCAGCAGTTGGTATCCATCCAAGATGAAATCCTTCCGCAGCAGGGGCAGGGGAACCTCCTTTTTGATCTGCTCCAAATAAGCAAGGCTTCCTTGAAAGAAGCGCTCTTCGGTGAGGACCGACAGGGCACTCGCCCCGTTCAGGGAGAACTCCCTCGCCATCCTCACAGCATCGAACTCTTTTCGAATCAACCCCTGGGAAGGAGAAGCCCGCTTCACCTCAGCAATAATGCGGCGTGATCTCCCTTTGAGATTTTTTTCGAAACCCCTGCAGGGCAGGCTAAAGAGGGAACGGTCCCGCAGCGCCGCAGGGGGCGTCTCGTGCCGCCTCAATGTCACCACTTCGCGCACATGCGCCGCGATTTTGTCTAGAAACATCTCGTTACTCGTTTACCCGTTGATTCGTTATTCGTTGGCTTGAGTATTCGATTACACGATTAACGAACAACGATTAACTAAGCTAGGCCGCGTTGGTCATCTGGACAAGCTGATCGAGCTTTGCTCGGGCCTTGCCGGAATCGATCGACTCCGCTGCTAAACGCATCCCCTCAGCTATAGAGCCAGACGCTTCGCCGACATAGAGGGCAGCGCCGCTATTGAGCAGTACCACGTCTCGCATGGGCCCTTTCTCTCCCCGCAGGACTCTCCTTAAGGCATCGGCACACTGCTCGGGGCTTCCCCCTTGTATCTCTTCCAACCGACAGCGTTTCAGGCCTACCTCATCAGGAGTTAGAGTATAATTGCGGATCTGGCCGTTGCGCAGTTCGGCAACTCTGGTCGGCCCGGAGAGAGAGATCTCATCCAACCCTTCGAGCCCATGAACAACCATCGCCCTCACTGTGCCCAAGTTTTTTAACACCTGGGCGATCAACTCGGTGAGCTTTCCATCATAGATGCCGGTGAGCTGATGGGTCGCTCCCGCAGGATTGGTCAGGGGACCCAGGAGGTTAAAAACGGTTCTGATGCCGATCTCACGTCTCGGCTGGACGGCATACTTCATCGCCTCGTGAAGGAGCGGTGCGAAGAGAAAGCCGATGCCGATTTTCTCTATGCACTCCTCGACCCGCTCTTTGGAAGCATCAACCTTGACCCCCAAAGCCGTCAACACATCGGCGCTCCCCGACTTGCTGGAGACCGAGCGGTTGCCATGCTTGGCCACCGTGATTCCCGCGCCCGCAACCACAAACGCCGACGCCGTCGAGATGTTAATGGTCCCTTTCTGATCCCCTCCTGTTCCAACAACATCGAGCACAAGATCGGCTTTGACCCTGACGCGGTTGACCTTCTCCCTCATGACCCGAGCTGCCCCCGTGATCTCTTGCATGGTTTCGCCCTTCATCCTGAGAGCGGTGAGGAAAGACGCCACCTGCAGCGGCGTCGCCTCCCCGGTCATGATCTGGTTCATGACCGAGATAGTCTCCTCCTCAGAGAGATCCATCCGATTGACCAGCTTCTCAATGGCTTCCCGAATGTTCATAATGACTCCGTTTATTGATTTTGGATTTTAGATTAATCCAAAATCGGCAATCCAAAATCTAAAATGGCTTCTAGCGACTCGTGGTGATGGACTTCGTAAAGTTTTCCTTCGTCTTTAAAGTCTCCTGCAGCGCCCTAGCTTGTTCCTGCGTCTCCAAGCGGCCGACGCGGACGCGGTACCAGTTGCGCCCTTTGATGTTGGAGGGCACTACATAGGCATCGTATCCCTTATCCTTGAGTTTCTTGGCCAAGTTCTTGGCATCCCGCTCCAACGGATAGGCATTGACTTGAACTGCCCATACCTTTTCTTGCGCCTCTGTTCCGGTCTTTGATCCTTCTGTCTCCGGAGGCTTTGGAGCGGTTGTTTCTTTCTTCGCCTCCACCCGGGCCGCACCCTTTTCTTCAGCCGCCTTTTCTCTAACTTTCTCCGCGGTTTTCACTTTCTCAACCGCCGCGCTCTTTTCTTCCTGGGCAGCAGGCTTTGGCTCCTTGCTTACTGGTTTTACCGCCTTCTCTGCCGGCTTGATTTCTTTGGCCGGCTCCACGCGAGTGGGCTGCGAACCCTGGGGTGCCTTGGCCAAGGTATCATAGAAAGTCATCTCTTCTTTGCCTGGGGTTCCGCGCGCGGCGGATCCCTTGGACAAAGGCTGAACAGGAATTTTTATTAATGGCTCCTCTTTCTTGAGGAGTTTTCTCTCTTCGATCCCTTGTCCAATGAGAATACCCAGAAAGAAAACGACGACAGAGGTAACGGTAAACCCCACCGCCAGAATAATCAGTTGTCCTCGAGTCCAATAGTAAAGGCCTTGGCCTCTCCCTTTCCTATTTTCCGCCATATCTCTATTGCCTTACAGCCATTGCCTCCTCATTACGGGCGGCCATCTTTAAGGGCGCCTCTATCCCCAAAAGAAGCAACCCCTTACGAATGACCTTTTGTACGCTTCGCACCAGTAAGAGACGCGCCCGGGTCAGGGCGAGGTCATCCGAGATCACCCGAAAGCGATTGTAATAGCGGTGGAACTCCCCCGCCAATTCCAAGAGGTAGAAAACTACCCGATGGGGCTCCAGTTCCTTCACGGCTTCCTCCACCACCTCCGTATACTGGACCACCCGTTTGATAAGATCTATCTCTTCCGCAAGTGCCAGCCGCTCCATCTCGACGTCCCGCAACATCCGATCATCGACCTCGATTCCCCCGTGACGCGCCTGTTCGAAGATGCTGGCGATGCGGGCATGGGCGTACTGGACATAAAAAACGGGATTCTCACTGGATTCTTTTTTGGCCAGTTCTAAATCGAAATCCAGTTGACTATCCGCCTTACGCATGAGGAAAAAAAATCTCGCCGCATCCTTTCCCACCTCCTCCAATACCTCTCGCAAAGAGACAAATTCTCCCTGGCGTTTTCCCATACGAACGGGTTCCCCGCCGCGCGTGAGATGAACCATCTGAACCAAGACCACATGCAGGAGCTGCGGGTCATAGCCAAGGGCTTTCACAGCGGCCTTGAGACGCTGGACATATCCGTGGTGATCCGCCCCCCAAACGTTGATGAGCCTCTGAAAACCCCGCACTAGCTTATTTCGATGATAGGCAATATCACTGGCGAAGTAGGTCAGTTCACCATCGCTCTTGACCACTGTCCGATCCTTGTCATCTCCGTATGCAGTCGCCTTAAACCACTGCGCTCCCCCTTCGGAGTAGATCAACCCACGAGAGCGCAAATATTCGATCGTCTTTTCCACTTCGCCTCGCTCTCTCAGCGCCTTCTCGCTTACATAAGAGTCGAAAGTAATGCTGAACTGGCCCAGATCGTCGCGGATCTTGTTCAGCAGGACCTCCCCTCCGTATCGGCTAAGAAATTCGACCGCCGCGGCCTCCTTCTCGGAGAGAAACCTCTCCCTCCATCGCTGCTTAACCTCCGCGGCCATCTCCTTCACGTAGTCCCCTTGGTAGCCATCTTCGGGGAAGTCGGTTTTTTCCCCGTAAAGCTCCCGATAGCGGAGGTAGAGAGAGAGACCTAGCTTCTCCATCTGTTTCCCGGCGTCGTTGACGTAGTATTCTCGTTCGACATCAAACCCGACCGCCTCGAGCAGACGCGCCAACACATCGCCGATGACGGCGACGCGTCCATGTCCCACATGGAGCGGACCTGTCGGATTGACGCTGGCAAATTCCACCTGAACCCTTTGCCCCTTGCCCAAATCCAAATCGCCATCCTTTCCTTCCTCCAGTTCACGCAGGCGCTGATAACAAAATTTGGGCGAGAAGGAGAAATTGATGAAGCCCGGTCCGGCGATTTCCGCGCGCGCGAGTATTCCTTCCCGATCCTCCAAACTCCTAAGGATCGCTTCCGCAATAGCCCTCGGCGGTTTCCCAAGCTTCTTGGCCAAGACGAGCGCAACGTTGCTCGCCAGGTCGCCGAATTCCTTCTGCTTCGGAGGCTCGAGAAGCAAAGGGGGGAGGTCTGTTGTGTTCAGCTCTCCCCCCTTTGCCGTTTTGTCAATGGCTTGAGCTAACAGATCCCTAAGGTGACTTTTCATCTCTTCCTTGAGCCATCCCTTACTGCTCCAGGTGACCAAACCATCGGCAGAAATCGAGCAACCCCCCGTCAGGCCCAGTGTTCATATTCACCGTGCAATCGGCCATAAGATCGCTATTTATAACGTCTTTTTAGTATTAAAGTCAAGCTAACCTCCCTCCCTATTTTCTCAGCCGATAGCCCTCCCTCTCTCTATACCTGCTGAACCGCGAACTTCGCTCCAATCCAACGGGCTAGCAAGCTGATGGTCACAAGAATTACAACAGCGATAGAAATTTGGCGGGAATCTCTGTGGCAAGAAACAAGGGACCAGAGGAATAAAAGAGTATCCCACTCGCGTGGGCCGCCCGGGAATCCACAACCAGGACGGTGGGAGAGGGGTCACGCCTTTTGCCTACGGCAAGCGCCTCTTCCAGAGAGGCGCTGAGATGCACATACTGCCTTCCGCGCGGCTTCAGCCCCTCCCGCAGGATCGTTTGAGCCAGATCACGGGCCGTGCCGTGATAGAGAGGAGAAGGGGGTTCGACGGTCGCCAATCCCAGATCCACGGGGAAGGAGTGGCCGTAAGTGGCGCGCACCTTTCCCTCAAAAAGCTCGAAGCGCTTTTTATCCGAACCTTCAACGACACTCAGGAGCTCCTCTTCCGTGATCTCCGGGAAACGCTCTTGCACCCGCCCCAGCAGCTCACCCCAAGCGACAAAGCCCTGGCTGTCGAACCGAAGCGGATAGTCTTCAGGTCGATGGCGCAAGAGAAAGCTGAGGAAGCGGGAGATGCGCTCTGGAGCAATGATCACCTCTCCCCTCCGCTTTGCTTCATGTCTCCAGAGATCAAGGCATAGACGTGATAGGCGATGCCGGTGGCTTCGTAGCCATCCAGTCCATTCGCCTGCGCGATCGAAAAGAGCTGGTAGGCCAGGGCGCTAAACGGAACCGGGACCTCCATCTCTCTGGCCATCTCCAACCCAAAGCCGACATCTTTCGGCATCCAGGACTTGCGCGGTTTAAACTTACGACTCACCAGGGCCGCGCAGATCCGTTCCACCGCTTCTGAATGGTTTAGTGAGTTGCGCAAGACGGTGTGAAAGGTCTCCTCCGAGACCCCTCCCTTCTTCAGCCAAGCAAAAATTTCTGCCAAGCCCATATGTTGAATGGCCCCAAGCATCGCCATGGCGTTTTTAACCAGCTTTGCGTTTCCCAGCTCTCCAACATGGACGATCTTTTTTCCCATCGCTTGAAAAACCGGCAGGTGATGATCAAAAAGTTCCTTTGGCCCAGAAACCCACAGCGACAGGGTCCCCGCGGCCGCCTGCTCCTCGACCCCACCGGCCGAGGCGTCCAGTATCTTCCAACCTTTTTTCTGCAATTCTTGGTTGACCCCTAGAATCGTTTTCTTATCGATGCTGCTGAAATCGATCCAGAGCTTCGCTCCAGAAGTCGCCTCGTGCAGACCTCCTTTGCCGAGGCCAACATCTATTACCGCCTCGTTATAGGGAAGCATCGAGAGCACCAACTCCGAGCCCTCGGCCACGGCCTTGGCAGATTCTTTAAACTCCGCTCCCTGGCTCTCGAGATTACGCGTGACCTCTCGCCTGATATCGTGAATCACCAAACGATACCCTGCCTTCAGAAGATTGGCGGCCATCCCACTGCCCATCCCCCCCGTGCCGATAAAACCCAAAGTCTTCATTTTTCCTCCTTAAGATACCCTCAAACTTTGTATCCGAGCTCGCGCCGAACAATCTTGGCCCCTTCCACCATGGATTTCAATTTACCCAGGGCTATCCAGCGCGGAGTCGGATTAAAACCGCAATCGGGATTGATCCAGAGCTTTTCTGCCGGCACATACTTAAGCGCGATGCGAATCCGTTCAGCCACATCCTCCGGGCTCTCAATGTAAAAGGATTTTTGGTCAATCAATCCTGCCCCCAGTTCTCGATCGGCCCCGACCTCCTTCCATAAATCAATCTCTGCCATCTCGCGGTTAGCAAACTCCAGGACAAACTGATCGACCTTGGCCTCAAGAACGCCGGGGAAAAGCCTGCGATAGCTCCTTTTTACCAGGGGACGTCCTCTGTGATTCCCGAAACAGATATGCATGGCAATCTTCGCCTGCACTCCATCCACCGTGGCGTTAAAAATCTTGGCCATCTCTTTGCCGTCTTTAGCGATCTCGCTGAATGCTGGCTCATCGACCTGAATAAACTCTGCCCCGGCCGCGGCCAGGACTTTAAGTTCCCGATTGATGATGCCGACGAAATCCCACGCGAGTTCCTTTTGATCTTTATATCCGCTTTTAATTTGCACTCCCGCCGCAAAGGTTGTCGGGCCCGTGCAGGTCGCCTTAATCGGCTTGATGGTGTGTTCCTTGAGATATTTGAACTCCTCAACTATACCGAGACCTAGAGGGGCACTGATTTTACCTGTGACCTCATAGACCTCGCGCGTATCATAACCCTGATCGCCTAAACTCTTTTCCGGAGGCAATATTTGAATCCCGTTGATCCGTCTCAAGTAGGTACGGTAGAAGGCGCCGAAGCGGCGCATCTCACTGTCGGTGATAACATCTACCCCGGCCCGTTCCTGGTCGAGAATGGCGATATCCGTGGCTGTATCGAGCGCTTCCGCAATATCTCTGGAACCAAGTCTTCCCGCCTCCGCCTCTTGGCGCATTAGATACCACCAACCCATCTTGGCATGACTGCCTACAACGCTTGTAGGAAGAACAAGAAGAGATGCTTTCATAAGGCGCCTCCTACTCCAAGACCTTCACTCCCTGAGGCCAGAGGACCAAAATTACGGTTTCCCCGATGCCGCGCGGCGTGTGAACCGATTTAGCATCTAAATAAACGATATCACCTTCCGAGTAAACGCCCGTCTCATCTTCGATGCTGCCCTTCAGCACCAGATAAAATTCGCCGCCGACGTGCTCATGTTTTAAAAAAGCCTTTGGATCGGCATCGGCTCTCACCCAGTAAAGAACAAGCTCTCTTGCTCCTTCCTTGGCCAATCGAGCCATGGATAGGCCATTGCCGAAATCCTTCCACTGAAGCCTCTCCAATGCCTCATCATTCCATTGAATTTTCACTAGATCCTTAAGCGAGCAGCGCAGTAGACCCACGATCATTCACCACCCCAATGCTAAATATCACGCCTTTTCCTTCTACAAAAGAGGTTGGCAGAAATCGCCTAGAATATAGCTGGTGAAGGCTCGTACTGCATGATCTTAAAGCCCAGTGGCCTATTTGGGAGATTGCATTTCAAAAGATGCTTGGGTATAGGGAGATTCGAATCCCGGGTTTGGGTGAACCACGACCTCTGACGGGTTCACCCCCAGCCGGTCTTTTTGTTATGATACGTTCTGTCTCCTTTAGTCTTTGCGTTCGCTTAATCCTTCTTGTCCTTCTCGCCGTCATTCCTATGCTGGGTCTTGAGCTATACATGGCTTCGGTAGAACGGCGACTTCGTACCGACGAGATCCAGGAAGATATGCTCCGGCTGGCCCGGCTCGCTGCCAGTAATCAACAGCGGTTGATCGAGGGGGCGCGCCAACTTCTCATCGTTGTGGCGCGGGCAGTGCGCAATAGCGACTCAGCCGCGTGTAAGGCGCTCCTCGCAGACCTGCTGATCCAATACCCCTACCATGCTAACTTGGGAGTAGTTAGCCCAGACGGCGATCTGTTCTGCAGCGCTCTGCCAAGCCGTGACCCGGTCAACCTTTCAGATGAAGCCTATTTTCGACGCGCCCTTCAAACACGCGACTTCGCAGTCGGCGAGTATCAGATTGACCGCATCGCCCGCATACCTACAATCAACTTCGGCTATCCCATTCTCAACACTGCCAGGCAGGTGCAGGCCGTGGCCTTCGTCGCGTTAGATTTATCCTGGCTCAACCAGCTTGCAGCCGAAGTGCAAATGCCCGAGGGCGCAGTGATCGCGGTGAGTGACTGGCGCGGCACGATCTTGGCTCGTTACCCTGACCCAGAGAAGTGGATCGGGAAGTCCTTCCCACAGACTTCTTTTTTCCGGACCATCATGGCCAAAGGCGAGGGTACGGCGGAGGTTGCTGATACGGATGGCGTCCGTCGCCTCTTCGCGTTGACTTCAGCGGGCGGGGCGCCGGAGGCCCGTTTGTATGTGAGCGTCAGCATTCCGAAACAAGTCGTTTTTGCCGAAGCCAACCGGCTCCTAGTACAGAGACTGCTAGTGCTGGGAATCGTCAGTCTAGTAACGTTGACTGCGGCATGGCTCGGCACCAACGCATTCATTTTACGTCCCGTGAATACCTTAGTCGGGACGGCGAAGCGGCTGGGCGCCGGCGACCTAACCGCCCGCACGGGGCTGCCTCACGGACAGGGAGAACTGAACCAATTGGCCCGTGCCTTTGACGAAATGGCTGAGGTCTTGCAAACTCGGGAGGGCGAGGGCAAGCGGGCAGAGGAGGAGATCCGAAAACTCAACAAAGAACTAGAGCAGCGCGTCATCGAGCGCACCGCACAACTGGAAGCCGCCAATAAAGAGCTCGAGGCCTTTTCCTACTCCGCCTCCCACGACTTGCGGGCGCCGCTAAGAAGCATCGACGGATTCAGCCAGGCCTTGCTGGAAGACCACAGCAGCCAGCTTGATGCCCAGGGACAAGATTATCTTCGACGTGTACGCGCAGCCAGCCGGCGCATGGCGGAACTCATCGATGACCTTCTCCAACTGTCGCACGTGACTCGCACCGAGATGCGCGATAAGGCGGTGGATCTCAGCGCCATGGCACAGAGCATCGCTACCGGGCTTCAGAACTCTCAACCTGAACGCCAAGTGGAGTTTGTCATTTCCGAGGGACTTGTAGTAAATGGGGATGAGCGCCTGCTCCGGGTGGTGATGGAAAACCTGCTGGAAAACGCTTGGAAGTTTACCTCCAAGCACCCGCGCGCGAGAATAGAATTTGGCGCCGTTCAGGAGGACAACAAACAGGTTCACTACGTTCGGGACGACGGCGCTGGTTTCGATAAGACTTATGTCGACAAACTGTTTGGAGCCTTCCAAAGACTTCACGGAGCGACGGAGTTTCCTGGAACCGGCATCGGCCTAGCAACCGTGCAGCGCATCATTCATCGACATGGGGGCCAGGTGTGGGCGGAAGGAGCCGTAGAGAGGGGAGCAACGTTCTATTTCATGCTTTGAACAAAAGATAAAGGAGGTAAAAACATGGACGACAAGGTCATATTGCTGGTGGAAGATGACCCGGACGATGTGGAATTGACTCTTCGGGCGCTCAGGAAAAACAATATCACCAACGACGTGCAGGTGGCACATGATGGTGCGGAGGCCTTGGATTATCTTTTCGGCGCCGGCGCCTATGCCGGCCGTGACACGAGCCTTATGCCAACCATCATCCTGCTCGATCTAAAGTTGCCAAAGATAGATGGGTTCGAGGTTCTCAGAAGGCTTCGCGCTGACAACCGGACAAGACTGCTTCCTGTGGTCATTCTCACCTCATCCAAGGAAGAGCAAGACATCGTGAATGGCTATAGCCACGGCGCCAACAGCTATGTCCGTAAGCCGGTGGATTTTGCCCAGTTTAGTGAAGCCGTGCGGCAATTAGGCCTCTATTGGCTGCTCTTGAACGAATCGCCAGCGTCAAGGTAAGTGAAGATGAGCAAGCCGCTCCAGTTACTCATCGTCGAGGACTCAGAGGACGACGCGCTACTGCTGGTGCGCGAACTAAAGCGTGCTGGCTATGACGCTATCTTCGAGCGCGTGGACACACGCCAGGCCATGGGCCGCGCCTTGGCCAGCCGGACGTGGGACCTCGTTATTGCCGACTACAGCATGCCCCACTTTAATGGGATTGAGGCGATGGAGCTGCTTCAGAAAAGCGATCTCGACATCCCCTTCATCTTCGTGTCGGGCGCCGTTGGCGAGAATACGGCCGTGGCAGCAATGAAGGCTGGTGCCCATGACTACGTCATGAAAGGCAATCTACGGCGACTGGTCCCGGCTATCGAGCGGGAGCTGCGCGAGGCGGAAGTGCGCCACGAGCGGAAGCGGGCGGAAGAGGAGCTTAGACGCTCGCGTGAACAGTTGCGCGCACTCACTGCCTATCTGCAATCCGTCAGGGAAGAAGAACGGGTCAAAATAGCTCGCGAAATCCACGATGATTTGGGCCAGTCGCTAACGGCTCTGAAGATGGACCTTGCATGGTTAAAGGGCAAGTTGCCTGGAGATCAGAGACCACTTCAAGATAAGGCAGAGATAATGATGGAGCTTATCGATAGCATGATTCACACGTTGCGGAGAATCTCTACTGAGCTTAGGCCGGCTGTACTGGACAACCTCGGCCTTACAGCAGCCATCGAGTGGCAAGCCCAGGATTTCCAAAACAGAACGGGGATTCGCTGTGAGCTGAAGAGAACCCTGAACGATCTCCAACTGGATCAGAATATTTCCACTACCTTTTTCCGCATCTTCCAGGAAACGCTTACCAACGTGACCCGCCACGCCAAAGCAACGGAGGTCAAAATAAGCTTAGAGGAGAAGCAGAGCAAGCTAATCCTCGAAGTTAAAGATAATGGCAGGGGGATCACAGAAGAGGAAGTTTACGGGTCAAACTCCCTCGGAATTCTAGGGATGCGCGAGCGGACTTTACTCTTGGGCGGGGAGCTACAAATCAGCGGCGTTGCGGGAAAAGGAACGACGGTGACGGTGCGGATACCTCTTAACAGAAGCCAGACGGACTATGATAAAAGTGCTCATCGCGGATGACCATGCGGTTGTCCGGCAGGGTTTGAAGCAAATCCTTTCCGAGCAACCGGACATGAACGTGCTCGGAGAAGCGGGCAGCATCCCTGAACTGCTTGACCATGTCCGCAAACAGAAGTGGGACATAGTCGTGCTCGACATAGGCATGCCGGGCAGAGGAGGTTTGGACGGCTTAAAGGAATTAAAACAGGAGCAACCGAAGCTTCCGGTGTTGATCTTGAGCATTCACCCAGAAGACCAATTTGCGGTCCGGGCTCTGAAAGCAGGCGCCTCCGGCTACTTAACCAAAGATAGCGCCCCTGAGGAACTGGTCCAAGCCATCCGAAAGCTCTTGACGGGCCGAAAATATATCAGTGCGGAGCTGGCCGAAAAATTAGCCACCGATTTAGAAGCTAACACCGCAAAAACGCGTCACGAGACCCTGTCGGACCGCGAGTTTCAAATTCTCCGCCTTATTGCGTCAGGAAAGTCAGTCACAGAGATTGCACAAAAACTCTCTCTCAGCGTGAAGACTGTCAGCACCTATCGGGCGCGCATCTTGGAAAAGATGAATATGAGGACCAACGCTGAGTTGATGCACTACGCCATCAAACACAATCTCGCCGACTGAATCATTTCTTTCCTTTCACTCCTTGAGCTACCCATCTCTTTAAGCCAGTCTCCGTCAGACAAACTCTGACAACGGCATACGAAAGACTCTGACAAACAAATCAGAATGCCACTGATATATTCCGCAAATTCCCGCTGCTATGTTCTAGGCAAATAAGTTGTCCTGCGGCCGCTTAGCAATTAAGGAGAAAAAACATGCGAGTCGTCATAGCAGATGATTCTTCGATCGTGCGGGGACGGATGGCTAGCCTGCTTACCGATCTTAAAGAAGTGGAAATCGTTGGGGAGGCACAGGACGTTCCCGAAGCTGTAGAGTCTGTGACAAGACTAAAGCCAGACTTGGTGATACTCGATATTCAAATGCCCGGGGGAACCGGAATTGATGCGCTGGAAAAAATCAAGCGAGACAAACCGGCTCCTATAGTCATGATGTTTAGCAACGACTCTTATTCTCAATACAGGCAGAGGTGTATGGATCTCGGCGCGGATTATTTTTTTGACAAGTCAACCGAAGTCGAAAAACTCCTTACGGCGCTAGAACAGTGGGTTGCGGATCCCATATAAATTAAAAGTTGCAGCCTTCGAACGGGGACAAAAGAACTCTAACAACGAGGAGGTTAAAAGAGATGGAAAATCAAGCATCCTTTTCTTTAAGTCTGGCGCATGACCAGACACCCTCTCCGATCACTCCCCCCCGGGCTGCGCTTGCGCTGATAGACGGCGAGCATTATCCGTCCGTCGTGCGTGACGCCTTCGCTGAACTCGATTACGACATCGCTGCGGCCGTGTTTCTGGGTGGAACTGAGAAACTGCGCGGCGATCCCGACTACGGCGTCCCTCTCTACCACGACCTGAAAGACGCGATTGCGCGAGAGCATGTCAAAGTTGTACTCGATCTCTCCGACGAGCCGGTCGTGGACTCAAAGCGTCGCTTCCGGCTCGCCAGCCAAGTACTAGCCGCAGGCCTCGATTACATTGGCGCCGACTTCCACTTCGAGCCAGTCCATTTCACCCCCTTTGAGCTTCCCTCCCTTGCCGTCATCGGAACGGGTAAGCGAGTGGGGAAGACAGCAATCTCGGGCCATATCGCCCGCCTCCTTTCGAAGTCGCGTGAGGTCATCGTAGTCGCGATGGGGCGCGGCGGGCCGGCTGAGCCTGTGCTGATGGAGAGTGTGCCGACGGTCTATGATCTCCTAGCTCTCTCACGCTCTGGGGTGCACGCCGCGTCTGATTACCTCGAAGACGCGGCGCTCGCCCATGTGACCACGGTCGGCTGCCGTCGTTGCGGTGGTGGCTTTGCCGGCATGCCATTCGTCTCCAACGTGGAGGCGGGCGCACGAGTCGCCGCCGATCGTGCTCCCGATCTTGTCATCTTCGAGGGAAGCGGGTCTGTAATCCCACCTGTCGAGGTCCGAGGGCGCGTCCTTGTTGCCGGGGCCAACCAAGATCCCGAGACCGTAGCTGGGTATCTTGGAGCATACAGACTTCTCTTGAGTGATCTTGTGATCCTGACAATGTCCGAGGAACCGCTGGCGTCGGCGGAAGACGTCCAGCGTCTCCGCGCTGCAATTGCGGACGTGAAGCCCGATCTCCCAGTGATCGCGACAGTACTCCGGCCACGCCCGGTCGAGTCTATCGCTGGCCGCCGTGTCGCCTTCTTCTCAACCGCTCCAGAGGCGATCCATGGCCGCCTGCGCGAGTATCTCATGCAAGAGCACGGCGCCGAGGTTGTCCTGGTCTCAGGGAACCTCGCGCGACGGCCAAACCTTCGCGCTGACCTGGACTCGGCGGAGGCGCTTTCGGCGGAGATTTATCTTGTGGAGATCAAGGCGGCCGCGATCGACGTAGTTGCCGAGACAGCCGTTGAGCGCGGCGTAAAAATAGTGTTTGCAGACAACGCCGTCCTCCCACTCGAGGGCGAGGTTGCGCTCGATGAGCGCCTATTAGCGCTCGTGGACGCCACCAGGAGGTAACCATGAACAGTTCTTTGTCCTACAACTCCATGCATGTTCCCCCTGTTGAGCCGAAGTTGCTCGGCACCGGTGAAGAATGGCTGCGGGGCCCGCAACCCACGTCCACAGTGCCAGTCCATGTGCTTGCCCATTACAAGCGCAAGGATCCGAGCCGGCAGCTGCGCCAATTGCTGAAAGAGCTTGATATGCCCCTGATTCTGCTCGTTGGCGGCGCGACCGGCACAGGCAAGTCCACTGTCGCGTCCGAAGTTGCCTACCGTCTCGGGATTACGCGCGTGATGTCCACCGATACCATCCGCCAGACAATGCGCGAGTTGTGTTCGCGAAAGACCATGCCATCTATTCATTATTCGAGTTTTGCAGCGGAACCAGCAGCGGCCCCCTCCGACGGCAGACCGGCCGAACCCAATCTGGTTGGCTTTCTCGACCAGGCCCGGGATGTTCTGATAGGCGTTAGGGCCGCCCTCTTGCGCGCGCTCGAGGAAGGATATTCGATGGCGTTCGAGGGCGTCCACCTCTTGCCCGGGTCAATTCCAGCCTCCCTCCATCGGAGGATCGTCGTCCAGTGCCTGCTGACGATTCGGGACGAGGAGACGCACACAAGCCGCTTCTGCGCCCGTAGCGCCTCCTCTTATGCTGTCCGCTCATCCCAAAAGTACCTGCGCCACCTCCCTGGCATCAGGCACATTCAGAATCACATGATCGAGCAAGCTAGGGAAGCGGGTGTGCCAGTGATCGAGAACTCGCACATGAAGGAAACCACCGATGCCATGCTCCGTCTCATCATGAACAAGGTAGAGCAGGCCCGCGCCCGCACGAGCGAGAGCGATGAGATCTGTCATTTTGCGGCGTAAGCCAGCGTCACTAAGCGTGCAAGGCTTGCGCGCTCAAGATCTGGACAACTTTAGTCATTTGGGGACTTTTTTTGCACGCTTTTTAACCTCAAATTGAGCATGCTAAAATTTTCTATTTTCGGTTCAAACAAATTTTTTTGGTTGAAAATGCTTACCGTTACACATGACCTTTGGCCGCAGCCGGATCAGAGCAGTCGCCCACATTTGGAGTGCTTGAGGGCTGCGGATGCTTCGAGTCTGGCGCATC
>Ga0209824_10000232_pt1 | contig 38907 bp, 37 predicted proteins | sample VDWuncwatermetaG_FD_184124 | JGI IMG/M metagenome (GOLD analysis project Ga0209824, IMG submission 184124) | Wastewater microbial communities from Netherlands to study Microbial Dark Matter (Phase II) - VDW unchlorinated drinking water (SPAdes)... ...
TGCTTGAGCATGCTTAAATCCGGTGAGGACTATAATCCCTCACGTGTTTTTATGCCTGCTTGAGAAAGATCCTTTTACTGCTCTTTGACAACCTGATTTTTATCTTGACCCTTTATAGGATGTCTTTTTTAGAATTTTTAACATTTTACTGCTTCTAATATTAGTCGCACTTATTCCCAAATCCTTGCAAAAATTTTTTACTTTTTTAAAGAATATCTGTTAAATTAACTCATATGGCTCACCTTTCGAATCCCCAACAATGGGTGGATTTATACGCCGACGCCCTTTACGCGTATGCCCTAAAAATGATCTCTCATCCTGACCAGGCAGAGAATCTCATCCAAGAAACATTCCTTGCCGCTTTGAAATCAAAAGATTCATTCAAAGGCAATTCCAGCGAGAAAACCTGGCTTATCGGAATCTTACGCCACAAAATCACTGACCATTTGCGATCAAAATATAGAGAAGTCCCTGTTTCCAGCCTTGCTCCTGAGGATACAAATGTGGACTCCTTCTTTGACCAGATCAATGAAACTCTAAAGAAAAATCCTGGCTCATGGGACTTTCAGCCGGATCAACTCTTAAATAAAGAGGAATTTTGGCGGACTTTTGAAAAATGTTTACAACGCCTGCCCCCTAAGACTGCGGAAGCATTCAGCTTAAGCGAAATGGAACAAATGAGTTCAAAAGAAATTTGCAAGGTTTTGAATGTTTCCTCGACTAATTTATGGAGTCTATTGCACAGAGCACGCGTACAACTAAGACAATGTTTACAAATAAACTGGTTTGAACATGAATAGCGCCCTGATGAAAATGATGCCCATGATCTCTTGTAAAAAAGCTTCGCGGCTGATGTCCGAGGGCATGAATCGGCGTTTGCTTATTAAAGAAGTCATGAGCTTAAAACTGCACTTATTTTTTTGCGCCGCTTGTAAACAAGTTTTGAAACAACTCAAAGGCCTACGAAAATTAATACGCACCTATCGAAACCATTTGATTCTTGAATCAAGCAACTCCTCTCGCCTAAGTCAGGTAGTAAAAGATAAAATAAAACAAACCTTAATAAACTCATAAGATTAGGTTCTAATCAAATTTTCTTTTTCGAATAAAAAATATTTTTCAATCATGCTTTTGCCTGGATGGACATTGGACTGTTCCATAAGAACAAAAAACACAGCAATCCCCTTCTTTAGGCTTCAACTTTGTTCCACAATGGCTGCACTGATAAAAATACTGACAAGAATCGGTAGGCATGATTTCTTCTTTTTCAAAACCGCACCTAGGACATTCTATGATTGATTGTAAAATCATATTTATCATCGAAGTAACTCTTTAAACTTCTCTAAATCATTCGTCGGAAATTGACAATGATAATTTTGACATACATAAGCTGTTGTTTTTCCGTTTAACATATTTTGCCCGTTAACAAAAGGTACCAATGCTTCGATATCCTTGGCTTGGCTCGCCCATCTTGGTGGATGAAGACAGACCACCTTATTAGGGATAAAATGTTCATTGATTTCTCTTAACATGGCTTGAGTGTTAGGATCATTTTGATCACCAGCGATGACAATCTCTTTGGAGGGCCCCAAAAGGTAATCAAACGCTGAAAGCATATACGTGAAACCTGTAGGAGATGACATCATCTCAGCTGAAAAAGTATCCGTTGTCGCACGAGCCGCATTTTCATAACGGCTCTCCACCATCAAACGCCCCAATTGCCCCAAGACTAAAGCCGCTACTGAATTACCCGATGGCATAGCCCCGTCATAAGCATCCTTTGTCCGCAAAATTAACGCTTGATCGTCTTTGGCTGAAAAGAAAAAACCTCCTGTTATTTTGTCTGCAAACAGGCGAATCATTTCATCAGCCAAAAATTTAGCCTGTTGCAGATATTGGGGATTAAATGTTGTCTCGTACAAAGATAAAAGCCCTTGGGTAAAAAATGCATAGTCATCCAGAAACGCAGGAATAGCCGCTTCTCCCTCACGGTAGCGATGCATCAATCTTCCATCAGAGCGTTTCATCTTTGCTAAAAGAAAATTCCCTGCTTTTTGTGCTGCCTGGGCATAGCGCGGCTCTTCCAGCGCCTGGGCTGCCGATGCGAAACTGGTAATCATCAAGCCATTCCAGTCTGTTAAAACTTTATCATCACGAAATGGCCTCGGCCTCTGTGTGCGCCGGGCTAAAAGTTTTGCCTTTGCTTGTTGTAAAATCGCTTGAATCTCCCCAGAGGACTTTCCGAATCGCTGAGCAGTTTGCTCAATACTATGAGACACATACAAAATATTCTTCCCCGCGAAATCCCCTCTCATGTTTCCACCGACTTCTACTCCAAAATAATAATCAAATATCGCCGCGTCTTCCTTGCCTACAACATGGGCAATCTCATCAGCCGTCCATAAATAAAAAGCCCCCTCTCGCGTCTTTCCTGTTTCGTCCCGGCTATCCGCATCCTCAGCGGAATAAAATGCGCCGTCGGGACTGGTCATATCCCGCAATACATAATCCAAAATATTCCTGACCACATCCGCATATTCTTTTTTACCTGTGGCTTGATACGCTTCCAAATAGGCCATTGAAAGTATGGCCTGATCATAAAGCATTTTTTCAAAGTGAGGTACATGCCAAAAAGGGTCTGTTGAATAACGATGAAACCCGCCTCCAATTTGATCATGAATGCCGCCATCAGACATAGCCTGTAATGTCTTTTCTACCATGACCAACGCTTGCGGGTCATGACTCCTGTTCCAATAACGTAAAAGAAACGATAACATATGGCTGCTGGGGAATTTCATTATGCCGACAAATCCACCGTACCGATCATCAAAATTGGATCTAAGCTGCTCATAAGCATTTTTTAAAGTGCCCTGGTTGAGAGCATTCGCCCTATTTGACAAACCAGAGGCAGATGCCTGAATTTCATCAAAAGCTTGCGCCCTCAAAGATGCTTTTTGTGTTTTCCATTTTTGGGCAATTTGGGTTAAAACAGTGTCTAATCCCGGCTGTCCCCAGCGGTTTATCGGTGGAAAATACGTACCTCCGTAAAAAGGTTTTAAATCCGGTGTCAAAAAAACATTCAAAGGCCAGCCGCCGGAGCCGATCATTGCCTCGACCGCTTTCATATAAATATTGTCGATATCAGGCCGTTCTTCGCGGTCGACCTTGATGGCTACAAAGTTATCATTAAGAATTTTGGCAATGCGTGGATCAGAATATGATTCTTGCTCCATGACGTGACACCAGTGGCAAGTGGAATAGCCAATGGAGAGAAAAATCGGCTTATCTTCTTTTTTGGCCTTGGCAAAAGCCTTCTCTCCCCATGGATACCACCACACCGGATTACCGGCATGTTGCAAAAGATAAGGACTCTTTTCATACTTCAACAAATTTTCATTAGGATATTCTTCTTTGGCTCTTTGTTCCGCTGCAACAGCCTCTTTCTCTTTAAACTTTTGTATCATGGGTCGCTTTGCATCTAAAATGGAGAGTCCCCAGAGAATCCCGCTAAAAATTATTAAAGTTACAAAAATTGTTAATTTCATCTCTTCACCTAACTTTTATATGCCCTATGCGTTACCTTAGCCAATATATCCAATGATTTTAAAAATTCACCTAAAGAAACGACCCCTTGCACCCTCGCTTTTGTAATTTCATGGCCATGGGTATCCAAAAAGATCACCGTTGGAAGACCGATAAGACCATATCGGTCAATCATGGCCTGTACCTGTGGATCATCCATATGGGTGGCATCCACTCTTAAAGTAGTCAATTGAGAAAGCCTTGCAGCCACCTTGGGCGCGGAAAATACAAAATGATCCAATTCATGACAACTGATACACCAATCCGCGTAAAAATCGATGACAACAGGTTTACTCTGGGCAATGGCAGCTGCAACCTTCTGGTCACTATAAGACTGCCACACTAATTTCGATTGTTTCAACGGTAAATTGGCAGATGCTAATGATACCCCTATCAAAAAAGTAGCCATGCCTGCTGCCCATTTAAAACGCACAAAAGAACGCTTTTCTTTGCCTGCCTTCTCAAAAAACCCTAGATAAACACCTCCTATAATTAAAATTACAGGCCAGACCCATCGGACTAAATCCGAATGTAAAGCCGACAGCAAATAGAAAAAACCGAAACCCAATAAAATAACGCCAAAGGTATGTTCTACCCATATCAGCCAATTACCAGCTTTAGGTAGTCTGGTGATAAGACCAGAAAATGTACCTAACAATAAATACGGTAGCCCCAATCCCATGGAGAAAACAAAAAATGCCGAAAGCCCAAATAAAGGATTACCGTTATCAGCAACGGTGGCCAAAAGCGCAATGACCGGAGGACCAATGCAGGGAGCAGCGAATACACCCACGAGCATGCCTGATATAAATAGTCCTAAATAATTCGCTTTACGTAATCCTCCCAAACGGTTTAAGAATTCCGTAGGAATATTTAATTGAAATAACCCAAACATGGAAAGCGCAAGCGCAAACATCATAACCGACACTCCTAATAGCACCCACGTGTTTTGTAAAACGCTACCAAAAATTTTGCCGGTTGCTGCAGCAAAATACCCCAAAGTGCTGTACATAACCGCTATGCCCAAGAAGTACGATAAGGCTTTGATAAAAGAATATCCAAATGTCTCTTCCTGGGATTGCTTGACTTTAAAAAGTGATGCCGTCACCGTCAACATTGGGTACACACAAGGCGTCAGGTTAACCACTAAGCCGGCAAAGAAAAATCCTATGAATGAAAGGTTGCTCTGATGTTCCATATTTTATAGGGGGACCGAACGTCGCTGACGCCGATCCCCCTCCTATCTGAATCTCTACTATTTTAATTGCTGGAATTTGGCATCCAAATCCGTCACATATTTCTCCGGATCTTCTAAAAACTCCTTTTGTTGCACCATACCCGCAAATTTATAAATTTTGCCTTTGTATTCGGTGACGAAATGATCGTTGCCTTTGTTCTTCACACCGCTAAGAACACACACCGGACAAAAGCCATCAATGGCGACCGGGGTCATGGATTCCTGCCCCTTATCGTCTGCGACTCCCCAGTTGCCTCCCGTCCCCTGGGCCTTGAGGGCATGGGGCGTAAAAACTAAAGCGGTAGATACTGCAAAAGCGGTTAATACTAATTTGGTTTTGGTATTCATAGATCCTCCTGGTTGATGATGCTTATTGTTCTTTTGAGGTCAGCTCCTTTACTGCCTCTTCTATAATTATTAGTCGTTTATTACCTCAAAACCTTACAAAAATTCTTATAAGGCTACTCTACAATAACAACTTTCGTTTCCACTGGTATTAAACTATAAAGTTCTTCAACATCCTCATTGCGCATCCGCACACATCCTGCTGTTTCATGAGAACCGATTGTTTTCGGTTCTATCGTGCCATGTATACCATAACTGGGCAGATTAAATCCTAACCATCGAGTACCTAAAGCATTGGCAGGGCTTCCAGGTGGAACTGTAACGCCTTTATTGAACCAAACAGGATCAACCAGTTTATTAACAATGGTAAATTCCCCTACAGGTGTTACACTCATATCTTTACCAGTTGAAACCGTGTACGTCTTAACGATTTCATCATTGTTTTTTAACACAAGAATATTTTTGGATTTACTGACAAATATATTGAATTTTCCTTTCCAGATACTTAACTGCTGACCAACTTGAATGACATCATTTTTTAAGTTATTCCTTTTCTTTATAAGATCGATGGTTGTCCCATAATTTTTAGCTAATTTCCCCAGCGTGTCTCCGATTTGAACTTCATAGGGAACTGTTTGAGATGTTTGCTGATTAGATGTAATAGTTTCTAATAAATCGTGATTCTTTTTTAAATCTTCTGCATTGACTAGCCCGATGGTAATTAAGCCATTAATAATAATGATTAAGAAAATCAACCTTAACATAGCGCTCTCCCACATAAAAATTAAAACAAAACAAAAATAAAAAGACGACTCTACCTTCTTCATTATTAAGGAAGGGATTAAATGCGAAGATTACAGTAGAGTTGGAACAGAGAAACTACTGATGGAAGTAGAGCTAACGGTGGTGGACGATCATAAAGATTAGATAGGTTTTTAATCAAGAACGAAGGGTCTACCGTCACCGGTGGTGGAGGTAAAATATTTTTGACCGCCGATGGAATAACATTAAAAACACGAGACAATACTTCATAAACATCTTTTAACGAAGTGCACGGAGGATGAGCCGCTTTAAACTGATTGTCATAAATAGAGGAAATTTGAGTTGTAAGATGATGCCCTGATTTTGGATGGCAATAATCCCAAGCCGTTGTCACCAAAATAAAAAAGAAGATACCTATTACACTAATGACTGTCCACTGTTTAACCATAAATTAATTATAAAAGTCCATTTTTTAATTTTCAAGTCTTTATTTTAGCTATTATTCACAAATCGACACGAATTTATTCACAAAAAAAAATAAATGCACCTGAATTTCCATGACTAAAAGGTGATTAATGAGGATGGCAGGCGCAGCCGCCGCCACAAGGGGCTGCGGGGGCGGGAGAAGGGCTACTGGCTGGCTTGGGGGAATCTTTCTTTTCACTGGCAGGCTTTTCACTGGCAGGGACGGTTTTCTTTTTATAATCTGTTTCGTAAAAACCAGAGCCTTTAAAAATCATACCCGAACCGCTGCCAATCAAACGCGCCAATTTTTTTTTATGGCATTTCGGGCATTTCATCAATTTAGCATCTGTCATGGTCTGTAATTCTTCAAAGGCATGTCCGCAGGCCTGGCATTCGTATTCGTAAGTTGGCATTAAATTTCTCCAGTGTCATTGCGAGCGAAGCCCCGCCTTTGGCGGGGCCGCGTCGCCTTCGGCTCCTCGCAATGACATTCGGACTTATAAGTTACGTCACTACGTTCCGTAACTTATGTCCTCATGTCATTTGAATGCTTTTTTAAATTTATCTTTAAACGAAGCTTTGCCATTACTTTCACCCAATTCACGGCCGAGCTCTTCCATCAACTCGCGCTGGCGGCCGCTCAAGCTGTTGGGCACAGCAATCATCACGCGTACATATAAATCACCAAATTCATGATGCCCATGAACATCCGGCATCCCCTGGCCGCGCATACGAAAGACCTTACCGCTTTGCGTGCCCTCGGGGATTTTCATGATGACTTCTTCCCTTAAGGTCCTGATCTTTTCTTCGCCCCCTAAAGCGGCCTTGGCAAAGGAAACCGGCAAATCCATTTTCAAATCCTGGTCATCCCGTTGGAAAACAGGATGATTTTTCACTTTAATAAATAGAAACAAATCCCCATTGCCGCCGCTCCCGACTTCTCCTTCACCGCGCACGCGCAGCTGGGAATCATTGTCAACACCCGGCGGGATTTTTATCTCGACGGTGCGGGTAATCCGCACGACCCCCCTGCCGGCGCATTCCGGGCAAAACTCGGTGATAATTTTTCCCGAACCATGGCATTTAGGGCAAGTTTGGGCCATGCGGAAAAATCCGTTAGCCATGACCACCTCACCCCGGCCACCGCAGGAGGGACATGTTTTCAAAGACGTGCCGGATTTAGCACCGGTGCCGTCACATTTTTTGCAATGCTCATGACGGGGAAATCTTATTTCCTTCTTGATCCCTCGATAAGCTTCCTCGAGTGTCAGTTCGACTTCATATTGAATATCATGACCGCGTGATTTTCTCCCCGCCCGCCCGGAGCCGCCACCAAAATCAAACTGAGCGCCGAACATGCGGCCTAAAATATCACCCAGGTCGGATTCGCCGCCAAAAACGCTGGAGAAATCCGCCCCACGGAAAATATCTTCCGACGTATAATTCTGATCAATGCCCTGATGGCCGAATTGATCATACGTTTGCTTTTTCTGCGGGTCAGAAAGTACGCCATAGGCCTCGGAAATTTCCTTGAATTGCTCCTCGGCTTTCTTTTTCTCAGCTTCTGGGACACGGTCCGGGTGGTATTTCAATGCCAGAGAACGGTAAGCTTTCTTGATATCCGCCAACGCAGCTGATTTGGGCACCCCTAAAATTTCGTAATAATCTTTTTTCATTTAATAAAACTCGTCATTACTTTCCAACAACAAAAGCCATGCCAGTTCCACTTGTTAACAGAAGCATACCAGTTCCAGTTGTTGTTGTTACCAAAGTCACTGGTCTTGGTGTAGGCTGCACAGGAATCTGATCGAAAGAATGTGCTTCACCAAAATAAAAAATAAAACTTAATATTAGTGAACCCACAACCATATTTACAATTGGTCTGGGGGGAAAGTCCATAAAATTTCTCCTTCTTACGATTCCCTCCCCCTTGAGGGGAGGGTTAGGGAGGGGGTGATTTAAAGTTTGGATTATTTTATCCAATACTCCATCTCTGTTAGTTAACACCTCATTATTCCAGAATCTTAAAACTCTATAACCTTGATCTGTCAACCAATTATCTCTTACCTTGTCATCCATATTTTCCGCATGCTGCCCGCCATCCACTTCAACAATTAATCTCTTCTCAAAACATATAAAATCAACTATATATTTGCCAATAACTGCTTGTCTGCGAAATTTAAACCCGAGATTCTTTAAGCGTAATTGATACCATAAATGCTTTTCTGCTTCTGTTAGCTCCTTTCTCAACTCTCTCGCTTTCCCTTTCAAGGATCTATCCAATCTTCCCCCTCCCCTTACCCCTCCCTCAAGGGGAGGGGAATGTCATGGTCATTTATCACTCGACGCCTTGAAATCAGCGTCGATGACGTCGTCCTTGTCTTTTTCAGACTTTGGCTCGGCAGAACCACTTGGCTCTGCGTTATTTGGCTGCTCCGCTTGGCCCGCCCCAGGCTGCGCTTGATTCTGCGCAGAGGTGGCTTTATACATTTCTTCCGCCAGCTTATGGCTGACTTTTTGCAGGCTCTCCATACTGGACTTGATCTTGTCGTGATTCTTGTCCTTAATGGCGTCCCGCAAGCCCGTTAATTCTTTTTCCACTGCTTCTTTTTCCGCCGCGGAAACTTTGTCGCCATAATCTTTCAGGGATTTCTCCGTCGAATAAAGCAGGGTGTTAGCGCCATTGAGAAGCTCGGCTTCTTCACGGCGTTTCTTGTCCTCTTCGGCATATTTTTCCGCTTCCTTGACCATTTTATCTATTTCTGCCTCAGACAACTTGGTCTTGGCCGTGATTTGGATTTTTTGCTCTTTGCCCGTGGCCTTGTCTTTGGCCGTGACATGCACGATGCCGTTAGCATCGATGTCAAAGGTCACCTCGATTTGCGGAACGCCACGCGGTGCCGGCGGAATGCCGACTAAATCAAAACGACCCAATTCCGTATTATCATTGGCCATCTGGCGCTCCCCTTGCAAGACCCGGATCGTCACCGCCGTTTGGTTCTCTTCCGCGGTCGAGAAAATCTGGCTTTTCTTGGTGGGGATGGTGGTATTGCGATCAATTAATTTGGTAAATACCGAGCCCATGGTCTCTATTCCAAGAGAAAGCGGCGTCACGTCTAACAATAAAACTTCTTTAGCATCACCCGTAATGATGGCCCCCTGAATGGCAGCGCCTAAGGCAACACATTCCATGGGATCAATACCGCCTTCAATTTTCTGACCAACTTCTTTTTCTAAAAATTGCTGAACAATGGGCATGCGGGTCGGTCCGCCGACTAAAACCACACGGTCAACCTTGACATCTTGGCCCAATTTAGCCGACGCGTCTTTAATAGCTTGACGCACCGGACCGCGGCAGCGGTCAACCAGAGGAGTAATAAGGCTCTCGAGTTTGGCGCGCTCAATTTTCATGGTTAAATGTTTAGGGCCCGTGGCATCTGCCGTGATATACGGTAAATTCACATCAGTAGACACGGTGCTGGAAAGTTCCACCTTGGCTTTTTCCGCGGCCTCACGCAGGCGCTGGAATGACATCTTGTCATTGCGCAAATCAATGCCGGATTCTTTCTTGAATTCCGTGGTGATATAATCAATCAAGGCATTGTCCATGTCCGTACCGCCTAATTGAGTGTCACCGGAGGTTGACAAAACTTCAAAGGTCGCGGCCTTAGAGGCCGTATCCCAACCCATTTCCAAAATAGTCACATCGAGCGTTCCGCCGCCAAGATCAAAGACCATGATCTTCTGCTCTTTGCCGGCTTTATCCAAACCATACGCCAGGCAGGCCGCGGTCGGCTCATTGATGATGCGCAACACTTTAAGGCCCGCGATCTCTCCGGCGTCCCTGGTGGCCTGACGCTGATTATCATTAAAATAGGCCGGGACAGTAACAACAGCGCTGTCAACCGTCTCACCTAAAAATTTCTCGGCGTCGGATTTAATCTTTTGAAGGATAAAAGAAGCTACCTGCTGAGGCGTATACTCCTTGCCGAATACCTTGAATTTAAAATCCGTACCCATCTTACGCTTGGAGGCATAGATAGTCCCCTCCGAATTAATCGGCGCTTGACGACGGGCGGGTTCACCGACCAACAATTGCCCATCCCTGGTGAAAGCCACAAACGACGGAAAAGCTTTGCCCGAAGATACCCCTGCCCCTTCGGCTGAGGGGACGATCACCGGACGTCCACCTTCCATCGCCGCTGCTGCTGAATTTGATGTTCCTAAATCGATTCCAATGACGCGTGCCATATATAATCTCCTCTTTATGGATTGATATTCTTTGCCACTTTTACCTTAGCTGTGCGGACCACCCTGCCGCCTAAGGTATAGCCTTTTTCCAATTCTTCCATCACTATACCGTCGGGAAACTCCGCGGTTTCCTGCTGCATTAAAACTTCCTGGATGTTAGGGTCAAATGGTTTGCCTTTTGATTCAATAGGCTTGACTTCATATTTGCCCATCAATTCCTTCATATTGTTATAAACCATCTCGAGACCCTTAACTAAATTAACATCCGTCCCTTCTTTTGATTTAAACGCCAAGAGCGATCTTTCCAAATCATCATATAATTTCAAACATTCAACGATGACTTCCTCATGCGCGTATTTGATCAAACGCTCTCGTTCGCGCTCGTGGCGCTTGCGCATATTATCAAATTCCGCCAAAAGCCGCACGTATTTATCTTTATGCAGTGCTGTCTCATCCGGCGCTTTAGTGCCCGTTTCCACCGGTACATCCTGAGACAAAATTTCTTCTTGAGGTTTTGGGCTCTCGTCCATAATTCTTTTTTGGATTCCCGCTTTCGCGGGAATGACATAGTGATCAGGCGGCTTAACGACTTAATATCTGTGAGATATAATCGAGGGTCGAAACCACGCGATCATACCGCATACGTGTGGGGCCTAACACCGCGATACGCCCCTTCATCCCGTCTTTTTCAAAACGGGAAATAGCCAAGGAACAGCTTTCCATGGCCTTAAGGGCCATTTCATGGCCTATGTAAATTTCGATTTTTTTCTCAAGGGTACGGTTGATAAGTTCCATGAGCCGCTCTTTCTCCTCGAGAATCCGTAAAATCGCCTGGATTTTTAAAATGTCCGTATTATCCGGATAACCCACCACATAACTGGTCCCTTTGCAGATGATCTTGTAGTCGTCCCCATCATCCAAAGAGACGATGCTGGTATAATGGGTCAGGTCACAGATCACTTGGGACGTTTTTTCCATCAAATCTTCCAACTGACGCGCGTGATGCTTATATTCCTGCGAAATCCTCCGCTTCTCTTCTTCCAAAAGCTGGATCTCATTCATCAGATGATCCACATAATAGCGATAACCCTGCTCGGTCGGCGTGCGGCCGGCCGAGGTATGCGGATGCGTCAAATACCCTTCTTCTTCCAGGTCCGCCAGGATATTGCGTACCGTCGCGGGTGATACATCAAGATTATATTCTTCCGTAATATATTGCGAACCCACCGGCAAAACAGTCTTGATATAGCGGCCGATCACGATCGCCAAAATGCGGTCTTTGCGTAGTTGTATGTCAGAATGTTTAGCGCTCATAAGTTTTTTTAAATTAGCACTCTCAATGCCTGTCTGCTAAAAGTATATCAAAAACCTGACGTTTGTCAATTGTAAAAAACCTGCTCCATGACTAAATGGCCTTGAGCGTCATATTCACGGCGTTTGGTCAACTGGTCCCGCACAAAAAACTCTTTATACCACAGCCAGCCTTCGACCCTGTAAATATTGAAAACACCTTCACGACGGCCAGCCTTGTACAAGCCTTCGGTTTTAAGATGCCCGTCGGGATAAAATTCTTTGACCTCCCCCTCCTGCTTGCCGTTATGCACACGGGCCTCATTATGCAAAGCACCGCTTTCATAATACTCGCGCCAATGGTCATCATTCAAGACCCCGTTATCATAATGGACCTTGCTTAATAACCGGCCGTTCAGATAATAGGTAGTAACTTCCCCACCTAATTGATCATTCTTATACGTCCCTTCACGCATCAATTCACCGCTTTTATAATATTCTTGGGCCGGGCCATTCTTCTTGCCGTCCAACGATTGAAAAACCCCGCGCAAACTGCCGTCCTCATAATATTCACGCATCATCCCTGTCTGCCGTCCGTCTTTATACTGCAGTTCCCGTTTGACCTGACCGTTGGGATAGAACTCTTTTTCAAACCCCTGCTCCTTGCCCCAGACAAATTGATGCTCGAAGATCGGGCGGCCATTCTCATCATATTCACGGGCCACTCCATCCTGTACCCCTTGAATATAGGTAATCTCTGCCTTGGGATGGCCGTCGGCATAATAAAGAGTGGAAACTCCATGCAATTGTCCATCGCTGTAAAAGGATTTAAAACGCAGGACTCCGGAAGGGTAATAGCCTTGGGCCATGCCTTCTAACTTGCCGTTACTATACCCGCCCCAGCCCATGAGACGGCCATCAGGATAAAAAGTGCGGAAACGGCCGTTGGGCACGCCATAACGGTATTCCACCGTTCTGACGACACTGCCCTTGGCATCGTAATCATTGTAAAAACCATCCTTGATGGTGTCAGCGGCTAAAACCCGGCCGCCGAGAAGGCACAGGCAGATAAAAAAAGAAACTCCGATATTCCCTGTTCCTTGCTTTGCAGAGGGTTCTTTGATGCGCATAGCAGTTCATTTTACCATGTCTTCACTTTGTTTCAATGACCAAATCGTTGCCTTGTGCTTCAACTGTTACAGTTTCTCCTTCTTTCAACTCTCCTTGCAGCATGCGCAATGCAATGGGGTCTTGCAGTAATTTCTGGATGACGCGCTTAAGCGGCCGGGCGCCGTACACAGGGTCGTAACCCTGGCGCCCCAAAAGATCTTTTGCCTTCTCGGTCAATTTTAATTCGATGCCTTTGGCTTTCAGCCGCTCGGCTAAGGTTGCAATTTGTATATCCACGACCTTCTTTAATTCTTTTATACCTAAACGATGAAAAATGATAATGTCATCAATACGGTTTAAAAATTCCGGACGAAAATGGCGGTGTAAGGCATCCTGGATGCGGTTATTGATCTCTTTTTGATCCTCCAAGGCGGCTATTTCAGCGGTGCCGATATTGGAAGTCATAATGACAATCGTATTTTTAAAATTAACGACCCTGCCCTGACTGTCAGTAAGACGCCCGTCGTCGAGAATCTGCAAAAGCACATTAAAAACATCCCCATGCGCTTTTTCGATTTCATCGAAAAGCACGACCGCGTAAGGCTTGCGCCGCACGGCTTCTGTCAGCTGGCCGCCTTCTTCATAACCCACATATCCGGGAGGCGCTCCGATAAGACGGGCCACGGCATGTTTCTCCATGTACTCGCTCATGTCAACGCGGACCATGGCATTTTCATCATCAAACAAAAACCAGGCCAGGGATTTGGCTAATTCTGTTTTCCCCACCCCTGTGGGCCCCACGAAAATAAAAGAACCCGACGGGCGGTTAGGATCGGAAAGGCCGGTGCGCGAACGCCGGATGCACGAGGCAATGGCCTCTATGGCCGCATCCTGGCCAACCACCCGTTTCTTCAAAGCGTCTTCCATGTGAATTAATTTTTCAGTCTCTGCCTGCATCAGCTTGGAAAGCGGGATCTTGGTCCACTTGGCAATGATCTCAATGATATCCCGATCATCCACTTCTTCTTTAAGCAAGCCACCGTCTTTTTGCAGTTTGGATAATTCTTTATTCCCCGCTTCCAATTCTTTGTTAAGGCCAACGAGCGTGCCATAACGGATCTCAGCGACTCGATTCAGGTCCCCTATTTTTTCGGCCTTGATTTCTTCTGATTTCTTTTCTTCTATTTGCGCTTTAACGGCACGGATGCGGTCAATCACCTTTTTCTCGTTCTGCCAGCGCAGGCGCATGGCCTTATTCGTTTCTTTAAGACGGTTTAATTCCTCGTCGATCTTTTTGAGCCGTTCTTTGGAAGGCGCGTCCGTCTCTTTTTTAAGCGCCTGGCGTTCGATTTCCAAACGACGAATGTCGCGTTCATTAACATCAAGCTCCTGGGGCATGCTGTCAATCTCAATGCGCAAGCGTGAGGCTGCCTCATCAATGAGATCAATGGCCTTATCCGGCAGGAAACGATCCGTGATATAGCGCTGGCTCATCATGGCCGCGGCCACGATGGCCGAGTCCTGAATACGCACCCCGTGATGCACTTCATATTTTTCTTTTAAACCCCGCAAAATGGCAATGGTGTCTTCTACACCGGGCTCATTGACCATGACCAGCGCAAAACGTCTTTCCAGGGCCGCGTCTTTTTCAATATACTGGCGGTATTCATCGAGGGTGGTAGCCCCGATACAATGCAAAGCGCCACGCGCCAAGGCGGGCTTTAGCATATTGGATGCATCCATAGACCCTTCCGCCCGTCCAGCTCCAACAATCGTATGTAACTCATCAATGAATAAAATAACGGATCCACTTTGATCCTCCACTTCTTTTAAAACCGCTTTGAGACGGTCTTCAAATTCTCCCCTGAATTTGGCCCCGGCAACCAGGGCGCCCATATCCAGGCCCACAACGCGTTTGTTCTTCAGCCCTTCGGGGACATCACCCCGGAAAATCCGCTGGGCCAAGCCCTCGACGATGGCAGTCTTGCCCACTCCTGGCTCGCCGATCAAGACCGGATTATTTTTGGTACGTCGTGAGAGCACTTGGATGACCCGGCGGATTTCTTCGTCGCGGCCGATCACCGGGTCCAATTTGTCTTTGGCGGCCAGGTCCGTCAAATCCCGGCCGTACTTTTCCAATGCCTGATATTGTTCTTCGGGGTTTTGGTTCATAACTCTTTGTCCTTTGCCTATAGAATTAGCACTCTTAGCTCCTAAGTGCTAATTTAGCACAAAAAATATTTTTGTCAAGTTCAAGTCGTACGGTGGGAAATTAATTGAATATACCCGAAAGGTATCTTGGAAAACCAAAAAGCCGCGACGACCATCAAATTAAAAACCACTTTCAAGCAGCCTGCCAAACCCCACGCTATTGGCGCCAGCCAAAGACCCGCTAATGCTAAGGCTAAACCTAAAGCAACTGTTAAATCCAACAAAGGAACAATAAATAGATTAGCGATCAGAGCCACCGGAGCGATAGTACCAAAATGCCATATTTGTAAAGGAGTGATGCCAATCCACGCGGCAGTGGATACTGACACAGCACCAGCTAACCACTGGGGGCAAAATGACAATCGCTTTTCTACAGGGGCATATAAAATCACAATGGCAGCAACCGCCGCGAATGAAAGTTGAAAACTTGTATCGAATAAATTATTCGCGTCCATGAGCAATAAAACCAAGGCCGCGAAACATAAAGAATTTAAAGCATCACTTTCAAGTTCTACACTCAACGACGCCAGGATGACAGAAGCCATGAATGCGGCGCGCATCACCGGAACCGAGCCACCGGTCAAAATCGCGTAGGTAAACACAAGTAGAATGCTTAACCCCACCTGCCAGGGACGCGGGATCCTGATCAACTTTAGAATAAAAATAACCATGGCTGTCATCATCGCCATATGAAGCCCCGCGATCACTAAAATATGTCCCGTACCGGTATGCCTGAAAGCCATGTTGATCTCTTTAGGTATATATTCCCTATTGCCTAGTATGATTGCGGTTAGAGTTCCTGCCTCGCTGGGATCGAGGTAATGATATAGTGACTGTCTCAATTGCTCGCGCCAATCTTGAAAAATATCCATGGCCGGCGGGTGCGCGACGTGGATCAGCACCGCTCCTAAACAAAAAATACTTGCGTAAACAGGCCAAATTTGGGGACGAAATAAAAAAAATAAAACTAAAGCAGATGAGGCCCACAACCAGAAGAGTAACGCAAAGGGCAAAAAATGCCCTATGAGAATACCTAATGATAAAACCAAAACCAACCAGCAACAGGGCCTGTGCGTGCTTCTTATGTTCATAATTCTATAAGCTCCTTGATGCGCCCAAAACGTTTGGCTGTAATACCATCGACGTCTTGAAGATCTTCCAATGCTTTGAAAGGGCCGTTGTCTTTGCGATAATCCACGATCCTCCCAGCCAGGGCGGCGCCAATGCCGGGGAGCATTTGAAGTTGGTCACCCCTTGCGGTATTAATATTGATCTTGAAATTACGCAACTGTTTGGCCCAGCGCACAGGGGCGATATCCCGGCGCAAAAGCAGTTGCACCGCAGCGCCCATGATAAAAACAATCATGATAATGACAATGAACTTTCGCTCTTGTGGTGTTAAATAAAACATGAACGGATACTATTGGGGGGAATTAATTCTGTTATGGATTCCCGCTTTCTCGGGAATGACGAACAACTGTGAGTGTCGGGTATGACGACCATTGTTGCTTCCTGGGGAAGGAGCAACAACTTAATTATAACAAAATCCGTATGAAATCAAAACAATTTCATCTGTAGGGCATCGGGGTCTTTTTTGGGGGCGTTGCGTTTGGCGGCTTCATAGGCTTTTAATTCTTCGGCAATATCTGCCAGATAAGGAGAAGGATCCTGTATTAGCGTTTGGCCGAATAATTGTCGGCGACGTGTATAGGTCAAGTACAAATGCTCCTTAGCACGGGTCATGCCTACATAAAATAAGCGGCGTTCTTCTTGTGTGTTGCCTTTCATACCTATTAAATCTAGCGGCAGCAAATTATTCTCACATCCAATGATAAAAACCACCGGAAACTCCAGGCCCTTGGCCGCATGCAAGCTCATCAAAGAAACTTTCTCAACGTTGTATTCCAATTCTTCTTCGTTTTGGCTTAAAGCATCTTCATCTGAATAAACTTGCCCCCTCTTTGATTTTTGGGAAACCTGATAAGGAATACCCAGATGATCCAATGCTTGGGCTATAGCATACCGCTGGGCGTTAAGCCGGTATAAAATGACTATGTCCCCAAGGCTTCGCACTGCCCGACGGCTCGTGTTCATATCCAAACCGCCAATCAATTTTTCAATCTGGTGCGCCACATAATCTGCCTCTGCCCGGTCGGTGGCAGCCTGGTGAATCACTAATTTGCCATGGGTCGAAAGCTTAGCCAGCAATTGGACCCCACCCATGACCTGGCCTGAGGCAGCCAGAAGGCTTGGAGCAGAGCGATAATTCTCTTGCAAGGTCAAAATTCTTGCCGGCGAAAAATCTTCCTGATACCGCCCAAAAAGCTCCACCCGGCTGCCGCGAAAGCCGTAGATGGATTGATTGGCATCCCCAATAGCCGTCAATAAAACGCCTTCTTGGCTAAGTTTTTTAAGAAGAAGATTCTGTACAATATTGCTATCCTGATATTCATCCACAAAAATATAACGGTATTGACGTTGAAGTTTTTCGGCAATATTTTCATCTTCCAGGAGCAATAAAGCCTCGCGCAAAATATCATCAAAATCAATCCAGCTGTTTTGGCGCAGATAACGCTGATACGCCTTGTAATCTTCGTCGGACGAAATAACTAATTGGGATGATTTTACATGACTTATGCGCTCGAGCGTTGCTTTGTCAAAGCCAGTTATGTCTTCTGGAGTCGCCACTTTAAAATCTTTGGGTAAAGCTGTATGCTCAAAATAATCCCGCAATAATCTAAGACAAAAACCATGAAACGTTCCAATAAATAACTGAGACTGGCGCACGCCTAAAGCAATCAGCCTGTCTTGCATTTGACGGGCGGCTTTATTGGTAAAAGTGATCGCTAAAATGCTCTCGTTGGATTTTAAAGAAGGGATCAAATGTGCTATGCGATGAGTGAGAGTGTGTGTCTTACCCGTGCCCGGGCCTGCGGTGATCAATAAATGCGAACCTTCATGACATACGGCCTGCCATTGGGATTCGTTTAAATCGGTGGGTTTTTCCATCATTTATAATTTCTCAGCCGCTTCTTTAAATGCTTTACTTAAATCTTCCAATTGTTCTTGTCCATCAGACCCGTAACTTTTGAGAGTTTCTGCCTGGGCCATGGCCGCGTCAATATAGGTTTCTCCAAGATACTCCCGCGCTTCCGGGAATTTGGGTCTTAATTCAAGGGCTTTCTTGTAATTGGATAAAGCTTCATCAAGCATTCCCAGTTTTCGTTGGGTATGGGCCAACATATTAAGAATGTCGGGATTGTTGGGGTCCGCTTCTAGGGCTTGCTGAAAAAGCGTCAAGGCATCCTGGAAATCTCCGGCGTCACTGGCCTTAACTCCCTGATCGTATAATGAAATAGTGGTTTGGTTCGGCTGACTGGAGGTGGTTTGATCGGGCTGATTGGGAGTGGTTTGGTCCGGCTGATTAGGGGCGGTTTGATCCGGTTGATTAGGCGCAGTTTGATCGGGCTGGTTGGGAGCGGCTTGATCCACCGGTCGGTTATTCCGTTCCATTTGCTGTGTCGATGTTCCGCTAGCATAAGAAAGCGCACTAAAACTAACACATACGGTGAAAAAAACTAAACTCTTTACGACAGGATTCATCATTACCTCCTATGTTTTTATACCTTATCCCGATGAACTGTGACCGGTGAGAATGCGGGAAGACAAACGGCAATGTATTCCGCCTCATCAGGGGCCGGAGAACTGTATTTGACCCATTCTCCCTTTTTCGTAATAACAGCCTGGCCTGCAGCAACGTCTAAAAATCCTTCACGATGGTTCACACGCAGCGTTCCTTTCAAAACAACCGTGTATTCATCAAATTCCGGAGTTTGCCCCGGTTCTTCCCATCCCGAAGGGCTAATCATATGCGCAATACTAACAGCATCCGTCTTCGAATTGACCCTGCCAATATATTCTCGGATCAGTTTAGGCATATTACCAACAGCCTTAATCTCCGTCGGCTTACTTATCAAAACAGGCATAACCACTCCTTACGGGATAAATTTGTTCTTTGAGCGATACTTCGTAAACCATTGGAAGGCTGATATCGATATGTTTTCCTGCGTATAAAAATCTGCACCGTTGCCTTTGGCTAATCCTGTCGCGTGACCAAATTTTTGGTACCGACGTTTCCAGCATGAACAGCAGATTTTAGCAGGAAAATATATCGGTGTCAGCCAACATGCGTTTCTGGATTCCCGACGAACAACTGTGAGTGTCCGGTATGAGGACCAGAAACGTTCGGTAATGACAATTGGATGATTCCCCCTCCCTAACCCTCCCCACAAGGGGGAGGGAGTCATTCCTTAAAATAGGGACAATTGCTGATTGATGTGCTCACGCTCGCCGGATTCGAAGATTTTGATGGTGCCGAATTCGCCGTCATAGCCTGCGGCGATGTCTACCTTGCCCTGGCGCATGCGGTTAATTCCTTCAGCGAGAACGTCGCCGGCAACGCGCTGAATATCCGTAATAGGGCAATCTCGAAGAATATAAAATTCATTGCCTAATTTACTCAAAATATTCATGTAGGATTCCTGCACGGCCTTGCTGGCTGTGCCCATATTTTTGGCTTCGGCAATCAAGCTAGGTAAAGCCACGATATTTTGATAGGGCCGCCAGCGTTTGGATTTAACTCCCTCACCGCGGTCAGCCAGGGCTTCGACACGCGCCATAACGCCAACGGTGACAGGCTTGCCGCAAACAGAACAAATGCCTTTATGTTTGATCGTCTCCTGGGGGTGCCATCGGACCTGGCAGTTGCGATGGCCGTCAAAATGATACTTACCCTCTTCAGGAAAAAATTCAAGGGTTGAAACCAATCCTTTATCATTTTTATCACTTAAAGCTTTATAAATACCGTCATAAGAAAATTCCGTGTCAAAAATATTGGCCTCCCGCCCTAATTTGGAAGGTGAATGCGCGTCTGAATTGGACACTAAAATAAAATCATCCAATTGTTTGAGCCTCCAATTCATCGGCGGGTCAGAAGACAAACCGGTCTCAACTGCAAAAATGTGTTTGGTCAGATCGCCAAAGGCATCCTCCATGCTGTCAAAGCCGCCCATGGAACCAAGTGCCGAAAACCACGGGGTCCAGATATGCGCCGGCACAAATAAATTCCTGGCATCGGCCTCAAGCGTAATAGCCAACAGATCATAAGAATCCAATCCCAAAATAGGACGGCCGTCGGAAGAAATATTGCCTATGGCCCCAAGCTTGGCTTGGATTTTCTTGGCGGCTTGCAGGGATGGTGAAAATATCAAATTATGTACCTTGCGTACTTTATCATGGCGCTTATAGATATTGGAAATTTCAACCGTGAGCATAAAACGCACCTGGCCCTGGCAGCTTTTGGGGATTTGAGCATCTATGGGCTTGGCGAATTTTTCTTTAAGTTTGAATAAACCCTTCTCAGCCGGCTCAAGCTTTTCTTCTATTTCCTTGAACCATTTCGGATGCACAAAATCCCCGGTACCGACGATGTGGATGCCTTTATACTGGGCCCAAAGGTAAAGATTTTCAAGGTCCAGATTTTTAGCGGTGGCGCGGGAGTATTTGGAATGGACATGCAGGTCAGCGATGAATTTCATTAAACTCCCCTAACCCCTCTTTATAAAAAAGAGGGGAAATAATGGTTTTATTATAACAAAATTAGACAACAATACTTACAAGTTTATTGGGAACAACAATAAATTTCTTGATGGCCGCCTCTTGCGCGTACTTGGCTACACTCGGATCAGCCAAACAAATCTTGCGCAATTCTTCCTGCGGCATATCCGGGGTGACTTGTATTTGAGCGCGGACACGGCCATTGATCTGTACCGCAATCACAATGGTGCTCGTTTTAAGAGCGCTTTCATCAAAACCCGGCCACGCCACTCGAGCAATGGTGGATTCAGTCTTCCCCATCATCTGCCACATCTCTTCAGCCACATGCGGGGCAAAGGGGGCTAATAATAACACTAATGTTTCAATGGCCTGGTTGAGCAACTCTTGTTTTGAAGTGTCTGGATTCCCGACGAACAACTGTGAGTGTCCGGCTTGAGGACCAGAAGCATTCGGGAATGACGATGTCTTATATTTATCAATAGCATTAGCTAAAACCATCAGGTGGCTGATGGCGGTATTGAATTTATATCCTTCCTCAAAAGACTGGGTCACTCTTTTAATAGCATAGTTTCTTTCGCGTTCTAAGGTACTGTCAGCGTCGGTTTGTTCTTGATTCTGGATTCCCGCTGTGGAAGAAAGGCCCACACCGGCAGTCATCAAATAACGTTTCTCTACCATTTGATACACCCGGTTTAAAAAACGCCATGCGCCTTCAAGTCCGTCGCTGTTCCATTCCAATTGGTCTTCAGGCGGCGCGGCAAACAAAATGAACAAACGCAGCGTATCCGCCCCATAATGAGACAAAACCTCATCCGGATCAACCGTATTGCCGCGGGATTTGGACATCACCTCATTGTCTTTGAGTACCATCCCCTGGGTCAAAAGCCGGGTAAAAGGCTCGTCGGCCTCAATCAAACCTAAATCCCTAAAAAATTTGGTAAAAAAACGTGCGTACAATAAATGCAAAATCGCATGCTCAATGCCGCCGATGTATTGGTCCACCGGCATCCAGTATTGGGCGTCCTTTTTATCAAATATTTCTTCATTATTATGCGCTGAGCAAAAACGCAAAAAATACCATGACGAATCAAAGAAGGTCGCCATGGTATCCGTTTCCCGTCGGGCTGGCTTACCGCATTGGGGGCAAGCACATTCCACAAAAGAACGCACCTTGGCTAAGGGAGAGCCCCCTTCACCGGTGATCTCGACGTCCTTAGGCAGTTCCACCGGCAATTGATGATAGGGCACCGGCACGACCCCGCAAGCAGCACAATAAATCATAGGAATGGGTGTCCCCCAATAACGCTGGCGGGAAATCAACCAGTCACGCAAACGCCAATGAATGCTGATTTTCCCAAAACGTTTGAGCTGCATCCATTCGGCAATTTTCTTTTTGGCCTCTTCATTGGGAATTTTATCAAATTCCCCGGAATTAACCAGCAGCCCCTCTTCTTCATAGGCCTGACTCATATCATCGACGGAAGTTAAAGAATTTTTAGGGTCCTTAATCACAATGCGCATAGGTAACTGATGATGTTTGGCAAATTCAAAATCACGCTGGTCGTGCGCGGGCACGGCCATGATGGCCCCGGTGCCGTATTCCATCAAAACATAGTCCCCGATAAAAATAGGCATCGACTCATTATTAACAGGATTAATCGCGTGACGTCCAATGAAAACCCCCTCCTTGCGCTGATCGCCGGACATACGCAGAGATTTGCTTTTATTAGCTGTTTTGTTAATAAAATCCAGTATCTCTTTTTCTTGGGTCATCCCTGCGGTCAACTTTTTGACCAAGGGATGCTCAGGGGCCAGCACCACATAGGTGGCGCCAAAAATCGTATCAGGCCGGGTTGTAAAAACGTTGATCGTCTCGCCAGCGTCTTTTCCGCCGGAGGCGGATCCGCCTTTGGCGGAGACTTTAAAAAAAATCTCCACCCCATAGCTTTTGCCGATCCAATTCTCCTGCATAGCGCGCACGCGCGAGGGCCACTGTTCTAATTTTTTTAAATCTTCAAGAAGGGCCGGCGCGTATTGAGTGATCTTTAAATACCACTGCTCGAGATCTTTTTGCACGACCGCTGTCTTACAGCGCCAACAGGCGCCATTGATGACTTCTTCATTGGCCAAGGTGGTCTCGCAATCAGGGCACCAATTGACAGACGAAGATTTTTTAAAGCTAAGCCCTCGTTCGAACATCTTGATAAAAATCCACTGGTTCCACTTGTAGTATTCTGCGTCACACGTGGAAAACTCGCGGCCCCAATCATAGGAAAAGCCCATTTTCTTTAATTCATCGTGCATCTGGGTGATACAGTGGTATGTCCATTGGGCGGGGTTGGTTTTGTTTTTGATGGCGGCGTTTTCCGCCGGCTGGCCAAAAGCATCATAGCCGATGGGGTGCAAGACATTAAAGCCCCGCATCATCTTATAACGGGCAATCACATCCGCGATGGTGTAATTGCGCACATGGCCCATGTGGATTTTCCCCGAGGGATACGGGAACATTTCCAACACGTAGTATTTTGGCTTCGCGGGGTCTGCTTCAACACGAAAGGTCGAACGTGCTTCCCAAAACTTCTGCCATTTGCTTTCAATATTCTTGATATCGTTGGTAGTGTAAGGCATATGCCCCTCGACGCAAATAGCAAAGGGGATTAGTTTTTGGCCAATCCCCTATGTCCCTCAATTGTCATTCCCGCGAAAGCGGGAATTTTTTTAATGTGGATCCCCGATTAAAACATTCGGGGATGACATTCGGACTCATGTCGTGGAGTTTACCCCCGAATGCTTTAATCGGGGGTTCCGTAACTCATGTCCTCATGTCACTTGTGCAGCAATTCTTTAGTAGAACCGGCAGCTTCCTGATAATAATTCAAACCGCGCTCAACAAACTGCGCTTGCACCTTTTGGGGCCCAAAAAAACGGCGGCAAAACTCTTCCGCTTTCTTGTGGTCGAAGGTGCGGCAGCAATAAATATCAACGGTGATAAAATCTTTGGGGATCAGCGTATGAATGACAATGGAGCTTTCAATCAAGGGCACCCATCCGGAAAGCCCCGCCTTATCCGGAAAACGCGCCCCATCAGACTTAAAAATCGAAGGAGGCGCTTGTTTTTCCATGCCCAAAAACCCGACAATCTCATCGAGAAAATTGTAGCACAATGTTAAATCATCACACACCCCCGGCTTGCATTCATAAAGATCAAGCAGAAGCTCGTAGCCGAATACCGCAGTTTTGCTCATTTAATGGCCGTCCTTTTTTACGCTTTTATCATTCAATAGAAACGCTGTATTATACAAAAAACCGCCGCAAATAAAAGATATTTCTTTGACGACACCTTGCTATTCAAACTGGACTATTTTATAACAAAATCAGGGCTGTAAATAATATTATTAAGAATTTGTGTGCCCACTAAAATTTGCTTTTTTAGAACAAATAAATTAGAATGGAACTCTAAATTGGATTCCCGCTTATCAAGGGAATGACAGTATTTACGAGGTGTGATATGAACATCGTCATTAACGGAAAATCCCAACAATTAACTTCATCAAAAAATCTATCTGATATCGTCAGCGCATTCTGCAAACAATCCAAACATGTGATCACCGAACTCAACGGTACCATTGTCCCCTCTGATCAATGGGCGCAAACCAACCTTCAAGACGGCGATGCGTTAGAACTGGTCACCTTCGTTGGTGGTGGTTAAAATGACCGATACCCCCTTGGTGATTGCCGGCAAATCATTTACCAGCCGTTTCTTTTTGGGCACCGGCAAATTCAAAAATAAAAAAGATTTAGCCGACAGCATTACCGCCGGAGGCAGCCAGATCGTCACTGTTGCCCTGCGCCGCATTGACCTGGAACGTCATGAAGAAAATATTCTTGGATTTGTCCCTCCTCATGTAACACTTTTAACCAATACCTCCGGTGCCCGTAATGCCCAGGAAGCCGTGCGTATCGCCCGTCTGGCCAAAGCTTCAGGCTGCGGCAATTGGGTCAAAATCGAAGTGATCAATGACAGTAAATATTTACTGCCTGATAATCACGAAACCATCAAAGCCACCGAAATTCTGAGCGCTGAAGGTTTTGTGGTTTTGCCGTATATCTCGCCGGATTTGTACGCCGCCCGCGCATTAGTCAAAGCAGGTGCTGCCACTGTCATGCCTCTGGGCTCTTTTATCGGCAGCAATCAGGGCTTGAAAACCAAAGAATTTATTCAGGTCCTCATTAATGAGATCGACCTGCCCATCGTTGTGGATGCCGGTATTGGTGCTCCTTCACAAGCGGCTGAGGCCATGGAAATGGGCGCGGATGCGGTGTTGGTAAATACCGCGGTCGCCACCGCCCAAAATCCAGCTGTCCTGGCCCGCGCCTTTGCTTTAGCCGTCGAGGCCGGACGCATGGCGTATTTAAGCGGTTTGCCGCTGCAACACTCAATGGCCAAAGCCTCCTCACCATTGACCGGATTTTTGTATGATGACATTCCAGCAAATTAAAAACATTTTAAACGATAAAAGCCACAAAGCCGTCGAGGAATTGGCCCAGGAAGCGGCACAATTAACACGGCAGCATTTTGGACGAACGATCAGCCTCTACGGCCCTTTGTATTTATCTAATTTCTGCTCGAGCCACTGCACCTATTGCGGCTTTCACAGCCATAATAAAATACAACGTATGAAGCTTGAGCCTGAACAATACCGCAAGGAAATGCGGTTCATCCACGCGCAGGGCATACGTAATATTTTGATGCTGACCGGTGAATCCTATAAACATACGCCCGTGTCCTATTTAAAAGAAGCGGCCCTTATAGCCTCGGAATATTTTCAAGGCATAGCCCTGGAAGTGCATCCCATGGAAACTTCGGAATATAAGGAATTATTTGCCGCCGGCGTGGATGGTATTGCCGTTTATCAGGAAACCTATGACCGGGCCCGTTATGCCCAAGTGCATCTATCCGGCTATAAAAAAAATTACGATTTCAGGTATGCAACGCCTTATCGGGCAGCGGAAGCTGGTATGCGACAGATTTCCTTAGGGATCCTATTGGGACTAAGTAACCCTTCGCAAGACCTTTTTGCCCTTTATCAGCATTTAAGAGAATTAGAAAAATCTTTTCCGGGTGTCGAATACAGCGTATCTTTCCCAAGGCTTCGTACCGTCAAGTCAGCAACACTCACGAGCGGGGACGTCGATGATGTACAATTTGTCAAAATCATTGCTTTAACAAGGCTTCTGTTCCCCCGGGTGGGCATTAATCTCTCCACCCGCGAAGAACCTAAATTACGCGATCATCTCTTGGAGATCGGCATCACCCGCATGTCTGCCGGCTCCAACACTTCGGTCGGCGGTTATACCCTGCTGGAAGAAAAGTACCAAGACCCGCAATTTGACATCAAGGATGAACGCTCCGTTGATGAAATTGTCAAATTGCTGAAGGCCAAAAACTTTGATCCGGTATTCACTGACTGGCGGCACATCGAGAACAGCCTATGAATATATTTGAACAAGGACTTTTAAAATACCTCGATCCCCAACAGCTGACCCTGATCCAATCCAAAAAAGTCGGCATTGGCGGCGCCGGGGGCCTGGGCTCTAATTGTGCCATGGTCCTGGTGCGCTCGGGATTTAAGAATCTGGAAATCATCGACCAGGACCTTATTGATGCCTCCAATCTAAACCGCCAGCAATATTACACCGCTGAAATAGGATTACCCAAAGTCGAGGTGCTCAAAAAACGGCTGCTGGATATCAATCCGGATGCTTCTATCATCATTCATCAGGCCCAATGGCATGAAGGCAACGCGGAAAATTTTTTTAAAGGATTTGATTTTATCGTCGAAGCTTTTGATGTGACCGACTGGAAACACCGGTTCGTGCAGTATTACGCGCCCCGCTTCGCGGTGATTGTCAGCGGGGTTGGCATGGCGGGCTTAAGCGATAAAAAACCCATGACCGTTAAAAAAATAGGTAATGTCTATATCTGCGGGGACCGTAGTACTGACAGCGCCCAAGGCCATCCGCCCATGGCTCCCCGGGTGACCCAGTGCGCGGCGATGATGGCGGAGATCATTCTTGATCTGGCGCTACGGATTTAGGAACGGTATTCTGCGAATAGATCGGTGGATAAGTAACGCTCCCCGGTAGAAGGAATAACGGCCACAATGAGCTTGCCCTTATTTTCCGGGCGCATGGCCACCTGCAACGCCGCTGTCACGGCCGCGCCAGAAGATATGCCGCAAAGAATGCCTTCCTCACGGATCAATCTCTTGGCCATGGCAAAAGACTCGTCATTACTGACCTGAATGACCTCATCAATGAGCTTTACATCCAAAATGCTGGGGATGAAGCCGGCACCGATACCCTGGATTTTATGAGGACCTGGTTGGCCGCCGGACAAAACAGGGGATGTAACCGGCTCAACCGCTATCGCTTTAAATGAAGGCTTGCGCGGCTTGATCACCTGGGCCACGCCCGTGATAGTTCCGCCTGTACCTACTCCGGAAATGAGTATGTCTACTTTACCGTCGGTGTCACGCCAGATTTCTTCGGCGGTGGTCAAGCGGTGAATTTCCACATTCGCCGGATTATCAAATTGCTGCGGCATAAAATATTTACCAGGATCCGAATCCAAAATCTCTTTGGCTTTCTTGATAGCTCCCTTCATGCCTTCCGGGCCCGGTGTTAATATCAACTCTGCCCCCAAGGCCCGTAACAAAGCCCGACGCTCCAAACTCATGGTCTCAGGCATGGTCAACATCAATTTATATCCTTTAACGGCACAGACAAAAGCCAGGGCAATGCCGGTATTCCCCGAGGTGGGCTCCACGATGACCGTGTTGGCCTTAATTTTTCCGGCTTTCTCGGCGGCACGGATCATGCTAAAGCCGATGCGATCTTTGACCGAACTTAAGGGATTATAAAATTCCAGTTTCGCCACCACGGTGGCCTGACAGTCCCGGGTGACTTTGTTAAGTTTTACTAAAGGGGTATTGCCGATCAATTCTGTGATGTCATTGGCGATTTTCATAGGTTAGATCTCTCCTTTTTCCATTTTTTTAAATAAACCATCAAAAGCGTTATAGCCGACGGAGTAACACCGGAAATACGGTTGGCGGCCCCCAGGGTGATCGGATTAAAACGGTTAAGCTTTTCTACGATTTCTTTAGAAAGGCCCGGGATTCCCTTAAAATCAAACCCTTCCGGTATACGGATATATTCGATATGACGGAATTTCTCCACTTCTTTGTACTGACGATGGATAAAGCCTTCGTATTTAATCTCATATTCGACCAAGGGGATCACCTGAGGGCCTAAATATTTCAAAGTACCGTCGAAGCCCGAGATCATATCATAATTGATCTCCGGCCTTTTAAGCAGATCATATAAGGAGATCGACTGCTTTAAAGGAGCGCTCGCGGCATTCTCTAAGATTCCATCCAATGGTGTACCCGGTGGAATTTTTGTTGCGCGTAAATGTTCAATCTCATCTGAAATAGCCGCGTATTTCTCAATGACCTTGCCGTAATCCTGATCTGACAAAAGCCCAAACTTAAACCCATATTGAGCCAAGCGCTTATCCGCGTTGTCCTCACGCACGATCAGGCGATACTCCACCCTTGAGGTAAACATGCGATACGGCTCCTCGGTACCTTTGGTGGTCAAATCATCGATCAAAACTCCGATATAGGATTCATGGCGGCCTAAAATAAATGGCTCTTTATTTTGGATGCGCAAAGCAGCATTTATTCCAGCCACCAGACCCTGGGCGCCGGCTTCTTCATAACCAGTTGTGCCGTTGATCTGGCCTGCTAAAAATAGACCTTTGACCTTTTTGGTCTCCAGTGTCGGTTTTAACTCTGTCGCCGGCACCACCCCATGCTCAATGGAATAGCCGGGGCGCACCATCACAGCCTTTTCAAGGCCGGGTATGGAATGGACCATCTCTTCCTGCACATGGGCCGGAAGACCTGTCGAGATACCGTTGGGATAATAGTCAAAAGTATCCAGCCCCTCGGGCTCCAGGAAAACATGATGGGACTGTCTCTCTGCGAATTTCTTTAATTTATCTTCGATGGAGGGGCAATAGCGTACGCCCGTTGCTTTGATCTGGCCGGAATACATCGGCGATAAATGGAAATTCGCACGGATGATCTCATGGGTACGCTCCGTCGTATGTGTGATATGGCAGGGCAAGAGTTTACGATCTTTGGGGATACAAGGTGTCCGGAAAGAAAACGGCAAAATGGGATCATCTGAATCCTGACGCTCCATATCCGTAAAATCAATAGTGCGTCCGTCGATCCTTGGCGGGGTCCCGGTCTTAAACATAATGACCTCAAAACCTAAATCGCGGATGGAATTTGCTAATCGTCGAGACGCCTCCTCGCCGATACGCCCGCCGGAGGTGATCTGTGTCCCGATATGGATGCGTCCGTCTAAAAAAGTACCCGTGGTGATAATCACCGTTGGAGCTTGTAAATTCAGACCACCGGCGGTTTTAATTCCCTGGACCGCTCCTCGCCCCACCATCAATTCGCTGACCTTATCTTCAATAACAAACAGATTCGGCTGGCTTAAAACCACCTGCTTCATATACAAACGGTATTGCTTACGGTCCGACTGGCAGCGCGAAGAGCGCACAGCCTGGCCTTTGGAAGCATTGAGCTGACGGAATTGAATACCTGTGCGGTCAGCGGCCAAACCCATCTCGCCGCCTAAAGCATCGATCTCTTTGACTAACTGTCCCTTCCCCACCCCGCCGATGGCTGGATTACAGCTCATCTGTCCGATGGTCTCTTTGGAAAGGGTGACCATGGCCGTCTTGAGGCCCATGCGGGCCGGACTCAGCGCCGCTTCAATGCCGGCATGCCCGGCGCCTATCACTATGCAATCAAACGAAGTCAATATTCCCTGTCTCTTGGTTGTCATACGGTTGTGGTGATTCAACGGTTTCATGGTTGTCTAAAATAGCGCGAATTTCGACGATTGTCAACGTAGGAATTAGTTTGAGGATTTATGAAGAATGTTTCCCAGGTTCTGTCCGTTTTCTTTGTACTCCAAAACCGTCATTCTCTTTATGATCGCAACAACGGCAGTTTTGGGGTGATAGTAAATACGGATATAATCCCCTTGATGAAACTGCGCACTGTCTTGTAAATAAATGAATCTTTCTATTCTCTTTCGCTCCTCATCATATATATCGATAGAATTAAGACCCGTGCCTTCAACAGTGCCGGTGGCCGTTGCAAGGTCTTGAGGATAATATTGATGATTATTCATCGTGTTGGCAAAGCCCTGCCCCACCAAGATAAAAAAACACAAAATTGTCAGCAGCAATATTCTTTTTCTCATAATTTATCCTCTAATGGATTCCCGCTTTCGCGGGAATGACAAAATTCTTATAAATGCCGCAAACCCTGTATCGCAACCAACACGCCAATGAATATTAACACCATTGAGTTCAAGTAAGGAACTTTGCGGGCGAATTCGCCAAACTTCGTAAACCGCTTGCTGACGTGTCTCACCGAAAGAGCAGCAATAGTTCCAACGCTCACCAAGGTAATGGCTAAGCCAATACTAAAGCCAAGTACCAAGCACAAGCCCAAGGTCACTTTCTTCAATTGCAGGCACACCAATAATAACGCGAATGCCGAAGGGCATGGCATTAAGCCCCCGGTCAAGCCGAATAAAATGATTTGACCTGTTGTTACTTGTTTATTTATTAATTGTTTTTGTATTTCCGCGGCGTGAGCGCGCTCATGGGCATCACCAAATTCTATATCTCCTTCAGGTTCCAGTTCATCGTGATGATGATGGTGGTGATCTTCATGGGACCCAAGTTCATGGCTATGGGCTTCTTCCTGCGCCTGGCGGGTTTTGTAAAGAATCCAACAAGCTATTCCCACGACAATAATTCCAATGGCTAATTGAAAATACGGTTCCAATTTCTCTACATTCAAGCTGGAAGAATAATGCAAACCCACGAATACGAGTATCCATATAATGGCGGTATGAGAAAAAGTAGCTGCAATCCCTAAAAGAAAAGCTTGGGTCACAGTACCGCGAATTCCTATGATAAAGGCGGTCATCATGGTTTTGCTATGCCCGGGTTCCAATCCGTGCAACGCCCCTAAAAAAACAGCCATAGGAAAGAATAACCACGCATGACCTTGAGCTAAGTATTCATTAAAACTCATAATGAAGCCGTCCTGAAAACACAGACACTGGACCGCGGTCAGCGTTATAACCTGGATCAACTATTAGTTGGTAATCAAAGGTGATAAAAAAAACCCTTGGGAAGATGATAATCATAGTAAACTTCCGTACCTTTTTCGTAATTATAGTTTAAGTGACCATCCCCCAGTATAAAGCCCGTCCCGCCATCTTCAAGGTACTCACGATGAACACTGCTTAAGCCATTGATAAACTCAGCTAATCCAACGGTATCATCCGGACGCGACCACGAAGTACCTTTTAAGCTTAAGCCTAAGACGGCTGTTTTGTCAATTTCGGTATAGGCCCATGTTTCTGTTTTTCCGTCATCCCACCCTAACCGCATAAATGCGCCTAAATCCTTGGTAATCTCCTGTTCCACATTCAATCCGGCACCATATTTAAAACGATATTTCCTCGATGCTGTAATATCAACGTTGCTGGAGTTGATAGCGTCTTTATACAAACCCATATGCGCGTGATTCATGTATCCCAAAAGGCGGACCTTCCCCGGATGATTACGAACAGTGTACGGCTTTTCCACCTCAATCACTTCTCCTATAGGGCCCTTCGACCAATGGGAATCAAGATGGGCATTGTTAGCGGCTTTCGGTTCCATAAAATTTCCCCACCTGATTGCAAAAGAGGGTTGGATATACTCGATGGTTAATCCAAAGGTATACCCCTTGGCATCAGCAGGATAATCCCAGGCACCGTTAGACATCAATGCCCAATTCAAAAATTGGGTTCGCGGATCATTGCTGTACTGATTATTATCAAAGATATCTACGGCACTCATTTTACCGGCACTGACCACTATTCTTGAAGTTGCTTGGTTCTGGGCCAATTGGTTCTGACCGGAATCAACATGCTCATACGTATCGGATAAATTAAAGGTCTGACGCAAATAAGCACGCGCGATGTTGTTCCAAATAAAAAATCGCGCGAATAAAGAACTTTTCATGAACCCTGCATGGGTGGCTTCACCGTTGGGAAAACCGGCAACTCCTTGTGTATTACTTAAACCTTTTCCTTGCGATATTTCCGGGTTGACATAAAGCTCTGCCCCTTGCCAAAGCCTTCTTCCTAAAAATAAAGTGCTGGAAACTGTCTCGCGGATTTCCCCATCAGGACTTAGGCTTAGCGGTCCCCTGTAAGACGAATGAAACTCAGGGTCTCCTTGTCCTATAGCAGTAAACTGATAATGAACACTCCAATCTTCCTGGCTACCTGAATCGGCAAATACACAAGTGATGGGTAAGAAGAACCCGCTTACAAGGAATAAAATAGCGTTTCTCATAGTTTAGGATTTCTAAGCAGGGACTATCCAGCCTTTTACGGTAGCCCCACCGTATTCTTACCACAGCATTACTATTGCAAATTTATCCTTCAAAAGAATAGGTGTTGTGCAGATTTCCTTAATGTTTATTCAGAATTATCTGCCATAATAAATACACATTTAATGCAATAATCACAGCTGTCACTGCCCATGAGAGTACTTGAAGCCATAAGGAATTAACAAAATTTCCCATTTTCCTCTTGTCCGACGTAAACATAACCAACGGGACTACCGCGAAACCTAATTGAAGCGATAAAACAACCTGACTAAAAATTAGTAATTCACCTGTCCCCTTTTCTCCATACATTGAAGCAACAATGGCTGCGGGGACAATCGCTATCAATCGGGTCAACAAGCGCCTGACCCATGGACGCAGGCGGATATTCAAAAATCCTTCCATAACGATTTGGCCTGCCAATGTTCCTGTCAGCGTTGAATTCTGACCCGACGCTAAAAGCGCAATTGCAAATACGGCACTTGCCAAAGAAACCCCTAAAACCGGCGATAATAATTTATACGCATCCTGAATGTCAGCTACATCCTGGTGCCCGGTACCGTGAAATGCCGCGGCGCTGAGGATCAAAATAGCGGCATTGATAAAAAACGCGCAAAATAAAGCGGCGGCCGAGTCAATGGACCCAAAATGCACGGCCATCTTTTTGCCCTCTTCATTGCGTTCAAACGCCCTGGTTTGGACAATACTTGAATGCAGATACAAATTATGCGGCATGACCGTGGCCCCTAAAATCCCAATGGTGATATATAACATGCCGGGATTAGTCACAATCTCTGGTTTGGGCAATAAATTTGCAAAAAACAACGGTAATGAAGGGTTTGAAATCATCATCTCATAGGCAAAACTCCCTCCGATTAATAATATCAACCCCGCTACCAAAGATTCAATAATACGAAACCCCTTATACTGCAAAAACAAAATGACAATAACATCAAGGGAGGTCAGTACAATACCTATAATAAGAGGAAGATGAAAAAGCAGATTCAAGGCAATGGCAGACCCAATGACTTCAGCCAAATCACACGCCGCGATGGCTATCTCACACCCGACCCACAACATTAAAGATACCGGTTTACTATAATGGTCCCTACACGCCTGGGCTAAGTCACGCTCAGTAACAATACCGAGCTTTAAAGATAAATGTTGCAGCAAAATAGCTATAAAATTTGAAATCAATATCACGGATAATAAGATATAGCCATATTTAGCCCCGCCAGCTAAATCCGTTGCCCAATTACCCGGGTCCATGTAACCGACCGCCACCATAAACCCCGGCCCCACAAATGCCAACATTTTATGACCCCAACTGGCCTGAGAAGGGACACGGATAGTTGAATGCACTTCCGATAAACTTACTGTTTTACTATCCTGCCGCCAGCCTAATCTCATGGTTCCTCTCTGTCCCGGCACTTCCTGCAGATTCCGTAAAAATGCATCTCATGGCCCAAAATCTTAAAACCCTGTTTTTCCAAATAGGGATGATAAACCTCATCTTCTTTCCTATCTGGGAATTCAATGAAGCTGTGGCAACGCACACATTGGGCATGGTGATGGGGTTTCTCATCATAGACATGCTCAAAATGATGATGCTTGTCCCCAAAGGCAGTTTCGCGGATGATACCGGCTTCCAGTAAATCACGCAACACCCGATAAACAGTCGCCCGTGAAACATTTAACTTCTTTTCGGAACATGCTTTCGCCAATTCCTCGGCGGTAAAATGCCCATGCGTCCTCATCACCTCAGAAAAAATAAGTCCCCGTCCCTGGCTGACCCGAAGGCCGGCTTTGGTTAAATAACCCAAAAATTTGGCACGTTCATGATGGATCATTTGTGTATTGGTTTTTAACATATGAGATAGTGTATCATTTGAGGATTAAAAGTCAAGAGGCTGTTCTACAACTCCCCCTAACCCCCTCTTTCGTCCTCATACCGGACACTCATCATTATTCGTAAAAAAGAGGGGGGAAATAATAAATTGAAGCCAAATAGGATAAGCGTTATGAGGATGGCTGGGCGCAGGATTCGCGCACGATCAACTCCGGAGCAAGCACTTTGTGGACTAAACCTTTTTGTTTACCCGTCATTATTTCATAAATAACTTTTGCCGCCTCTTCTCCCATGGTGAACAACGGCTGCTTGATGGTGGTCAACGCGACAGGGCCGAACAAGCCCGCGGGATTATCATCAAAACCGATAATGGAAATATCTTCCGGCACTTTAATGCCGTTTTCCATGGCCACTGAAATAATCTCAAGGGCCATATCATCGCTGGCCGCAAAGATGGCGGTCGGAGGGTTCTCCAAAGAAAAAAAATGTTCCGCGGCCTGACGGGCCGATCGACGGGAATAATCCCCTTTATAAACATAGTCCGGCTGCCCATCAATACCGTGCTGCTTTAAAGCTTTCTGAAAACCTTCAAACCGGTCTATGCCCGCCTGGGTCTGCATATTACCGGTGACGGTGGCGATACGTTTATGGCCTAAATTGATTAAATATTCCGCGGCCGTAAGCCCGCCTTTGACATTATCCACCGCGATATAACTAACATCCAAATCTTTAACGATATGATTAATGACCAAACAAGGCATACCTTCGCGTACTGCAGTCTGCACTTGAGACAGATTTTCAATGATATCCGCGAAAATAAGACCACCGGAAAAATTTGATCTTAAAGGATTACTTCCATCGGTAATATGAAAAATTAAATCCAGCCTTAGAATTTCACAGCCATGGCCGATGCCGCGCATCAATTCCACCGCGTAGAAAGAATGAAAGATACCTGGATAACCCGGGATGACAAAACCGATGGCGGTGTTCTGTGTTCCTTTAGCCAAACGCTGGGCCGTAGGGCTAGGCCTAAATTTTAGCTCACCTATGATCTGCTCTACACGCCGGGCGATTTCTTTATTGACGGTGGGGACTTTGTTAAGAACGCGCGAAACAGTGGTGATGGATACATTTGCCCTTCGGGCGACATCAGTTATGCTTATTTTCTTTTCCACTTATTTAAGTTTTACAATGTCTCCCACTCTAAGTTCACTCAATTTGTCTTTGATATCTGCGGCACAGATATCCCGACGGACCTGAATGACTTCCAAAGTGGCTATTTCATTTGAATTGCGATAAACCTTCAGAGCGGCACCAACATTAACAGGACTATTCTCTTGACCTAAATCCACGATGACAAAATTATTAGATCCATTAATACTTATAATGGAGCCTTCACTTTTACCCGCGCTAGCCGGCGCGGGATTGGCCGGTCCTGCCTGCTGCTGATTATTAGGGGCATTAACAATAATGGGAGGCAGTTCCATGCTGCCTGGGGTAGATGATACGAGAGCGTTTTGAGAAAGTTTTTTATCCAAATTTTCTTTGATTTTCCAAATATCGTCAATACGGCTTTGAATGACACTCTCCGTCTCAATCAATTTTTTCTGCATCGCATCTTTATCATCAGTTAGACGCGAAACAGTCCGTTCAAGCTCAAGCTTGGCAGAAGACAAGTCCTTAATTTGAGACAGTAATGCCAAATTTTCTTCTTTGAGTTTATTCGCGCGATCATTGACCGCTTGCTGGTCATTACGTGAACGGGCTAAATCAATGGAAAGATTATCCGCTAAATCCTGGCCATATTTGATTTTTTGAATAATTTCATCTTTCTCATTGCTTATCTGTTTGACCCCCACTCCCAGATCGGCATTCTGTTTCTTCAAGTCAACCACTTGTAAAGCGGCCTGATCCAAATCGGATTTCTCTTTCTGAAGTTCTATCTGCAAAGCAGCCTTCTGTTTAAGCACTGAGGCCCAATACCGATCTCCTTGGGCAGAAGTCACATCCACCCCAGGGGCTGGGGCAGCAGCCGGAGCTTGCACAATGCGTTCTTTATAAACAATTTTTGTCGGACGGTTTTTAAGTTTTTGCATCAGATCGTCGCGTTCGCGGCTAATGGTTTCAACCCGATTTTTCCAACTATCCCGATCAGCATTAGCTTGATCAAGCTGGGCCTGCAAATCATCAGACTTGTGTTTCAAGTCATCGTAAAGGCTTTGGACCTGCGCCTTCTCTTGTTGTGCCTGGGAAATTTTGTTATTGAGTTCAACTGCTTGGTCTTCCAATTTTTTAGCTTGAGTTGTAATCTCTCCTAACCTGGCTGTATCATCGGCAATTTTATTTTGCAAACTCTGATTTTGTCCTTGCAATGTTTGCTTTTGCATTAAAGCCAACACCGCAACAGCAGCACTGACTACAACAAGCATCCCTAAAATCCACACACTCACACGCACAGCTATGGACATGACATCTCCTATTAATTTTTTATATTATAAAGAATATAACAAACCGTGCACTTTAATACAAGAAAATTTGAAAGAATTTTAATAGTTATTCGTAACGGATATGGGCTAGATAAAACGTGCACGAGGAGGGATTATCATCAACATTGGCGATCCACGCAAAGCCTCCGCTGATATAAGTCAAATCTTTACCACGCAAATCAATTTCATATTCTTTCCATTGCTTGGGTAAAATCACAGGCCCAATCGATGCTGTATCCGAATCAGGATATTCCCGGCCTTGGCCTACCCCGCCTAACCTGAATTCGGCAATTTTCTCGCCGCCATTTTCACCACGGGCCCAAAAGATCAACTTTTTAGCACCGGTTAAATTGTAGCCGCCTTTTCTATCGCCCCAATTATCAGCCGGATGAAGCCAGTAAATTCCCGCCCAATGCCGGCCTTTTAAGGAACAGGCAATATCATAGTCGACCTTAATACAACTTTTACCTTCATGACAATTGTCCCTCCAGGCGTCATCCATTTTAATGCACTCGCCGGTAGGCATATATCCGGAAGGTACAAAACGGTTGAGCGAACCCTTGTCTTGATAAACAATAAAAGGCTTAAAGATTTTAGATTGATTGTCCTCGATGGGAATGTTACTGTTCTGGGCATGTGCCATGCAGGAAAATAAGAATAAAAGTAAAAGTAGCGACATGGCGGGACCGTGCGATGTCGAAGGAATAGGGCCTTTTTTCATAATGATCTTTCTGTTGGTGGGAACTATGTGGAAATAGCCGTTGGTAATATTATTTGCGAAACATATATTCCCTGTTTCTTGCTCGGCAATCCGCAGTTCAAAATGCGTACGCAATTATAAAAAGCGTTCGACTCCGAAGAAACAGGGAATATAAATATCCCGTTGAGCAAATAATATTACCAACGGCTATTCATTATACGTTATCCAATTCGCCTAATTTCTGTTGAGCTCCTTCGGAAGGTTTCCAGAACCAACCACCCGGATCCCAGCATTGCGCATAGAAAAACTCATTAATAACTCTCTTGTATGCTTTGGCAGCATCTTCTTTTTTACCGGCATTTTGGTAGGCTTCACCTAAAATAAACAAAGACGTTCCAACATCATTGAGCGCCCAATAACTAAAAATCTTGTCTTTGGACTCCCACGCATATTCTTTCAATGATGCCTGCATGGCCTTGGCTGTGCCGGCATATAGTTGCACCGTCTTGTTAGCATAAGCTTCCACGGCTTTAAGATCATTCGCCGCCAGCGCTGCCCATGCTTTGGTGGTCAATGTATTTGAAGTATAATCACCGAAGTCCCAATTGACCCCGGCCGCCATCATGTCCAGCTTTTCTTTAGCAGCATCCGCAGGTTTCCAAAACCAACCTTTGGGATCCCAAGTCTGCCCAAAAGAATAATCTTTAATTATTTTGTTGTAAGCTTCTTTAGCTTCATCTTTCATGTTTGCGGTACGATACGCCTCTCCTTGAATGAAATAGCTGGTCGCCACATCATTCAGGGCCCAATATTTGAATATTTCATCATTGGATCCGGAAGCATAATCTTTCAAACCGGCCTGCATCTTACCGGCCTGCGCGGCATAAAGCGAGATGCATTTATTAGTGTAGGCTAACACAGACTCAATATCCTTTTGAGCCAATGCTCCCCACGCTTTAGTGACCAATGTTGTAGAGCGGTAATCTCCGAAATTAATCGGAGCTTTAACCCCCGCCGCAGGTGCTGCCACGGCCGCAGGTACCTGGGCAGCATCCCCCTGGGGCACCGGCACCGATTGAGACTCAGAAGCCATTTTAGCGGCGCTGACAACAGCGCCCTGGTCATCCGCGAAAACATTCATCGCGCAAAAACCAAATGTTGCAATAACTAATAACCCTAACCATTTTTTCATTCTACTCCTCCTCGTTGTCCCCCACTAAACGCGGGTGGCTTAATAAACAGTTTTTTTACTACCTTCTGCCTTATTTTAAAATTTTTAAAATCCTTATAAGTATACAACATTTTCATGGGTCCGCGCAAGTACGGGGCTTTTATGATTTCCAAAGCTCCTTATAAGTATAATATATTTTCCTGGGTTCGCGCAAGTACGGGCTTTGACTGCCGTCTCCCTGGCCAAAAATGCCAAACCATTCTTCAAAATAATAACCTCGGGG